>Ga0136644_10000402_pt1 | contig 34846 bp, 23 predicted proteins | sample C_130820_EF_Meta_FD_94780 | JGI IMG/M metagenome (GOLD analysis project Ga0136644, IMG submission 94780) | Freshwater microbial communities from Lake Croche, Canada to study carbon cycling - C_130820_EF_MetaG (v2) (version 2) | ecosystem: Environmental > Aquatic > Freshwater > Lake | place...
TAAAGGTGAAACAGGTGAAACAGGTGAAACAGGTGAAACTGGAAATACAGGACCAACAGGCTCTAAAGGAGAAACTGGTGAAACTGGAAATACAGGACCTACAGGTCTTAAGGGTGAAACAGGACCTACAGGCCTTAAGGGTGAAACCGGACCTACAGGCCTCAAGGGTGAAACTGGACCAACAGGTGAAACTGGAAATACAGGACCAACAGGACCTACAGGCTCTAAAGGAGAAACTGGTGAAACTGGAAATACAGGGCCTACAGGTCTTAAGGGTGAAACAGGACCAACAGGTTCAATCGGTACAACAGGACCAACAGGTGATACTGGACCCTTGGGAACTGGCCCAACAGGTGAAACTGGCTCACAAGGTCCTCAAGGCCCTCAAGGCCCCCAAGGTGATAGAGGATATTCATCAGGTGCCCTTTATTATTTTAATAATGATATCGGAGCAACAGGCATAGCCAATTATTACGATTTGGACAGAGTCATCAGTATAGGTACAGTAACAACTGTAGGTCCTACAACGATAAGTTCAACACCCACACTTTTACGCACATTCGTAACTCCTGTAGGCGACCCAAATACCCTATCAATCGCAGCCGGCACTTGGGATTTTGAACAGTGGGCTTCTTTATCGGCTAATGGTGATACACCCGCTCTATATAGCGAAATATACACAAGAGCACTGGATAATACAGAAACATTAATTGCTACAAACTCATCGATTCCATTGGCACTAAATAATGGCTCAGTAACAACACTTTATTATTTTTCAGTGTCAGTACCTCAAGTCACGACCTTGCCAACTGATAGAATCGTTGTAAAACTATATGGAATAATTACTGGAATAGGTGGTAATAAAGATATAACTCTTTATTTTAATGAGTCACGAATCGGAAAAGTATATACTACATTAAATGCAGTAACTGAAGGTCCAACAGGTTATACTGGACCTACTGGTCCAGCATCAAATGTTACAGGAGCTACTGGACCAACAGGTGAAAGAGGTCTAACTGGTGAAACAGGACAAAAAGGAGACACTGGGCCACAGGGAGACCAAGGAATTCAGGGAATACAAGGACCTATAGGAGAGCGCGGATTTCAAGGAGAACAAGGACCACAAGGATTTCAGGGTGATATAGGTGAAACAGGACCAACAGGTACTACAGGTGAAACAGGAACTACTGGTGCTACAGGAACTACCGGTGCTACAGGCGAAACAGGAACTACAGGAGCTACCGGACCAACAGGGCCCACTGGGCCAACAGGCCCAACAGGTGAAACAGGACCAACAGGTTCCACTGGACCCACTGGACCAACAGGCCCAACAGGTGAAACAGGACCAACAGGTGAAACAGGAACTACAGGTCCTACAGGAGCTACTGGACCTACAGGCCCAACTGGTTTAACTGGTGAGATTGGACCAACTGGTTATACTGGACCAACAGGATTAATAGGATACACAGGTCCTACTGGGTCAACAGGAGATACTGGTTCAATAGGACAAACAGGACCAACTGGATTAATTGGATACACAGGACCTACCGGACCAACTGGAAATACAGGAGTTACTGGCTCTACTGGACCAACCGGTCAAATAGGTCCAACAGGACCTCAACAGGGAGACCAAAGTTATTCAGTATGGATTTATGATTCACGATTTCAAACAAGTATTCCTCCACCAGCCCCTGGTGTATTTTACGAAGACATTGCTGGTTCTAATGTAACACTGACTGTAAGTAATTATGCAATATCTGGAGCTGGACAACATTGGATAACTGTATTAAGTGGTCTTGTATCAGCCGGCCCTACAAGTATAGCCTTGACTATTGATGATTCTAATATTCAAATAATCCAAGTAAGTTCAGTCACCTTAGGTTCAACTAATATTATTAATGGTTCATTTGTATCGTATTCTGCTTTCCCCTCATGGCCTACAACTCCAGCGGTAAAGTTTTCCTATTTAATTAATGGACCAACAGGTGAAACAGGACCAACTGGTCAAACTGGTGAAACAGGACCAACAGGTAGTACTGGAGCAAAAGGTGAAACAGGTCCTACTGGGCCAACAGGTGAAACTGGTCCTACTGGAGAAACAGGTGAAACAGGACCAACTGGTCAAACAGGACATACAGGACCAACTGGTCAAACAGGACCTACAGGACAAACTGGAGCAACAGGTACTATTGGTCCTCCTGGAGATATTGGTCCACCTGGAGACCCTGGACAAACTGGATATACAGGACCAACTGGTGAAACAGGTACAATTGGACCGACAGGAATTACAGGCTCTATGGGAGAAACCGGTCCCACTGGTGAAACAGGACCAACAGGTGAAACTGGACCAACAGGTACTACAGGCCCTATGGGAAAAACCGGTCCCACTGGTGAAACAGGGCCAACAGGTGAAACTGGACCAACTGGTCAAATAGGTGAAACTGGCCCCAAAGGTCTAACAGGCTCTACAGGCTCGACTGGTTATACAGGCCTAACAGGCCCTACTGGAATAACTGGCCGAACAGGTCCTACAGGTCAAACAGGACCTACAGGTTTAGGCTTAACAGGTGACTTGGGTCCACCAGGTGATATCGGACCACCAGGTGATGATGGTCCAACCGGCCCAACCGGTCCAACAGGCCCAACCGGCCTTCAAGGTCTACCTGGTTCTGCAACAAACACCGGCGCCCAAGGCGAAACCGGACCCACGGGTTGTACTGGTATGCAAGGTATTCCAGGCCCAGATGGTACTGCTTCTAACACAGGTGCCACCGGCCCTCAAGGACTCACTGGTCCCACTGGACAGCAAGGCGTCCAAGGTTATTCATCGGGTCAAGTGTTATATTTTAATTTGACTGATTCCGACCCGTCAATAAGTGGCTATAAGGTACTTGGAACAAGTCCAACAACACACAGTGAGGCCACTGTGGTACACTCAGTATCGTCAACGCCCACCCTATTTGGTTCTTTTATTACACCTGCTATCTTTCCCAACTCAACAACCATACCACCAGGCATCTTAGATTTCAATGTGTACACCTCTATATCAGGGTCAGGAGCTACAGGTTATATATATGCAGAATTATACAAACGTGACATAAGTAACACTGAAACACTATTATTTACCAGTGGTCAAAGTGACCTTATTGTTCCTTCAGGTGGTATATATCCAATAGATGTAATAGCCACTATTACTAGTGTGTATTCGTCACTCAATTTAACGGATCGTTTAGTCGTCAAGTTATATGCCGTTGCCAACACCGGTTCCAGTCCGCAAATCACTATGTACTTTGAAGGCTCATCGCATTATTCCCACTTTCACACGACCTTTTCCATTCTAGGAGCCACTGGACCAACAGGTACATTTGCCTTTGCTGGACCTACAGGAGCCTATTTATACTACGACGGTCAAAATGTGATAGGTGATACAGGATTTTATAGAGCAGCAACCAATACAATTGTGGTAAACACCGATATAATTCCAGCAGTCACAAATACTTACAGATTGGGTGTAACTGGCGCCATTTGGAGGTCCATTTACATGGGTCCTGGTACGCTCAACATTGCTGGTCCCAACAATATAAGTGGAACCATTGGTACTGACCAAAATGGTATTATTTACACAAAAACCGGATTTGCCACACCATTTATCAATATTGGTCCAGATATTAATGAATTGGACCCTGGTGCAATTGGCGGTTGGGTTATAGGGCCTACAGGTACCCTAGGACAGCCTGATTATGATTTAGTAGTTCAACAAAAAACTGCAGGGGCCTCCATCCCAGCCGGCCTTTTCGGCCCCAGAATTTCACTTATCAAGGGCAATCAAACAGGAACAACAGGTTCTAAAGGACCAACTGGCACAACAGGCCCTACTGGCCATACAGGCCATACAGGCCCTACCGGACCTACCGGACCTACCGGACCTACCGGACCTACCGGACCAACAGGTTGTACTGGCCTTACAGGACGAACTGGTACCACAGGTCCTACAGGACCAACAGGACCAACAGGACCAACAGGCCCAACAGGACCAACAGGCCCTACCGGACCAACAGGCACCGTAGGTGCTACAGGCCCTACAGGCCCTACAGGACCAACAGGACCAACAGGACCTACCGGACCAACAGGACCTACCGGACCAACAGGACCAACAGGACCAACAGGACCTACCGGACCAACAGGACCAACAGGACCAACAGGACCAACAGGACCTACAGGACCAACAGGAACTACCGGAACTACAGGAAATACTGGACTAACAGGTACTACAGGAACCACTGGACCACAAGGTCCAGCCGGCACCTCCGTAAGTTATGTGGCAGGAAACAGTCCTTATGCAATAAGTGGTACCTTACTTACGACAACGATTGGAACAACTCAAACACGCGTGTATGAAATTGGTCCAGTTACAGCACTAGCTTCAACTAAATTTATGGTAATGGCTAATGCCTGTTTTTTCGGTAATAAACATGGTGTTCAGTTAACAGTAGGTCGTGCTACAACAAGCAGTGCGACCGCCTCAAATTCAACAAATATTACATCCAATGTGTCGCCCTTAACATTACCAGTAACATCTACGTCCTATTATATGGCTGCCTTACCCCAACAGGGCGATGCTGATAATTATCTAAATCTCAATGGTTTTGCTCTAGACGCCCCTGGTGCAGGAACCTATTATTACACGGTTTGGATGAATTCAACTACATCACATAATTACACAGAGCTTGCAGTAGCCTTATCAGTACTCAAAGTCCAAAATTAAGGCATATAATAAGTAATATCAAATAAAAAGTATAATTTTATAAGGCAAACCCTTATGAAATTATATAGTGTCAAACACTTAAGCCCGTCGACTCTTGCGCGTCCCTTTTACAGCCACTACTTTCGCCTTCATGTTATCACTGAGCTCAACTACGGAATAAGCACCAAGACGCTCACTGGGTTCTTTGTACTGAAGACCAAGAAAGGCAAAGATTTCTGCTTCAAATCTCATCTTTGGCACTGGCTTAGCCTCAGGTACCTTACCCGTTAGCTTCATTTCGTGCTCATTAAGCGTGTAACCCAACTTCAAGGCGTGCTTACGAAATGCTACGTTAAAATCACCTGAACCGGTAAAATAAAGAAGTGAGTAAGGAAACTGCTCTGCTGGAATAACAAGTAAGTCCAGACGACGTGACACGCTGGTAGGTGTCAACTTAACAATGCTCAGACATTTCTGGTCACCTTCTGATAAGACCTCTGCCATATAGCCAGTCTTCTTCAAATTAGCAATATACTCATGAAATGCATCATGACGGACCTTATCAGACTTAGATTCCATGGTAATGAGCACATCAACGTCGCCACTATCAGAAGCCCCACGTCTGTAAGAGCCAACGACCGTGCCCTTCATACCATCAACTAAGGATCCCAAGAGGACCTTTTCATGTTGCTTCATTTCATCACGTGGAATGCGCTTCAAAATATCTTCATAGTACTGAACACCAATCTTCTGCTTATCGTTCAATAGACTGGGGTTCTTATGAATCGCCTCACGCAACTGAGCAATTGTCTTGATACCTAGACCAATCAGTTCTTGAGCCTTTACAGGACCAATACCATAGACACCATTCAACACATCAATGGCATTCAGCTGAAGGTCCTCCTTGGCCTTTTCGGCGGCGGCCAAACCACCTGTTTCAAGAATTTCTGCAACCTTCTTGCGAATCTTTTCGCCGACACCAGGAATATTATCCAGGTCTGCCAAGCTACGAATAGGCTTATCACTAATCTTAAGTTCTTCAACAACCTTTTTATAGGCACGAACCTTAAAGAACGCCTTATTAAAGGTTTCACGCTTCATAAGTACACCTAGGGCTTCAATAATGGTCGCCTTAACATCGGACATTCTATTTGCTACAACAGAAAAAAATATATACTCTTCATTTTTGTCGCAAAATCAATGTCTGTCATACTCAGACGGGTCATAAACTTCCGTATTATCATTTTCCCCATCGGACATGTCATCAAATGAATCATAGTCATCTTCGGGTTCCTCAAGCTGAGCCTGCTTTTCATCTTCCTCCTCTGAAGACGGATATAGACGACGACTTTGCCACATTTCACGGTCAGTAAGTACAACCGTTTTACGCGATGGCATAACAAACATATCATCGTTATCAATATGAGTATTGCCAACTGAATTAGAGTTCTTCTCTGCGTCAACAGTAGCCTTTAACTTATCGGCAAAACTCAAAGGCTTACTTTCACTAGGAACAGCAACTGAGCGCTTCAGTGAAACCAATCCATTACCTTTTAGTTCGGGAAAGGCTTCTTCTACAGTTTGCTTCCGTTGACCAGGTGGCAAATAAGCACCGGCCTTATCATTTGCGGTTGTCCAAGAAACCTCAGTGACCCTGCCGTTGCCCTGTGTCTTCTTACCAGTGAACTTGTAAGTGCTCATCAACGTACGCTTATTTGTAAAAAGAAAAAGACCAGTATCAGTCTTCAAAATTTAATGAAAAAGTATTCTTTTTCTTTTATTTGTTTTTATTTGTTTTTATAGTCTTTCTGCTTACTCGTCAAAGATTGGCAGAATCTCACCGTCCTTGAACAGGCCTGCGTCCTGGTCAAGCAGTGCGCGCTTATCACCGTCCTGGTTCAGGTCGGCACGATAGGCGCGCTTGGTTACCTTATGGACCATGAAGAAGCCACCCTTCACCGTATCCGTAAGCTCGTACTCATAGGCAGGGCTCTTAGGTGCCTCTGACTTTGCCTTAGGCTCAGCCATTGGCTTAGGCTCAGCCTCAGCATCCGACTTGGCCTCTGCCTTGACCTTCTTGGCCTTAGGCTCAGCCTTGGCCTTAGGCTCAGCCTTGGCCTTAGGCTCAGCCTTGGCCTTAGGCTCAGCCTTGGCCTTGGGCTCAGCCTTGGTCTTGGGCTCCTTCTTAGGCTTGGCAACAAGGACAGCTGCCACCTCCTCAGACACCTCTCCATGGCCAACCAGCTCAGACGCCATGGCAACAGCAACCGCCTGCTCCTTGGTGACCTTGGATGCCTTCTTAGGCTTGGCCTCAGTGGCGGATGCCTCAGCATCCGACTTGACCTCCTCAGCCTTGGGCGCCTTCTTAGCGCGGGGCTTCTTCGGCTTGGGCTCAGTGGCGGATGCCTCAGTGGCGGATGCCTCAGCCTTGGGAGCCTTCTTAGCGCGGGGCTTCTTCGGCTTGGGCTCAGTGGCGGATGCCTCAGTGGCGGATGCCTCAGCCTTGGGAGCCTTCTTAGCGCGGGGCTTCTTTGGCTTGGGCTCAGCCTCAGACTTGGCCTCAGTAGCGGATGCCTCAGCATCCGACTTGGCTTCCGTCACCTTCTTAGCACGAGGCTTCTTCGGCTTGGGCTCAGTGGCGGATGCCTCAGTGGCGGATGCCTCAGCCTCCGACTTGACCTCCTCAGCCTTCGGCGCCTTCTTAGCCTTGGGTGCCTTCTTAGCCTTGGGCTCGGCCTCCGAAGCAGACACATCAGCCTTCGGCTCAGCCTCCGAAGCAGACACCTCAGCCTCCGACTTGGCCTTCTTGGCAGCCATGGTGGCCGCGCGCTTGGCCTTGGCCTCATCTGACATGGGCTTGCGCTTCTCCTTCACCGCCTCCGTCACAACAGCGTCATCCGCAATAGGCGCCTCAACCTTGGTCTCCGCAACCACCTTCTTACCGCGGGGCTTCTTGACATCGAGCATGGCAGACATTTTTAGCTTCTTTGGCTAACTTGTTTAACTCTCTTTGACTCTTATCTTTAGTCCTAAAGTGTCTTCAATTTTTTGTTGTTTTTGTGTTTTTCAGAGTCAAATTATGATATAAAGGCCACCAAGATTGATTAGTGTATAATGTCAGGTGGTCCTCCCCTTTTTGTCGCTTGTGAAACAAACAATCACGACCTACTCTTAGAGGCACTCAAGACTAACGCAGTTGACACCCGCAGTTCAAATCAATCCTTTACACCGCTTATGGTTGCATCAAATCGTGCAGCCATTGTCTTAGTCAAGCATCTCTTAGAGCAGGGTGCTGATGTGAATGCACAGTCAGAAGGCGGTCACACAGCACTTATTTTAGCCATTGTCAGTTACAATGAAATGAATGCAATCAAGAAAGTCGAAAAGGACTTTAGCAATCCCAGCCTGTCCGTAATAAAGACACTATTAGATGCCGGTGCTAATGTAAATATTGCGACGAACGGAGGAAACACAGCCCTTCAAGAGGCTGCGCTTCAGGGCAGTCCGGAAATCACAAAATTACTCCTTGAAAGAAAGGCTGACGTAAATGCTGTAAATCAGTGGAAAGAAACAGCTCTTATAGTGGGAGCCTTAAAAAATGGTAACCCAGAAGTCGCCCAGATGCTTCTAGATGCAGGTGCAGACATGAACATGACGGACGTAGATGGCTTTACAGCTTCTGCTATGGCTGAAAAATCAGAAAATGTCGCTGTATTTAACGTGCTAAAAGGTAACGACCGTATGGAAATAGTTGCCGTAAAGCAATCTGAGTAACCGGGTCGAATGTTACAAATAGACCTGTTAACCAGTCAGCAATGACCTTCTGTTTTTTTAGACAGGCATGTAGATAAATTCGGTGATAAATAAATTGCCAATTAGGAATTAGGTAAAATTCCGTGTTTTGTAATTCACTATAATAATTCTGAAGACCCGCCAAATCACCCTGTTCAATGAAGGTTTTACATTCAGTGACCAAGGCTTCGTTCATTCTATGCCTATTGTTCGTAAAGGATTTATATTTACAAAACAAAAAATTGAATATACATATTATCGTTATCGGAACATCAAAAACACACCATGGAAGTCGCAATCGGTCTTCTACGCATTCTCATAAAGCGTGGATACGACGACGAAATGATACTTACGCCACTCTTTGAACACTTCTTTAACAGCTACCCAGAATTGACACAAAATGAGCAAATGGCTATCTTTATGGATATTACAGGAATGAAGACTCCAAATGACTATCCAAATACGTGGGCCGATATGGATTTTCCAACTGATGAAGAGACTGGTATGCCGATTCATCCAAGGTTCCTATAAAAATCTCTCACCCTAAAATAAAATGTCTTCGGTTACGCGTTCAATAACAAGCACCAAAAATCTACCTTTCAATACTTATGTGAGTGGACCAACTTACATTAATCCATCCTTTAACACCATTGCTACTATACCCTCTTTACTTTTTCCATTTAATTATTTGAAGAATGGTATGCTAGAATTAGTACCAGATGATGCATTTCGTTCTATTCAAGAAGGTAGTCATTTTTTTCCAGGCTACAATAATTTCCACCCAGTTCGTCTTTTAGGTGGTCACAATATAGTCACCTCAATCGGTCCCGAACTCATAAATTATATCACTATTATTTACAATAATAAGTACGCGTCAGCCGGTGGTGTATCATCAGTCACTGTGTATCAACCTGGTGTAGTAACAAAGGTACAGACCTTAGATGTATTAAATATTGGTTCATCCCTTTTTCCTGATAATGCTGACCCCACGGATGCGCAATCCGGTGATTCTAGTCGTCCGCCAAACGCGACGTACACTATGGGTGAATCGTCCAACAATTGGTACACAACCTATGTATTTGAAAGCCCTTTGACCCTAAAAATTAGTTTCAATACGCCCGGTAATGCGCGTTATTTTACATTTAAGTCAAGTCTAATTCAATAGATGAACATCTCATACCGAAATTAAGTACTCCCCAGCTGGGGAGTACTTAATTTCGGTATGATAGTAACCATGTCAAATACTTAAGTTAAGTACCCCATAAAAGGGGGTACTTAACTTAAGTATTTTACGGTAAATATAATATACATATTATATAAAATGAGTTCCGTTCTGCGTTCTTTTGCCACAAGAAATACTATGTCTCAAAACGACCTTAGTTTATTATCTACCTACACAATCACCAAGGCTGACTCACAAAATCAATTATATTACAATGGTTCATCTGATATTCAAATTACACTACCATCAAAGACCACCGCCAAATGGAGTGGTTTTCCCATAATCTTTATCGCGAATTTGTCATCATCAATATCAACAAAAATGACATTTAACTTTGCCCAAAATGTAAAAGTAAAGGCACCCGACAATAATAATTATACATCGACATTTTCAGTACGCGGAGGTTTTAATGCTTATATCATGTATGTTGGCAATGACCAATGGATTCTTCAAGGTGTAGGTGCTAACTTTGATGGGAACTAAATATCAATAAAATACGTTAATAAAGACGTTAATCCAAATAAAAATTACTTTTGACAAGCAATTTTTATTTATTCATAGTATTTCTGATGGTTCTTATTTACCTCAAAATGATATCCCCACCGACCCAAAATAATTTTATGGGCTCGGGTCCGCGAATTGATAAAATTAATAAACATACGATAAAGCATAGTATTTTGAATATGAAAGCAATAATACATATACTTTCAATTTTATAAACTTTTACTACTGAACACATTAAATTCCAATCTTACACCGTGTCTCCAGTTGAGCTTGTTGTGTTAAAGCAGAAATACCCTTCTTTTTCATCTTCTTCGTTACAGTCACAGTCTGTTTTTTAAGCTTGGCATACTCCTTATCTATTTTTTCAACCCGCTTTATTGCCTCACGTAAATTACGTTCTTCTAATTTGAGCCCGTCCTTATAACGTACTGTTACACGCTTTACACAGGCCTTTAAATCCTTGGCCTGACCCTTAAATAAATCATCGCATTCTTTGAGTTTTGCCTCTTGTGTAGGAGCCATAAGCCCAATTTGCTGTTGTAAATGGACTATGACCTCTTCCTCAAGTGTCTTTTTCTCATTAAGTAAACCAGCCATGTCTTGTTTTATTCTAAGAATCTCATCATTATCTCCAGGTGTAACTGAATCAAAGGTCGAAATGGGTACAACTATATCAGCAAAAATGGGTTGAGCAAACTGTGACGGGTCAGCCTCTCTATTTAAATAACTAATCTGACCGGCAATTGCATCCATATAGCTCTTCAAACCTTCCTTAGTAAAATTACCTGTGGAATCCATATATTTCTCAACAAAAAGACTTATTTCAGTTGGTAAGGCCTCAGATTTTACCCTACATAAGTTGAGTAACATCATGAGCTCCATAGGTGATTCATTGTAGGGTGTTGCGGTCATCAAAAGAACGCGGGCTGAATCTTGACCACTTACAGAATATGAGTTTTGTAGCGCGGCCATAAAGGCAGGTACATCGGGTTTCTCAGCACCCTTGAAATCTGAACTATAAAGCTTGTGCGCCTCATCAATAATAATAAGTGTTTTCTTAAGAGGGTCAGACTTGCCATTACGCTTCTTCAAGACTTCGTACAAGGGATTCTTGCCCTGCACAAGATTACTGAACTGACGATAGCTCATTGGTGGTATCCATTGTTGAGCTAAACGACGCTGTCTTTTATCCACATCTTCTGGCGCCAATTGACCCGACCGGACCTCATCCGCAATAGTCTTGTGACAGACGGAATCAAATACATTTTTCCAAATATCAGCCTTTAAGGTGTGTCGGGTAACCCAAATGATACTATAGCCCATTGGTTCGAATTGTGTGGACGCCAAGGCAATCGCTGAACAGGTCTTACCGGTTCCTACACTGTGCCATAACAACATACCCTTCATTGGTGATTCAGCAGTAAAATATTGGCTAATAAACTCCTGGGTTGGTGTGTAGTCTACCAATTTTAAGAGTGGTAAGACCTTCTTCTTAGGAGGCACTATATAATTCTTAGCGTCTTTCTTAAGAGGTCCTTGAGCAACAGGTTTATCGATACACTTATTTTCAACCTTCTGTTCTGGCCAAGCCATCTTGGAAAAATTAGCAACCACATAATTACGTAATTCGTACCAGCTTAGCGGTTGTGTTGTCTTCACTCCAGTTGCGCTTTTGGCCTTGCTTTTGCTCTTCTTGTCTTCAAGTAAATTGGGCACAATGACTAGTTCATTGGATTCCATAACCACTGTAGGTGTAATAGTCTTTGAACTTAAACGACTGGGAGCAAAGGGTACAATATTCGTTGAATAACAATCAGCACAAGGGTCAACCTTATCCAAAAGAGCCAGTGATTCAGTTCCTGAATTTTCTAGTGCTAATAAACTCTTCTTCTTATCTTCTAATAAGCGTGGTCTAGATAAGTTTATTCGTGTCAATTCATCAGTCATATCAACGCTATTACGTACAACCATCATACTAGTTTCCCCTTTAGAAATAGGTGTCTTGACTACAAGTCGCGGAATAAGTCCAGACTTGTGAATAGTTTCTGTCAAGGGCTGGTCAACCGCTGATAATATACTTACATCCTTAATGGCCTTGGAAATACTGTGAAGGCGTGTATCAAGTCCTTTTAATTGTAAGGTAATTTCAAATAAGCTTTTCGCCTTAAAAGCCCCTTGAACAGATTCAGGAATACTTTGACTGTACTTATAAACATTGAGTGGCCATCCAACATTGGGTACAAAGTCAAGGCCCTTTTGTCCACATAAACGTGTTGCCCGACCTAATGCCTGAGTCATATCTGCCTCCGTCATTAATGGTTCAAACAAGTGAACGTAGCGCACATCAAATAAGTCAATACCCTCCTTAAAGCCACTGTCTAAGATAATAAACCGACAATTCTGGCCATATACATTATCGGGTCTTTTGTTAAACATATCAAGAACCTCCTTCTTGAGTTTGTGTTTGAATGGGCTGTCCCATAACGCTGTAGAAGACAAAACCGCAAAATTGTCACCAGGTCCGGCAGGAACATCAACCACAATACGACTTTTCTCAAATTTTAAAACAGGGCGAATACCACGTGCAATAAAGGCGGCTGAAATAATCTTAGCACCGTAACCTAAGAATTTAATATCGCTAAAAATGAAATGTTTAAAGGTCTTTCCATGAAGAGTCTTATCATTGGCATCTAAGGCTGCAATATTTTGTAACATAGCCTCCAGCTTAGGACTAGCAATAGGGATAAGTTTATCTGTACCTGTAACATCAAACCGACTCTTATTAAAACGATTTGCTGGTGTTATCTTACTCCAATTACTGACCTGACGAACGCATTCAAGCTGTCTATTATTTGGCTTATACGCAGTAACCGCTTCTTCGGGGTGATTATCCCGACTCAAACTGGCCTGATGAACCCGTTGAAACACACGATTTAGACTATTAGCGCTATTTAGTTTCACACTACTTTTACTTGGTCTACTACGCTTCACGCTAGGCTTCGCACTAGCCTTCGCACTAGCCTTCGCACTAGCCTTCGCACTAGCCTTCAGCGTAGCGCAAAAAGTTTTATTTTTCATACAGGTTGCAACTTTACCAACATTTATTGATGTAGCCTTTGCACCTTGGTCCGGATGATGTGCTAAGAGCCATTTTGCAGAATTTTTCTTAGTGTATAATCCACTCTTACACATAATTTTTTCACAATCTGAGGTCTTAGATTGAGTCATAGATTACTTCGTATTAATGTGTACAGAGATTTTCTTATGATTAACCAAGGATGTCTATCATCAAGAAAACATTTGAGGTAGACAAATTTTTAACCAGGGAACTCTTATTAAGAAATCCGGATAATTCGTATCCGTCTGTAAATCAAGTTATCTTAACAGACGGCAATGGTGGAACATATTATGCTCCACTAAATCCTACAATACCTACCACAGGATTTAATGAAATTACATTGGTCGATTCACACGCCACCTTTCTAGCAAATAAGCCTTTCAACAATTTAAATATAAAACAAGGTGCTGGTGTTTTAATATCAAAACAGACTATCAGCAATCAGGATTATTTAACCTTTCAAGTAGACTCACTTATTCCATCCAGTTTTTATGCAATTAGTACAGCCACAGGTACAGTGTATGCTAATTCTCAGGCAACCACCTTAAACTTAGCAGGTATTAATGGAATCGAAGTCTTTGCGTCAACAAATACATCTGTATATATTGGCGGAACAGCAAATTTCGGTATTATCAATCTATCAACCTCAAATGGCGCCTTTTCATTGATTCCCAGTACCTCGATTTCTTCAGTCACGATTCAGGAAGGGCGTGGTATACGTCTAACTAAAACAAACATTTCCAGTTTTTCTATAACAAATACTATTTCTAGCGCCTTGAATTCAATTATAGCTCCAGATGGTACAACGTTGAATTTTAACAATAGTTATAATCAGATTATATTAAGCACCGTTGGCACTAACCAAATTAACGTTATTAATTCAACATTAACCTTTACAAATTATGCCTTTTCCTCTATCCAAATACCTTATTATTCAAGTGGTTCACTATTATCAGAAACCTTAGACGCATCAACAGTAAATAATTCCCTTATTTTTGCCCCAGGCTATGGAATTACGTATTCAACGGTCAATTCTCAACTCCAAATTAATACCTCCTTACCCAGCTCATTTAGTATTATTAGTACATCAAGAGGCATAGTTTCAGCATATAATTCTGTTAATACATTAACCTTAAACAACGGTTATGGAATTGATTACGATGTGAATTCATCTACTCAGACAATTAGTGTGAAATTGGCATCCACCTTTGTTAGTCAAATCTCCACTGAAAGGGGTGTGATTAGTGCCAACACACAATCGATTATTAATTTAAGACAAGGTAAAAGTATCATATATTCTACATCATCGGATAACGCGCTTTATATTAATTCCAAAGATTATAATCGTGTCGATATAGTGGACGGTACAAGTGGATTAATTACTACCAGTTTGTTTGCAACCCTTAACAACAAAACCTTCCAATTTGTACAAGGTCCAGGAATGAGTATTGTAGGTAATTCAAATAATAACCAAATCACAATGGCCTCAGTAAATCCCGTTAGTATAAGTGGCCCCCAATACGCCTTTACCTATCTTAAAATATATAGTACAGCAGCATACTTAGGACAAAACCTATCGGCATTTCAACAAACACAGACCATTAACGCACCACCTGTTGCCCAAGCAGTTTTTGGTATTGCTCCAGTGTTTCCCTTACAATCACAAACAGATGTGGCTAACAATAATGTGTATATAGGTCTTGATACAAGCTCCTTACTTTTTTCTACAAATGTACAATTAAATATTCTTAATTCCTTATTTACTTCTTATCAAATGAACCCATCCACTCTTTCTCTTACAGTATCCACATTGTCATCCTTATCGATACAGACGAAACGAATCAATGTATCAACCTTGTACGTAGGTGAATCCTTGGTATTAACAAATACGCCAACAATTTCATCCCTTTTTCTTGCCTCAAATATTTCTTCAATCTATAATGAAACAGCCTTGTTATGCCCATCCACAATAGGAAGTAATCGTACATCGAACCCTTTGATGGTGTTTAATTACAGTACAAATCAAGTAGGTATCAATCTATTTACAACACAGCCTCAAGCCACACTTCAGGTTGGTGGTACTATTTTGGCCGAAAATTTCGCCAGTTATTCAGACTCATCTTTGAAAAATTTTAAGAGTCCATATACAATAGATAAAACGGACCTTGAAGCGCTCAGACCATGGAATTTTACATGGAAAAACAATGAACAAGATGATGTAGGGTTTGCTGCCGAAGATGTAGAGAAAATCTTGCCCTCCGCTGTCCGTCGTGGTCCAAATGGGCTTCGTATGGTAGACTATGGACGCCTGAGCGTTGTAAGTTTAGCAGCCCTCAGACATACCAATCAACGCTTAGAATCGATTGAATCAACCCTCCAAAGTTTGACCAGTAAATTATAGAAAAATTTGACAGTGTACCCATATGAAAAATTCAAGTCAATACTACCAAAACGACAAATGACTATACCTATTAGCTATATTGAAATAGCAATCGGTTACTGTTTATATAATAATATGTCATATCTTCCAGAAATCATATTATTTATATTACAATTTATTGGAATTCGAAAATACGTTATCAATGGTGATAAGGAAAAATATAAACGTATTATTAAAATCCTACAAAAAGAGACCTTATGTAGCAGTCAGCGGTATTTGAATGGTAAACAGGGTCCATCAGGCTATTTTATAAGTAAAAATTGTTTAGGTAAATATGAAAATTCCTCAAAATATATTGAAGAAGAGTATGTAACACTTGTAACAACGGATACTTACTTCAAATATTTAGAGCAAGAAGAAATAGCACAGTTCACCCCTAATACAAAAGGTGAAAGTGAGTCAGAAGAGGAAAAGACAAGCCTAGTCACCAAAGTAAGTAAGCAAGCCGAAAATATTAAGGTATACATTCGTTCAGGAAACTATAAAAATTTCTATTATAAAATGCTATCATTAGACGTTAAACATATCCAACCTATAAACGGTCAGGATAAGATTACGGAGCAGATTTTACAAATTTACAAGGAAAAAAATAGAGCCAGCGTGTTCATTCATGGTGTAAGCTGTGCTGGTAAAAGCTCAATTGGTTATCTTGTTGCCAAGGCATTGAATGCAAATTTCTGTCATACCTTTAATCCATCAGACCCAGGAGATAGTTTTACACATATGATTAGCGAAATTGAATGTAGAAATGAAAACGAAGACGATGTACCCTTAGTAATAGTGTTAGAAGAGGCTAACGAAATTATCAGAAACATTGTAACGAATAAAACAAGGATGAATCAGGAGGTTCCAACGCCTGTTCACGACAAGTCATCATGGTGTACCTTTATGGACGATATGGTATTTTATAAAAAGGTCATATTGATTTTAACAAGTAATGAAAGTAAGGACGATATAGATAAGTTAGATACAGCCTTTCTAAGACATGGACGTATTCATGCCACCTTTAGCATGATGAAAGCTATTGAAGACAATACAGTCCTAGAAAGTATTTGACATAAAAAGCAATGAAAGCAATGAAAGCAATGAAAGCAGTCAAAGCCGTTTAAAATTGATATGTCTTCATGATTTAAATTTTTATTCAAACAATGGATAACACAAAAAAGAAGCCTGTAAATCCTCAGATTGAGCAATTTTATAAGTCACTTTCACCAGCTGAACTGGAGGCTCATAAGATTGCATCACGCCCTGGTTCAGAGGGTGGTCTGGGTTCATCCTATATTGTTGAAAAGACACCTGCTTTTCTGAAGTGGCTTAAGAAGCAAGAGGAGGCCCAGAAGACCCAGACATAGTAGGACTACGTAAACGCTTTTTCTTGTTCAACCAGCATCGTAAGTCAGAATTCAAAATCGTTTCATTTGCAATAAGCTCTTCCATAGTCCACCATCGTATGTCTCTTATCTCATTTTCATTTCGTTTATGATTACGGAACGTATCACTTAATGCAAGACCACTAAAATAGATTCTTTTTCCGATACGCTTAGGGTTGGAATTTTCAATAATATAATCATGTACCACTCTCATACCGGTTTCCTCCCAACATTCGCGAATTGCCGTATTGATAGCAAGATTTTTGTCTTCAATTTCCGGATGACCCTTTGGAAATCCCCAACGACCAGAGCGAGCATCGCACACTAGTAGAATCTGCTTATATGCATTATGAATAATAATACCAGCGCCGATATACATTAGGTACGAAAAGGTCCTAATACTATTTAGAATTAAATTTACCTTAAATAACTTGCTGGTCTCAATTTTAGCCCCCAGAAAAGCAAAAGATGAAATCCGGTGTTTTTATTCTTGATACTAAATATCCAAGGTTCCACTGCAAAACTCAACGAAATACCTTTCCGCTACCAGTAAGCTTCTTCAGCAAGAGCTATTAGGTCGATTCAATACACCTGTATTGAAATCGTTTGTCGTAATGAACAAGGCCAATATTGATAAACAGGCCTTAATTTGGAAGAAACATCTTCCCTTTGTCCGTCCCTTTTATGCTGTAAAATCCAACAACGATTTACAGTTATTACAATGGTTAACAGAGGTATTCGGTCCGCAATATATGGGTTTCGATTGTGCAAGTATCAATGAAATGGAATCGGTTCGCAAAATCTCAAAGACAGCAAATATCATATACGCGCAACCCTGTAAAACACTTACAGATATATCGGATTCAACACGGTTCGGTATTAAGACAACGGTAGTTGATTCACCTGAAGAAATGGAGAAGCTTTATACGGCAGGTTGGAAGGGGTCCACCTTTATTCGATTGGCCGTTCCGGATTCAAACTCAAAACAGCCCTTTAGTAAAAAGTTTGGTTCACCTATTCAATGGGTACCGGAAATCTTAGAGTTATCAAAAAGATATAAAATACCCATAAATGGTCTAAGTTTTCATGTGGGAAGTGAATGTGAAAATCCCAATCAGTTTGCAAAGGCGCTACAATTATGCAGAATGGCTATGGACCTTGGTACACATGTAAATATAAATATGGACACTATCGATATTGGCGGTGGCTTTCTACCTTCAGAAAGTAATCTATCTGCTGTTGCTTCATCAATAAAAATCACAAAGGACCGTCTCTTTCCAAATAATATCGGACCCTCAGGAAAAAACATAGAATGGATAGCAGAGCCTGGTCGGTTCTTATCAGCTACAAGTCAAACACTCTATACCCCCGTAATCGGTAAAAAGCGTGGTATGCCATCTGATGACCCAGAGGCACCTGAATTTCGTTACACTCTTCACGAATCCATTTACGGATACTTTTCAAATATTCCCTTTGATGGTCAGAAACCAATGTTTGAAGTTGTTCATCAAACCGAAAAGCCATTAGACTTGACCAAGGGTCGCACCTTCAGGTCTATCTTGTTTGGTCGCACGTGTGATGGTGCAGATATTATAAATCCCAATATTGCCCTACCTATACTCAATATAGGCGATTGGTTAAAGGTACCTGATATGGGCTCTTATACAAATGTCACAGCTAGCGAATTTAATGGATTTCCTAAACCGGATATGGTTTATTTGAAATAACAAGCCTGAACTTCGGTATGACGGTAATAGAATATTTTTATATTTTTCCGATTCTAAAATAGAATGGTCTGTGAAATGATTCAATCGGAAAAATATCAAACCAGAAAATCACCACCCTTTCATGCAAAAGACTGTAAGAATCTTACCAAAAAAGGCAAAGATGGAGACTATGTATCTAAACCAGACGCAAGAGGCGTTTACAAATGGGTCAAAGTGACCCAAGGTAAAACCAGAAAGACCAGAAAGGTCCGAAAGGCCCGAAAGTCATATCTTATTCACGACAACGGTATAATACCCTTTCGTGTTGAAGTATCAGATAAGACTGTTGAAATCTATAAAGTAGACAACAGTGAACTTGTAAAAAGTTTCACCGTAAAACAAGTACACATAGGTCAAAGCCCTTGTAACTCTTCTATATACTTATCCGATGACTGTGGCTCCTCATGCAATGGAAATTCAATCTTACTTCACATCAACAAAAATAAATATGTATATGTCGGCCATGAAATATATGAATTTATCCTAGAAGATACGTTTGAAGCGTATTACTCAGTTATAGGTAATAACGATGTACCTTACCCGGTTCTTATAGGTTCCAAGTATGTGTATCTTATGTTGGACCGTATATATATACCAAGAGACTTATTTAAGGCTAAAATGAATAATGCTGAATGGGCTGACGCCTATGCATATTATATGGGCTTCAAAGATTATAATACAGGTGAACGCATAATATGTTCAAAAAATCTATCTATAAAAGACTGTAATAAATGGTATAAAAATCACGATGAAGAAAGACAACAAATACACAAAAGTTCTGAGAAAAAAATGAAGGGTTTCAAGATGATAAGAGAAAGGTTTATGTAAAAACTGGATATTTTATTAAGCCAAATACTTAAATTAAGTATTCGGTTTATTGTTCAAAATCCCTTATCTTTTTCTGTTATCAACATCAATTATGATTTCATCATCTTCGGCTGACCCAGGAGTGTTTACAATCGTATTCTTTTTATCTAGTCCTTTTCCATCCTTGTTTTTATCTAAGAAAGGTGAACCACGGGCCTTAGATTCAGCAATAAGTTTTTTCACCTTGTCATCTATTTCCTCCATAACCATATCCTTAAAGAATTTCTTCTTATTTAGCAACATAAGTGACGCATCAACAGCAATTTGTTTCATTTTCTCATCACGATTTTCATAGACCTTAGTGTGTTCAATATAGCCAGCAATTTCTGGCTTTCTAATATCGCTGGATGCACGGAATTCGCGCTTAAACTGCATAATAACGCTTTCAGAAATAACAGGAGCTTGTTCAACTAATCTATCTAGTTCAATACGAAACATCTTCAAAAAGGCAAAGGCCTCCATACGATCTTCGGGATGTAGAGCCAATTCAATCGAAATCAAACGCGAAAATTTACCCCACATCAGTGCAGAAACAAAATGCGCTTCAGAACCCTGACCATAGCGTAAAAAATTAGCAAGAGTCGATATAATACCCGTAATAATACTTACACCACCAATACCCAAAGAGGCATAGGTTTTATTCGAAGTATTACCTTGAAAAATAGAATCTAGACCGAAATTAGCTGTACCTGTAAGTGTAGATAATATAATAACTGGTATCATCATATATTGGTTGTAACGTGAATAATCGCGACTAGTTCTATCGTGCATCCAGCGGTAACATTGCGCCCTGTCTGACCAATCTGCTATTAAATGTTCAATTTCAGGCGTCCAACCATTGTTTGGGCGTATCTTACCATCATTAGAAGTTAATTCAGGCTCTTCGGGTTTTTTATCACTCATCCTAATTTAAAATTATAAAATTATAATTCGATAAATTATAATTTTAAAATCATGGTCAAATTATTTTTGAGCCAAGGTCATAATAATAGGTACTTGTTGTTTCTTAGCTAGATTCTGTAAAACAGCTCCTTGTAATATCTGATTCATCTGGATTTGTCCCAGTTGCTCCATTTGCAGTTCCGCCATGATACTTTGTTCTAAGTTACGTGCCATCTTCATCTTCTTATGGTGTAAATGAGACCAATACAAGTGTGAAATCACACTATAAACAAAGGCAAATATAAGAGCGTGAATAATGTTAGCTACCATAGGATTCTTAAAACCTAAATTGATTGTAACAAGTACACCAGGAATAAGTGCTAAGAATAAGATAGAAAGAAGAAAAAATTTACCCATTTTGATATGGTGATTTACACAATGATAATCAATAAGACCATCCATCCTTTAATTATTCATTATAAATTAATGTAAGGTCCTTATTAGGGTCCATTTTACAAGAATCAGATACACTATATCCTAATCCCTCCGCAAAAGAAAGCCATGCAGGTAGTGTCTGCCAAGTAATTGCATCCCACACATTTTCAGGACCAGAGCAACATGACCCAATTTCTTGTGGTTTAGTCAAACGCATAAAAGTAGAACCAGACCACCAATAGGCGGGGTCATCTTTGCACCGGGACGTACAACGCACATAAGAAGCTAAGGGTCCGTTAGGTATTCTATCTATAGCATAAACTGTTGCGGAATAATTTCCAGGTACATTAGTCCATAGAACAGGACTCAGTCGATAGTAGTGTTTCATTTAAACTTATATTATAAATGTAAATGAAATTAATTCAAAAATAAAAGGATGTTATTTGAATAAACTATTAAATTTACCGGAGCTAAATGGCTTTGATTCATTTGTAAGACCATTAATAATCGTGAGCCAGCGTTCAGCAGTAGCTTTTGTACCCAATAAAGTAGGGTCACTCTGACATTGGGTGCGTAGTTTATTAGCATATTCTGGATTTTTAAATATTGTAGAAATTGCCTTGGCATAATTGACTAAAACAGCATTGTCTGACACAGGTCCAGGTATGTTGATACCTCTGATTTCATTGTAAACACCACGTTCAGGCATAATAGGAATGCAACCCGCAAGTGCTGATAAGCGCAATGGTTCGCAAGTAATTAAATCATCATCTTCTAAATAGACGTGAACACGACTGGCAAAGCGTTCCTTTACCATTCCATCTAGGTCCTTTTGGTCGTTTAGATAGATTCCCTTATCTTTACCCAAGCCAAGAAGAGCAGGCAAAACAGTTTTCTTATCGTCACCAGCAGTTTCAAAAATGTGTAATTCTGCCAAAGGAAATTCGGCCTTTAGTCTTATCCAAGCATGCTGGTAAAATGGAATTAAAGCCTTGGAATAAGATGTAACAAGGACTCTAAAGGGCTGACGTTCAATTAAGCGATTGGCTCCGATAAAAAGGTTAGCAGGTAAGGCACTAGGTATGACCTCAAACTTGGACCATGTAAAACAATTATATAAGGAACGGTGATAGGCAGATTTAACCACAATCTTATCAACTAAATCTTTATTAGCCCTAGAACATACAGATTCTGCGTCTTCATCAACATCAAGATTTAATAGAAGGGCCCGCGCCTGCGGTTTATATTGGAAATTCTCAAGCAAATCGGAACCACCCCACATGATAAGTGTAGCATAAATGTCATTGGGTACAAATTCATTTACATGATGGTAGGAAATTCCTTCCCTTATTGTTGTGGTTTCCGTTGAGAAAATTGTGACTTCATAAGTCAAATCGCGTAAGGCCAAGGCTAAATTGGACAGATTTAGATAACCGCTGTTACTATCCATGTAAAAGACAATAGATTTTGCTGTCCAAACCTTTGGATTAAGAGCAACACGTCCTGTACGCGGTCCCTTAGACCCCAACGGAGCTTCACTCAATCTAGCAGTATGCCCAGGCATTCTATCTTCGCGGGTAGGGTTATTAAAAAAACGGGCTGAACGGTTCCAAGCACCTGAATCAACATCATTACGACAGTGTTTTGATTTTGGATTTATGATAGTGGCCAAAGGATGAGAAAGCTCCGAAATTTTAACTGTAGGATCACTGTCATCATCCTTCTTATTAGGAACAGGTCTGTGATTATTAACATACAAGTCAGAGTCAGCCTTAGCCACCCATTTATCTCCGTCGCATTTGTTCTGTGGATGATTCAAATATAAGTCGCTTTCCTTATCAACGTTGTTTTTATAAAGCTCAAAGGGAAATGCACGAACGCTACCTCCAGGTTGTACGCTCAGTGAAAGTTTGGACCGTGTTTCAGCATCTAGCTTTGTCTGTTCATTGATAGGCGTTAGATTGAAATAATTCACACAGTTACGAAATAAGGGTCTAGGGTCAACCGGGAGAGGCACACGTAAATCCTCAGGTAATACGTGTTTTGATAATGCTTCAGCATCCCAGTGTGATTTCAAACAAACCGGAGGAAAGACATTCTGAAAAGTTAATTTTTCAGGATAACCCTTATTATGTACAATATTCATATGTTGAGCATCCTTAACTAAATCAGATTCGTAAGTAAGCTTGTTATTAAATGTTGTCGGTACCTCAAGCTTAGGGTCCATTAAAAAATTAGTTGAATCTGAAATTGAAGTCATAACTTCCTCCTGATGATTGTAGATTAAATAATTATTTAGGATTAACGTCTAACGTCTCATACCGAAGTTAAATCCAGCCAACATTAAATACTTAACTTAAGTATTACCGGTAACTTTAATCAATGTTATCTGTAATTTGGGGATAATGAGATGAAGTAAGTACCGGTATATTCTGTTTGCTCGTAAATAGTGTAATGTAAAGTGCAAAGATAATAGGTAAAAGAGACAAATACACCAGATTATTTTTTACTTCTGTCTTGGATTCTAGCACTAGCTCCTTCTGGTCTTTTTCATTCTCTGTAGTATTTTTCTTTTCAAATGAATCCAGACGATGAATAGCTTTCTCCATGAGAAGCCTCAGTTCAGTATTTTCAGATTCCATTGTTTCCTTTTCTGACCTTGTATTTTCAAGAGTCTTTTCAAGCTCACAGATTCGTTCCTGAAGAGTTACGAATCGTGTATTCACCACACCAGGAAATTCATAACTATTCACACCAAGTATATCAGGATACGGTCTATTTGCGTAACGTTCGCCGGCTCCTGCCCACAAACCATTTTCAGAATCATGTCCGTTACATACAAATTGGCGGAAACCAGGTTCACCGTAAGGGATACCAGGTTTGCTTTTATCTACACTAACCTCCGTATGATTCGAACAATACTCTTGGGGTGATAGATGTGTGTGCCATTTGCCTCTTCCTTTTGCTGCTGGATAAACATAGAAACAATTGTCACCATTTGGAAACTCCCTGGGAATATTACATCCGTGATAAAACTTTTTTGTAATAGTAGTAGTGGACACAGCAGAAGATACCATTTCAGTTGTAACCATCTCAACATCGTTCTTAATGCCACGCGTGAGCCATTCTGCCTTTACAATATTCATATCATCCGCCTTACTATGTCCCAGACAGATATATTGTCTCAAATGCACACTGTTAGGACCTTCATCTATGTGATTATTGCAGTAATCAGATGCTTTGATGTTTGTATCCCATCGATTTACAGGCTTCATCGCATCTGGATAGACCCAAAACGTGTACTTGTCCTTGTGCGCAAAACATGCCCCCGTCAAACTATATTTAGCACCATGATAATATCGGGTTTCTGACATTTTTTTGTACTATAAAAATATTACCATTATACATCAATTTTATGACGCATCCCTATTTTAAATTCACATCGGCAAAATTAAATAACTTCGGTATGATAGTAACCATATGAAATACTTAAAAGAGATTGTAACTTCTACCGTCAAATACTTAAGTATAAGACGTTAGTATAACTTTCGCTATTTAATATAATTTTAGTATATAATTATTAAGTCGGGACCTCTCCTTTTAACCTCCTATATGTATATTTGTCTCTTGTTATATTTAATCTAGTAAGTTTTTCATATTCTTTAGTTAATTTACCAGTATAATTATAAACCTTCGCACCAACACGTCTAGTTAAATTATAAGTATTTTTACCAATACGTCTAGTCAAATTTAAAGCCCTATTACCAATATTAGGCGTTTCTAGAACATTCATCCTTAAATATATATATTAAAAAAATATTATAGGGATTAAGGTGCAATATTCACCAGCTGAATCTGTGATTTGATACTTGGATTATCCAATGTATCAATCATCTCAGTAATTTCCATTACTAAGTTATACTCACAATCGTTATTACTGATAAGAACATGATTTGCATTATACCACGCAAAGGTTATTTTGTTCAACTTACCTAGTGGTGAAGCATATACCTTAGCACTTTGAACAAAGGTCTGAGCAAAAGAGCCAAAGGTATTTAACAGTAGTTTACCATAGTATTTTTGCTTCTCACCAACAGTGTCACGGGTTTGAGCCAAATCCTCCTTATTTGACACGTCCAGTACATTAAGGTTGAGTTCTTCATCAAGTTGTAAATAGATAAAATCATCGACAATTTTTATAAATGAATTAGCAACGTGTCGTGTAGCAAAAGGTGTATCCACCTTAATAAATCCCAAGTTCCATCCCAGACCCCATTGGTCATAGGCTGTACTGTAAGGAGCTACAAGTGCAGATTCAAATAATATAGAAAATGTCAATGGGTCGGTAAAATTATTTCTTGTAAGAACAATACTTGGTAAAATGGTACCATAATTTGTATTGATGTAGGTTTTCATCAAGACCAGGGCATTTGTTTGAGCTGTAGTGACTGCCTGTATATCACCGCCTATTGTTTGATTTACTAGACCTATATATTGGTCCAAAAAATTTGAGAATCCTGTAGATGTAATCGTTTGGCCTATATAAGAAGCGTTCGTAAAACCTTTTCCAAAAACGCGTGTTCCAACAAAATAAGAATTAAATAATAGTAAGGCGCGCGTATAGTCTGCACTAAAAAAATTTGCTATACGAAAAGCATCGTTATTTAATGTTCCGTCTGAATTTATACTGACACCATTTGCAATTAGTAGTGCTATTTCATCACAGATATTTTGCAACGATACTTCCCCAAAATCAGTATAATTCTTTCCTGAAATTCTGAGACCCGTTAGAAATTTCACAGTAGGTACAAAACCACGCACTAAGAAACTATAGGACCCTCCCTTGTCAATTTTTATTTTGGGTATATATGATAAATAATTATATCCGCTATCGTCGTCAAATTTCAAAAAATTCACAGCCTTTTCACTACCCCAAGCGCCCTTAACATCATTATAATCAGACCCTGGCTTATCGCTGATATCATATACGTACAGTTGTGTATCTGAATAACATTTGTTAACATTAGTTAATTCGCCAAAAGCCGACAAGTCAGTAAGTGGATTATATTGTGTATCGGAAATAGTTAAATTGATTCGTATATTGAAAAATGTAGGTGTAAAGGCTACACCATTTCTGTAATTTGGCGAAACAATTGTACCTGCGTCATCCACAGCCCAACACAAGGGTCCAGCAGCCCCTAAATAAGTTGATGTATCACCCAATGAAATTCCGCCGGTCCCAACAACTTCTGCACATACAGAATTCAAACCAGCACCAGAATAAAAGATATAAGGGTTTTCTGCCAAAGAGCCAGCTTTCAAAATCGGTATATAGGGACGGGTTGTATAGGTCAACCCTCTAAAAGTACCGACTGACCAATTACCATAACTATAATCAAATTGAAAGGGTGGTACAGTTGGATTAGTGTCTTGAGTCATTGCTAGCTGTGAATTATTTAAATTTGGATAGAAAGGGACAAAACATAGACTATTATTTGATACATCCGTATAATAGGTTTTTGTATCAGTACCTGATGGCGATTGAATGGTGGTAAAAATACTAGAGGTTAAGTCAGCAGGTTTATTGACGGCAGCCCATTGTGTCTTTACTGAAGAACCAGCATTATAATTTTGAGAAACAGGTATCCAGTTATTTGTTGCCACAGACGAAGTTTCGTAGATATAATAAGTACCCCAGTCAGGCGACCGTGTTTTAGATGAATTTACATTTGTAGTGGCAGAAGAACTATATTCACAAATTTGTGTGATTTTTTTGAGTGTCAAAGTATAGAGTGCATCACCCAAGGAGATGTTTCCAATATTATTTCCATTAATAGAGGATGAGCGATAGACACCAAGGACAAGATTTTGACGATTTTGATAAAATTGGTCGTCCCATTGTTGCATATCACTGACAGCATTTACATAAGTGGAATTATTTGCCACAGTTACGTAACTATAGGGTGTAGTATTAGTAAGTCCTAAACGTGTCGACCTACTCAGTGGATTTGTTAAAATATCAAAGGAAGGCTGTGTATAAGCAAATTTTATAATAACTTGTCTAGGAACTACATAGTGACCAAGTGGCGGTGTAAATGGTATACCCATAATACCGGTTATGTTTGAACCAACACCATTTCTATCTGGACCTAAATATATCTGTCCACTAGCCAATCTGAAAAGTGATGACAAATCATTATATGATATATCTGTAATAATATTCGTGCTGTTTTTACATAGACTAAAGGGTGATGAATTATAATATTGATAATTGGGATTCGTGTTTAATGAAGAATAATCAATAGAATCAAAGACTGAAAAGGGGTTATCAACACCATTCACATCGTTAGATGGATACGGTGCAATAGTTTCTTCAGGAATCAAGGCCGGACTGGTTGCACCAGAATTATATAAGTTAATGGTAGCTCCTGCTCTGAACCAATTTACAAAGACGTATTCATTATTTAATCCGTTATATGGTAATACCTTATTTGTAATTTCATTAGAAGCAGATAATGAATTGTAATATATACTGTTGTTAACTATATCCAAAATCGCATTGGAGGACCCAGATGGGAAAAACTGACTATATGTACTTACATCAACCGCAGGTCCTACAGCAGGTGTCAAAAATTGGAAGACGTAACGTAAGGGATTTTGATTGATGGTTGTGTTGTTAACAAAATTATAGGGGTCATAATGTGAAAAATCGGTGGTAAGTATCATATAATCCAATAAATTATTACTTACACCATTTAAGTCATATGAATTTCTAAAACCCACTGAATTAAAAAGTGTAGGATAATTATAGGGTGGATTCGAAGCTGGTGTAGGTTTAGAAGCAAGATAGCTAGTGTTGATAGGTAGAAGTCTGTAATCATTAACACTAGGAAATGTATAAACACCATAAGAATTATGTAAAATAGTAAATATTCGAAGTGGTATCTTTGAAAAACTGGTGGCGGTCGTTGTAACCATTAAATATGAAATTTGATTGGATATGAAATTCGCATTTACAATACCCGTTGTTGCAGTACTCAAAATTTTTTGAGAAATAAAGTAGTTTTTAGGATTATTCCAATATACATTCACAAGTGCATTCGAAACATCAGCCATAAAGGCTGCTCTGTCACGATACCAGTATGCATTTATATCAACACCTATTGGTAAACCGTCTTCTCTTTCTATGTAAATATCTGATGAAAATAAGGTATCTGTACCAGCAACAGGATAATTATTATGATGTATTTCTACAAAAATATGTGGCCTAAAATTATACATACTTAGACAACCAGGAGGTGGTATAATATTTGGATTAGGAACAGGTTTCTGTTGTCTTACAAAGCTAAGATAAAGCTGACCATATGGTGTAGTTTGTCTCATAAAATCAGGACCATCTAACATATTTTGACTTATATCAAACATGAAAAAATCCGATGCAACTGGGTCTAATAATATAATATTCGCTGATACGTCCTGATATAAAAGAGGAGTATGAACTGGGTCTAAATAGTATTGTTCGGCCAAGGTACCTACAGGAGGAATTTCACTAACAAACGGTGGTATAGTCTCAACATATAAGGTTTGTCGGCATCGCGATTGAATAGGTACACGTGCATAAGTTGTAGGTATAATATTAAAACTTATATCCTGATAGCCCATAGTTTCCTCATTTGAACCATTCAACACAATATTACCAGAGTTATCTGTTATAAGACCATTTTGAGTATATGTATATTGAACCTGGCCAAAAGGACTTTGATAAAATAAATCTGAACCAATCAATTGCATATTTGCTGTATTAAATTTAAGGTTGGGCCATGAGCCAGATGCATCAGGATAATTAATACTACTATTACTTATTTGTGGAGAACCGGTATAAACTAAATTCCACCCATAACGACCACTAGCATCACTTACGTAAACAGAGTTTTGTTTATCTGTAAAAAAAGTTGGTGTATATGTACCAAAATCAATAGCAAAAAAATCAGTAAAAGCGGTTTGAATATAGTTATACATATCAATAATAACACCGTTAAGATTTTCAGCTTGAACAAGAATAGACGCGACATTATTCGGGTCAATTCCAGCATTTGTATATTGTTGAAGTAGAATTGTCTGATATGCATTATTCAAGGTGGTCACTAGAGAAGTATTCAAGCTAGTAGAATAAATAGTTAGACGCCCGCTATTCGTATTATAAGAGCAAGTATAATTATTAAGTAAATAACCAGTCCATGTATTGTCATCCTTGAACTGTTGTAAAATAGCCTGGTTACCAGGGTTATTAATAAGTAATTTAATATAAGGGTCATCCAAACCTTGAAATCCGTAAACTATTCTATCATAGTAATTACCAGTTCCTAAATAATTCAATGCTACTGGGTCAGTTAAGTAATAGTTTAAGGAAGGGTATGTTTTGCTGTTATTAATAATATATTGACTACAATTATTAGAAAATGGATTAGCTACAGGTGGTGTTACAACAGGAACATTACCAATTGTCATATCTCTCAGCATAGGATAATAGTATGCGACCAAACATTGTGATGGTGTATAATATGAAATACCATTTCCTACTGTAATATTAAAATATCGTGAAACAATTTGATTTTTTGTCTGTAAGTTTTCAAAAATACCAGTAAGAGGGTTATAGGTTGTATCGCCTGGGTCATTAAATAATAAGGAATAATTACCTGTAGATATAAACTGACTAATAAAGGTCGTTAGACTAATATTATTATATAATGGAGACCTGTTCAATTGATTTTGTAATTCAGTAACTAATGAATTCGTATCGTATGTACCATTTGTTAAATAAATATCAATACTGTTATTTACTGTTTTACCAGCTTTATTAATCCTGGTGCGACCTGATTCTAAGACACGAATGGAAGTATTATTTTTAGTGTCTGAGAAATAGTAAAATGAACTCAACAATTTTATTTGTGTAACACTTATACTAACAACATTACGATAAGTTCGGGGTAAACGTATGGAAAATGAAGTAGGTTGCGGGTATAAATTAGTATCTCTATCCGTACTGTTAATCATAATTGTAGTGGTATTTTTCGAATTTACAAATTTAGTAGTTGTTTGATTCAATGCAACAGGTACATTTGTAGGGTTATTAGGTAATTTGTCACCCGACATTTTATCAACGGGAAACCCACTAGCTGTGAAAATATTCTGTCTTGCTTCTATTGTTGTTGACTCACAAGATGAGCTTGAAGACGATTCAGAAGTTGAAGTTTCTGATTCTGTTCCTGTGTCTGTTTCAGAGTCGGATTCACTAGTATATTCTTCATCTGAAAGATAAGGTTTATAGAATTTATTGAGTTCCATTTTCTCGGGTGATATTTTACTCATCGACCCCTGGTACCTGTAAGTACTGTAGGTGTTTTACTTTATGCCCCAACTTATTTTTTTATAATAAGTTGAAAACAACGGTATTTAAATCAATATAAATATTAGATTGTAAGAGCCTATGTCAGGCCAAAGTGTAGTGAACATAGTTGAGCTACAAAATGTTGTTACTACAGCATCTGGATTTGTTGGAACAAATCAACTCCAGACCGATGTGAACAACATGAAGACAATGGTCAACTTTGATAAAAAACAGATACTTACAAACATAATCAGTAAGTATAATTCGAGTCCAATAACAGTCACCGACCCTATAGCTTTTACAAGTAGTGTAATAATTAATAACTCATCTTTATCATTTAGCACCTTAGCTCATGCAAATATAAATCAAATTATGAATAGTTTATCGGATTATAGTTTAATTGGTATAATAAATCCAGGAGTAACTGGAACAACAGACGTTACTGGGTCAACGGGGTCCACTGGACCACAAGGACAGCAAGGTATATCAGGGCTTGCTACAAATACAGGTTCCACTGGTAGAACTGGTTCTACTGGTAGAACCGGACCTACTGGCAGAACTGGTACTACTGGTTCAACTGGTTTAACTGGTCCTACAGGTTTTACAGGTGAAACAGGAACAACAGGTACAACAGGTCCAACAGGAATAACCGGACCTACAGGTTACACCGGTCAAACGGGACCCTTAGGACCAAGAGGCAGTAATATTAATTGGTTAGGAGCATACAATCCTTCCTATTTGTACAACATCAACGATGGAATTATTTATACAAATGGTACAGCATATGTATTAGTGGCTAATCAGGGTTCACCTGGTATCAATCCTTCCAACAGTACAAATATTTGGGCTTATGTTGGGGGCCAAGGTTCAACAGGTTTTACCGGTATAACGGGTCCTATGGGACTAAACGGTTCATCAACAAATACTGGTGCAACCGGTAAAACTGGTCCTACTGGTCAAACAGGTTCAACGGGTCCACAGGGTATAGCGGGTCTTGCTACAAATACGGGCGCCATTGGACCGACAGGTTTAACGGGGTCAACAGGACAAACAGGTAAAACAGGTCAAACAGGCCAAACGGGACCAACTGGACAAACAGGACAAACCGGTTCAACTGGTAACACTGGCACAACAGGTATAACGGGTCCACAGGGACCTAGAGGAAGCAACATTAATTGGCTAGGTCTATTTAACCCATCTACTCAATATAATATTAATGATGGTATAATATTTAATAATTCTGCCTACGTTTTAGTAGCACCACAAGCTACACCTGGACTCAGTCCACAAAATAGTACAAATATTTGGGCATACGTTGGTGGTCAAGGACCAACAGGTTATACAGGTACAACCGGTGCCCAAGGCCAAGCAGGTTCGTCAACAAATACAGGAGCCACAGGTCCTCAAGGAGTTGCAGGAGCACGTGGTCGCGATGGCTTAGCTACTAATACAGGCTCAACAGGACAAACAGGTCCTACGGGAATCTCTGTACCTTTGACCACTTTGACCATTGCAAGCGGTAATCCATCTATTACAAGTCCTACTAGTGTTATTATAAATACATATAACGACGTAATTACAACACTGGAATCCTTTGATATAGGTTCAACAAGTCTATTTTTTCAAGCGGTTCTTCCTTTTTCAAATGATGAATATTTTATGGGTCTAGGATTGAATCAGTTAATCTATAGCGATTTAGGTATAAAAGTAACAGATTATGATACTATTTACACAAATAATTCACCAGACCCTAATCTTTTGAGTCATCAAGTTCCATTAAATGTATTTAATATGATTATTACGCCAAGTCAGTATTTTTCATATCTAAATGGAATATTGATAAATTCAGGCCAACATACTCATTCAGGTCCAGTAAGATTTATTATATCAGGTGGTAATAATAACCCTTATAGTTATGGACCCTATATTTTTAGTAATGTAAAATTTTATGCAATGGCTACAGCACCAACAGGGTCAACAGGACCAACAGGTCCAACTGGACAACAAGCACCAACAGGCTATACAGGTTCTACAGGTGCAAAGGGTACATCAGTCTCACAAACCACCCTTGTTGTTACTGCAGGAAGTCCGTCTATTATAAATGCAATTACAGCATCAATAACAAATAGAAACGATGTTATAACAACCTTAGAATCTTTTGACATTAGAACAACAAGTCAATGGTTTCAAATAGCTCTTCCATTATTAACACTGAATAATAATGACGCAGTAAAAATAGGTCTTGGTCTAACTAATCCCTATAATGAATTCTCAGCTATTATAAACTATTTAGGTATTTCATTTAATTCAAATAGTCCAATACTTTATACAAACGGTGCAATTTTAACTATGCAAGTAAATCCATTTGAAGTGTATGCCTATATAAATGGGCAGGTGAAGTATCGTGCAACGCATAATAGAACAGGTCAATTACAATTTTATCTTGAAGGATTAACAAGTCAACAAAATTTCCTGAATGGTCCCTATATATTTAATAATATTCGTTACTATCCATCTAGTCTTTCTGCTACTGGTTCAACTGGTACAACTGGCCCAACCGGACTAATTGGCCCAACAGGACCAACAGGCCCTACAGGTTTACAAGGTCAAGCAGGTTTTGCTACAAATACGGGTGCAACAGGTTCAACCGGTCCAAAGGGAGCTCCAGGTGCCACTACAAATACAGGTGCAACGGGTCCACAGGGTAGATATGGTGGAGGTGAATACAGATATTGGATTTATGATGCAACTTTGGCAACTACAACACCATCCTATTTTGGTTATGTAGAACTAGGAAATATAGCTACATTCACTATAAATTATCAAGATATACACGGTCTTGCTCAAGATTGGTTTATAACTCTGAATGCCATATATACCACAGGTGAGGTTATGATTTTAACGATTACGCAACTTACTGACCCATCAAAATATATGGTTTGTAAAATGAATGGAACAACTTTTTTTGGTACATATGCAACCTTAAGTTGTATAATTATAGCACAAACAACTGTATTATGGGACCTTTCTCAAACAGTCATATTTTCATACCAACAATTTGGAGCAACAGGTACAACAGGGTTAACAGGCCTAACAGGACCTACAGCTAACACTGGACCAACTGGACCAACAGGGACAACAGGTGCCACAGGGTCAACAGGCCTAACAGGACCTACCGCTAACACAGGTCCAACCGGTCCAACAGGAACAACGGGCGCTACAGGGTCAACAGGTCTAACAGGACCTACAGCAAACACTGGACCAACTGGCCCAACAGGAGTAATAGGCACAACAGGGACAACAGGTCTAACAGGTTCAACTGGAGCAAAAGGGTTAACAGGTTCAACTGGAATAACAGGGCCAGTAGGACCAGGTGGTACATCGGCAAATACAGGTGCCACAGGCCCTACAGGTCCAACTGGTTTAACAGGCCCAACAGGACCGACTGGACCGACAGGACCGACTGGACCTACAGGTCCAACAGGACCATCTGGAATTACAGGCCCAACGGGTCTAGTAGGACCCATAGGTCCTCTTGGTAATACAGGTACAACTGGTATAACTGGGCCTACAGGACTCACAGGTACAACCGGCTCTACAGGTCTAACAGGCCTAACTGGACCTACTGGTCCAACAGGTCCAACAGGAGTAATAGGGCCAACAGGTCTAACAGGCATAACTGGGCCTACTGGTCCAACCGGTCCAACAGGAGTAATAGGACCAACAGGTACAACTGGCACTACAGGACCACAAGGATTAACTGGTCCTACTGGCCCAACCGGTACAACTGGCTTAACTGGACCTACAGGTCCAACAGGTACAACCGGACCTATTGGACTTACTGGTCCTACCGGCTTAACAGGTCTAACTGGACCTACAGGTCAAACGGGTACAACCGGACCTATTGGACTTACTGGTCCTACCGGCTTAACAGGTCTAACTGGACATACAGGTAAAACTGGTCCAACAGGCCCAACGGGTCCAACAGGTTTAACTGGACCAACAGGTAATACGGGCCCAACTGGACCAACAGGTACAACTGGCACTACAGGACCAACAGGTTTAACTGGACCAACAGGTAATACGGGCCCAACTGGACTAACAGGTACAACTGGCACTACAGGACCAACGGGTCCAACAGGTTTAACTGGACCAACAGGTAATACGGGCCCAACTGGACTAACAGGTACAACTGGTATTACAGGACCAACAGGATTAACTGGACCAACAGGTAATACGGGCCCAACTGGACTAACAGGTACAACTGGTATTACAGGACCAACAGGATTAACTGGACCAACAGGTAATACGGGCCCAA
>Ga0136644_10000403_pt1 | contig 34841 bp, 24 predicted proteins | sample C_130820_EF_Meta_FD_94780 | JGI IMG/M metagenome (GOLD analysis project Ga0136644, IMG submission 94780) | Freshwater microbial communities from Lake Croche, Canada to study carbon cycling - C_130820_EF_MetaG (v2) (version 2) | ecosystem: Environmental > Aquatic > Freshwater > Lake | place...
CCTGCGTCAGTCCTTCCAGGTTGGCGAGCAATTGCTGATACTGGGCTTGTTCCATGTTGATTTTCCTGGGGAAAAGTGCACCAGGAGACATTTTACACGTTTAAAGCGAACTCAGCCCTTGTTGCTCGTCCAGCGTGAGTTTTGGCGTGGCTGTTTTAATGCGTTTTTCCACTTCTTTGATGTGCTCTGCGGGTGGAATTTGTTCTGGCAGTGTGCCGCCAATGCGTTTGATGGCATCGCGCACTTCTTTGCCCACTTGTTCGTGCGTTTGAATGGCTTGCGTTTGGTTGCGCACGTTATCACGCGCCAGTTTGTCGCGCGTCTGGGTCATGCGAAACTGGTTCGCCGCAAGTTCAGTGGCGTTCATGCGGTCAAGTAGGTTATCTTTGTCAGGTATGGCTTTGCGCGATTTGATGGCCGTACCGCTTAGCCCACCATACAGGCCCTTGTAGCCCGCGTCGTGAAACACGCCAAACATTTTGCTTTGCACGCCTGCGTCTTGTGCCGCACCCGACAATGCTTTGAACTCTTCACTGGTTTGTTTGCGCAGCTCCAAGCGCTCGGTGTCGGCTGCGGCTTGGTCGCTCAGTTCTTGTTTGCGGGCTTGAATGGCAAAGTATTCTTGCGCGTGTGCAATTTCTGGCTTGCGAGGGTCGCCGTTTTGGGCAATGAGGTAGCAGGCGAAACGGGATAAGTGATAGTCATCCACCACTTGAACGGCCCCTTTACCGCCTAGGATCGGTTTGCCGGCGCTGGCAAAGTGATACGCGGGGTCATTGCCTGATGCCTCACTAGAAATCATGGCGCGCTTAATTGCATCTTCAAACCGACGCCATTGGCTATAGCCGAGCATGGGCTGTAAGTCGCGGGCACTCCAATACTCGGCACTGTGTTCGTTAGTTTTCCTAAGTGCCTCAAAACTCGATTGAGTGGTAAGATTCATTACTTCTTTTGTCATAACAACTCCCATTCACATGCAAGCACTGTACTGACGGTTATTTCTTGTTTCAACTGTCGCTCAAGTTCATCAATCAGGCCATCGCGTTTACGTTGAATCTCGTCCTGGCGGTCAAATAGTTCGCGGCGCTTTTTGTCACGCTGACCTTCAAGATCGCGTTGCTCTTTTTGTGCCGCCAGCTTGTCAGCTAGGGTTGCAGCACCCTTGCTCTTGGTGCGTGACTCGCGGATAGCACGGTCTAGCTCCTTGATGTCGCGCTCCAAACCAACTTTTAAGTCATCCGCCCAAGCATCCAGTTTTTCAGTCTCTTGCGTGAATGCACCCAAGTTGCGCGTTTCAAGGTCTGCCACTACGAGTATCTTCTGCCGCTCAATTTCAGCTTGTAATTTTGACAAGTGCTGCGGTGGGCGGTATTCTGCCGAACTGGTCTCAGCCTGCACGTGAGATGCGCATGGCAGGTTGAGCAGTTTTTCGGTCACTTGGCTCTCATAGGCATTGCCATTGGTATCGACCGCTGCAACCAGCAAATGCTCTTCGACTGCGCCTAACGAGCAAATTTGGAGGGACTGCACTTCCAGCCAGCCGTGTTGTCCACGCAAGGGTTCGACAACTGAAACCTTAGCTTTGTGCGCGGCATAGTCGAGGACGATTTTTGTCGCAGGCGATGTAGTGGCCAAGCCGGGTTGTTGTTTGGCATGTTGCAACAGCGCTTGTGCCAGCGGATGCCCCAGCCTGTAGATGTGTGCATCCTCTGATCGTCGCGGTAATTCATAGCGTCCGGTATCTAGCTCTGCCTGACCTGCCATATTTGCCAAGAACGAAGGCGTCGCTTTGAGAACAAAGCTGGTTTCGTCATCCGTAAATTCAGCATGACCATGCAGCACCCCACTCGTAAAGCGCATTAGCCGGCGTTCTAGTTTGCCCAAAGAATCTTTTGCATCCTGGCTGCGCAGCCGCAGCCGTTCTTGCACATCTTCGTCAAAGTTCTCCAGCAGAGACTTGCGCGCCTTGAGCATGGCATCGCTGATTTCACCTGCCATATCCAATTGCAATTGCTCAAACGCTGAATGAATCGCGGCGGGCTGTCTGCAGGTTTGGTAAATCTCGGCAATACGCCGCTCAAAATCAACGCCAGATTCCACCGCGCCCAACACTTCATCACTGGCACCAAACACACCATCGAAAAGCTTGAATTTCTGGTCTAGCAGTTCGTACACTCTTCTGTCGGCTTCGTTCTCGCGGTTAAGGAAGTTGACCACCACCACATCGTGTTTTTGTCCATAGCGGTGGCAGCGGCCTATGCGTTGCTCAATACGCTGCGGATTCCACGGCAAGTCGTAGTTGATGACCATCGAACAGAACTGAAGGTTGATGCCCTCAGCGCCTGCTTCTGTGGCAATCATGATCGAACCATTGGGGCCACCGGCTGTTCTAGCGTCGTTGCCATACTCGCGGAAATGCTCCACCAACGCAGCACGGGTATCCGCAGTACGCGACCCTGTAATACGGTCTGTGCCCGCGTGTCGCTTTATCCAGTCCGCATAGATGCGCTTAGAGGCCGCGTCGTTGTTGGTTCCGTTGAACAACACGACCCCATCTTGGTACGGGGTTGCTGCCAGCAAACCCATCAAATAGTCTTGCGTGCGACGCGACTCGGTGAAGATGATTGCCTTCTTGGCTGCGCCCAATTCATCGAGCTTGGCAAAGGCTACTTTCAAAGCTTGCAGCAATGACGTACCCTTGGAATTTTCCGTAATAGACACTGCGAGCTTCCGAAATCCCTCTAAGTCTTCTATTTCTTGGGCAATGGCTTGTACTTGTTCTTTTGTCCGGGCTTGGGCTTCATCTACTGGCAAGGCGGAAGTTACGTCATTAATTTCCTCGGCGATTTCATCCAGTATTTCAAAGTCTTCATCCAACTCGTCAATCAATCCTTGGCGATTGTCTGCACCCTTATCCAGAGTGGAGGCTTTTTCTGCCAGTGTTTTCTTGAGGCGGTTTGTCAGTGTTTCCAGCGCACCCGCTATTGCAAAGGTACTCGATGCCAACAGTTTGCGCAGCACCAGCGTGATAAGTTGCCGCTGGCTATTGGGTAGCGCGTGAAGTGCTTCGCGCTCCAGGTATTCCGTCACATGGTTGTACAGCGCGGTTTCATCTGCACTAGGGGTGAATTCACGCAGCAATGGAATACGCTTGGTGTACTTCACATAGGCTTCTACTTGGCGGCGCAAGGTGCGCTTGCAAATGGGCGCAATGCGGTTCTTTAAGGCATCAAAGCTCTCTGCGTTCTTGAGTGATCCGAATTGGCTTTTGAAGCTATCCAGATCACCAAACACGCGCTCGTCGATAAAACTCACCAGCCCGTATAACTCCAGCAGGGAGTTTTGCAGTGGGGTCGCGGTAAGCAGCACCTTTTGCGGTTGAGACAAAGCGTCTTGCAAAGCGCGTGCCGTTTTATTCTCAGGCTTATAGACATTGCGCAGCCGGTGCGCTTCGTCGATTACCACCAAGTCCCAAGCAACAGCTTTGACCTCTACCGCTTTACGTGCCGCGAACTGGTAAGAGCAAATGATGATGCCCGACTGACCATCTGACACACTCAGCGGGTTTACCGCACCGTCTTTAACCAACTTTCGATACGACTTGGCTTCAAATATCGTGGCGGGCAAACCGAACTTGTCTGCCAACTCTTGGTGCCATTGTTTGCGCAAATTGGCTGGGGTAACCACCAAAATACGGCGCTTAGCCTCAGCCCAACGTTGGGCAATCAGTAAGCCAGCTTCAATGGTTTTACCCAAACCAACTTCATCCGCAAGAATCACGCCCTTAGACAATGGGTTGCCGGTGGCAAACATAGCAGCATCAATTTGATGCGGATTCAAATCAACTTTTGCATCCAGCAGTGCCCCAGCCATTGCCTCCATTGAACTGGATGCAGCACGGCGGGTAAGTTGATGCGCGAAAAAAGCGAGTTGATGGGGGCTGTAGTTCACGCTTTTCCCTTGCTTCTTGTGACGGCTTCATCCGGGTTTATCGCGTCTTCCGGCTTCGCTACCGCACCCTCGGTCAGCATGGCCGCTTTGTTTTTCGACAGAGCCGTGCGTGCGTGACACTGACGCCCGATCTGGCTTGTCGGGGCCAAAACCGTGCCCAAACTACTGCGTCAAATCTGTCGCCAGTCGCTCAATCAGTTGTTCACCATAACCTGCACGGCGTTTGCCTTTTTGCTCGGCTTCCACGATGCGGCGACCAATCTCCCAATAGTTGGCTGTCATTAAAGCATTGACATGGCAAGCAGCCGCTTGCCGTACAGCATGGAGCGGTTCAACTATGGGTCAAATTTTACGTCACATCCCTTCGGCCAAAGTGAAAGATGAATAGCGAACAGAACACCACATACGCACCGGGTGCTACGCACTTAGGGGCAATGGGGCTCATGTGCCAAAGCGAGGGCTAGCGAGCGCCGCCCATACGCCATCCGCCGTATTTCAGTAAGCCCCCAGTCTGCCTAGCATCCTTCCCTGTACGCAATGCCTGAATAGCTGTACCGCTGTTCAGGCAAGGCGAACCGAGAACCCTTTTTTTGAAACCTCATCAAGCTCGCAGGAGTTGTACATGCAACGTCGATTTACCCTTAAGGCGCTGAGCGCCGCTGTTGCCCTCGCCGGGCTTACCGTGCTGCCGTCTCATGCGGCAGAAGGCACCATCAAGGTGGGTGTGCTGCACAGCCTGTCTGGCACCATGGCCATTTCTGAAACGGTGTTGAAAGACACGGTGCTGATGGCGATTGAAGAAATTAACGCCAAGGGCGGCGTGCTGGGCAAGAAGCTCGAACCCGTGGTGGTGGATCCGGCCTCCAACTGGCCGCTGTTTGCCGAAAAAACCAAGCAATTGCTCACCCAAGACAAAGTGGCCGTGATTTTTGGCTGCTGGACTTCTGTCAGCCGCAAGTCGGTGCTGCCGGTGGTGGAAGAGCTCAACGGCCTGTTGTTCTACCCCGTCCAGTACGAGGGTGAAGAGCTGTCCAAGAACGTGTTTTACACCGGTGCCGCGCCCAACCAGCAGGCCATTCCGGCGGTGGACTACCTGATGAGCAAAGAAGGCGGCGCAGCCAAGCGCTGGGTGTTGCTGGGCACGGACTATGTGTACCCGCGTACCACCAACAAAATCTTGCGCGCCTACCTGAAGTCCAAGGGCGTAAAAGAAACCGATATCGACGAGAAGTACACCCCTTTCGGTCATTCGGACTATCAAACCATCGTGGCTGACGTGAAGAAGTTTGCAGCTGGCGGCAAGACGGCTGTGGTCTCCACCATCAACGGCGACTCCAACGTGCCTTTCTACAAAGAACTGGGCAACGCCGGTTTGAAGGCCAAAGACGTGCCGGTGGTGGCTTTCTCGGTGGGTGAAGAAGAGTTGCGCGGTGTGGATACCAAGCCGCTGGTCGGCCACCTGGCCGCCTGGAACTACTTCATGTCCATCAAGAGCCCGGCCAACGACGAGTTCATTAAGAAGTGGTCTGCCTATGCCAAGGCCAAGAAGCTGCCCGGCTCGGACAAGCCCCTGACCAATGACCCCATGGAAGCCACCTACATCGGCATCAACATGTGGAAGCAGGCCGTGGAAAAGGCCAAGTCCACCGATGTGGACAAGGTCATTGCCGCGATGGCCGGCCAGACCTTCAAGGCACCGTCGGGCATTGTCTCCAAGATGGATGAAAAGAACCACCACCTGCACAAGTCGGTGTTCATTGGCGAAGTCAAGGCTGATGGCCAGTTCAACGTGGTCTGGAAGACGCCTGGCCCGGTGAAGGCCAAGCCCTGGAGCCCTTACATCGAAGGCAACGACAAGAAGCCCGATGAGCCGGTGAAGAAGTAAGCACCAGCCGCCCCGGTTTTATGCTGGGGCTGTGCGGTGTTGCTCCCCCCGCGCGGGGGGAGCCTTAAGGTCAGCCTCTGCGCCGTGCGGGTGCTGACCCTAGGCCTGTTTCCCTATTGGGCCGTGTCTCGTGCCCACCGGGCGTTTTGCTGACCCTTGGATAAAATCATTTAGATGTCTGCGCCTCGCCCGCTGCTTGCCCTGTTGCTTGGTTTCGCTATGTGCTGGCCGCTGGCGGTGCATGCGCTCACGCTGGAGCAAGTGCGCGCAATGGCGAGCGGCGAGACCGACGCGCGCATCGAAGCGCTAAACCAAGCCGTTTCCACTGCCGACGACAAGACCGCCGCCTTTATTGACGCGCTGGCCAATGACGCGGTCAAGATTGCGGGCGACAAGGTCTGGATCATCAAAGACGGTCAAGCGCGGGATCCGCTCACGGGTGCCGCCTCTGCCCTGCCTGATGATGCGCAAGATGCCGTGGTGAACAACCGCATGCGTGGCGAAATCGACTCCGCGCAGGCGGCGCTCAAGCTGTTTGCCAAAGACGATGCGGTGCGGGCCGCTGCGGTGGACGCCATGCTGAAAGAGAGCGACGCGGCCAAGCTGCCCTTAATCGAAAAAGCCTATCAAGCCGAGGCCGTTGCGGCGATCAAGCTGCAACTTGGGCTGGTGCGTGCAGCGGTATTGCTCTCCAGCACCGATAAAGCGCGGCGGCTCGAAGCGGCGCAGCTGTTGGCAGGCAGCGGCAACCCCAGCACCAAAACGGCGTTGCTGGAACGCTTGAAGACCGAGACCGATGCAGAAGTCAAGGCCGCGCTGGCCGCTTCCTTGCGCCAGGTGGAGGCCAGCTTGGCCTGGGGCGACCGGCTGGCGGCGGTGTTCAGCGGTTTCAGCTTGGGTTCTATTCTGTTGCTGGTCGCGCTGGGCTTGGCCATTACCTACGGCCTCATGGGCGTCATCAACATGGCGCATGGCGAGCTGATGATGATTGGCGCCTATGCCACCTATGTGGTGCAGGGCCTGTTTCAAAAATGGCTGCCCGGCTACTTCGATTGGTATTTGGTGGCGGCTGTGCCCTGTGCCTTTGCTGCTTCCGCGCTCATGGGCGCGGCGCTGGAGCGCGGTGTGATTCGTTTTCTGTACGGTCGCCCGCTGGAGACGCTGCTGGCCACCTGGGGCATTAGCCTGATGCTGCAACAACTGGTGCGCTCGGTGTTTGGCGCGCAAAACGTCGGGGTGGAAAACCCGCGTTGGATGAGCGGCGGCGTGCAACTGATGGCCAATTTGCAACTGCCCTGGAACCGCATCATCATCATTGGTTTTGCGCTGGCGGTGCTGTTGGGCATGGCTTGGCTCATCGGCCGAACCCGCCTGGGTCTGTTTGTGCGCGGCGTCACGCAAAACCGCCCCATTGCCGCCTGCATGGGCGTCAACACCGCCCGTATCGACACCTATGCCTTCGCCCTGGGCTCGGGCATCGCCGGGCTGGCCGGTTGCGCGCTCAGCCAGATTGGCAACGTCGGCCCCGATCTGGGCCAGGGCTACATCGTCGATTCCTTCATGGTGGTGGTGCTGGGTGGGGTGGGCCAATTGGCCGGCACGGTTTACGCGGCTATTGGCTTGGGCGTGCTGAATAAGTTTTTAGAGGGGCTAACCGGCGCCGTGCTGGCCAAAATTGCCGTGCTGGTGCTCATCATCGTCTTCATCCAAAAACGGCCCCAGGGTTTGTTTGCCATCAAAGGCCGCTCGGCGGAAGCCTGACATGCCGACCGACTTGTTGCCGCAGCGCCCACCCCTGTTCAGCCGCGCGGGCTGGAGCGCCTGCATCGTCGCGCTGCTGGTGGTCGCAGCGCTTGCGCCTGTGCTGAATTTGCTGGTGCCCCCGGGATCGGTGTTCCACTTAAGCGACTATGCGGTGGCGCTATTGGGCAAGATCATGTGCTACGCCATTTGCGCGCTGGCCATGGACTTGATCTGGGGTTACACCGGCATTTTGTCGCTGGGCCATGGCCTGTTTTTTGCCATGGGCGGCTACATGATGGGCATGTACCTCATGCGCCAGATCGGGCGCGACGGCAACTACAAAAGCGACCTGCCCGACTTCATGGTGTTTCTGGACTGGAAAGCCCTGCCCTGGCACTGGGCCTTGAGCGACAGCTTTGCCGCCACCTTGCTGCTCATCGTGTTGGTGCCGGGGCTGATTGCCTTTGTGTTTGGCTTTTTCGCCTTTCGCTCGCGCATCAAGGGCGTGTACTTCTCCATCATCACCCAGGCGCTTACTTTCGCCGCCATGCTGCTGTTTTTCCGCAACGAAACCGGCTTTGGCGGCAATAACGGCTTTACCGACTTCAAGCGTATTCTGGGCCTGCCCGTGGCCACGCCGTCCATGCGCATGCTGCTGTTTGTGCTCACTGGCCTCACCCTGCTGGGCTTCTTTTTGTTGGCCAAGTGGCTGGTGGCGAGCAAGTTTGGCCGTGTGCTGCAAGCCATACGCGACGCGGAAAGCCGCGTCATGTTCTGCGGCTACTCGCCCGTGGGCTACAAGCTGACCATCTGGACTTTTTCTGCGGTGATGTGCGGCATTGCCGGTGCGCTGTATGTGCCGCAAGTGGGCATCATCAACCCCAGCGAAATGAGCCCCGCCAACTCGATTGAGATTGCAGTCTGGGCGGCGGTGGGTGGGCGAGCCTCGCTCATCGGCCCCATCGTCGGCGCCTTTTTAGTCAACTTGGCCAAAAGCTGGATGACGCAAACCTTCCCCGAGTTCTGGTTGTACTTTTTGGGTGCGCTGTTCATCGCCGTGACGCTGTTCCTGCCCCAGGGCGTGGTGGGGCTGCTGCGCCGTTTGACCGCGCGCAAAGGGGCGCCGCCATGACGCCCGACTTGCTGGAGCAGGGGGCACGCCGTGCCGAGGCCGCGCAAGCGCGAGCACAGGTATCAACCGGGCATACCGAATCGGGTGGGCGCGCTCCCGGTTTTTCGCGCGTGCACCAAGCCGACACGCTGGACTTGACGCACGGGCGCATTCTGTACCTGGAAGAGGTGAGCGTGAGCTTTGACGGCTTCAAGGCCATCAACAAGCTGTCGCTGGATATTGCGCCGGGCGAGCTGCGCTGCATCATCGGCCCCAATGGCGCGGGCAAAACGACCATGATGGACATCATCACTGGCAAAACCCGGCCTGACAGCGGCACCGTCTTCTTTGGCAGCACCATCGACCTGCTGCGCTACAACGAGCCGCAAATTGCCCAACTAGGCATTGGGCGCAAGTTTCAAAAGCCCACCGTGTTTGAGCCGCTCACCGTGTTCGAAAACCTGGAGCTGGCGCTCAAAACCGATAAACGTGTGCCCGCCTCGCTGCGCTTTCGCCTGGACTCGGCGCAGCGCGACCGCCTGGCCGAGGTGCTGCACACCATCCACCTGGCCGATGCCGCCGCGCGCACCGCCGGCACGCTCAGCCACGGCCAAAAGCAGTGGCTAGAAATTGGCATGCTGCTCATGCAAGACCCCAAACTGCTGCTGCTAGACGAGCCCGTGGCGGGCATGACTGACGAAGAAACCGCGCGCACCGCGGAGTTGTTTTTGTCGCTCAAGGGCAAGCACTCACTCATGGTGGTGGAGCACGACATGAGCTTCATCCGCAGCATTTCCGATATCGTCACCGTGCTGTGCGACGGCGCCGTGCTGGCGCAGGGCACGCTGGACGAGGTGCAGGCTAACGAGCAGGTGATTGAGGTGTACCTTGGTCGCTAGTGGATGTGGCCCCCACGTTTGCGGCTGCGCCGCTGCACTGCCCCCCGAGGGGGCGCACGCATCTTGGGGCGGCCCGGCGATGCGGTGTGGCCCCCACGTTTGCGGCTGCGCCGCTGCACTGCCCCCCGAGGGGGCGCACGCATCTTGGGGCGGCCCGGCGATGCGTGGGCTTTGGAGCCAGTCATGTTGACGGTGGAAAACATCAACCAGTATTACGGCGGGTCGCACATCCTGCGCGACGTGAGTTTGCAGTGCCAGGTGGGCAAGGTAACGGTGCTGCTGGGGCGCAATGGGGTGGGCAAGACCACGTTGCTGAAGTCGCTAATGGGCTTGGTGCCCATTCGCAGCGGGCGCATTGTGTTCAACGGCCAGTCCATCGAAGCGGCCACACCGTATGCGCGGGCGCGGGCGGGCATTGGCTATGTGCCGCAGGGGCGTGAAATTTTTGCGCGCCTCACGGTGGAAGACAACCTGCGCATGGGCCTGGCCTACAAAAGCGCGTCCACACCCATACCGGCGCAACTGTATGAACTGTTTCCGGTGCTCAAAGACATGCGCGCCCGCCGGGGCGGCGACCTCTCGGGCGGGCAACAGCAGCAACTGGCCATTGCCCGCGCGCTGGCGGCCAGCCCCCAGCTCCTGGTGCTGGACGAGCCCACCGAGGGCATTCAGCCCAGCATCATCAAAGACATTGGCCGCGTCATCCGCATGCTGGCCAACCGGGGCGACATGGCCATTCTGCTGTGCGAACAGTATTACGACTTTGCACAAGAACTCGCCGACGACTACTTGGTGATGGAGCGCGGCGAAGTCATCGCCCGTGGCCTGGGCTGCAATATGCAGGCCGACGGTGTGCGGCAATTGGTGGCGATTTGAGCTAGAAACCGCAGTTGACCGCTGCATGGCACGCAACAAACGGATGCATAAACACGGCATGGCTTCCTGCATCTATTCACCTGGTGGCTGAGTCGCTAGGCGCCTGATTGCACCGCGCTACCCTGGCGGTGTTGCGCCTCTCTGGCATCAACCAGCCGCGTCGTCGTGCCTGGCCAGGCCAGCCCAGGGCGGCACACGCGGGCGCGTCCAACGGCGGTTTCTAGGTTTAAGCGGTTTCCTGACAGCCGCACGCTTGCCTTCTTGAGCGCGTCTGCTCGCAGCCTTATCCACGACATCGGCGAAGCCAGACACTGAGCACCGTCTTTCCGGCCCTGTGACCGCAGGCCGAGCAAGAGCAGGCGCTACGGGATGGCTCGGGCTATCAAGTTCAAGCCCACTGTGCCGACAACATGCTGGCGTTTAGCAGAAAGCGCAAGCGCCTGACTCGCCCTATTCCGTCGTTTCCAAGAGGCCATTCGCTCTGCCACGCTCCGTTGCGCGCGCCCTTTTTGGCGCGCGCTGTGTCATGCCCCTGAGCACCAGGGGCTTAGCGGTTTCGTGTGGGGTACGCGATGGCTTGTTTGCGAGGGGGCGCCCGGTCGGCCTCGTCTTTTCTCAAACCACTGCCGCTAGGGGTGGCCGCTTTGCTCTTGTGTGCGGGCTTGTCGGCCTGTGGGGGTGGCAGCACGGGCAGCATCAGCGGCACCGGTAGCGGCACCGGTAGCGGCACCAGCAGCGGGTCGGTGGCAGATCTCGCCGCCGCCGATGGCGGTGCGTTGCTTGCCGCTTCGGTGACCACCCTGGATGTACAGGGGGCAGATTTACCGCCGGATGTAGCGGTGCAGATGGCGCAGCCCCACTTTCACGTGGCGCCGGTTTGGCTACCTGAGCCGGATGACAGCGATGCCAGTGGCGCCAGCACATCGGCCACTCGGGCGCCTCGTGTGCAGGGGGTGGCGGCGGGTTTAAGCCGCTTGTCCACCCAAGCCTTGAGCGCGCAAGCCTGGTTGGACGGTAGCTCGCAGGGGTTGGACCTGCTCGCTCCGCTGGCTGCCAGCGGCGCCATCAGCACCTACACACCGGCCCAAGTGCGGGCTGCTTATGGGTTTGCCGCCTTACCCGCCACCTACACCGGTCTGAGCGCGACCCAGGCGGCGCAACTGGGTGCTGGCCAGACCATCTACATCATCGATGCCCAGCACGACCCCAACGCCGCCGATGAATTGGCCGCCTTTAGCGCTAAATTTGGCCTGCCAGCTTGCACCAGCAAGCCCATTGCCACCACAGCCAGCCTGCCGCTGGCCAGCGCATCGAGCAATGGCTGTGAATGGTCAGTGGTGTATGCCACTTCCAGCGGCGGCATGGCCGCCACCGCCCCGGCTTACCACGCGGCCTGGGCGACCGAAATTGCGCTGGACCTGCAATGGGCGCATGCCAGCGCCCCCTTGGCGCGACTGGTTTTGATCGAAGCACCGTCGGCTTCCCTCAACGACCTGTTGGCGGCGGTCAAGCTCGCCAACAGCATGGGGCCGGGCGTGGTGTCCATGAGCTTTGGCTCTAGCGAGGTGGCGGGCATGGCGTCAGCAGACAGCAGCTTTAGCGCCAGCGATATGAGCTACGTCGCCGCAGCGGGCGACTCCGGCGCAGGCGTGTCGTGGCCTGCGGTCTCGCCGAAAGTGTTGGCTGTGGGTGGCACCAGCCTGAATTGGAGCGGCAGTGGCAGTCGCACCGAGACGGCGTGGAGTGGCACGGGTGGGGGTATCAGCGTCTATACCGCCGCACCCAGCTACCAAAGCAGCGCCGTGCCCGGCCTGGGCAGCCTGGCCTACCGCTCAGTGAACGACGTGGCCTTTAACGCCAACCCCGCCACCGGCCAGTACGTGGCGGTTATGACGCCCGGCAGCAGCGCCGTCAACTGGGTCAGCGCGGGCGGCACCAGCTTGGCCACGCCGCAATGGGCGGGCCTGCTGGCGCTGGCCAATGCCAACCGTGCGCTCAATGGCATGGCGGCCTTGGGTCAGCCGCATGCGCTGCTGTACACGCAAATTGCTACCGTGCCCGGCAGCTACGCCAGCGGCTTTGCCGATGTCAGCGTGGGCAGCAATGGCTCTTGCAGCACCTGCACCGCGCACAGCGGCTACGACCAAGCCACCGGCCTGGGCAGCCCGAATGTGAGCAGCCTAGTCAGTAGCTTAGGCAGGCTGTCGGTCACGGCGTTGGCCCCGGTGGTGACGGCGGCGCGCATTTCGGGGGTGACGAGCAGCACGCTGTCGTTCACCCTCAATGTGCAGGCCAGCAACCCGGCCAGCTACAGCCTGACGGGTGCACCCGCTGGCATGGTGGTCAGCAGCAGCGGCATCGTGACATGGGCCAACCCAGTGGCGGGCAGCTACAGCGTCATGGCGACCGCCACCGACACCAGCACCGGCCGGAGCGGACAAGCGATGTACGGCATCACGCTCAGCGCCCCCATGGCGCCGGTGGGCACGAACGCCAGCCTCATCGGCCATGTGGGCAAAGCGCTGTCCTTTGCCACCGCATTTACCGCGCCCAATGCGCTGACTTATGCCATCAGTGGCAACCCCACAGGCATGTACATCAGCAGCGCCGGTGTCGTGAGTTGGGCCAGCCCGGTGGCGGGCACCTACAGCCTGACGGTGACCGCAAGCGACAGCCAGACGCAGCTCAATGGCCAAGCGGTGTACACGGTGAAGATCAGCAGCAGCGCAGCGACGACCACGGATGTGGGACCGGTGATTGACGCCCCTGCCTTGACTGGCGTGGCCGCTCAGGCGCTCAGCGGCCACATCACCGTGACCGACCCAGGGGTGAGCCATGTAGCGGTCGGTATCGCGGGCGCGCCTTTGGGCATGAGCTTCTCGGCCAGTGCGCTGGCCCTTACCCTCAACTGGCCGAGCCCGGTCGCGGGCAGTTATCGCTTGAGCGTGGCGGTGTTGGACTCCGCAGGCCGTCGCGCCACCGCGACGCTGCCGATCACGGTCACCGCCAAGTAAAGCTCAAAGCGAGTCCGCGCACAGCCTGACCGGCTGCTGCCTTCAACCTAGAAACCGCAGTTGACCGCTTCATGGCAGTCAAAAAACGGATGCATAAACACGGCGATGGCCCCCTGCATCTATTCACCTGGTGGCTGAGGTCGCTACGTGCCCGACAAGCACCGCCCTGGGATGCCCTGGCGGTGTTGCTCCTCCTTGCTTGCATCAGCCAGCCGCGTCGTCGCGCCTTGCCAGGCCAGCCCATGGCGGCACACTCGGGCGCGTCCAACTGCGGTTTCTAGGTTCAACGGTCGGCCAGCACAATCGCGTCGGTGGGGCCCACATCGACGCCGAACTGGTGCAGCAGCGTCGTCACCTGCCCCCGGTGGTGGGTTTGGTGGTTGAAGAAGTGGCTGATGGCTTGCCAAGCCGGATGCTCGCGCGCCACCCCGGCGGTGGTCTGGTAGCGCATCGTGTGGCTGGGGAAGGTGGCGGGCATCTCCTGCGTCCAGTCCACTATGGTTTGATCCAGCCGCTCGCGCCGCTGACGCAGCGCCGCCCAATCGGCATACAGCACGTGGTTGAGGCTGACTTGAGGCGGCAAATCCAGCGCATCGCCTTGCAAGGCGGCAAACGCCACCCCTTGCTGCGCCATGCGCTTCAGCCACATCTGGTCGGTTAGCACCAAGTGGTTGAGCGTGTGGTGGATGGAGCCAAAAAAAGCGCCGCGCGGCTCCTGGCGCTGCGCATCGCTCAAGTCCTCGCAGGCCAAGTACAGGCGTTGGTTGAACCACTGGTTGTAGCGTGCCAGCCAGCGGTACGGGTCGGTCAGGGGGTCAGTCATGCCCGCTCTCCTGCCCGTCGGGCGCGCCATAGCCACCACCACCGGGGGTGTGGATTTCAAAAATGTCGCCCGGCAGCATCTCGGTCTGGCCGATATGGTCTAGCGTCTCGCTGCGGCCATCGGCACGCAGCACGCGGTTGATGCCCGTCGCACCCGGCTGGCCACCCGCCATACCAAAGGCGCCGTGGTGGCGCCCGTTGGAGAGGATGCTGGCCGTCATGCCTTCCAAAAACCGCACCCGCCGCACGCCGCCGTTGCCACCGTGCCAACGCCCGGCGCCACCTGAGCCGGGCCGGATTTCATAGCTCTCCAGCCGCACCGGGAAGCGAAATTCCAGCACCTCGGGATCGGTCAGGCGCGAATTGGTCATATGGGTTTGCACCAGGTTCGTGCCGTCAAAACCGCCCACGACCTGGCCTTGCGCGTCTAGCCGCGCGCCCGCGCCGCTGCCACCAGAGATGGTTTCGTAATACTGGTACTGCGCATTGCCGAAAGTGAAGTTGTTCATCGTGCACTGGCTGGCCGCCATCAAGCCCAAGGCGCCATACAAGGCGTTGGTGATGCAGCTCGATGTTTCCACATTGCCTGCCACCACCGAAGCAGGTGCTTGCGGGTTGAGCATGCAGCCGCGCGGGATGATGACCGTGAGCGGCTTCAGGCAGCCTGCATTGAGTGGAATGTCGTCATCCACCAGGGTACGGAACACATACAGCACGGCGGCCATGCACACCGCCGTGGGCGCGTTGAAGTTGTTCGCCTGCTGGGGCGAGGTGCCCGTGAAATCAATCTCTGCGCTGCGCGCCTGCGCGTTGACCCGAATCGCCACCTGAATCTGCGCGCCATTGTCCAGCGGCAGGGTGAAGGCGCCGTCTTTCAGCCGGGTGATCACGCGGCGTACCGACTCCTCGGCGTTGTCTTGTACATGGCGCATATAGGCCTGCACCTGCTCCAGCCCAAACGCATCAACCATGCGGCCCAGCTCTTGCACGCCTTTTTCGTTGGCGGCGATCTGGGCTTTGAGGTCGGCCAGGTTTTGTTGGGGGTTGCGTGTTGGATAGGCACTGCTTCCCAGCAACGCGAGCATCTCCGCCTCGCGCAGCACGCCGCGTTCGACCAGCAGTACGTTGTTGAGTTGCACGCCTTCTTCTTCGATGCGGGTGGAAAAGGGCGGCATGGAGCCGGGCGTGGTGCCGCCGATGTCGGCATGGTGGCCGCGCGAGCCGACGTAGAACACCGGCGCGTCGCCCAGGTACACCGGCGTGATGACGGTCACGTCGGGCAGGTGCGTACCGCCGTGGTAGGGGTCGTTGAGCACATAGACGTTGCCGGGCTGCATGCTGGCGCGGTTTTCGCGGATCACGGTTTTGATGCTTTCGCCCATGGAGCCCAGGTGCACCGGCATATGCGGTGCATTGGCAATCAACTGGCCCTGCGCGTCGAACAGCGCGCAGCTAAAGTCCAGCCGCTCTTTGATGTTGACCGAGTAGGCGGTGTTTTGCAGTTGCAAACCCATTTGCTCGGCGATATTCATGAACAGGTTGTTGAACACCTCCAGCAATACCGGATCGACCTGGGTGCCAACGGCAAAACGGGTTTCACGGGGCACCTGTCGCTCCAGCAGCAAATGGTCTTGCGCGGTCAGATGGGCTTGCCAGCCGGGTTCGACCACGGTGGTGGCATTTTTCTCGGCAATGATGGCCGGGCCGCTCACTTGGTCGCCTGCACGTAAGTCTTCACGCACCACCAGGGCTGCGTCGTGCCACTGGCCCTCGGTAAACATGGGCACGGTGTCGCGGCGCGGTGCCTCGCGCGCCGGGTGTAGCGCCAGTTGCGGCTCTGGTGGCATGTCCCCGGCCAGCACCAGCTCGACCGAAATAGCCTCTACCACCAGCCTGCGCCCCTGCATCAAGAAGGCAAAGCGCTGGCGGTAGGCTTGCTCGAACGCGCTTTGCAGGGCGGGCAAATCCCCATACGGCACCACCAGGGCCGAGTCCGTGCCCTGGTATTTGATGTGGACGCGCTGGTGCAGGTGCGGCGTGCCGGGGGCACTGGCTTGGCCCAGTTCGGCCTTGGCTTGGCGCGCCAGTTCGTCCAGTTGCTGGGTGAGGTGGGCCCAACTGGCGGCGTTCAGCGGTTGCTCCACCGCTTGTTCGCGCATCAGGTTTTGGTCGGCCAGGCCCATGCCGTAGGCCGACAGCACACCGGCCAGCGGGTGTACGAACACGCGCGTCATGCCCAATGCGTCCGCCACACGGCAGGCGTGCTGGCCGCCTGCGCCGCCAAAGCATTGCAGGGTGTAGCGCGTCACGTCGTAGCCGCGCGCGACCGAGATTTTCTTGATCGCGTTGGCCATTTGCTGCACCGCGATGTCGATAAAGCCCTCGGCCACCGCCTCGGCGGTGCGCCCGGTCTGCGCCGCCAGCGCCGCAAAGCCTGTCAGCACGGCCTCACGGCTCAGCGGCTCATTGGCCTGTGGGCCGAATACCTTCGGAAAGTAGGCGGGCTGAATCTTGCCCAGCATCAGGTTCGCATCGGTCACAGTCAAGGGGCCACCGCGCCGGTAGCAGGCTGGGCCGGGGTTGGCGCCCGCGCTTTGCGGGCCGACACGAAAGCGTGCCCCATCGAACTGCAGCAGCGAGCCACCGCCTGCGGCCACGGTGTGAATGCTCATCATGGGCGCGCGCATGCGCACACCCGCCACCTGGGTTTCAAACTCGCGCTCAAAGCTGCCCGCATAGTGGCTCACGTCGGTCGAGGTGCCGCCCATGTCAAAGCCCACCACGCGGTGCTGGCCACCCCGCTCGGCGGTGCGCGCCATGCCCACAATGCCACCGGCCGGGCCGCTCAAAATCGCGTCCTTGCCCTGAAACGCCTGCGCCTGGGCCAAGCCGCCGGAGGACTGCATAAAGTACAGCGGCACGCCCGGCATTTCTGCGGCTACCTGATCCACATAGCGGCGCAGGATGGGCGACAGGTAGGCGTCCACCACCGTGGTGTCGCCCCGGCTGATGAGCTTCATCATCGGGCTGGTTTTGTGGCTCACGCTCACCTGGGTAAAGCCCGCCGAGCGTGCCAGCGCCTGCGCTTGTTGCTCGTGCGCGGTATAGCGGTAGCCGTGCATGAACACAATCGCCACGCTGCGCAGGCCGCTGGCGTAGGCCTGGGCCAGATCGGCTTGAAGTTGCACCGCATCCAGCGGCTGCACCACGGCGCCATCGGCGCCCATGCGCTCCTGCGCTTCGATGACTTGGCTATACAGCAGCTCGGGCAGCACAATGTGCCGATCGAACAGGCGCGGGCGGTTTTGGTAGGCAATGCGCAAGGCATCGCGAAAACCGCGTGTGATAACCAGCAGCGTGGGCTCGCCCTTGCGCTCCAGCAGCGCATTGGTGGCCACCGTGGTGCCCATCTTCACGCACTCCACCAGCGCGGGCGTGATCGGCTCACCGGCTTGCAAGCCCAGCAAATGCCGCATGCCCGCTACCGCCGCGTCGCGGTACTGCTCGGGGTTTTCCGAGAGCAGCTTATGCGTGAGTAGCCGCCCGTCGGGCGCTTTGGCCACGATGTCGGTAAAGGTGCCGCCACGGTCGATCCAGAACTGCCAGCGCGCTGGCGTGGGGTGTTGGGGCAGGGGCATGTTTTTGGGGGGATGGGGTGTGCGCAGGGCACACATTAGCGTTTGTCAATAAACCCCTGCACCCCGTCCAGGGCGGCGGGATCCATCATGTTGCAGGCCATGGTGTGGGCGGCTTCGGCGTAGGCGCTGGCGATGTCGGTTTCGAGCTGGCGGTAGAACAAGCCTTTGCCAAAGGCCAGCGCGGCGCGGGGTTTGGCGAGGATGCTTTGCACCAGGGTTTCAAGCGCGTCATCCAATGCTTGCGGGTCGGCCACACGGTTGATAAGGCCCTGGCGCTGGGCCTCTTGCGCGCTGATGAAGTCGCCGGTGACCAGCATTTCAAACGCGGCCTTGCGCGAGAGGTTGCGGCTTAAGGCCACGCTGGGGGTGGCGCAAAACAGGCCCAGTTTGACGCCACTCACCGCAAACTGCGCGTCGCTGGAGGCCACGGCCAAGTCGCACATAGCCACCAATTGGCAGCCCGCCGCCGTGGCCATGCCATGCACGCGGGCAATGACGGGAATGGGCAACTGCTGTAGGGCCAGCATGACCTGGCTGCACCGGTTGAACAGCGCCTGGTAGTAGGCCAGCGCGGGCTGGGCGCGCATCTCCTTCAAATCGTGCCCGGCGCAAAAGGCCTTGCCAGCGGCGGCCAACACCAGCACGCGGGCGCTGTCGTCCGCGGCAGCGGCCTGCAGTTGCGCCTGCAAGGCGTCTAGCATGGCCTCGGACAGTGCGTTGAAGGCGCGCGGGCGGTCCAAGGTCAGGGTGAGCACGCCGCGCGCATCGCGGCTGCTGAGGACAAGGGCTTCGCTGGTCATGGCGGGTGGGGCGGTTGCGGATGGGGCTTGCGGTGCGCAAGGTGTGCGCTGAGATTTTATGGGGCGGCTGTGGCCACGGACGCCGGTCTTCCTCGGGTTTTTGGGGAAGCGAAGCGCTCACGGCTGGTTTCTAAGATGATGGCTGGCAACGAACGCGAAGAAGAGGCCAACTAGGAGCTTGCATGGCAGAGACACTGAACGTGGTGGTGATGGGCGTGAGCGGCTGTGGCAAGAGCACGCTGGGCGCGCTGCTGGCGTGCCGCCTCAAGCTGCCGTTTCTGGAAGGGGACACGCTGCACCCGCCTGAGAACGTGGCGCGCATGGCTGCGGGCGTGGCCCTGACCGACGCCGACCGAGCGGGCTGGCTGGCCCTGCTGGCGGCGCGTTTGGCGCACGCGCGTGCCCAGGGCAGCGGCCTGGTACTGTCGTGCTCGGCACTCAAGCGCGCCTACCGCGACCTGTTGCGCCAGGCCGATCCGCAACTGCGCTTGGTCTATCTGTACGGGCCGCAGGCTTTACTGGCCGGGCGCATGGCGCAGCGGCAGGGGCACTACATGCCCGCCTCGTTGCTGGGCAGCCAATTGGCCACGCTGGAGCCGCCACAGCCGGACGAGCAGGCGCTGGCGCTGGACATTGGGCACCCGCCTGCCGAGCTGGTAGCGCGCGCTTGCGCCCACCTGGCGCCTCGCACGGCCTGAGCCGCGTTGCCCGCCCGGCCTGCCGACCCGGATGGCAAAAGCTGCAAAAGCTGCAAAAGCTGCAAAAGCTGCAAAAGCTGCAAAAGCGCGCCGGGGTAACGTCAATCGGAGCTTGTCAAACAGCGGGGCGTCACTCCGGGGCGCTACCGGTGCGCGCGCGCTGGCGCAGCTCGAATTTTTGAATTTTGCCGGTGGAGGTTTTGGGTATGGGCTCGAAGCGGATGTCACGCGGCACCTTGTAGCTGGCCAGCAGGCTGCGGCAGTGGGCCACCAACTCTTCGGCGCTGGCTTGGGCACCGGCTTGCAGCTCCACATAGGCCAGCGGGGTTTCGCCCCATTTGGCATCGGGCTTGGCGACCACGGCGCAGGCCAGCACGGCGGGGTGGCGGTACAGTGCGTCTTCCACCTCCAGCGAACTGATGTTTTCGCCGCCGGAGATGATGATGTCTTTGCTGCGATCCTTGATCTTGGCGTAGCGGTCGCTCTCCAGCACCGCCAGGTCACCGGTGTGGAACCAGCCGCCAGCAAAGGCCTCGGCTGTTGCCTGGGGGTTTTTCAGATAGCCCTTCATCACGATGTTGCCGCGAAACATGATCTCACCCATGGTCTGGCCGTCGGCGCTCACCGCTTGCAGGGTCTGTGGGTCGCGCACCGTCATGCCCTCTTGCAGCGGGTAGCGCACGCCCTGGCGACCGTTCAGCCGCGTTTGCTCAGACAGGCTTTGCTGCGCCCAGGCCGGCCGCTGCACCGCCACCGAGGCCGGGCCATAGACCTCGGTCAGGCCATAGACGTGGGTGATGTCAAAGCCGATGCGCGCCATGCCCTCGATCATGGAGGCAGGTGGCGCCGCACCGGCCACCATGCCCCGCACGCCCGGGCGTATGCCTTCGCGCAGCGCAGCGGGTGCGGCAATCAGCAGGTTGTGCACGATGGGTGCGGCGCAGTAGTGGTCCACCGCATGCTCGCGCATGGCCGCCAGAATGCTGGGCGCATCGACACGGCGCAGGCATATCTGGGTGCCGCCCAGCAGGGCCACGGTCCAGGCAAAGCACCAGCCGTTGCAGTGAAACAGCGGCAGCGTCCACAGGTAGCGCGGGAACGACGGCATGGTCCAGGTGGTGGCGTTGCATACCGCGTTCAGGTAGGCGCCCCGGTGGTGCGTGACCACGCCTTTCGGGTCGCCCGTGGTGCCCGAGGTGTAGCTCACCGCAATCGCATCCCATTCGTCCTGCGGGCCGCCCAACACCGGCAGCGGCGCTTGCGCGCCCAGCCAGGCCTCGTATTCGTGCGGGCCCAGGCGCTCGCCGGGGCCGGTGTACTCGCTGTCGCACACGTCGATCACCAGCGGCATGCGGCCATGCTGCTCGCGCAGCAGCGCCAGCGCGTTCGCCATCACCGGGGCAAATTCACGGTCGGTAATCAGCACCTGGGTTTCGCAGTGGTTCATCTGCCAGGCCAGCAGCGGCGCGTCCAGCCGGGTGTTCAGGGTGTTGAGCACCGCATTCAACGCGGGCACGGCGTAATGCGCCTCGATCATTTCGGGCGTGTTGGGCAGCATCACGCTCACCGTGCTGCCGCGCGCCACACCGGCGGCTTGCAGCGCCGCCGCCAATTGCGCGCTGCGCGTGCGCGTTTGCGCCCAGGTGTAGCGGCGCTGGCCGTGGATCACGGCCTCCAGATCGCCAAACACTTCGGCGCTGCGCTCGACAAAACTCACGGGCGAAAGGGCGACGAAATTGGCGGGGTTTTTGTCCAGGTTCTGGTCGAAGATAGTGCGCATGGTGGGGCCGTATCGGGTGGTTGGGCTGCTGACCGGGGGCATCGCTCAGGGCGAGAAGCGGCCCGCTTGAAGATGCTGCCCCGGTTTTGTAAACGCCCTATTGTTGACCAAGAACGGGCCCAAAGAGCCGTCACAACACGCGCTGCCTGGCCCCCTCGCAGCCGCGTGCCCTGGGCCGGGTGGCCTCTGGGCTCAAGCCGGGCTTGCGCGCGCTGTCTCGCGCACCAGGCGCTGCAACTCTGGCAGGCACGAGCCGCAGTTGGTTCCGCAGTGCAGCGCACTTTGCAACTGGCTTAGCCGCAGCGCCGCGCTGCCGCTGCACTGCGAGAGCTTGGCTTCAATCGTGGTCTGCCGCACGTTGAAGCAGGTGCACACCACTTTGCCGAGCGCCACCACGGGCACCGGCGGCTGGCTAAGCGGCAGCAACAGGGCGCGGCCATAGGACTGGACGGCTTGTTGATCCTTGAGCAAGCCGCTAATCCAGGCTTGCGCGCGCGTGTCGCCTGACAGCAAAAAGCCCTCTAGCACGGTGTTTGCCTGCACGCGGCGCAGCCGCATGCTGCGGCGTTGGCCGCGCTGGGCGTCCGCATAGCGCAGCACCTCGCGGCCCTGTATTTCCAGCAGCGTTTCGATCTGTTCCAGCACCTCGGCAGGGGGCGCCTCTAGGGCCGCTGCACGAAACAGCAGTCCGTGGCGCTCCGCGCTGTCCGCCCCGCTGGCGGTGCTGGCGAACGGTACGCAAGTGGCATAAGCGAAAGCGCCCATGAGCGCTTGCAGGCGCTGCTGCGCCACCCATGCGTGTTCTGGCGCCAGCCACGCCATGGCCAGCAGCGAGTAGGGCAGATCGGCTTTGAGAACCTTGACGGCGGCATGCTTCAACTCAGGCTGCTTGGAGTCCGGGCAAAAAACCGAGCTGGTCAGGGCGTTCACGCCGGCCAGCCGCTGGCCGCTGCTGGTGCGGCCACTCAGGTATTCCTGGCCCCAGTGCATGGCCACAAACACCTGGCTCATGGCTTGCTCGCTGCTGGCTTGCACCGGCAGCACAATCGAGCCGCGTCGGCTGCTCAGATGGACCAGGTCGCCGTCTTTTAGCAGGCGCCGCGCCATATCCTGCGGATGCATCGCCAAGGCGGGCTCGGGCACATGGCCAAACAAGCGGCCCAGCGTGCCGGTACGGCTCATGCCGTGCCACTGGTCGCGCAAGCGCCCGGTGTTGAGCGCGAACGGATAGCGCGCGTCGCGCGGCTCTGCCACCGGCTGGTAGGGCGCGGCGAAGAATTGGGCCTTGCCATCGGCGCTTGGGAATATGCCGTCCGCATACAACCTGGCCTGGCCGCTGCCAGCAGATGCGGGATAAGGCCATTGCTGTGGCGCCACGTCCAACTTGGCGTAACTCAGGCCGGTGATGTCCAGATCACGCCCGCGGGTGGATTCGCGGTGTTCATTCCAGATCGATTCCGGGCCGGTGTAGGCGAACAAGCTGGGGCCGGTGCGACCCAGGGCGCGTGCCAGCCCTTGCCCGAATTGGGCCGCAATCTGCCAATCGTGGCGCGGTGTGTCGCTTAAGTCTGCGCGGGCGCGGGGTGCGGGCACTGCCGCACGCACGCGGCTGATGCGTCGCTCGCTGTTGGTGACCGTGCCTTCCTTTTCGCCCCAACTGGTGGCGGGCAGCAGCAAGTCGGCATAGGCGCAGGTCGCGGTGGTGGCAAAGGCTTCTTGCACCACCACGTACTCGGCGCGCTCCAGTGCACGGCGCACGGTGGCTTGGTCGGGCATGCTTTGAGCCGGGTTGGTGCAGGCAATCCACAGCGCCTTGATCTCGCCATCGGCTGCGGCTTGGAACATTTCCACGGCGGTTTTGCCGGGGGCGGCGGGCACATCGGCCACGCCCCACAAGGCGGCCACTTCAGCCCGATGTTGGGCGTTGCCCAGGTCGCGGTGGGCGCTGAGCAAATTGGCCAGGCCACCGACCTCACGGCCACCCATGGCGTTGGGCTGGCCGGTGAGCGAAAAGGGGCCTGCCCCGGGCCTGCCGATTTGGCCGGTAGCCAGGTGCAGGTTGATGAGGGCGGCATTTTTGGCGGTGCCGCTGCTGGACTGGTTCAGACCCTGGCAATACAGACTGAGTGTGGGCTGGCGCGAGTCCGCTTCGGCCAGCGCCGTGCGTTCACCCAGCCCTGCAAACAGACGGGTGGCCAAAAGCAGTTGGTCTTTGCCGATGCCACAGATTTGCGCGACTGCGTCGGGTGTGCAGTCGCGCACCACGGCGCGTAGCGCGTCAAAGCCATGGGTGTGCTGGGCGATGTAGGGGCTGTCCGTCCAGCCCTCCCACAGCATCAGGTGCAGCATGCCGTGAAACAGCATGACATCGCTACCGGGTTGTATCGCCAAGTGCAGGTCGGCACCGTCTGCGGTATCGGTGCGCCGGGGATCGACCACCACCGTCTTCAAGGCGGGGTTCGCACGCCGGGCGTCTTCTATGCGGCGGTACAGCACTGGGTGGGCGAAAGCGGTGTTGGAGCCCACGATGAACAGCGTCTGCGCATGGTTCACATCGTCGTAGCAGGCGGGGGGCGCATCCGCACCCAGGGTTTTTTTGTAACCCGCCACGGCGCTGCTCATGCACAGGCGGGAGTTGGTATCGATGTTGTTGGTGCCTATCAGTCCTTTGGCGAGTTTGTTGAACACGTAATAGTCTTCGGTCAGCAATTGGCCGGAGACATAAAAGCCCACCGCGTCGGGCCCGTGGGTGCGGATCACGCGCGCAAATTGGTCGGTGGCTTGTTGCAGCGCGTGGTTCCAGCTCACCGCCTGCGCGGCCTGACCCCGTTGCAGCCGCTGCATGGGTTGCAGCAATCGCGTTTGCAGCGTAACGGGGGCTTGGGCGGTGAGGTGCAAGCTGCTGCCCTTGGCGCACAAGCGACCAAAATTGGCGGGGTGCTCAGGGTCACCGCGCACGCCCGTTATTTGCGCGCCCTCACTGCGGATGATGACGCCGCAGCCCACCCCACAGTACGGGCAGGTGGAGCGTGTTTCGCGCACCAAAGGGTGCCTTCAGACCGCAGCCTGGCGACGTGCCGGGCCTGCAAGAGGCCGCAGCAAGTCGGTGGCACGGGTGCGCAGCTCGTCGGCCCTGAGGTACACCTGACCGTCTTGTAGCTGGACGCTGAAGGAGGGGGTGCAGCCTTGGTCTGGCGCAGCGGCTTGGCCGTCGCACAGGCCAATCGTCCAATTGTGTAAGGGGCAGGCGACCTGGGTGCCAAACACAATGCCCTGGCTTAAGGGGCCGCCTTTATGCGGGCAGCGGTCTAGTAGCGCAAAGACTTCATCCTGGCTGTTGCGAAACAGCGCCACATCCAGCCCTTGGGCGCGGGCCACGCGGCGTGCACCCAGCACCGGGATGTCAGCGAGGCTGCAAATCAGGATCCAGGCATCGCCAGCGCTCATGCAAAAACCCCTTGGCCGCTGCCCAGGGCCTGGAACTGGCGCGTATCGACCTGCGCTTTCTGTGGCTCAAACCAGGGGTCGGGCTCGCCGTCTAGCGCAAACTGCAGTTGCTCCCACAGGGCTTTGCGACCGGCCTCGTCTTGCAACAGGCGCTTCTTGACATAGTCCAGACCGACGCGGGCCACGAAATGCACCGTGCGCTCCAGATACCAGCCCTCCTGACGGTACAGCTCGCAAAAGGCGCCGGTGTACTCCAGCACTTGCTCGGGAGTCTGGAGTTTGGTGAGGAACTGCGCCACCTCGGTTTTGATGCCCCCGTTGCCAGCGATGTACATCTCCCAGCCGCTTTCTACGCCGATGATGCCCACGTCTTTGATGCCCGCCTCGGCACAGTTGCGTGGGCAGCCGGATACCGCGAACTTGACCTTGTGCGGCGCGTACATGCGCCACATGGCGCGCTCCAGGTCTTTGCCCATTTGCGTGCTGTCTTGGGTGCCCATGCGGCACCACTCGGAGCCGACACAGGTTTTGACGGTGCGCAGCGCCTTGGCATAGGCGTGACCCGAGGGCATGCCGATGTCCTTCCAGACCGCGCTTAAGTCTTCTTTTTTGACACCCAGCAGATCGATGCGCTGACCGCCTGTGACCTTGACGGTGGGAATCTTGTACTTGTCCACTGCGTCGGCAATGCGGCGCAATTCGTCCGCTGTGGTCTCGCCGCCCCACATGCGGGGGATCACGCTGTAGCTGCCGTCTTTCTGGATGTTGGCATGGCTGCGTTCGTTGACAAAGCGGCTTTGCGGGTCGTCCTGCGCCTCTTTGGGCCAGGTGCTGATGAGGTAGTAATTCACGGCGGGTCGGCAAGTCGCGCAGCCATTGGGCGTTTTCCAGCCCAGGTGCCGGTACACGGCGCCAATAGTGAGCAACTTGCTGCCGTCCGGCAACACGCTGCGAATGGCTTCGCGTACCGCTTGATGCCCGTGCTCGGTGCAGCCGCACAGGGCCTTGGTCTTGGGTGTGGCCGAATAGTCGCCACCGGCGGTGAACATCAAAATCTGCTCGACCAAGCCCGTGCATGAGCCACAAGAGGCGCTGGCCTTGGTGTGCTTGCGCACCTCTTCTAGGGTGAACAGGCCTTTGTCTTTGATGGCCTTGCAAATAGCCCCTTTTTTAACGCCGTTGCAGCCGCAGACCTCGGCTTCATCGGGCATGCTGGCGGCCTTGTTGTGGCCTTCATGGCCCACATCGCCGATGTTGCTCTCGCCAAACATCAGCCGGTCGCGGATGCTGGCAATCGAGCGGCCGTCGCGTAACAGCTTGAAGTACCAACTGCCGTCCACGGTGTCGCCGTACAAACAAGCGCCCACCAGCTTGTCGTTTTGGATCACCAGCTTTTTATAGACCCCCCCAAAGGGGTCGCTCATGACGATCTCTTCCGTGCCTTCGCCGCCCATAAAGTTACCGGCACTAAAGAGGTCAATGCCGGTCACTTTGAGCTTGGTGGAGGTGAGTGACCCCTGGTAGCGACCAATGCCATGCAGCGCCAGGTGATTGGCCGCAACCTTGGCCTGCTCGAACAAGGGTGCGACCAGGCCATAGGCAATGCCACGATGCGACGCGCATTCGCCCACGCTGTAAACGCGCGCATCGGTCACGGTTTGCATGGTGTCCGTGACCACGATGCCTTTGTCTAGGTGCAGGTTCATGCGCTGCGCCAATTCCGTGTTGGGGCGTATGCCCACGGCCATCACCACCAAGTCCGCCGCCACTTCGCTGCCGTCTTTGAAGCGCACGGCGCGCACGCGCCTGGCCTGGCCATCGGCTTCGGTGCCAAGCAGTTCCTGGGTGTGCGCGCCCAGCAAAAAATGCAGGCCCCGCGCCTCCAGCGACTGACGCAACAGGTCTGCGGCCACTGGGTCGAGTTGGCGTTCCATCAGGCTTGGCATGACGTGCACCACGGTCACCTTCATGCCGCGCCGCATCAAGCCATTGGCCGCTTCCAGGCCAAGCAGCCCGCCACCAATGACAACCGCATGCCGGTAGCGTGTGGCTGCGTCAATCATGGCCTCGGTATCGGCTATATCGCGGTAAGCCATCACGCCTGGCAGGTCCTTGCCCGGTATGGGCAGGATAAAGGGCTTGGAGCCGGTGCACAGCAGCAAGCGGTCGTAGGTGGCTTCAACCACCTGGCCCTGCGCATCCACGGCGCGCACCACGCGCTGACTGCGGTTGACCTCGGTCACCGTTTTCCCGGCGTGCAGAGTGATGCCGTTTTCTTCGTACCAACTGATGGGGTTGAGCACGATTTCGTCCAGCGTTTGCTCGCCCGCCAGCACCGGGCTCAACAGAATGCGGTTGTAGTTGGGATGGGGCTCCGCCCCAAAAACCGTGATGTCGTACAAGTCTGGTGCGATTTTCAGCAACTCTTCCAGGGTGCGAACGCCGGCCATGCCGTTGCCCACCATCACCAGCTTGTGTTTGCGCATAGGCGGCAGCTTCATTTCCATGCTCAGGCTGCCTTTTCAACATGCGCTTGGCGCGTGTACAGAAAGTCAATCACCGCCTTGCGGTAAAACAAGTACTGCGCGCTGTCGGCCAGCTCCACCCGCGAACGCGGCCGGGGCAGGTTCACGGGCAGCGTTTCACCAATCGTGGCGGCAGGGCCGTTGGTCATCATCACGATTTTGTCGGACAGCAGCACGGCTTCGTCCACATCGTGCGTCACCATCACAACCGTGCTCTGGGTACGGCTCACAATCTCCAACAACTCATCTTGCAGCTTGGCGCGGGTGAGGGCATCCAGCGCACCAAAGGGCTCGTCCATCAGCAGCACCTTGGGTTCCATGGCCAACGCACGGGCAATGCCCACGCGCTGCTTCATGCCGCCCGATATTTCGCCGGGGCGCTTGTGGGCCGCCGCGCTCAGGCCCACCAGGGCAAGCGCGGCTTCGGTGCGCGCTTTGAGCTGGGCTTTGCTGTCCACCGGGGTGCCCGGATTGCGCGTGCCAAACACCCGCTCCACGCCCAGATAGACGTTTTCAAAGCAGCTGAGCCAGGGCAGCAGGGAATGGTTTTGAAACACCACCGCCCGTTCCGGCCCGGGGCCTGCGATTTCGCGGTTGGCGCAAATCAGCGTGCCATCGGTGGGCATGGTCAGTCCGGCAATTAGGTTGAGCAGCGTCGATTTGCCGCAGCCCGAGTGGCCGATCAAGGTGACGAACTCGCCTTTGGCAACGGTCAGGTTGATGTCGCGCAACGCCTGGAAAAAGCCTTTTTTGGTCTTAAAGGTCTGCGCCACATGCTGGATTTCGATGTACTTCGGCTGCATCATGCTTTTACCTCTTCGAATGTGAATGCGGTGGCAATCCGAATCAGCGCGTATTCCAGCAACAGACCCACGGTGCCGATGACAACAATCGCAATGATGATGTTTTTCACGTTCAGGTTGTTCCACTCGTCCCACACCCAAAAGCCAATGCCCACGCCGCCGGTCAGCATTTCAGCCGCAACGATGACCAGCCAGGCCGTGCCGACGGCCAGGCGAACGCCGGTCAGCATGTAGGGCAGTACCGAGGGGAACAAAATCCGCGTCACGATCTTCCACTCGGACAGATTGAGCACCCGCGCCACATTCAAGTAGTCCTGCGGCACCCGCTGCACGCCCACTGCGGTGTTGATGACCATGGGCCAGATCGAGCAGATGAAGATGGTCCAAATGGCGGCTGGGTTGGCACCCTTGAACACCAATAGCCCAATGGGCAACCAGGCCAGCGGTGACACCGGGCGCAGCAGGCTGATGATGGGCTGACACATGCGACTCAAAAATTCAAAGCGGCCAATCAAAAAGCCCAGCGGAATGCCCACCGCAGCGGCCAAGCCAAAGCCCAGCGCCACCCGCTCCAGCGACATCAACACATTCCAGCCCACGCCCTGGTCGTTGGGGCCCTTGCGGTAAAACGGGTCGCTGAAGATGGTGATGGCTTGTTGCAAGGTTTCCCGGGGGCTGGGGATGCTGCCTTTGGTGACCGCGCTCACCAGGGCCCAGGCGCCTATCAGCAGCGCCATGCCCAGCACAGGCGGCAGCAGCCTCAAAAGCAGGCCACTCCAGTCGTAGCCAGGCGAAACGGGTGCGGTGCTTTCGGGCGCGCGCGCTGCGCTGTGCGTGCTTGTTGGCGTGGCCAACGGGGCTTCTTTTTTGACAGCCGCCTCGCTGGCGGGAGTGGCAACCAAAAAAGGGCTTTCTGCCGCAGCGGACAGGGGAGAGTGGAAGACGGCACTGACCATGATGCCCCCTTAGGCCGACAACTTGAAACTGTCGGCGTATTTTTTCGGGTCTTTGCCGTCCCACAGCACGCCATCCATGAGCTTGCTGGTGCGCAGTTCGCTTTTGGGCAGTGGTGTTTTGGTCGCGGCTGCCGCCTGTTTGTAGATGTCGATTTGATTGATTTGCTTGGCAACGGCCAGGTAGTCTGGATGGTCTTTGAGTAGGCCCCAGCGCTTGTGCTGCGTCAGAAACCACATGCCGTCACTCAAGTAGGGAAAGGTGACCGCGCCATCGTTGTAGAACTTCATGTAGTTGGGGTCGTCCCAGGTTTTGCCCATGCCGTTCTGGTAGCGGCCCAAAATGCGCTGATTGATGGCGTCCACACTGGTGTTGACGTAGCTTTTGTCGGCAATGGTTTCAGCCATCTTGTTCTTGTTGGACAGGCTGGCGTCTATCCACCGGCCTGCTTCCAAAATGGCCGCCGTGACTGCGCGCGCGGTATGCGGGTATTTCTTGACGAACTCGCTGGTGGTGCCCAGCACCTTTTCTGGATGGTCTTTCCAGATGTCTTGCGTGGTCATGGCGGTGACGCCAATGCCGTCGATGATGGCGCGGTGGTTCCAGGGTTCGCCCACGCAATAGCCATCCATATTGCCTACCCGCATATTGGCCACCATTTGCGGTGGTGGCACGGTAATTACTTTGGCATCGCGTATCGGGTTGATGCCGTTGGCCGCCAGCCAGTAGTACAGCCACATCGCGTGCGTGCCCGTGGGGAAGGTCTGCGCAAAGGTGTATTCGCGCTTTTCGCTGGCCATCAGCTTGGCCAGACCGGTGCCGTCCACCGCCCCCTTGTCTGCCAGCTTCTTGGATACCGTAATCGCTTGGCCGTTGTTATTCAGGGTAGCCAGCACGGCCATGTCTTTTTTGGGGCCGCCAATGCCCAGGTGCACACCGTACACCAGGCCGTAAAGAACATGCGCAAAGTCCAACTCGCCATTAACCAGCTTGTCCCGCACACCGGCCCAGGACGCCTCCTTAGACGGCACGATCTTCACGCCATATTTTTGGTCAAAGCCCAGCACCGACGCCATCACCACGCTGGCGCAGTCGGTCAAAGGAATGAAGCCGATTTTGACTTCGGTCTTTTCCGGCGCATCGGAGCCCGCCGCGTAAACAGCGGCTCGCAGCGCCGGGTCAATGGCGACGGCACCGATGGCGGCGCCCTGAAGAATGGTTCGGCGGGTCATACGCGCGCTCCTCAAGTCAGACATGGCAAATCCCTTGTGTTTCAAGCCAGCAACAACAAACAAAAAAGGCGTCCATACGGATCGTCGCCATGCTTCACGCATGCAACGCCGTCGGGACGCCTTTGTCTTTTGCCTTTAGATTCGCCCGCCGTTGGACGATGCTGAAGGCGCGATCACTGCTGATCGGTACACATACCAAGCGAGTTCCGTGCCAGGCTGTGCGGCTCCGGTTTCGCCGTGTATTCCGGCATCAATGTTCGCGCCGAGGCACGCTGCGGGGGGGCATTTCGGGATAAGGCCACCGAGCGCGCACCTAGATTGTGCGGTGCACCAAAATGACCGGTCAGGTCCACAGATCGGCGACATCGATCACGCGCCGCGCGACTTCAGCCAGCCGGAGGTTTTTGTCCATCGCCGATTTGCGCAGCCGCGCATACGCCGCTTCTTCACTGAGGTGCTGGTGCTTCATCAACAAACTCTTGGCGCGGTCAATCAGTTTGCGGTCATTCAGCGTGGTGTGGAGTTCATTCAGTTCGCTGCGGGCAGCGGCCAGTTCCTCGCGCAGGCTTTGCTCGTGTTGAAAACGGGCCAGCGCCACGTCTAGGATGGGCCGTATGCGCTGCGGCTGCAGGCCCGCCACGATGTAGGCCGAAACCCCGGCGGCGACGGCTGCACGCGCGTGACCGCTGTCGGCGTCGTTGGTGAACATCACGATCGGGCGACGTTGGTCGCGCGTGGCCATAACCACGTGTTCCAGCGCGTCGCGGGCGTCGCTTTCGGCGTCAACAATGATGAGGTCGGGCCGCAACTGCGCGATGCGCTCGGTCAGAAACACGTCTGCGGGGAGAGAGGCGACGAGGTTAAAGCCACTCTGTAGCAAGCCAATGCGCAGGCTGCGTGAACGCGCTTGCTGTTCCAGGCTGGATGCATCAGCCGCATCCGCTGAGTCCGGGTCTGGCGAGATCACAACGATGCGGAGTGCGGGCTCCATGGTTGACCGCCGCACGCAACATTCGCGCCAAGCAGCGTCGGTTTGCTGAGCCCCTGGTGCGCCGTGTAGGCGGCTAGGGTTGCCTACTGGCTGCGCTGCAGGGCCTGATCCAGGTCCCACAGAATGTCGTCGATGTGCTCCAGCCCCACCGACAGGCGCACCATGTCGGGCCGCACACCGGCGGCGAGCTGCTGCGCCTCGTTGAGTTGGCGGTGCGTGGTGGAGGCCGGGTGGATGATGAGGGTGCGCGTGTCGCCAATATTGGCCAGGTGGCTCATGAACTGCGCCGCTTCTATGCACTTCACACCGGCCGCCAGCCCGCCACGGATGCCAAAGGCCAGCAGGCCCGAGGCGCCGGGCACGCCGTCCACGGTGCGTAGGTATTTTTGCGCCAAGTGGTGCTGCGCATGCTCGGCCAAGCCCGGGTAATTGACCCAGGCCACCAGCGGATGGTCGCGCAAAAAATGCGCCACGGCCAGCGCGTTGCGGCTGTGCTGCTGCATGCGCAGCGGCAAGGTTTCCACGCCTTGCAGCACCTGCCATGCGCTTTGCGGCGACAGCGCTGCGCCATAGACGCGCAGGGTTTCCATGCGGGCGCGCATGGCAAAGCCAAAGTCGCCAAAGGTTTCATAAAACTTCACCCCGTGGTAGCCCGGCGAGGGCTCGGTCATGCCCGGAAACAGCCCGTTGTCCCAGGGAAAGCGCCCGCCATCAACCAGCACGCCAGCCAGCGTGGTGCCGTGTCCACCCAGGTATTTGGTGGCCGAATGCACCACGATATCGGCCCCCCATTGCAGCGGCTGGCACAGGTAGGGCGAGGGCACGGTGTTATCCACGATCAAGGGCACGCCGTGGGCATGGGCCACATCGGCCACGGCGGCCATGTCCAGCACGGCCAAGCTGGGGTTGCCCAGGCTTTCGGCAAACACGGCGCGGGTGTTGGGCTGCATGGCAGCGGCTACGGCCTGCGTGTGGTTAGCGTCCACAAAAGTGGTTTGTATGCCCTGGCGTGCCAAGTTGACAGCGAGCAGGCTCACGCTGCCGCCGTACAAGGCGCTAGCCGCCACCAGGTGGTCGCCCTGTTGCAGCAGCGTCATCAAGGCCATGGCTTCAGCGGCCATGCCGCTGGCCGAGGCCACGGCCGCGCGACCCCCTTCGAGCGCGGCCACGCGCTCCTCCAGCGCCGCTACCGTGGGGTTGGACAAGCGCGAATAGACGTTGCCAAAAGTTTGCAAATTGAACAGGCTGGCCGCGTGTTCGGCGCTGTCAAACACAAAGCTGGTGGTTTGGTAGATGGGCAGTGCCCGCGCGCCGGTGGCCGAGTCAGGAATTTGCCCAGCGTGTATGGCCAGGGTTTCGGGCTGAAAGCGGTGCTGAGCCACGCCGTATCAACCCATACGCCGGGCAGAAATCACGCCCGTGTTCACGCCCGCCCAATGCAAGCCGCCAAACAGGCGCGCGTGCTCAATTTTCACGCAGCGGTTCATCACCGAGTCCAGCCCGGCGGCGCGCACCAGGGCGTCGGCCTGCGCGTTTTCCACACCAATTTGTTGCCACAGGCCGCGCGCGCCCAGCGCGATGGCCTGCTCGGCAATTGGCAGCACGTCTTCGCTGCGGCGAAAGACGTCCACCAGATCCACCGGCTCGGGGATGTCACTTAAGCGGGCATAGCAGCGTTCGCCCAAAATGCCCTCGGGCCAGGCGGCGTAACGGGGGTTGACCGGAATCACCCGGTAGCCGTGCTGCTGCATGTACTTAGCCGCAAAGTAGCTGGGGCGGTTCCATTCGGCGGATAGGCCCACCACGGCAATGCGGCGGGCTTGGCTCAGGATACGGCGCAGTTGGCTGTTTTCCGGATGGCTGTTGTCTGGGCTGTCGTCGTTGAGCATGCCGAATTATGGCCCGGTAAAATGGCGCCGTGCTGCAGCAACGAACCATCAAAACCATCACCAAAGCCGTCGGTGTGGGTCTGCACAGCGGGCAGCGAGTGGAGCTGACGCTGCGCCCGGCGCAGCCCGATACCGGCATTGTTTTTCGGCGTGTGGACTTGCCCGAGCCGGTGGACATACCGGCGGCGGCGCTGGCGGTGAGCGACACCCGGCTGGCCTCCACCCTGTCACGCGGCGCTGCCAAGGTGCAGACGGTGGAGCACCTGATGTCGGCCTGCGCGGGCCTGTGCATAGACAACCTGTACGTGGACATCACCGCCGAGGAGGTGCCCATACTTGACGGCTCGGCAGCCTCTTTTGTGTTTCTGTTGCAAAGCGCAGGCTTTGAGTGGCAGGCCGCGCCTAAGCGCTTTGTACGTGTGTTGCAGCCGGTGGAGGTGCGTGAAGGCGAAGGCGCGCAGGCCAAATGGGCGCGGCTCGCGCCTTTTGACGGCTACAAGCTGCGTTTTGAAATCGACTTTCACCACCCGGCGGTGGACTCAACCGGCCAGCAAGTGGAGTTTGACCTCAGCACCGGCTCTTATGCGCGTGACATTGCGCGTGCCCGCACCTTTGGCTTTACGCGCGAGGTGGAGGCCATGCGCGCCAACGGCCTGGCCCTGGGGGGCGGCTTGGACAACGCCATTGTGATGGACGACTACAAGGTATTGAATGCCGATGGCCTGCGCTACGACGACGAGTTCGTGAAGCACAAAATCTTAGACGCCATGGGCGACCTGTACCTGCTGGGCCAGCCGCTGCTGGCCGCCTACAGCGCTTTTCGCTCTGGCCATGCACTCAACAACCGGCTGCTGCGCGAGCTGCTGGCGCGCCCCCAGTCCTACGACGTAGTCAGCTTTGACGACGAAGCCCAAGCCCCACGCGGCTTCGCCCAACTGGCGCGCGCCTGGTAGGCGCCACCCGTCTCCCACCATGCTGCTATTCCGCTGGACCCTGCTGCTGTTGCTCCTCACCGCAGCCGTGTTCTTCGTCTTCTACGCCGGCACCGGCCGCCCCCACTTCAAACGCCTGGGCCTGCGCACGCTGAAATGGGCGCTCATCGCAGGGTTTTGCTTTTTTGCGGTGTTGGTGTTGGAGCGGTTGGCGTGAGGAGCTGGCGCCTCGGCTGACGAAGCGCCGCTCCCGCCCGTACCCCCAAATGGGAGTTCAACGGGGGATATCTGGCAGCAGTGAATTAATTGGCTGGACGACTACTGCTTGGCGGTAGTCGCTGGCGTGGGTGCAGGTGTTAGCGAGGGGGGTATCTGGCAAGCCTTTTGGTTCATGAGGTTGGCAAGATGAACCTTGCGTGAATCGGCTGCCGCAATCGCTTCATTTGCGTTGGCGACGGAGCCCAAAATAGCCGGCCAAAAAAGAATGGCCCGCGCCACATTGCCGCCGGTTAGCCCTTTTTCCTTATCCGCTTCGCTACGAAGGCGATCCACGTCTTGGAATTCGTTTTGTAACTGAGCGCAGGTGAGCCCCGTATCGCCCAGTTTTACAGATTGAACGACGGTAGGGGAAGCGCAACCGACCAGCATGAGCGCTGTGAGTGTGGTGATAACAAGCTGTTTATTCATAAAGTTACATTTTAATAAAAACACTACCACCCGATCATAATTGTGAGCCCCAAATAGTAATGTCCGCTTTGCCCCAAGTAGAAATGTCCCCTTTTTGGAGACACGAAGGGGTGCGAGGTGGAATGGATGAGCATGAAGGAAGCTGGGCGGCTGGCGGTGGTGCG
>Ga0136644_10000404_pt1 | contig 34746 bp, 47 predicted proteins | sample C_130820_EF_Meta_FD_94780 | JGI IMG/M metagenome (GOLD analysis project Ga0136644, IMG submission 94780) | Freshwater microbial communities from Lake Croche, Canada to study carbon cycling - C_130820_EF_MetaG (v2) (version 2) | ecosystem: Environmental > Aquatic > Freshwater > Lake | place...
CAACGGTAGCACCGCCACCACCTCCACAAAGAGAAACAGCACAACAGGCACAAGGAGCACCAGCACAACCAGCCGTACAGCAAGCAGCAGCACAGCCAACGGTAGCACCGCCACCACCTCCACCGCCACCACCGCCACCTCCACCGCCACCACCGCCACCGCCACCACCGCCACCGCCACCACCTCCACCGCCACAACGGCCTCAGCAAAAATATGAAACTCTTGGAAACTTAAGGCGACTTGCCATTTCTAGCGAAAACATCAGAGCAGACGATGTCAGGTCAATCCTCAACAGCACCCAAGGTCAGCAAATGTCTCTGCGAGATTCGCGGCTTATTTCTGAACTCATCAGCTTCATGAATCGTCTCAAGATTGACAATGAAGACTTTGTGTCGTCCCGAGAGCTCAAGGCTCTCCTTTATTAGCAATGTGTAATTTATTCATGCAAAAAGTAAGAAACGGTCGTCCTCTCCAGATCCTTCCCCTGAGCAACCTTCACCTTTGTGCGCTCGTAGTCGCCCTCGCGTCCCTTGACCCATAGGCGCGCCGTCCCGTCTCTGCGCACCGTGGCGTGCGCCGTCTCGTCGTCCACGGTGCCCTGCACAGCCACGCCCTCCGTGCCGACAGCCGCGCTCGTGGCGCGCATTTTGACTTTCGTGTCACCGCGGCGGAAGTGCAGGGTCACGGCGTAGCTGCCACTGTCGATTTTCTCGAGCAGCTCCGACAGCTGCTTCCCATGGATGTAATACGTCCCGAAAGCAAAGGCAGACATTGTTTTTAAAACTTCGAAACGAAAATACAAACGTTTCCGCTCGTCTCATCCCACGTACAGCATGTCGCGCTCCGCAGTCACCCTTGCCGACTGCACGGACTTCCTCTCCGCGCCCATTAAGGAGGAGCTCATCACCTTCGACGGACCCGTCAAGATTGACAAGGGCGCGGTTGTCAACCTCCTGTACGCCGGCCGGCCGCTCCACCTGAAGCTGCCCTCGCTCGTCACGCCCTGGGGTGCGCGCCGCGGCGGCGACGACCCGCTCGCCACCAAGGGTCCCGTCAAGCTTCAGCTTGAGCTGCCCGAGGCAACTGCGCGCGCGGACTTCAACGCGCTGCTTGCTGCGCTCAAGGTTGTCGACGCCGCCATCAACGCCTACGTGGCCAAGAACGCCGAGCGCATCTTCGGCGACCAGGTGCGCGCGCAGCCACCTCGTCTGACCGAGCCCGCTCACCTTCCGTCGATAGGGACTCAACCTCAAGGGCGCAAAGCTGGACCAGACGCTCAAGGCTGTTGACATGGGCACCTTCCAGCGCTATGGCGCGCTGCGCAAAAAGGACGACTACGCGCCCAGCGTGCAGGTGAAGCTCGTGAGCGACGCCAAGACGGGCGAGATGAAGACCAAGATCTTCACACGCCGCGACGGGCGCACCTACCCGCTGCCCTGGGACGAGGTGGTTGCTCGCAGCGAGGTCACCGCCTACATCACCGTGCGTGGGTTCTTTGTCAACCTGAACATGGTGGCTGTGCAGATCGACGTCACCAGCATGATGGTGAACCCGGCGCGCGAGGCCTCCGCCGCTGAGCTCTTCCCCGAGTTTGGCGGCAACGAGGACGAGCCGCCCGCCAAGCGGGCCAAGGCTGAGGGCACGGACGACGAGCAGCTGGACAACCTGCCCACCCACGCCGCGGATGACGACTTCTAGCGCGCGCACCATGGTGTCCTTTGTACTTGTGAATGCCTGTGTAAGCAAGGTTGCTCCGCACGTCGACTGGATCAACGCCACCGTCGACGGCGCCTGCGTGCGCATCCGCGACGGAGCGGTCTCCGTCTCCGCGCGCTCGCCCCGCGCCGCCGCCGCCGCCCGGGACCTCGTCGCCGCCGCCGCCACGGACGGCCGGGCCCGCTTTGAGACGGAGTACGTGCGACTGAAGCCGCCCTTCGTCCGCATCGGCGAGGCTGCAGCCGTGCGGTGCTTCGGGCAGGTTGTGGCGGGCAAGCCCGAGCTCGTGACTGCAGCCGTGCGAGTGAGGGTGCTCCGAAAGGGGACCCCGTTTGCCCGGTGACGGAGCACTTGAAGAGCTCTGCAAGGACCTCCTCTGCTTCTTTTCGAAGGAAGCTTAGCCCGCATGATCCAGTTTGGAGATGTCTGCTGCGTATAAAAATGCTCGTCTTATTCACGGTAGCATGTCCGCGTCTTTCGATCCCGTCACACCGTACGTCCGAACCGCGGAGACGGTGCAGGACGTCGAAGAGATCATGGGCGAACGCGTCGCCGTCGTTCTGGTTCACTGGAAAGAGTGTGGCCATTGCAAGACCTATAGACCCGTGTTCGAGCGAGTGGCTGCCAAGATGCACGAGTGGGTGTCCTTCTGGGAGATGGAATCAGAATTTGTGAAGAAAACCGGGTTTCCCTACGCTCCAAAGTACTATCCGCTGACCATGGTGCTGTGGCACGGGAAGATGGTAGCTATGCAGTACGGTGAGATCATAAGTAAACCTCCTGACGAAGAAACGCGTGCCCTGAGCAAGTTCGTGGCACCTGCGCGCATGAGCGACAGGACGTTACAGTTTCTGGCAGACAATCATCCGGAAAAAGGTTTAACTCGCGAGGACGATTGACGAGACGGCTTGGATCGCCCCCGCGCAGTCCACGTCCGTCACCGCGGCGTGCGTGTCGTAGAGGCACAGCAGCCGCACGGTCTGCACGTCCGCCCCCTCCTTTTTGAGCAGCCAAGCGCCGAGCGCTGCGCGCACCATCGCGTGCGACAGTGGGGTGTCCTTCATCGCCTGGAACGGCGGCTCGCCCGCGAACGTGGTGTGCACGTTCAGCGGCAGGTCTTTCTCCCAGGACACCACGTGCAGGGCGCCGCCCGCATCGCGCCACACGGTGCTCACGCGGCACTCGAGGTCGCCGTCGCTGACCGTGACGCCCGCGCGGTCGAGCGACCAGTCGAGAGGCCGCAGCCGCGCGTACCAGTCCATCACCGCCGCCGGCGCCGACTCCGCGTCGCGGCTCAGGAAGCGCTCTATGTCCTGTGCGCGCTCCCTGCGCGCAGCCTCGCGCTCCCGACGCTGCTGCGCCAGCAGGACGCAAATCTCGCTCTTTATCTCCTCCGAGGTGCGCTTGAGGATGCGCCGCATGTACTCGACCAGCTGGTGGTACGGGTTGTGTTTGAAGGTGCACCACGCATCAAAGGAGACGTCTACGAAGGCAACGTCGTCCCGCCGGAAAAAGTAACGGGAGACGTACTCGTCCTCCGAACAGGGCATGTCGCGAGTTGACACACGGTACTTGTTCAGCATTTCTTATCTCGTCAATGGACAAGTTTTTGCACAAGTTTGTGCGCTCTTTTTCGAACACAGTCGGCATACCCATCCATCTCGGTGAAAAGATTGTCCGCATGGCTGTCCGGCTCAACGTGGGTGAAATCTTTCGTGAGAACAGAAGACTTCAAAACGAAATTCACATGATGAAGAACCCGGATGAGCTGATCGTCAACACGCTCATGCCGGCCATCAGAGACCGCACGCCTTCGTTTGACGATTTCGACTGGAGCGACACGGACGTGGACATTTGGCTTCTCACTTTTACCATGTATTACAGCAATAACGAACGAACACAGTGTCGCCTACATTTCACTCGCAAGTTTTACGATAAATCAGATGAACCTTTATTTTTGCCCGAGCCCGCCCTGGTGTGCAGCATCATCATGCAAGCATCATCAGGCGAAAAAGACATCTGGTATGCAGACGAGTTTATTTTTCCATCGAAAACGTACCCCGTTGGGCCTTATGTACCCGAAACTTACGAGCGTTCGCCGGAGGCGGTTGCAGAGTTACGCAATGACATGTTTGAGTCCATTGAATCAGCCCTTCAGGATAACTACGGACAGCCTAAGTTTCTAGAAAAAGTCAAAGTCGATGACGACGAAGTCGACATCGACGATTGAAGTACCCGCGACGTTTTTACAGCGGAGGAATAGTGCAATACGTTCCAGAATACCCGTTCGTGCAGACGCACGGTGGCGGCGCTGGCGGTACGGGGGGAGGCAGCGACGCTGTCGGAGGGGAGTACGGGCCGTACCCCAGCTGCAACTGTGCAGTTCGTGTAATGCCGGACGTGGTGTGATCATTAAGGTTGGAACAGATCGACGTCTGACCCAATGTGCAGTTGTCTGGCAGAGCAGACTGCAAGGCGGCGGGGAGGAGCGTAGCATCGGATCCTGGAAGTGTGTAGAATGTCACATTGTACACAAATTCTTTCTTGTTAAACGTGTCGCCAGTCACAAAAGCAACTGTCACATTTCTATAATTGCATCCTAGTGAAGCACATATGCTAAACGCGATTTGGTAACTAAAAGGGTTACCACTGTAGGCGTTTTGGCCTTGTTCGAATTGAATGTAAACAAATGTCGGTGTTGATGGTACTGCATTAGGTGCAATCTTCGGACCAATGCATCCTGACAAGCAGCTTGAAAGCAACCGCCGCATACTCGGTGTCACCGAGTTTGAGCCACAGCTGGGTGAAGGTGGAGGCTGCCCCGGCGGTTGCGGGGAGGGCGGCTGGGGCGGCCCCGGCGGTTGCGGGGAGGGCGGCTGGGGCGGCCCCGGCGGTTGCGGGGAGGGCGGCTGGGGCGGCCCCGGCGGTTGCGGGGAGGGCGGCTGGGGCGGCCCCGGCGGTCGCGGGGATGGCGGCAGTAGAGGTTTAGGAGGGGGTGAAGGGGGCGGGATTGGCGGCAACATATCTGCAACGAGGTTTGCCTTTATGTTCGTGACGGTGACATTTGGAAGTGCCGCCTGAAGTGAAGAGGCGAGCGCAGGTGGAAACGTTGCATTGGAAAGAGCCCCGATCACAGCCTGCGGGTCAACCGCGGCTATGGCAAACAGAACGGAGATTACGGAAGGCGCTGTTGCCGCAACGCGCTCCACGGAGAGCGACGAGGGCGGCAGTGAGAGCACGCGCGCGGTGGCGTTCACGAACGCGCCCTCGGCGAGGTTGAACTGCGCGATGCTCACGCCCGCCAACACGAGGGATGCGTTCACGAAGCCGCTCCCCAGCGCTGCGGGGGAGGGTGCCGAAGGGGACCCGCCTCCCGGGAGGGCGACGTAGACAACGACGAGCACAACCGTAATTGTGACGACGACGACGGCGAGTAGCAGGTTCACGACGGACCGTCGGCGCATGCTTCCTTTACACGATATCTAATCTATTCGTCGTCTCCCGGTGGCGTTCGCCGTCGACGGTGCTCGCGCATCGGAGTTCCCGCCTCTCTTGCGTCAGCCTCTTTATGCAGCCACGAAAGCAGGCGCCGAGGCTTTTTAGCGCTCAGTGGAGGCGCATCGTCCGTGAGCGGAAGCTCCTGTGGAGGCCCTTTGGATGGAGCTCCTGGCGCATCCTGTTGCATGAGTGGATTGGTACGCGGCGGCGTCTCCTCGCCAACCCCAAAGATGGACATTGCTGCTGTTTGCTCCTCTGCATAATATTAATGGTTGCGAAATGCACAGCGCATGCCGGACGGCTTCACCTGCCCCGTCTGCCTCGACGTCGTTGCGGGTGCCCGCGTCAGTCAGTGCGGCCACCTCTTCTGCGGCTCGTGTTACTGGGCCATGGTGGCGCGCAAGCCAGAGTGCGCCGTGTGCCGCGCCGAGCTGCGTTCCGCGCCGTACCCAAGCTTCGAGCTCGACGAGAGGCTCGTCTCCGAGAAAGGAGCCGCGCACGGAGAGCGGGTCGCGCGCTCGCGCTCGTTCGCGCGTGAGCGCGAGGCGGAGGCACGGGCGCTCAACCGCGTTCAGGCGCTCGCGGTGCTGCTGGTGCAGTGCGAGCAGGATGCGGTGCTCACCTGCGCCGGCGTGCCACGCCTGCTGCTGCAGTACGTCTGCCACAGCGCCGTGCGCCCAGAGTCGGCGCCCGAGCTGCTCGCCGCCTGGCGCGTCGTGCTGCACCTCGTCACGTACTGCCGGGACGCAGAGACTCTCGGCATCGAGCAGGACGTGCTGGGCGCGCTGCTCTCGCCGCACGCCTCTGTCGCCTCGACGCGCGCCGTCACCCGGTGTGTCGAGCTCATGATCAGGACGCGGCCCTTCCTCTTTGCGGCTCTGCTCGAGCCGGACACCGCCGAGAGGCTGCTCACCGCGGCGCCGGCCGCGCTCGCGCTGGCGGCGCTCGCCCTCGGCACGCAGCAGCTTGGCAAGCTGCTCTGCCAGCTCATCGTGCGGGTGCACGACGCGGAGCCCGAAACGGCGAGGCTCCTGCTGGACAAGGCTATAAAGGAGTCGCGGCCGGAGGTGCGCTCCGCCGTCACCGCAATGTTCACCGTGGACGCTCTGCACTTCGCCGAGCCCATCGCGAACGCCTGCTGGAACGACGGCGTCGTGGCGCTCGTCATCGCCAGCCAAGACCTGGAGGGGCTCGTTGGCCGAGCCGCAGAGTCGCGCCCCGACCTGCAGGCGGCTGTGCTGGACCTGCTGCACGCCGTGCCGCGCAAGGACCCGGCGCTGGTGCTCGCCGTGCTCTCCTGGGTGCTGCGGCCGCTGCGGGGGCAGGTGCGCGAGCTCGCGGAGAGCTACGTCTCGATGGTGGTGCGCAGGGACGCGGCGTGCGCGCTGGCGGTTCGGGACGCCTGCGACGTGCTCGAGCTCGACCGGTACGTCGTCGGGGACGTGTTCTCGCACGAGGCGACGGTGCGCGGGTTCGAGGACCGGCTCGCCGCGCTGCTCAAGGAGATGGCCTTCGAGACGTACGGCGAGGTCTACTTTGCCGCCTCGCTGGCGCGCTCGCACCCGGGGTGCGAACTGCTGCGCGAGCACGCCATCGTCGCGCTGAACATGAGCCTGGCGCACGCAGACGAGGTGAACGAGGCAACCGTGCAAGAGACGCTCACTTTGATCCACGAGTATTCATGCACGTGCAGAAATCAAGCATAATGAGCCTGGGCGATCTTCCTGACTACGAGGAGGGCGTGCTGCAGATGCCTTACGACGACCTGCCGCCAGGCAGCAAGCCATCAGGTGCGAGCGAGGTCAAGGGGACGTGGTGGTGGCAGCGGCTGTGGACATCCGTTTAATTCAAAAAACACCACAGCGCCCATGCGGCCCAGTAGGAGCAGAAGACGACGAGCGCGTGGCGGTCCCACCTGGCCGCGAACATGAGCGCGCGGGCCGCCAGGACGACGCGCGCAGGCAGGTGCGCCTCCAGGAGGTCGATGCGGCGCTCCGTCTCGCGCAGGCGCTGCGAGGCTGCCGTCTTCATGGACTCGTTCAGGCCCATGTCTTTGCGCAGCGCTGCCAAGGATACCTCGGCGTTGCGCTTGGCCACCTCTAGCTCTGCGCCGCCCGGAGCCGCGAGCGCGAGCAGCGCATCCGCATCCGCCTTGGCCTTAAGGGACCGCGTGGAGTCAAAGGAGCGGCTGCCCTCGGCGTAGACGGTCCACAGCGCCACGCTGTCAGCCGCCTCCTCGCGCTCAACGTACAGGCCGGCCAGCGTCCGGGCGCTCTTCCAGCCGCACGCCCGCACGGCTACTGCGAGTCGCCGCGGGACGAGGCGAGGACGCGGTACGTATGACAGAGACATGGCGAGTGGTGAGCGTACAAGTTAACGAAAAAATAGTTCGTCCATGGTCGTGCCAAACACGTCTGCAATGTCCGCCGGGGGCGTCGCCAGTTGCTCTCGCAGCGCAGCCTCAAGCTCCGTGTCCGGCTGCACCAGGCCCTTGCGCAGCTTGTTGCTCAGGGACGCGCAGGCGGCTGCAACCGCCTCCGGGCCGCGCTCGTAGCTCGCGGGCGAGAACGCCGACAGGAAGCACAGGCAGCGCGCGCCCTCGTCGTTGGCGGGCAGAAAGTCGAGCGGCGTCGGCCCGCACACGTAGAACTTGAGCGCGCGCAGGAGCTCCACCTCTGCGCGCAGGAGATCCTTGCGGGGCACGTCCATGTCGTCCGCATCCAGCGCCTCCTCCTCCGTCATCTTGGTGGACACCCAAAGCGCAGCCATGCGCAGCAGCCTGAAGTCTTGGTCCGGCAGCGCAGCGGATCCGCGCGCCAGCAGCAGCACGCCCAGGAAAAAGGAGGCGTCCTCCAAGCCCATGGTGTTGCACCAGCGGAACATCCACCCGACGGAGGAGACGAAGTGGCCGGCCGTTGGCGCGGCGGCTAGGACGGTTCGCTCGCGCGCCAGCCGCGCCAGCGCGGCGTAGCTCTCCTCGTCGAGCGAGCGAGGCGTGCGCACCTGCGCGCGGGCGCGCGCGTGCCGCTTCGCGGGCGGCGGCGTGAGCTCCTCGTAACTGCTCAGGTCGCCCCTGTGACGCTTGGCCGGCGTGGAAGACATGACAAGCGTCGGTGTTATTCGTATTTTTCACTTGTGATCAAAAACGATTTGGCTCGCTGGTGCACGCACTCGAGCGAAAACGCTCCGCACTTGGCGAGGCACCTGTCCTCGAGCCTGCGCATCGCGGCAGATGCGCGCACGCCGCAACTCTGAAGCACGTGCAGAGAGGCGGTGTTGCTCTCCTCCGCGGCATCAAGCAGCAGCTCGACGTTCCCCTGCGCGCCAGCGTGCCACCCTGGCTGGCTGAGTATGAACTTCACTTGAATGAAGCGGACCAGCGAGTAGCACCACCACCTTGCGCACGTATCAGATATGGCCAGCAGCGACTGCGCAGATGCGTCAGCGGCGCGCAGCGCGCGAACGTGCGCAGTTCACGCCTTGCGCAACTCGTCGTCCGTGGCGTGGAGGACTGTTTCTGCAAGGTCTCCCAGTAGGAGCTTAACAGGAAGCTTTGGCTTGCCCATGCTGTGCCAGAGCTTGCCTCCATGGAAGAGCATTCCTTCCAGGCAGAGCTTGAAGGCAGCCTCGTTTGTCTGGTAGTCTATCACTGCGCGCTGGAAAAACTCCTCCAGGCCGGCTTCCAACGCGGCGTCCATCGTGGCGCGTGAAGATTTTATTCTGGTAAACCCACCCCCAGAAGATCATCTGGCTGTATCCGCGCACGGATTCGATTTGTGACAGCCTCTAGCTGTCGATTGACATTGGCGATTTCATGCATCTCCTGAATAAGCTCATTATGAGTTGTAAGGGGAACGTCGATGTGAATCTTGCTTAGATCGTCGTATACCCGTTCATAGTTTTGCAGAAGGGTCGTCAGCCGATGCCGGAGACCCCGTAACATGATCAGGTCGGGATCGAGCCCCGGCGGCCCCAAGGCGTCTTTGAATTTTGACCCGATGCTCATATGTGATTCATTGGATTCCCCCTAAATACTGCGGCGTCACAGGCCGCAGACGGGCAGCACTAATCTCACACCCCTAGTGGTGCGGTGGTCCCGGGTTTGGTTTCACCAAACTCGGCCCAGCATAGCGAATGCACCAACGCCGTTCGGTGGTTGCCGGGGGCGAGCCTCGCCCGCGGCAACTTTTGTCGCGCGCGCTCAAGGCTGTATCAAATTTTCGTCGAAAAACGTGAAATGAGCGCGGCCACGCGTTCGGGAAGTCCCTCAACGTCGACCGCGAGCGGCTGGTGGCGTACGCACACGTAATGTGCAAATGTGCTTGCTTGCGCTTCTGCCAACGTTTGCACGCCCAGCGTTCTTTTCTGCCAGAAACTGTCAAACACGACGTCTCCAACTACCAGCGCGACGTGGTCTGCATCAAACCCCTCGTCTTTGTCGTTTGATCCCGCCACAACGCGCGAGCCGCAGCCCCATCCTTCAGCTGCTGTGCTCCACACTCCGTCAGCTGTGTAAGGTGGCATAGCGTCTTGAGCGCACAGCACCCACGCCAACGCCGCGCAAGTCACGTGGCACGCGCGTCCCGCGTCGTTGCCCGCTGGTTGCATGAGCAGCAGAGCAACATCCTCACGTGAGGCAACTTCCAACAGATACAGGCGGTTGAGCTGCACACCATAAGGACGCAAGCGGCGCAGGTGCGTTGCTACGGAAGCCTCTACCGCGCCCACGTACTCGCAGATGCACTCGTCGGCGCGGATCGGAAGCCTTGCAAAGACACCGCGGCTGTCGCCGTCGGGCACAGTGGCCACGAACAACTTGGACAGCATGCCATCCAGCTCCGCGCTGATAGCCGCGCGCTCCGTCGCGCCACACAGGTACAGCAGTGTGCTTCCGTTGGCTATGAGGTTCGAGTCTGTGTACGTGAAGCTCGCCCAGGCCTCTGGCGAAAAGCAGGTTGCGAGAACACCCGTGCGCTCGCGCGGGGCGAACGAGCGCGAGGCGAACGAGTCGAGCTCGTGACCGGCGGTCTTTCGTCGCTTGGTGGGGGCTGTTTTTTCTCGAACTCCAACAAACACACTCATTTGAAATCACTCGTTATGGAAGCAAATAAGTTGCAACTGCATGCGCACTGCTGCTCTCCTCTTGTTGAGCGATCGCTCACATCCCGCCGCGCCCAAGCGGTTTACGTTGAGAACGACCACAATCTCACTCGAGCCTAGGCTCCAATGGTGCCTGCGGTGGCGCAACCGGGCTGTCGGTAAAACAACGACATGTATTAACAGCGTATGCGCTCGACGTTTATAACAAAAAATATGTCTGCTGGAGTGGACGCCGCGTCTCAGGCTGAACCCCCACCCCCGGAATTGCTCGTCGACCAGTTATACAGAAACACGGCGTTGCCAGATCCGGCGATCGCGCGCCGTATTTTGTCGGAGTCGAACGCGCTTGCACTCCGAGACAGTAGCCGAGCACGGCAAAACAACACGGCCTTTTCATTTGCGAAAGACCTTTTGAGAGACCTTTTTTATGAAAGGTTATGGAACATATCGCCATTTTATCCAAGAAATTTGGACGGAACTGGGCCATTTTATTTGTCTTTAGCACACGGAAAGCACACGAACGTATACCTAAATATAGGTGTACGTTCAAGCAGACAGAAAGGAGGGCTTTACCCGTGGTTTGTCGTGCAGTATGTGCACTGGCGCGAGGTAAAACCCCAAGCCGTTTTTTTGGAACTCGATTTTAAGTTGGACGTACCACAAGATTACGATTGGATCTCTCTTGGTGCGGAATCGAGTTTGCATTATCCAGAAGTGGAGCACCGCAGAGAGCCAATACCCGAACAAAAGTTTCGGTGGACGAGCAGAGTGGATGTTAGCAAATGCGTGCGTTTTTCAGGTGACCGTTTGTATTTCGACGACATTGAAACGGTTTTGCAATGTTTGAACCAGCTGCTCGACGAGTTCAAGATATGGTTGGATGACCGCGGATTTTTTGGCGGCTTCACAAGCGTCGGTAAAGGTTTTTACTGAAGGTCGGTAAAGGCAAAAAGGAAACATTCTTCTAAATAGGATTTGATCACACCACATCATCAAGAGGGGCCTGTCCATGTACTTAGGACGCATCACGAAATCGATCCCATGAGCGAGGACCTAAACATGGCAAGCGTTGGAGCACAATTTTTTTTTTCTCGACCTTTCTTTCCGAATTTCATACAATAAGTATCACCAAAACCGTGCCGTAACAGGCTCACACTTCAACGGGTACGGGTCTAGAGATTTCGAGTGGAGTATGCGCGCAGACGTTACCGAATGCACTCGATTCGAAAGGTACCCACACCCAAGAATCTATTTCACGGATAACGCTGACGTTGAAAACCGTCTAAATACGCTCTTGGACGGTTTAAAAGTGTGGCTTGAACAACACGGCCGTGCACACTATTTTGGGAGTTTCATAGGAATTTCCAATCATTATATGTTCGTAAATTGATTGACGGCTTGATATGCCCTTGCAGGTTGTCTTCACGCGTGCATGAACTCGGCGTAAATTTGGACGAGGCACACGGCGTAGCAAGCAACACGTCGCTGTCACTGATCCGCAGCCGTGTACACCTGCACTGTGAATACGGGCGCGTTTTGCACTTTCCCGAACGAGTCGACTCGTGCAACTACCCTTGAGTGGGAGAGCTGTCCTTCGAGCTGGCTCATGTAGTCTTTGTCGAGCCAGTCGTTGCCTTGCACGAAAAACGTGCTTTCGAAAGATGCGGGTGCTTTTTGGACAACCTCCCATGGGCTCGGCACGCTCGGCCCGGCTGCCGTGTCGACAGGCACGATGGGGTGGAAGTACTTGACGCAGCGCCTCGCCATGGCATCGTCGTCTGCGGTGAGCGCCACAGACGGCAGCACTGTGACCGCAGGCGACTTGTCAAGGACGTCCGCGTAGGTGGCGCCATAGCGGTCGCCCGTCTGGAACCGCACCTCGCGCACGGGCACGCCGTCAGACACGACCGACTCGTCCAGGATCATAGCCGTGCACAGGTACATGTAATACTCCAAGCCAATCTCCCCCACGGTGCGGATGCGAGGCAGGTTGACGTCTTTTTTCTGAAAGCTCTTGTTCGTCGCGCGCCTCGCCTCCGGGTCGAAGAGCGCGATGCCGTCCTGCGTGAGCACGTCGGGCACGATCCCGTCGGCAGGCGGCTTGGCGAGCGAGCACTCCCTTAAGGAAGTAGAGAGCCACTGCAGCGGCAGGAACATGACAAATGCGTGCGCATAGAGCGTGCCCGTGCTGTAATCGCGGTTGCGCGGGTCCGCGTCGAGCGCCACGGCGCCGAGCACCTCGGCAACGGCGTAGTGGGAGAGAGCCTCCTGCGCCGCACGCACAAGCCGGCTCCTGGCGTTCTTGAGCGTCTTGAGCGAGTGGGCGACGTTGAGCACTTCGCGTGCCATGTCGTCGCAGTCGCCGCACAGCACCGTGCGCGGGTCCGCGCAGAACGCCTCGATCATGATGAGCCTTCCTTGCTGAAGTCTGCGCTTTTCGAGGAGCTTGGTGTCTGCATTGTAAACCATGCAGTTCGGGAAGGCGGCGAGTGCCTCGGCCGTCAACAGGCACATCTCGTGGAATCCCAGATTCCCATCAGGGTCGACGCCCCGCCGGCCCGCCGCTGCGCGCAGGAGCGACTCGAAGAGCGCCTCCCGCTCCGGGGCCTCGGGCGTCTGCACCGTGAAGAAGCAGCCGGGCAGGTGCGGAAACGGGCAGGCCAGGGTGGGCACGTGCACGCAGTCCAGCTCCTTGCTCACCGCCTGCTTGCCGCGTGCGTACCACGTCTTGGAGGCGGCGACGATCTGCGCGCTGCGAGCTTTCACCCTCTCGGTCAGCGGGTACGGCACGTCGACCCAGGGCTGCACGCTAACGGTGAACTGCAGCGAGCCCAGCGCCGGAGACCCGTCGTAGTTCACCAGCCGCACTTCGGTGCAGCCGCGAGCGGCGCAAGCCGTGCCGCAGCGGTTCGGCACGGTCCGCCCCTCGGCATTGACGCAGTACACAAACGCGTGGAACACGAGGCACTCGTACCGCGGATTAGAAGGAACCGTGCGGGTGACGTCGCCGGCCAGCACGTCTCGCAGGGGGATGCGCAGCACGAAGGGCGCCACCGGTTCCGTGGTGTGCACGTCCACAAAGCCCTCGTCCGAGGCATCGAACTTGCCTGTCAGCGTAAGCTTGCGTATCGTCAGCACAACCGGGGCTGCGGCATCCGGGCCCACCAAGGACAGGGACATACACGAACCTGCTTACGTTTAGAATATGAGCAGCACAAAGTCGCCGGCAACAGCGATTCGCGGGTATTTAGGTCGTGTGAGTAGCCTCTTGATGTCGTGTGAAGAGTGGAAAGATGAGAACGAGTACGAGAAAGAGGAGGAGGACGACACCGACGAAGATTACGAGGACAACAAAGAAAACGATGAGGAAGAGGAAGAGGACGAGGACGAAGACGATTAGCAATTTTTACAACATCTAACGATTAATCATTGCACAAGCACCTCTCCACCTCGCCGCACGGCCCCGGGGCTGTGCACCGGAAGGCCACGTTCCAGAGGCCGGCTACGTCTGCGGCCAAACGGAGCGCTGCGGGGTCAACGGACTGCACGCGGCGGCGGCTCACGACGAACTCGTCACCCATGTCCCACCACGTATCGTCGTCGCACACCCTGCGCGTCAGCAGCGCGCGAACCTGCAGCTGCCGACGGTCGAGCCAGGCGCAGCTTTGCAACTGAGCATGCCCGAGGCTCAGCATGCCCGTGTCCCGGCTGACGAACCGCAGGCGGCTGTAGTCGGGCGCGCCGCGAGTGAACCACACCAGCTCGTTGGTCTGCGAAAAGTCAAACTCGTCCACCGACTGCCAGTCCGCAGACAGGTTGGCACGCGATCCGTTCACAAAGACACGCGTTATCTGTCCGCGGGCGAGATACAGTGAGTCAACGAATGCGGCATCCGTGTGATTGGCCAATACGACGAGGTCGATGCCAGGGACAGAGTAGTCGACGAATGCGTGCGCGACGGACAGGAACCCGAGCAGGCGTGCGAGCATTAGTCCTCGTGCGGCATCTCCGGCCAAGCGAGGCGCCAGGCGTGCAACAGCAGCTCCCTGATGCGACGGCCCGCTTCGGAAAGGCGCGCGCCGAGGGACGCCCTCCCGGCAACTGCGCCGCGGAAGAGGTGGCTCGGCCTCGGGACAAGCACGTGCGTCTTGGTCGCCTTGCGCAGCCGGGTGTTCTCCGCGCGCAGAGACTCGGTCATTGCCTCCGAGTTTTCGCGCCGTGCAATCTCGTTCTTGAGCTGCCTGCGCAGGTCGTCCACAGAGACGTGTATCATTGGACTATCGCTATCAGATTAGCATTTAAATACACCCGTGCACCAGACTGCTCCGGATAGGCAAAGACGATTGGCCACTCCAATTTACAGAGCCGATCCGTCGCACCCACGTGTGGGGGGACGGGTGTGTTAAAACGTAAACAAAAAGTGGATATACATTCCGTAATCGAATCTTTTCGTCGGTTATCCGCACCTGGATGTGATGAGCGCTTGCGGGACTGGGCCTGCCGCTCACAAAGGCGATGTACAGTGGTGAACCGCAATAGCTCTCGTATTTAAGAAGAAACAGACAATCGTGCAAGAGTCCTGCCTTCTTAACCCCTGTATGGCAAGCGTCGAAAACCTTCAACTCTTAGGGACAGGATATGTGGCGTCGATCGCAACTATCGTCGTCCCCGGCGGAAAGGTTCTGTCCGTGGAGCGCTTGTCGCTTGGCACCGCGGGACAGTATCACAGTCAGGAGCTGACGTTCAACGGCAGTCTCACCGTGCGCCCGCTGATCATGCCCGTCGACGCGTGGTGCGGCGCCGGTTTCGTCTCGCCGGAACCGTCGGGCAGGATCGTCAACTTGGGCGGTTGGTCTTCGAGCGAACTGCTTCAATCGATGGAGTATTTGCCATGCACAGACGCGGACGCCTGGGGCACGTGTCAGTGGGTCAGTCTGAGCGCTTTCCGCGTGCTCGAAGCGGCGCGCTGGTACGCCACCGCGCTCCCGCTGCCAGATGGAGGGGTTGCCATCATCGGTGGATCGCGGTGCGGCTCGTGTCTCGATTCCGATTCCGCGGTGTCTACGATGGAGCGCGTGCCCGGCGGCGTTCCGTTCGGGACCGAGCTGCTCGAAGAGGTGAAGCCGTCATTCTATCCAACTGCCCACGTTCTCCCCGACGGAAAAGTGTTTCTCCTGTCTGGCAGTACGTCCGTTCTGGTGAACGTGTCCGACGGCACGACGCTCGCTCGCCTCCCGTCCCTCGCGGGGTACAGGACGTTTCCTGCAACCGGCGGCTCTGTGCTCCTCCCTCTCAACGCGCACGACGGGTACGCGTCGACAGTGCTCGTGTGCGGCGGCGGGCAGTCCGGTTCCTCGACGGACACGTCAGCGCCAGCGCTCGCATCGTGCGGCACCATCCGGCCGCTCGTTCCGAGTCCCGTGTGGACTGTTTTCGAAATGCCAAGCCCGCGACTACTGCCCGACTTGATTCTTCTCTTGGACGGAACAGTGTTCCTGACCAACGGTGCCAAAGCCGGGTACGCCGGGTTCCTCGGCGCCGGGATCGGCGCCAGCGTCCCGAACAATGTGAGCTACATTTACGACCCAGCGACAAACACGTTTACAGAGGCAGCAACATCGCCGATCGCTCGCATGTACCACTCCACCGCCGTGCTCCTCGCAGACGGAAGCGTGCTCATCAGCGGAAGCACCGGGCAGGCGGACGCGTCGTTGCCACCTTCGCCGGGCTTGTTTCCAGACGAAAAACGAATCGAACGTTACGCTCCAGCATATCTTCAGGGCGCAAGACCGGTCGTGTCGAGCTTGGACTCCCGGACATGGGCGTACAACGACACATACAGCGCTGTCCTTGCTGACAGCGCAGACGACGTCCGTGTCGTCCTTTTTACAAACGGGTACGTGACGCACTCGCAACACATGGGACAGCGGATGCTTGTGCTCAGTTCCAGCATGAACGGGTCGCGAGCTTCTTTCCTTTCGCCGCCGACCGCGGCTTTGGCGCCGCCGGGCTGGTACATGTTGTTTTTTATGGTGGGCGGCACGCCATCTCTGGCTCAGTGGATTCAAGTCGGGGGCGACCCTGCGAGCATCGCAACGTGGCCCACGTTCCCGCAGGCGCCGTATGCTACACCCGCGGGGCCGCCGGAGGTGCCTTATTGGATGGTTTCAGGGTCTATAGCCTACCTGTGCGTAACTGTCGTGGTGATTGCTGCTCTACTTGGTGTCATCTTTGCAAGAAAAAAACGTTGGCGATAGCATATCCAATTTCGTTCGATGACTACAAATTAGAAAGCGATTGGGGCGAATTAAAGAATGCAGTGAAGCTCGACTTTGTTGATCCCGCGCTGGCCGCGTTCAACGGGTACTGGTTTGCCGTGCAGGGCGTCGAGCGGGCTGATACATACAGGCCCCCACCGCCACTGCCGCCGCCGTTGCCGCCGCCGGCCGAGGGCGAGGAGGAGGAGGAGGAGGAAGACGGATACGAATCGCCGTATTCGTACGGCTGATACCTGGCAAACCGAGCCGGCTCTGCGCGCGCGTTGTTCCCGCCGGGTCTGATGATCCATGTGGGGACCGGCAACTTTCCTACGACACCCTCTTCGTTGGCAAGCCGCTTCAACTCCTCAGCACCCACTGGTGCGCTCATTACGAGCGCGCGGAAAGCGTGCAAATACGCTCGCCTTCCCCATGGCGTTGGAGTACGCCGGCGTGAACCTCCCGCTCGCGGGCGCGGGCATCGTGGAAGCGGACCCTCCGCTCGTACGGCTGATCAAGAAACTGTACACGAGAGACGGCCCACCCGCAGAGGAGGCGATGGGCGGCGACCTGGAGCTCTTCACCAGGCGGCACGAGGACGCGCTGCTGCGCGAGCCATGGATGTCTGCGGGCGTCTCATCGCGCGCCTGTCTGCTGGGCGACTCGTGCGTCGGGAAGAACCCGGAGCTGCCCGGGCACAACGCCACGCCCTCGGGCGGAATCATCCTGACAGAGTTCATGACGCCCAAAGAGCTGGCCGCCTTCGAGGCGGAGGGCAGCCTGCCCGCGGAGCGCCGCGTGTGCATCCTGTGCGCACGCCTGCACGTGCACACCGGCTACCTGCATGCCCGCAAGCAGCGCACCTTCCCACCCAACAACCGCATCAACGCCTACGTCAACGCCAGCGGCGAGTGCGAGTACGCCGAGGAGTATCTCATTCCGACCAAGGACGACGCCTCCTGGACGGGCGTCGTCGGCACGGTGGCCGGCTTGCACCTCAACACGCTGCGCCTGGTGCAGACGCCAGAGCGCTGGTGGCGGGTGGACCAGTCGGCCATGGCCCATGTTGTGCAGACACAGTGCAATTTGAGCTTTCCTCCGCTTTATCGAGGCGTCCTGCCCGAGCCGCACGCCTACCTCCGCGAATTCTTCAGCCAGCGCGCCCGCGTCACGGATGCCCAGGTGCTCTTTGGCTCCTACGAGGAGCTGCTCGAGGAGGTGAAGCCGAAGCTGCCGGCGCCGCCCACGGAGGAGTTCATGAAGCTGCCCGCCGGCAGCGTGAAGTCGTTCATCCACAAGCTGCTCCACTACCGCGTCAACCGGCTCAACCTCATGCTGCGCGAGTGCGGCATCCTCTACGGCGAAGAGTGGGCCTACAACATGCAGCTCTACATCGACGCGCACATCGGCATGACCCTGCTGCTCGAGGACGGTCAAAAGGCACGATTCTGCTTGATCTTAAAAGACCGCCGGTTTTAAGGCACCGCCCCCAGGTGACGATGTGGATCCTCAAATACACGGCGCACGAGGCAGACCTACCGGACCTGAGCACCTTCTGCGTGCAGGCTGCGGTGAACAACGTGCTGCCGCCCGGGCTCCTGCCCACGGAGCGCAAGCTGGAGCTGCGCAAGCCCATCCCGCTGCTGGTGCAGATGCTCATCAAGGCGCTGCCCGAGTACGCGCAGACGCGGTCACTGCACGCCTTTTTCCTGCGGTGCATGCGCAGCCGCGAGCTGGTGCGCCCGCTCTTTGCCATCTCGCAGGCGGTGCTGCTGGGCAACTACCGCATGGCTGCATCCGAGCGCATGTCCTGGGTTGCCCGCAAGCAGCTGGTGGCAGACTTTACGCAGCAGACGGCCATGGCGTTCTTCGAGTCGCTTCCTGAGAACGAGCACCTCATCCTCTACATCATGCGCACTTACATCATGACGATCCTGTCGCTCACGCCTGCGCTCGAGCGCCTGGTGGTCACCCTGGCGCCCTTCGACCGGCAGCGGGCCAAAGTGTACGAATCCATGCGCGCGCTGCGCGGCGCAGGGCGCGACGAGTGGCGCCGCATGCTCAGCCTCGACGTGCTCGAGGTGCTCCGCAAGACGCACAAGCGGCTCCCCAAGAAAAAGAGGCTGCCCCGTGGCTTGGCGGACTGCAGCAACGTGCTGCTGCTCAATGCCAGGCGCAGCGCCCAGCGCCTCGGACTCAAGCGTTCCTCCGAGGTGGCCTTTGACTCGGACCGGTTCAACGCCTACGTGAAGCGGCACTGCCCATCAGAGGCGCCCCCGCAGGAGCTGGTGGAGGCGTGCAGCGCCGCCGCTACGGCAATGATCGAGGCGGCCGACGCCAAGCCGCTCAAGAAACCGTTCGTCACGTTTTCTGGCGACCTGCTGGAGGCTGGCCACCTGATGCACCTGGCCGACTACGCCACCGCCCTGGACCTGTGCCGAACTACAGAGGTTGTGCCACTTCCACCCGCCTTCGTGAAGCTCCAGGTGAGCTTTTTGAAAAAGCCGGAGCTCGAAACCTTGACCTGACGCGCACCCTCGACCCAGATTGCTGCTGTGGCCCGCCGCTTCGGCTGCCGCGAGGACGACTGGGAGACGCTGCGCCGCGCCACGGTGGCGCTGGTGTGCCCGTGCTGCGGCCTGCGCAACTTCCACCTGCTCCATGCCGAGCGCCAGCCGCTGCGCAAGCGGCGCATAAACAACGTGCGCGCCGCGGGCTTCAAGAAGCTGGCGCACAACCTGCTCACGGACGAGCTGCGCTGCGTCGAGGCGTCGACGTGCAGCGCGCACCCGCTCGTCGAGGTAAGTAGGGGGCTGCGCCCCCTAGGACCCCCGCATGCTCGCTGACGCGTCGCCCCCAGGTCGAGCTCGCTCGCCCGGATGGCACGGGCGGCGCGCTGGTGATGCGTTCGTGCTCCGTCATGATCTCGCCGTGCTGCGGCTACCTGTGCGACACGGCGTCGGTGCGCGTAATGCCCAGCTCGTTCGACTGCCCGTGCTGCGCGGCGGCGCGCAAGGAGGAGGAGGAAAAGGCGCCGGACCCGCGCGTGTGCGCCCACTGCAGCAAAGTGAGCCACCTCAAGCAGGCCACGGAGCAGATTGTACTCCTGCGCGACGCCAAGGGCCGCGTCCAGAAGTACGGGTTCTGCAAGAGCCACCTGCGCCACTGGGCGCGCACGCAGGCGGGCTACCTGACTCTCGACTTTGTGAGCCGCAACATGACGAACCGGAGCGGGAACGGGCTCGTCATAGATGCCCAGTGAGCTCACATGGGACTATTTTGAAATGTGACATGGCATACTTTTTTTTCATCACAGGTCTAAGTGTAACACAGCTGGCCCGTGGCCGTCATCAGAAAAGAAGCGGTGCGCCGTCTTGATGCCCAGCGCCTCCACGTCAGCCGCGGTTATGCCGAAGAGCTCCTCCCATGCCGAGAGCGGCCACATGAGCGCCTGCACGTGCGTCTTGTTGAGGCCGTCGGCCAGCAACCGCGCCGCCGTGAGGCCGACTGCGCTGCAGGCCCGCCCGTCCAACTGGGTGGCCCAAGGCGAAAACAGAACCTAGGCGAGCAGAGTCAGTACAGAAGGGAGGTGACAGTCCCCTACCTACCTCGACGGAGGACACCCCGTCGTCGAACAGGCGGAGCATGTCCACGGAGAACATGCGCAGGTCTGCGTCGCGCACGTGCATCAGCACGAGCTGAAAGGGAAACCCAAAAAACTGCTCGACAGTGATCCCGCGCGCCACGAGGTCCTCCACGAGGACGACGCGGCCGGGCTGGAACCAGGTGGACACGTCCGCCTCGTCGTACGGGAGTTCCGGCTCGTCGATGAAAGCAAAGAGGTCTAGATGCATGCCTCTCTTTTGATTTTGAACATATATTACACCGGATGCTCACTCAAAGATGTGGAGATTCGCAGGGCTGTACCTTATAGGCTACGCCGTGGCGCAGCAGCAGCAGAGCGACGCGGTGACAGCAAACTTCTTTTCCGAGGAGACCAGCACTGGAAACTGGCCGAGCTCTTCGTCGTCCTCATCCTCTTCATTGTCTCAGTAGGTGATGACTGCATCGATGCCCTGCATGTGGAGCGCAGCAGCGAACGCGTTGCTCGCGCCGCAGCCATCGCCGGGGGCACACGGGAAGAGGCCGCGGACGCAGTCATCGCCAACGACGTCGAGGATGACCGTCGTGTCGTTGTCAATCGTCGCTTGGAAGTCCACGACCAGGGACGGACATGGCAGCGCCGTCGTGATGGCTGCTGCGAAAAACTCTTGGTTCGGTGCGTATGTGTAAAACGGGATGCTGAGCGTGAACCGCTCCCGAGTTGTGGCGGTCTCCTTCAGGTACCTCGGCACGTAGGTCGAAGGGACCATCTGGTCGTTGTAGTACGCGCCCGTGATGCTCGGGATCCGCGCCTGCAGCGCCTGCAGCAGTTGCGGGCATGCGGGCGTCCCGACGTCGACGGGCGCTGGCGCCTCCGGGCAGAACAGGTCCTGCACGCCAAAGAACGACGCCACAACCGCGTAGTCGGTGGTCGTGGACAGGAGGATGTCGAAGTAGACGAGCGTCGTGCCCGAGCTGGATGGCTCGATGGAGATCACGCGGATCGGGTCCGTCACTTGCAGCGACTGCTGCAGCGCAGCCTGCACGTGGAGCGAGAACGGGTCCAGGTTTGCAAGAAAGTCGTCGTAGGCAATGTCGAGCGCAATCACCTCGCCCGAGTCCACGATGAACCAGCCCGCAAGCGGCGGCGGCGAGGAGGGCGGCGGCGGAGGCGAGGGAAGCAGCGAGAGCGCAACGAGCGTCGCCAGTCCGCCGCCCGAAGCGACGCCGAGGCAGACGCCAACCGCGGCAGTGCACGGCAGTGCTGACTTGAGCGCACCTGCTAATGAAGTGTTGTAAAAAGTCACGTTGTACACGAGTGTGGTCTTTGCTCGCAGGTCGCCGCCGCTCAGGCTGACGACCACGTTGCGGTAGTTGCAGCCGAGCGCGGCGCAGATCCCATAGGCCACGGCGTAGTTTGTGTTCGGGTTTGCATAGGTCATGAGCGCCGAGGAAAACTCGGCCTGTACGAACACAGGCGGCGCCGCCTGCGCGCCCGCCGAGACAATCGGCTTGAGGCAGGCGCCGCCGCAGGCGGCGTGCAGGCGGCGCGCAGAGACGGTTGAGATGGCAAAGAGCAGAGGAAGCATGACTCAGTGCTGTCAGTTGCATTTATACCGGCTCAGCTGTCCCATGTCACTCTGATCATGGTACAGTAATGTACAACACGCCCTCAAAGCTGACAGCTCTCTCGTCACATACAGTCATTTTATCACTACACGCGTGTGTACACGCAGGGGTGTCGTCCCGCAAGACCGCCAGGCTGTGGGACGCGGAGACGGGCGTTCTCAAGAAAAAACTTCGGGGACTAGGCTTGGCGTTCATGGGGGGCCGGCGAGCTGTGGGCGGTCCCTTAAAGTGGAACTCCCCTGTACTCTGACCACCCACTGTTAGGGTACAAATCAGAAAGCTTATTGTTTATATAGATTGTTTGCCAGACGTCTTTGGGGAGAATCTGGAGGCGATCAAATGCCCAGTAACGGTCTAAATCATATAGGTAGCAAAAAATTTCCGCAACATCCGTATTATTTGTAACAATTATTTCAACCTTGTCATTGTAAAAATGCGCTTCTACTGCTCTTGAATTGTTTATGAATGCTATGTACTTTACATAGTCTGTACCAACTGGTTCAACCAGGCGGCGCAGGTTTGTATGGTTGTTCTCAAACAATCGTTTATTAATTATGGCTTCAATCAACGAGGAATAATAAAGGGGGAACTCTCGAGGCGGTGCATTCATACGAAATGGTACGCGACACAAAGGACAGCTCGCGTGACCGTTCTTGGTTGCTTCCCATCGCAAAAGGCAAGCTGTGTGGAAAGCGTGCTTGCAGACTGGTAAACCATACGTATTTTCCCAGTTGTGGCTGGCAATAATGTCAGCATACAATTCGTTGTAAGGTGATGGCTCTGTCATCAATGTAGCACATAGCTCACAATCGCTGAGTGGATCGTTCTCCCACCCTATATGTGGGCCAAAAATGATTGACATCTTTTAATCTTCTTTTAATCATCACTTAAATATTACATATTAAATGTCACTCTGCGTGCGCGCGCGTGCAACACAGTGCGCGCGCGCTGGCCGAAAAAGTTTTGGCCAGGGTCGCCGGACGACCCTGACACAGGTGCGCGCGAGTTTGGAGGACATTACATTCACAAAATATAAGTATTTCATTTTTAAAGCAGTTTGCAAATCTTTAAAATGTGAACACTTTAAATGTCTTCAAGCCTCGGGCATGCCATTACATCATCTCGTCCTCGTCCTCGTCCTTGTCCTCGTCCTCGCGCGCGGCCTCGCGCGCGCGCTTCCGGGCGTTCGCCTTTCGCTTCGCCGCCTGCTCCTTGTCGCGGAGCGTCTCGTTGTACAGCGTGATCAGCGCCTGCATGTCCGCCGGCTTGCGCGCCTCCCATTCCAGAAGCGTCGCCTGGAACCCCTCCGGAATCGGCTTGCGCGCGTCAACCACCATGTAGGCGGAATCCTTGAGCATTTCCGGCTTCTGAAACTCGAGCGTCTCGCGGTCAAAGTAGAATAAAAAGTCCTTTGCCAGCGGGTCGTCAAACCGAATGTTCGGCTCGCCATCCACCGTCCGCGTTGGCACCAAAATTGGTGGTCATCTCCTCCTCGGTCAGCCAATTTTTCAAATGGATCCATGCCTTGTTCTTGCAAGCGCTGCAAGGATGGCATGCTGGATACCACCGACGTGTGCAAACTCTACGCTCATAACAAACCATGCGAAAGGTCATGTAAGTATAGATGATTGTTTTTGACCGATCAAAACGGATGCATTGCAAAACAGTAGAGAAAACAGCCAAGCCGTGCGAACTGCGTCGCTTTGGACGAGAGGAACACCGCGGAGTAGGGCGCGGCGTTGGCCACCCAGAGCGCCTGTAGGCCCAGCCGTACGCCAACCGCGAGCGCAAGCGCTGAGAACACGCGCGCGGTGCGCGGGTTGGTGAGCTCCGTGCGGGCGGCAAGCACCTCGACCATGGGCCCCAGGTAGGTCATGGCCGTCACGGCAAACGGAAGGAAGAGCTCGACGCGCGGGGTCTCGCGCGCGTTGATGATGCGCAGGCACTCGGCGTAGTAGACGGCGTGCTCCAGCGAGAGCTGCGCCAGCCCGTGCAGGGCGCAGGACAGGCCCACGAGGCACAGCGCCGCGGCGCCCCGAAGGCCGAACGCGTAGGCAAAGCCGACCGTGGTGACCGTGGCGTTGACGGACAGCAGGAACCCGTCCAGCGGGTCCACGTGTTTCTCCACGACGCTCAGGTACTCTTGGGACATTGTGAGCGCGGCGAGCATCCACACGAGCCCGTTGAAGGCCAGCAGCGCCACCGCCACCCTGGCGCCCGCCTTTGCGTGCGGCTCCACGGCCGATGCGATGGGGTGCGCCGAGAGCGCGAGCAGCACGTGCAGCACGCCATAGGCGAACGACAGGTAGCGGCTGCGCTGAGAGCGCCCGCGCGGGCGCTTGTCGCGCGCCTCCTCGTCCTCGACGTCGTCGTCAGCCGCCACGAGCATGCGTCGGCGGCCCATTCACACCGTCCCTTCCCCGTTCTTATATGAGCAGATGCTTGGCAAAGAACATCATTCAACTTATCTATCGATGGAAAGATACTGGAGAACGGAGAACAATGGAGGAGAACGATGAAATGCACCACACTTTAAAAAATATAACCGACGGTTCTGTGGGTGAGCATGCGCAGCGCAGCGGCAGGCGCGAGGACGCGCGCGCTCAACGCGGGCAGGCGCGACGCGGGCGAGAGGCGGTCGACGGACGAGGTCGACGACGAGCGCGACCGCCGCGGGCTGTCCACGCTGCGCGAGCGGCGCTGCGGCATGCCTCCGCGCGGCGAGGCGCGCAGGCGCGCGAACCGCGTCGACCGCACCACGGGCGCCTCGTGTCTGACGACGGACGACCCGAAGACCTTTGGCTTCCTGGGCGCCTCGCCGCGCGTCGGCTCGACGGTTGTGCTCGAGCGCGAGGGCGAGGCGGCTATCCGTGGCAAAGTGGCGGAGGTTGCCGAGCTCCAAGACGGCTACTTCTTTGTTTCCGTGTCCTCCTTGCTGCGGTGATGGTGCCTGCGCGAGTGGCAGACGCAACGCGCGCGCGGGTGGTAGCACTGGGGGCAGAGCTCCGCGCAGCAGCACCGCGACATGGGGTAATGGCACACAGGGCACGTCTCCTCGTAGTAGGCGCAGTACAGGATGCTCACGAAGACGAGCAGGACGAGCAGCGAGAAAAATACAATGTCAAACACGTGGACGCCGCCGCTGTAGTCGTCAGCGTAGTAGTCGCAGTTCCAGCAGGGCCGTCGCATTGTCTGCCCAGTTAGCGCATGCGGGTAATATAGTCTGCTTGCACCTTCAACCGGGCTTCCGTCCGAGCGCATACTTGTGTCCAGAGCACGATTGCCACAAAGATGCCCTACGCGACCCGCAAGCTGAAAGACGGCAAGGTGAAGGTTGTAAACACAAAGACGGGGCACGTTCTCGCGAAGCACACGACGATGGCAAAGGCGATGGCGCAGGAGCGCCTCCTCAAGGCTGTGGACCACGGGTGGAAGCCGCGCAAGTGAGCTGCAGGTTGTGGGTATTACAAGGGAAAGTGACCCACAGCACATCGTATCCTGCATCCCTCATGCTCTTTAGAGCAACCGCCTTCGAGGATGGCCTGAAAACGCCGTTTACAACCTTGTAATCGTTCGATTTAAACAGTTCCCAGCCAATGCCTGTCATGAATGCATAAATACTTGCTGGATCTACGCCTTGGGCTCGAGTTAGAGCGAGGTCGTTCTCAGCGTAAACCGCTTCGATGCGGCGGGATGTGAGCGACTCGATCGCGCCGCGCAGCACAAACATCTCGTGGCCCTGGGTGTCGATCTTGAGCAGCGAGACGCGGGAAATGTTCTGTTGTCGCAGCACGTCGTCCAGCTTAAGCTTTGGTATTGTTATTGCTTCAGCATCTCTGACCCCTTCGTTCTGTACATTAGTCATTGCAGCACTCTTCGTTGCAGCCGTGTTGTCTGCCCTGCCCTTGGGTACAAACAGCGTAACGTTGCCAGCGCTATCAAAAACCGCAGCTCCGTAGACGCTTAGCCGCACAGGCGCTCTTCTGTCTGTGATACGAGTACAAACAAGAGGAGAGCCGTGAACATTGGAACAGCAAAATGCAGGCGCTGCCTTCTGTCTGTTGTTTTTTTTTCTAAGAAAAAAGTCCCTCCAGGCGGAGAGGCTACACCTTGGGCTCGAGTGAGATTGTGGTCGTACTCAACGTAAAGGGCTTAGATGCGGCGAGATGTGAGCGATCGCTCAAAAAGAGGAGAGCAGCAGGATGCATGCAGTTGCAACTTATATAAACTTATTTGCTTCCATAACGAGTCATTTCAAATGAGTGTGTTTGTTGGAGTTCGAGAAAAAACAGCCCCCACCAAGCGACGAAAGACCGCCGGTCACGAGCTCGACTCGTTCGCCCCGCGCGAGCGCGCGGGTGTCCTCGCAACCTGCTTTTCGCCAGAGGCCTGGGCGAGCTTCACGTACACAGACTCGAACCTCATAGCCAACGGAAGCACACTGCTGTACCTGTGTGGCGCGACAGAGCGCGCAGCTATCAGCGCTGAGCTGGACGGCATGCTGCTCAAGTTGTTCGTGGCCACTGTGCCCGACGGCGACAGCCGCGGTGTCTTTGCAAGGCTTCCGATCCGCGCCGACGAGTGCATCTGCGAGTACGTGGGCAAGCTCGTGCAGCCGGGCGACGCCCGCGACTCTGCCTACAACATGGAGATCCCGCAGTCCGGCACGGGGGGCTTCGTGGTCGATGCTCGCCAGTACGGAAACATCAGCCGGTTCATGAACCACTCCTCGGGCGACTACAACGTCTGCAAGTTTTTCAAGCAGGTAGGGTGATTCCGCCCCCCCCCACCCGCTAGGGCCCAGCTTTGTTTCTCGGTGCTGACGCCCTGTCCCAGGTTGGCAATCACACTCACCTCATGTTCTACGCGATGCGCGACATCCAGCCGGGCGAGCAGCTGCGGTACGACTACGGCGGATTGTACGGCAGCGGCGAGGAGATGCACGACGAGTACGCCCAGCGCCCGTGGGTTGGCGAGAGGTTGCCGTCGTAAAGCCTGTAGAGGTCTAGATGAGTCTAGAATATGTGTTACACTCTGATCATATCTTGCTCCAAGCACGTGCACAGGAGCAGGTCGGCATCCGTGAGCTCGATGCCCACCATGCTGAGTACGGTGAAGAGCAACGTCACCCCGCTTGACGCCTCCTGAGGAACCGGCACCTGTTGCCCTAGGGAAGAAGTTGTCTCTATCTTCACCGACTCTTGATTTTGACGAACCCCGGTTATGGGGCGGAACTGTCCGATGACAAAGCCCGTGGGGCGGAACTCGCCTGGGCCTGAGCCTGGAGTCGCAGCCGCTCGTCCCGAAGCTTGACCCCGCCATCCGGCGCGCCCAGAAGCTGGTGCAGGAGGAGCCCATCCGGTTCTCGGGGAGCAAGCGGGCGCGGCCTGTTGCGTGGCAGGAGGCGGTCCAGAATGCCGAAACGGCACTGACACAGTTTAAGCGCGCCATCAAGGTGCTGACCGAGCCCGGCGACAAACAGCCGCCCGTGTTTGACGCAGCCATCCGCCGGGCCGCCGCGCGCGCAGAGACGCAGCCGAAGAGTGTGAATTACGACGCTAGCAACGAGAGTCACTCAGTGCGGAGTCTTCGGCCCCGTCCACGTTCTGCCGTTGCGCACGAACGTGTACCCGTTCTCATCGCCTTCGTCGTTGGTGTCCAGCGCGTTCGCCCTGGCCGCGGCGCGCAGGGCTCGCCACATCTCCGCCTCGCTCGAGGGCAGCTCCTCCTCCACCAGGTTCCCGTCCGCGTCCTCGAGGTCCTTCACGACGAGACCCTCGCTGTAGTTGAAGTTGCCAAGGTTGGACCCGTCGGCCGAGTAGAGACGGACCGTGTACTTGGTGAGAGCAAACTTGAGGATACTGTAGACAGTCTTGTCGTCCAGAGCGTCGCTCGACGGAAGCGAGTCCCAGTCGTCGCTCGGCGGGTGCGCCTCGGCGGCGTCCGGCGGGTGCGCCTCGGCGGCCTCCTGAGGACTGGCCGCAAACCCTAGCGCGAAGGGGCAAGCCTCCGTGCGAGCCGCCTTCGAGCTCTCCTCGGGGGCGCTGTTCACAACCTTGCGCTTGGTGACCTTTCGGCAGCGGAAGGTAGACGTAAGAGTCAAGAGAGAGCCTCGAGGAAGCACGCGCACCGTCGCCCCCGTCTCCGCCCCCGGGAACTCGTCCTCTGCCTCATTACGCAAGGAGAAAACGCGGGTCATGCCTCACGGACGACTGCAAGCCTTGGTATTTTTCAGAAACTTTGTCGTCTTTCGTTTCGGGCTTCTGCTCAGTTTCGTTTCCGGCTTCGTTTTCTTTTCGTATTCGTTTTTCGGGTGTGTCACCAACAACAGCCTCAAAGAGTTTTCGCACACCAAACTGTCGTTAATGAATTAATATGTCTCGACGGGCAACCTTTGCATTCATACTCCACGTTCCGTCATGGGCATACTGAACGTATTTTTCTCGATGCTTAGCGCGCTGACAGCCCAGCAGTCGAACTGTCCAGCCCGCATGCTTGGCTGCAGCACTGGTACTGCCGGATTGGGTGACCAATTAGAGCACTACCTGTATTGCATGAGAGCAGCGATGCAAAGAAATGCAACTGTTGTTCTCGGCGACGCATCTTTTGTAGAGAGCGTACACAAAGGGGGCGAGCAGTACAGGCGGATAGCCACAATTTTGGGTGTGCCAAAACCTGTCCCAGGATGTGTGCCACAAGAGCGTGTCGACGTATGGGAGTGTGGGACTTGGTGTGACAACCTGGTTCCTGGCCCTATTTTCAGCGCTGATCTGTTGGACATGCTACGCAGCCGAAACTCGGCAAAGGAATCATGCAGCCGGATGCTAATGCCGCGGGTTCCGCGCGAAAAGTACGTCGTCGTGCACATCCGGACTGGCGACGAGTGCTTATTCTGCCATGATGTGGACTATGCAAGCACACTACTGTCGCTTTTCCCAAACATGCACGTCGTGTTCGAGTCCGAACACCCTCTCTTGGAGATTGAGCGTGCGTTTCCTGAAGCAGAGTTTAGACACTCGAGCGTGTTGGCTGCGGTGTGCCTCATGGCGCATGCTGCAGCCGTCGTGTCCACGGGGAGCAGCTTCCCAGCCCTCGTGACGGCGTTCGTCGACGGACCAGTCGTGTTTGAAGACGTCCGCAAAGAGCGGAAACCTTCCCATTTTTATCCGCCAACTCGAGCTGTGCTTCTGGAACGTGGCAGAGTCATCGACGACAAGCAGCACAAAGCACTTTGACCACAACAGGAAACACCAACCACCTCGATAAAATACTCGCACCCGTCGACGCTGCACCCGTTGAACTCTACACACTTTGCTGAGGTGGGATGGCACAACAAAAAAGTCAGTTGTTCACGGCCAATAGCGCTGTTCTTTCCCGAAAACCTCGGCATGCCGGACAACCTGCGTGTGACACTTTGCGAATATGGCAAGCTTCAACCTCCCTTGAACATCGTAGCACGACGGGAAGTCGCCGTGTGCGCCGCGGGTGTGTATGGTCGGATCGACGTGCGAAAACTTCAGTCTTGGGTGCACTGGTACCACATGCTTGGCGTCAAAACGATCGTTCTCTACTCGATTCGCCAACCTGAGGAAGTTCTCGAGAACATATCAGGCGTCACGTGGATCATTGCTGATTGGCTCCTCGAAAAAGATTCCTGGGAACGGGGTCAGCTCTGGACCATGCACGACTGTTTCTTTCGAATGCGTTTGCAGGGTGTGGAATGGGTTTTTTTTGCAGATGTCGACGAATACGTGTACACCACAAAAAGCAGTCTTATGACAATTGCTGAGAGCATGATGCACCAGTCGTTTCGATTCGCACGCAAGGATTATGCGCCTGCTTGCCACAATTCACCTCCTGCAACCTGGGCTTCACAGAACTGGTCGCTCGCCCCCGCCGTAGGCTACCACAAGCACGTTACCCGCACTGGGAACTTCAGTCTACTGAATATCCATAACGCTGTAGCGCTTAATTGGACTGACATCGATCCGTCCGAGGCTTGGATCATGCACTGTGTAGAGGAATATCCACCGACGGGACAGTGACAAAAAAGAAAAATCCTACGATGCACACGTGGTTGCCGTAACGTGGTGCAGCGCAGACACATCCGGGGAGAAGCAGAAGCGCCAGCGCGAGGCGTCAGCCGCGGTTATTGCAGCCAAGATGTCGCGCGTGGAGACGAACGCAGTCACAGCACTCCTCAAGTGCGCCCCCTCGTTCTTTGGTGGCAAGACCAATGAAGAGGTTGCCAGCGCCCCGGAAGCCGCAGCGGCGATGTTTTTGCAAGTCTCTTTGGGGAGCGAAAGCGAGTAACTGTATAAACATCGCACTTCGAAAGAGATGTAATGACAGAGGCATACTACGCAATTGATCTGGACGAGCCACTCAAACGTGCTCGAAAAACTCGGGCAAGAAAAAAAGAAGAGGACGACGAGCCAACCGAATACGTTGGGGTCCCTATCTGGGCATGGTGCGGCTTTGGAAAACCTCGCCTTGACGAGCACGGCGGGAATGCCGCTCTACGAGCCGTGGGAAACAGTGGCTGACGGGCTCATTCACACACTGGGCGCGCTCTTCACTGCCGCCTCCGTGGGGGCGCTCCTGAACACCTCCCTGCATACCCGGTACTGGGTGTACTCGCTCTGCACGTTGCTCATTTTTTGCACCTCTGCATCGTACAACATGATTGTCTGTGGCTTGCGCACCTTCACTGAGCCGTTGAGAAGAATAGACCAAGCTTCGATCTTCATCGCAATTGGCGGTTTGTACACCGTCTTTGCCCTGGACTGGCGACTCCTCGCGGCCATGTGGTCCGTGTGCGGCTCAGGGGCGTTGATGAAAGTCATCCTCGGAAGACGCTTCGAAGGCCCTGCGATCCTTTGCTACATCGCGCTCGGCGCCGCGCCGCTCGCGCTGCTGAGGCCGGGGTCGATGGCGTATCCGACCGTTGCCGGGTCAGCCGCCGCCGTCGCAGTGGGTGGCGTGTTCGGGTACATGAATAACAAGCCCGGAGGCACGCCGTTCTGGCATGCCTGCATCCTTGGGGCGAGCGTTGCGATGTGGGTGCTCATCTACGGCACCGCAAAGGACGGGGTGGCCTCCTACCTCTAGCCGGGGGGCTCGCCCCCCGAACCCCCCTCGCTGGACGGGGCGGGGGGCGAGGCCCCCGCACGGGGTGGACCTCACGGAACGCCGAGGGAGATGCACACGTGCAGGTTTTCGAACGTGTTGTAGACGTAGGTACGGTCGCTGCGGTCTCAAGCACGTCCGAAGCCCTGTCGATGCGCAGCGCCTCGATAATCTTCTTTGCAAACTCATCGCTCCTCTCTCTTGGTAGGCTGTCAGTGCGAGACTTCACGTGAGCCCTTATTTGCCGCGTGTAAGACGATGCCGAGTCCCAAACACTGTGTCAATAAATTCAACTGGCGGCCATCGACCGCCACGATGCCAACATCTCGGGTGTCAGCGCATCGAGGAACGTCTCGGCGTTGTGCATGGCGAACCGGGCGAATCCGCCGGCGTCAAACTCCCGGCGCCCGCCGTCAAAGTGCTGCACGTCTCTTCGCAGGGCCCCGAACCGCAGCTGGTTTTCCCAGGTGACGGCCAACGCGGAGCGCGCCTCGATGCTGCCGCCTTGCGCGCGGTTGGTGTCGGCATAGTAGAGCAACTCGAGGGCGTAGCCCTCCCGTGCCCAGCAGAGGTGCACCTCGAACTTGACGACGCGCATAAGCACCCGGATCATCATGGCAGTGGCGTCTGGCCGCTTGTCGTTCGGTCCCACCCACTGGGGCACCGAGAAAATGCCGACGCCCGTGAGGGCAAACGGACCCGCCAGGAAGCGCGAGACGACGCTGCCGCCCCGCTGCGGCGAGAGGACGTTCGCGGCGGGCACGTAGTCACCGTCGCTCGTGTCGTCGCTGTCGCTCTGGAAGTAGAGGGCGCCCCACTCGGCCACCGGAAACTCGTAGTTGTCGCACGGTATGCCCCTGCTCTCCTGATAAGCCCGCACAGCCGCCCCCAGCCGCGGCGGCGCCACCACAGGCGCCCGGCACAGCGGGCATGTCAGGTTGCCGCAGGCGATGCCGCCCAGCAGGCACTCCCGGTGCGCGGTGTGTCCGCAGGCCAGCGTCTCGATGGCTCGCTTCCTGTCCTTCAGGCACTCCAGGCACGTCGGGCACACGTCCTCGCGCATCTCGTCACACTGACGTGTGCGTACTGTATTAATACGAGATGGTATCTGTTCTTGTGGACACCAATTCCGGGGAGGATGCCCTCTTTGCCGGTTTGAAGGGGCAGTTCGGGGAGTCGGTCGTCCGTGAGCGGCTCGACATCGGCGACGTCCAGGTGAAAAGCTCGAAGTTTTTAGTAAGAGCTAAACATTGCTGAGGTGGGTGTACTGGGTTCCCACCTCCAGGTGTCCGGCGAGGGGCTGCCGCGGCTCATCATCGAGCGCAAGAGCTGGGCAGACTTCGTCTCCTCCCTCCGCGACGGACGCTACTCCTCGCAGAAGGCGCGTTTGCTCGCAGAGCGCGAGCGCGCCCATGCCTCCGGCACCGACCTCCGCGTCGTCTACCTCATCGAGGCGAGCCGAGTTCCCTCGTACGAAGACAAGACACAAGGAATGCCGAACAACCAGCCATATGCCGCGCTCATCAAGGTGAGCTTTTAGGAAAAACTAAACCAAAATTGTGCTGACGCTCTGCGGGGGTGTGGGGGCGCCGCCCCCAAGATGGGCATCCGGGACAGCGTCTCCATCGTGTGGAGCGCCTCCGAGGCGGACTCCTTCAAGCACGTTGCGTACGCCGTGCGCGCGGCGCAGAACGGCGGCTTGGACGCCGGGGTTCACGCCCAAGCCGTGGCCAGCGGAGGCTACGCGGGCGTTGTCCGCCACGCCAGCAAGCGCAAGTGCACGGACGAGAACGCCTTTGAGATTATGCTCTCGTCCATCAACGGCGTGAGCGGGTCTAAAGTAAGCTTTGCATTTACAAACAGCGCAACCAAAACTCAGTGACCCCGCAGGCCAAGGCGGTCACGGCGTTATACGCGAGCCCTGCGGCGCTGGTGAACGCGTACGAGCGCACGAGCGACAAGGAGGGCATGCTCGCGGACGTAGCCGTGGGCGCGAGGCGCCTTGGACCCGCGCTCAGCAAAAAAATCTGCCAGGCGTTTCTAGGGAGTGTCATATAAAAACGTTGGTACGAGGGAAACAAATGCGGCGATTGCTGTTAGCTTTTGCAGCTGTATCCGCCGCCGCTGAAAGCGCACGCGGCTTGTTTAGTTCTGTCGGAAGCCCTCCGCCCAGCACGATAAACATTTCAAACAACACTTCCCCGTTTGCAAACTACAGCAGCTTGTATGTTTGGGGATTTGTTCGTCTAAACATTGTGAACTGCACGGAGTTTCAGACGTCACTCAGCATGCAAATACAGTTCGAGACGGCACTTGCTTATCTCCTCGTCATAGACCCTTCGCTCGTCACCGTGCACACTGTAACGTGCCCAGACGGGTCCGTGAAGTTCGATATTGTCACACCCAACGCAACGTACAACAACTTCACGCACGTTTCTACGCAGGCTGCTGTGAAATCGAGTGCTTTCGTCCAAGCGCTAGGCCCGAACATAGTTTACCAACCGGCCGAGGGTCTGCCGCCGCCCAACCTGCCTCCTGCCCCGCCGCTCGCGAGCTGGAATAAAATAGATGTTGGCGAAGCCATCGCTTTGGATATACCATTCGACACGTATTCGGTACACGTAATAACCTATAAGTTGGCATTCCAGTCAGCACTGGGTCAGGCGCTCGGTTTGCCCGCGGATTCAGTGCAAGTAACCAACTTTTTACCGAGCTCTTCGGGCGGAACAATCGTTTTTTTCGCCACGACCCTCTACGGAAACGACTACGACGTCGTGAACCGATTTGCAACGGTTCAAAAGTTGTTCTGCCCACTGTCACAAATCCCTGTTCAGGTGGGCACACCAGCCTGCCCGAAACTCATCGTTGCACTCCACGAGAACGGGTTGAACGTGTCTGGTGCGTACTACAACGATCAGTACGCTTCACCCACGGTCTTCCAGACATCGCCATTCAACGTGTCTCGAGTCGGAACCTTCACGAGAGTAGACAGCGGTGAAGTTATCACAATCGACATCGAGTACAACACATTCGCACGTTTTGAGGAACAATACAGCGATGCTTTTGCAGCTGCACTTTCTGCCACGCTCGGGCTTCCCGTGAATGTTATCAATTTTCAAGCGTCGATGGCGGGAACAACGTCTATCTATTTTGTTGTTGCTATTGGAACGAGCTCAAGCTCGTCTGATGGAGTGACTCAAGAATTTTACGCAATTCAGAATCTGTTTGCAAACTGCTCGAGCCCGGCAAATCCATTTCTCGGGTGTCCGGCAATCAACCAGACGTTCATTCATGCACTTCGACAATTCGGACTGAACTACACAGTGTACTACAACGAACAGTTTCCACCGAGCCTGCCTCCTCCCAGTCCTCTGGTTAACTCCATGCCATCTCCAGCGCCGGCGTCGCCGAGCCCGCCGCCGAGCCCGCCGCCGAGCCCGCCGCCGAGCCCGCCGAATCCACTGCCGAGCCCGCCGCCGAGTCCGCCGCCGAATCCACCGCCTTCAAACTTCACGCAACCTCAACTGCCGCCGCCGAGACCGCTGCCGCCGTCAAACTTCACGCAACCTAAACCGCCGCCGCCGAATCCGCCGCCGAGACCGCTGCCGCCGTCAAACTTCACGCAACCTAAACCGCCGCCGCCGACTCCGCCGCCGACACCGCTGCCGCCACCCAAGTCGCCGCCGCCACCGCCGCCGCCGCCGCCGACGCCGCCGCCGAGACCGCCGCCGCCGTCAAACTTCCCGCAACCTCACCCGCCGCCGCCGAATCCGCCGCCGAATCCGCCGCCGCCGAATCCGCCGCCGCCGAATCC
>Ga0136644_10000405_pt1 | contig 34671 bp, 36 predicted proteins | sample C_130820_EF_Meta_FD_94780 | JGI IMG/M metagenome (GOLD analysis project Ga0136644, IMG submission 94780) | Freshwater microbial communities from Lake Croche, Canada to study carbon cycling - C_130820_EF_MetaG (v2) (version 2) | ecosystem: Environmental > Aquatic > Freshwater > Lake | place...
ATAAATGCGGCGCAACAAATGACCTGATTAATGCTCTAACAGGTTGGAGTTTTGCCTCAGGTGATTTGGCTAGTTTATCTGGAATCATGCAATCCTGTTTAGCAAAACCTTTGGATTGTGTTGAAAAAGGGCATAGTGCAAAATCATTCATCAGTAAATTTTCTTGCCTACAAGCCGCTTTAAAAATAGAAGAAATTGCTAAAGAAATTAAAATATAAACAAGACAAAATATGAACGAAATTTGGATAATGTTTGGTTTTGTTCTTGGAGCATGCTCATTCATTAATTTCTTTGCAAAAGTAAATCATAGTATTGCCATAAGGGAATTCCTTTTAATGATGTATAGCATCAATTATCTGCTCTCACCTGCTATCATTTATTGCTACCCAAGTGAATTACTCACTTATGGAATGAAAATTTTACCGGAAGATTATTTTCCTATGGCATTATTAGGCATGATTTGTCTGGTTTTAGGAATGTACACTTTAAAAATACCAAAGCCCTCCATTTTTAAACTAGATATTGGTTTGTTGACAAGCGAGGCGGAAATACTTGAACCGGTGTTAAAAAAATGGGCTTATGTAGGCACCATTTTAAGTTTGGTTGGTGGGTTTTTTCCTACAGAGATAGCTTTTATTTTGTATTTGGTTTCACTAATCCGGTTTGTTGCGGCTTTTGGATTGTTTACACTGGATAGAAAAAAGTATTGGCGACTGATCACGGTTATTTTAGTTTTGGAGGTACTAAATACGCTGCGGCAAGCTATGTTTCATGAGTTATTAATGTGGGTAGTGTTTTTTGCTATTTTCTTGATGTATATTTTTAAACTGAAAAACAGTTATAAAATTGCTGCCTTTGCCATTGGCTTGTTTGTTTTTTTTATAATTCAGAATACTAAAAGCGTTTATAGGAGTTCTCTTAGTACAGAAGAAGCGGGCATTGACACCTATATTGAATCAGCAGATAAAGCAAACTCAGATATTGAAGTTAGTGGAACAAATTTCTTTTTAAACCCCGCTTTTATTGGAGCCGTTACTCGGATCAATCAAGGTTGGATTTTTGCTAGTACCGTGGATAACCTAGACCGAACAAAAGACTTTCAGGAATATAACCTCATCAGCGAATACCTAAAAGCTGCTTTGCTGCCAAGGGCTTTGGCACCTGATAAACTCAAGGCAGGTGAAAAGACCTTATTCAATAGATTTTCAGGACATTTTATTCAAAACAATACTTCAATGGGTTTAGGTGTATTTGCCGATGGATATATTAGTTTTGGATTATTGGGAGTAATGGTATTTTGCTATTTTTTTGGATTGATGATTTCCTTTATTATTAGGATGGTTTATATCTGGACAAAGGTCTCTTCCTTCTTTTTTCTCTTTCTTTTTCCAATTATGAACTATATAGTCCGTCCTGACTGTGAATTGCAAACAATTTTAGGGCATTTTGTTAAGTCAATCATCATTTATGCAATTGTTGTAAATATCTATTCAGTGTATTTTGACCGCCAAAAAGTGGCACTTTCAGGTTTTCCTGAATAAGGGATCCTAACTATCAATTTTACTCTTTTTTTTATGTTATATATCTCTTATAACTGGTTCACACCAGCCTACAAATCTGGGGGACCAACACAGTCTCTGCAACAATTATCAAAACACATTTCAAATGAAAAAGAAATTAGAATAATTTGTTCAAGTCTTGATCATGATGGCAGCATCTTATCTGTTACTCCAAACCACTGGGTACCGATTAGTCAAAAACTGCTTGTTTGGTATAGTACTACAACCTCATTGATCAGATGGATTAAATTTATACGGCAGCAACCTGCAAAGGTTTGGTTCATTAATGGAATTTATTCTCTGAAGTTTAACTTAATCCCCCTGATTTTTGGAAAGGGCAATAAAGTGATTTCTTCAAGAGGCATGTTAGATCCAGGCTCTCTCTCTCAAAAATCTTTAAAAAAGAAAATTTATCTATTTTTTTTGAAGTTATTGGGGTTTCATAAGTTCTGCCGCTTTCATGCTACCTGTTTATTAGAAGAAAAAAATATCCGCTCAATTTTTGGTGAGCATACAAAGGTTTCTATCATTTCTAATATTCCCAGGGTTTTTGATTATGCACCAATGCCAATGAAAGAGTTTGGAATATTGAGATTGGTGACTGTAGCATTGATTAATCCAGTAAAAAATTATCTATTAGTATTGGAGGCCCTCAAAGATTGTGGATGTACTATACAATATGATATTTATGGGCCCATTCACCATGAAAAATATTGGGAACAGTGCCTTAATGTGATAGAAACAATGCCTGCTAACATTAAGGTTATTTACCACGGTGATATTCATCCTAATGAAGTAGCTCCTGTTTTAGCCAATGCACATATTTACATACAACCTAGCCGCAGTGAAAATTTTGGGCATTCCATCTTTGAAGCCTTTTCAGCGGGGAGACCTGTGATTACTAGTTTTCAAACGCCATGGCAAGACCTTTTAAAGCATAATGCGGGTAAAAATGTTACCATTACTGAAACAAAGGAAATAACGGAAGCGCTGGAAAGTTTTGCAGCTATGGATCAGTCAATGCTACATGAATGGTCTTTATGCGCCAGACAATATGCAGAAAATATGATTGACATCAACCAATTTGTAAAAGAGTATAAAAATATGTTTGAGATCTAAAAGTTGATCTTTTAAAATGCGCTATTCTAGTATGTTTCATGCAAATATTAAAATTCATTTTCTTTCTTTTAAAGTACACTTATGATTATTCTTGGATTAAATGCACACCATGCAGACAGCTCTGCAGCTTTATTTGTTGATGGTAAACTTATTGCGGCGGTTGAAGAGGAGCGATTTACCCGAATGAAGCATTGGGCAGGATTTCCTGCTCAGTCAGTTCAATTTTGTTTAAAGGAGGCGGGCATTTCGTTGGATCAGGTTGATCAGATTGCCATAGGCCGTGATCCAAGTGCCAAAAGCCTGCAGAAACTTTTATTTCTCACGCGATACCCTTTTTCCAGCTTTGAATTTGTTAAAAAGCGTTTTTTTAATCAACAGAAAGTTAATTCCCTTGAGGATGAATTAAAAGCTTTTACGGATCTTGATAAATCTACCCTTGCCAGCAAGATCCAACAGGTTGAGCACCATCGGAGCCATATGGCCAGTACATTCTTTGCATCTCCTTTTGAAAAGGCGGCTATATTAAGCATTGATGGGTCGGGCGATTTTAGTACCACAATGATTGGATATGGAATAGGAAATGATATTCAGGTAATTGATTCATTAGATTTTCCTCATTCTTTGGGAATATTTTATACTGCCTTTACACAATTACTAGGATTTCCTCATTACGGGGATGAATATAAAGTGATGGGCTTGGCTCCTTACGGAAAACCCATCTATCTAGATCAACTTCGTGACGTGGTTAAATTTGAAAGTAATGGATTATTTTCTTTGAATCTTTCTTATTTCCGTTCACCGGCAAAGGGTTTTGTAGATTATTCGGAAGATCACTTACCTGCTGTGCCCACGCTATTTAACAACAAGATGATGGAATGTTTTGGTCCGGTGCGCGAGAAAGAATCTCCTGTAACCCAATATCATAAAGACCTAGCAGCATCTGTTCAGAGAATGACAGAAGAAACCATTTTCCATATCCTGCACCATCTACATAAGATTACCAATATTGACAAAGTATGTATTGCAGGCGGTATTGCGCAGAATAGTGTAGCCAATGGTAAGATCACTAGCCAAACACCCTTTAAAGAAGTCTATATTCCCTCTGCAGGTCACGATGCCGGCATCTCCATGGGCGCAGCCTTGTATGTGCAACACCAACAAAATAAGCTAGAAAGACAACCCGCAATTTATTCTGCTTTTACAGGGCCATCCTATAGTAATGAGCAAATTGGGGCCATTCTAAAGGCCGCTGGACTTGATGCTGTTTATTTTGAAAACGCGGAACTCTATGAAATGGTGACCGATTGTCTAATAGCGGGTAACGTGGTTGGCTGGTTTAACGGAAAAGCAGAATTTGGCCCGCGTGCGCTTGGTGGCAGGTCCATTTTAATGGATCCTAGACGGACGGATGCAAAAGAGATCCTTAATCAAAAAATTAAACGCCGCGAAAGCTTTCGGCCTTTTGCCCCCTCTATTTTAAAGGAATACGTAAATGAGTTTTTTGAAAGAGATGAACCAGTACCTTTTATGGAAAAAGTTTTCAAAATCCGTACCGATAAAAGAGAATTGATTCCTGCCGTAACCCATTCAGATGGCACAGGAAGATTACAGACCGTTGATAGAAATTCAGCAGAAAGATACCATGACCTGATTAATAGTTTTAGAATTAAAACAGGCATTCCAATCCTGTTGAATACTTCTTTTAATGAAAATGAGCCAATTGTCAATACACCACAAGAGGCCATTAATTGCTTCCTAAGAACGCAAATGGATATGCTTGTTTTAGAAAATTATATTCTGTTGAGGAATTAACTCAAGAACATTCCAATAAATCCATCCCCCCATGAAAGTTTCTATTATTACCTGCACCTTTAATAGTGCTGAGACCTTGTTTTTGAATTTGGAAAGTGTTGCAAGACAAAGTCATAATAATATTGAACATATTATCATTGACAATATTAGTACTGATAGTACGCTTGAGATAATTTCCCATTACCCACATATAGCCAGGATTGTTTCAGAAAAGGATCAGGGTATTTATGATGGTATAGCTAAGGGAATTGGTATGGCCACTGGAGATATTATTGGTATTTTAAATTCAGATGATTATTTAGCGGATCAGGATATTATAGAAAGTATTGTGAATACATTTCAATCAGATAACTGTGAAGCAGTTTATGGTAATCTGATTTATGTAAAGAACAACCAGACCAGCATGATACACCGAGTTTGGTTGGAGGGTAAATATCATAGCAATTTATTTTACCGAGGCTGGATGCCCCCGCATCCAACTTTTTATGTTCGCAAAGATGTCTATGAAAAATATGGTTCCTTTAATCAGTCGCTTAAATATGCAGCAGATTATGAAATCATGTTAAGGTTTCTACTAAAATATAAAATTCAGATTTCTGTCATACCCAGAGTTATGATTTATATGCGAACAGGTGGTGCATCAAATAAGAGTTTTTTGAGAAGGCTAAAAGTTCATTCGGAAGATTACGAAGCATGGAGGGTTAATGATCTTACTCCAAAGTGGTATACGCTTACTTTAAAACCACTTAGAAAATTAATCCAATTCATCTATCCCCAAGTTTCAATCAAGTGGTTGTTGCATATACCCCCTTCACACGAAAAAGATTCTTTTATCAATGGAATCAACAATAAATCTAAGCTAATTAATATCAACAAAAATTAAATCAGAATGGGATTTTTTAACAGGAACAAAAGCACAAGTCACGCTGATTTTAGTTTTTTGGAGTTTGACATGCACAACCATGTTTTGAGTGGGTTAGATGACGGGGCAAAATCGGAAGTGGAAAGTATCCAATTAATCAATGAACTTGTTAACCTGGGTTTTAAAAGAATTGTAGCTACGCCGCACACAATGTCAATGTTATATCCTAATACAGATATTACCATAGAAACAGCTTTCAAACAACTGAAAAACACCATTACAGGTACTGAAATTGATAGGTCTTTAACCGGCTATGCTTCAGAATATTTCATTGATGACAACTTTTCAAACTTAAGGGCGCAAAAAAAACTAATCCCTTTTTTTAAAAATTATGTGTTGTTTGAAATGAGTTATCTGTCAATGTCGCCCAATCTTGAACAGGAAATATTTGAAATGCAGATGTCTGGTTACCAGCCTGTATTGGCTCACCCTGAACGGTATCTTTATTTGAGTAACCAAATTAGTTATTTAGAAAAATTGGTAGACAATGGTTGTCAATTACAACTCAATTTGTTAAGCCTCACCAATCACTATGGAAAGAGTATTACAAAAACTGCCAAAAAATTAATGAAATTAGGTCTTTATGATTGGGCTGCAACAGATGTACACCACAGTAGGCATATTTTGTTACTCAAAGAACTATCAATGTCAGACAATATCAAGGAACTGGCGGCTTATCCTAATTTTAGGAATCGTGCTGCTATTTAGACAAAAATGTTATTGTAGTTTACTAAGGTAAACGCCATCGGAGCTTATTTCCATTTCCTTGTTTGATTTTGATGATTCAATTTTCTGGTCAAATTTAATCATGATCCGTAAAAACTTTACAAAGACAAAGTATCCAACAATAGTGGTGATTATATAGATAAACCAGTTAACGTTTTTGAATAACTGAGATAAACTGGCTAAAAACAATTGTAATTGCAATACCAGGTATAAAACTTTATTATTCCAATTCTGTCCAGCAAACTTAATTAAGAGATGATGGATGTGTTCATTATCGGCATTAAAAGGAGATTTCTTTTGTATTAATCTGTAGAAGAAAAGACGGATTAAATCCAGTATTGGTAGTGCAATTATAGAGAAGGCAATGATGACCCTGCCAGCAGAGTGGATTTTTGAAACAGTGTTTCCAGCATTAACAAAATAAATGGTTACAGCTCCTAAAAATAACCCAATGAACAACGAGCCGTTGTCTCCCATAAAAATATAGGCTGGCGGTTTATTAAAAAGAAAATAAGCTATTAGGCTACCGCTAATGGCAGAAGTCATGGCTGCCCAGATCATCTGACCGTCTGATGAAAAAGCGTATGTATAATAAAGGCAAGGAACAATTGCCATGATGGTTGTTATTCCATCTGCCCCATCTATCATATTGTAGGCATTGATAATAGTCATGAATATTAAAATGGAGATAATATTTTCCAAATACGCTGGCATTTGACTGATAGGTAAAAATCTTTCAAAGTGCGTAATCTTTATTCCACCATAATATACTAAAAAAAAAGAAAGTATTAGTTGAAATAAAAGTTTCTTTTTTGAATTATATTCAAATAGGTCATCGCCTAGTCCGTGAAAAAAAATGATTATTAGACCAGTGATAAGAGAGAGCTGCAAAGAAGTTAAGTTAAAGCCAAAAAGACAAATTGTTAGGAGAATTGAAATTAAAAATCCAAATACTATTCCTATACCTCCAAGGAAGGAGATTTTTTTTGTATGAATTTTTCTTTTTGAAAAAGTATCATAAATATCAAATTTATTGGCCAACTTGACCAGCGTGGGAACCGTACGAAAAGTGATAAAAAAAGCAATAGAAAATATTAAAAATAATTTCATTGTTAGCGTTTTGATATTTGTGTAAAATTATTACGCCATAGTTAGTATTGGTTAAGATATATCTTCAATTATGTATCAAAAAAACAGCTACTGCAATGCTGTGATATTTATATAATTTGATCTATTATTTACATTTTATACAATTAATTGAACTAGTTATTTGTCATCAAACCCATTCTAAAAGAACGCATATTTGCAACTTAAAACAACGCCTACTGGATGCAAAATTTTACACAAATATTTACAACCTACAAGCTCAAATACACTATACTTTTTAGTCTAGCCTTTGTATTAATTTGTTTTGTAAACACCTCTTTTGCCCAGGGTAGAAACATAGATTCGTCAGCCAATAAAAGAATTGCTGATTCATTTGTTAAAAAAAGAATCGTTGATTCCTTTGCCAAAAGAACTGTTGGAATTTTTATTGGTACAAGAGGTTATGGGTTTAGATTTTACCATACCATCAGTAAGCACTTTGCCTTTGACCTAGGATATTCTCAAGTTTCACTTGCTTCAGGTACAAGTTTTTTTATCAGTAATCAAGATACCTACATCAACCTGAACGTAAAAGCCAAAAGTACCTCTCTCAGATTTTATTACACCCCATCTACTAAAAATAAAATCTCACTTGTTGGTGGGGTTAATTATTTTTTTAATACAAAAGCGGATGCTAAAATTAGTCTTAAAAACAAGATTCCTTTTGGTGATCTAATGTTAAATCCCTACGTAATTGGAGATATCAAGTCCTCCATTCTCTGGGATGGTCTCTCCCCTTATTTAGGGATGCAGTGGAAAAAGAAAATGGGTAAAAAGTTCTATTTATCAATAGAAGCAGGTGTTAATTATATGTCTCGCCCCAAGGTAGAATATTTTGAAGGGTCTGGTCTGCTGCAGGATAATTTTCTCAACCAAGAACAATTTAATAACAACTTAAGAACTTACCGATGGCTGCCGGTACTTGAATTTGGAATCAGCTATTCAATTTTCAATCATAAAAAAATACACAAATCATAACTAAACACACAAATTAAACTCAAACCAATCCAAAGCAAACCAATTCAAAGTAAACTCAAACCAATCCAAATGAAAAGAAAACAAAGTTCAAAACTACGATTAGCATTTATGATGCTAGCGTTAGTTGCGGTGTCCTCTGTTACGCTCACTTACTGCAGCAAACTCAATGACAATGTAGTGCTGTATGTAGATGGTAGTGTAATGAAATATACTGCAGTTATTCACGTTTATCAAACTGGAACTACAAATACTGTTCCAGCGGGTCTTAATTTTAAAATTACCGGTAAAGACGCTGGCTTGATTTATGACATATCAGGCAACAAGACCATTACCGCAGATGATCAAGGCTATATTAGAATTGGGGTTGATCCTAATTATAATTTGTCAAACGGTTCATCTATTAATTTTAATATTGAAACATCTGCTGCAGGATTTATCCCTGTAGCACTTCCTATTAAACTTGAAAATTATGGGGAAGCTGCTAGAATAGAACTTCCTATGTTAAACACCCAAGCATTACCTGGTGACATTGCCTACAAAACCACCAATGTAAGCTTAGTTGGAAACGTACCTTCGGCTCCAATTGTAATTAATACAGCAGCTACTGCAGCAACAGGCGCACAAGCTACCGTTATCATTCCAAGTGGAACCCAATTTAAAGATGCTGCCGGTAATGCAATTACAGGTACAAATCTTGTTGCAACTTTAGTTGAAACAGATGTTCAAGCGGGAAGTACCCCTAACCAGGTTCCAGGTGGTGGAAATTCACAAATGAATATTCAATCTACTGATCCTTCCAAGAAGTCTGTTTATTTTACACCAGCCTCGTTGGTAAATTTGAAAGTTACTGTTGATGGAAAAACTGTTTCTACTTACTCTAACCCAATTATTGTTCAAGCAAGTTTCCCAAAAAGAATCAATCCAGCTACTGAGAATCTGATTGCTAATGGAGATAATTTAGATGTATTCATCTACGAAGACAATACCAAAGAATGGAGTTTTGGCGGTACAGTAGGCGTTAGTGTTAATAATGGCACTACAACCGTTACTGGAAGCTATAACCATAATTCAGTATTCTTATTCAATTACAATTGTAATACAACCCCTTCTGCTGATGACCTTAAATTGGTGATCTCAGATAAGAATAAGGGCATAGACGTAAACAGTTCTGATTTGTACATTGTAGACTTTTTTAGTGTGTCTAATGCTAATTATAACTCTTTGATTACTGACGAAAATCAGGCACCTTTCTTCAGTTGTTATATTAATGCGCACGATAAAGATACCGTGACCATCTCTAAATTTAATTTGCCTGCAGGTCAGAAAATCCTAGCCAAGGTATATGATATGGACTATGACCATGATCTACTGAACGATACTAAAAGATGGATTACTGGTACAGATGTTAAAAGCTTATACACTGGAACTACCTGGAATAACAGTCTTCAGTTACCAGACATATTTGCCACTGGTAGTTCATGGGGTGGAAAGGTTTTGTCTTTAAAAATGAGTGTTCCTAAGCCAAAAGTAATCTTCCAATTAAAAGGTTATGCAGTATGTCCTTCTGGAACTACGCAGTATAGAGCCAATAATGGAGAGATCATGCAGTACAAATTAAAGGTAAATGCAACAACTCCTTTTAATAGTGGTAATGTTAACTATTATGATCAATGGAGAGTGTTGGGTGCGTTTAAAAACGGAACATTCACCACCAAGAGAATTGAACCAGGCCAGATCTATGCTTTCAGTGCCTATTTTGGAGGAAAAAATGGTCTTAAGTATGACATTGCATTCCCTTCAAACGTGAATCTTAATAACTATCCAGTGGTTAACGGCATTATCAAAGCTTCTATGGATGCAATATACACCATGCATATCAATGGAGTTTATTGTAACTAGTATCTAAAACTTTAAAATAAATCATATAGATTATTTTCTAAGAAATATCATTAAAAATATACAATGAAAAATATCATTTTTTTATTTGATAAATCATCTACTCAAGCTAGGAAAAAAAGCAGTAAGCTTTTATCTCTTGGTCTGTTTGTAGCTGCCATGTTCTTGTTCAACATATCTTGGGGGGCTACCTATTACTTAACAGCTAATGGTAAAACTGCAGTACATACAGCTGCCTATTGGAATACAGATTCTACTGCCACAAATACTTCTGGTGCAGGTTGTGCTCCAAATTTCACTACTGCAGGTGATATATTTATTATCCCCTCAAGTAGAAAAGACGCTGAACTGCGTACCTCTATTACAATGGGAACAGCCACTGGCAATATTAGCCTTATTATAAGAGGGATTTTAACCGTAAAAGCAGGTAAAACAATCACATTACTTAAGTCAGGTTCGGGCAATACCACGTTAACTGTAGACAGTTGGGGAACTATAATTTTTAGTGATGACGCCAATGCACAAATTTTGGGTGCCGGTTCTTTTGTTCTATCAAGTGGAGCCTTCTTGACAACCGCAAATTTGAACGGAATAATTGCCAGCACTGGATCAATCTCTACTACAGTAAATGCTACATTAAATAGCGGAGCCAAATATGAATTAAATGGTGCAAATACCCAGGCAACCACAGGTTTACCTGCTTCAATTGCATTTTTAACTTTATCATCAAGCACTAAAGCTAGTTTTGCTAATAGTCAAACCATTGATTCGGTAGATTTAAAGTCAACCTCTACTTTAACAGTTGGAGATTATGATTTTACGGTAGGTAAATTTCTACAAGTGGGTGGTTCAAGTGGTGCCTTTGTGATTAGTTCAGCATCCGGTGCAATTGTACTTAATGGAGATTTAACAGTTAATCTAGGTGGTAGCTGGAACAATTCTGGTAACGCATCAGTCACACTTAAAGGACATCTTAACAATAATTCCAACAGTTTTATTGCAGGTACAGGAGTATATACTTTTAATGGTTCCGCAAAACAAAATATAGCTGGGCCAAGTGTTACTTCATTGTCAAAGATGGTAGGTGCGAATGCTGCCGGTGTTTCCATTACAGCTTCTGGAAAGATAACCATTGCAGATTACCTTTCAGTAACTACTGGTGCACTTAACAACACTAATGGTGGATCTTTGACGCTTTTATCAACAGCTACCAAAACAGCAAGGATCCTTTCAAATACCTCTGGTTCAAGTTACATTTCTGGAAATGTAACAGTACAGCGTTATATTAAAACTTTTACTGGAAATGGTACAACATACGGTAATCGTAAATACTATTTTGTAGCGGCTCCTGTTAGTAGAGATACTACATTTACAAGTGCTTGGCAGAATCAAATACATATTAGTGGTCCTGGTACAGGAGGCACCCTATGTGCAAACGGTGCTACTACGGGTCAACCCACTACAAACAGCAATGGTTTTGATGCTACCTTGTTTAATCTTAATACTATTTTTACCTACGACGATGCTCAAGCTGTTAATGCAAACAAATGGACAGGTATAGCTAATACTACTGATAAAAATCTAAAGGCTGGAGCAGGATATCGTGTCTTAATTAGAGGACCAAGATCACAAGGTTGTGCTTTACTTAAAGAATATCCAAGTGCTGCAAGCGATGATGTTACTTTAAGTTATACAGGTCCAGTTATGCAAAAGGATTTTTCTTATGCTCTTACTGAAATTACCGGTGCAAAAAATAAATTAATGTTTGTTGGAAACCCTTACCCATCAGAACTTAGTTTTGCTAAGTTTCAGGCAACAAATAGTGCAAAAATTTATAACAATTACTGGACTTATTATCCCAAAAATGCTGCTGGAACATATTCAGCCTATAGTGCGGGTATAATGACCAATATTGGAGTTAGTGGAACTGATTCAGCCTTTAATAATCCAGGCATTATTGCTAGCGGACAGAGTTTCTTTATCCAGAATTCTGCTAATAATGCAAATGGAAGTTTGAAATTTCAGGAGTCACACAAGTCGGATACAGTAAAATATGGCATATTTGGTGCACAAGACGCAAATCCTACTTGGAATAAAATGGTTAGGGTAACCATGAAGGATAATGTTACTAAGCTGAACTTGGATGAAGTGGTGGTTCGTTTTGGTGCACAGGTAACTCAAAGCAATGTTTACGATGAATCATGGGATGCCTATAGTTACAATGCAGGAGATCAGGTTTTACAAGCTTTAAAACAAGATTTGCCAATGGCCATTCAAACTAGAAATCAGTCTTTTACAAGCGATACCGTTCATTTAAATGTTCAGTCAGTAGGTAATGGTAATTTCAGTTTAAATTTCTCAGAGTTTGACTTGACAAAATACGCAGACATCTATTTGTTAGATGCTTATTCCAAAACAGTTCAGAAAGTAAATGATAACCCTGTTTATAATTTTGAAGTTAATACCAGCGCTGCAAAGTCTCAAGGTAAAGACAGATTTACATTGATTTTCCAACAAATAGGTAGCAAAGTACCTGGCTTATTCCCAGAAGTAACTTCAATTGGGGCATCTGTAATTACTACTTATCCAAATCCGGTAAATGATGTAGTTACCGTAAAAAGCAGTAATCCAATTGTATACATTAAGGTACTTAGCACTATGGGTTCAGCTGTAGAAAACCTTACAAAGGAATTTGGTGCAGCTAGTAAAACAAATCAAGTAAATATGAATATTGGCAATCTTAAAGCTGGTTATTATTATTTACAAGTTGTTGATATTACAGGGGCTAAGGCAACAAAGAAGATCATTAAAAACTAATAATAACAAACAAAGCATTATGAAAAATCAATATAAAATATTTTTCTTTATTTTCTTACTGTTGGCCATCAATACCCTGGTATTGCACGCCCAGTCTGCTCCGGTTGGATTTTCCGACCCACAATCTGCCGATGCCCCATTAGATGGTGGACTATCCATTTTATTGGCCGGTGCGGTTGGCTATGGTTTAAAGCGCGTTCGCGATCAGAAAAAAAACCAAGCTGAGGATATTAAATAGTGAATATGATTGAACATCAAAATATAAAAATAGCTACCAAGAATCATTTTAAGAATGCTTGGAATTCTATACCAGATAATGGTAAACTATTTTTATTGAGGGGTTCAGTTCTATTTATTGTATGGAAAATAATCTACCACCTGTTTTTATTTGAAAACAGGTGGTTTGATAAACCTTTAACAGAGTTTAGTGCAAATTCAACTGTTTGGTTATTGCATCATTTAGGACGTTTAGATAACCTAGTTGTGTTGGATCAGGTAAAGGAAATTATCAACGGTGAACCAGCATTTGCTTCTGTAATTTATGTTCACAATCAACGAGTATTGGGTGTTTTAGACGCATGTAATGGTCTGGAACTATTTGTATTGTACGCAGGCCTAATAATAACTTTTAGTCTACCCTTGAAGAGAATGTTAAGTTTCTTGTTTGGGGGTATAATCCTCATTTATATAGTGAATATTTTACGGCTTAGTTTTCTTTCTGTTATCAATATCAATGGCCATAATAGCAATATTCCCTATCATTTTTTGTTTAATATAATTGTATATGCGGTAATGGGTGTACTCTGGTTTTTTTATGTAAATGAGTATCCTAAAATAAGTAAGTATGAAAATTAAGTTTCGGTATACCCATCTATATATCGGTATGTTGTTACTTCTTTTGACAATAGTCAAAACCATTTTGACCGGAGAGGGTGACTTGATGGCTTCTTCAGGAATCCAAACACAATACCTTAGGTCTGGCATTGCCTTGTTTTGTTGGTTGTTTTTCTTCCTTTTAAGTTATTATGGCTTATCTTCCTTACAGCATACTCCATGGGCAAAATTCATTATGTTATGTTGGTTTTTTTTGGCAGGACTTACTTTTAGTATAAGGGCTATTGTTCATGTTTATTGGCCAGAACTTTTACACGCAAATCTTTGGAATTTCTTGGTCTCAGTTTATAATACAGATAGAATTCCGCTTTTATATTTTGTATTGTGGGGTATTGATAAAATGATTGGTCGTTCAAACGATGTACCCAGAGATAGCAATACCTCCGCTGTCTAAAGCCCTCATCTTTCAAGATAATTTTAGATAGTCTTAATACAATCTAATTCTTTTTACAAATCCAATAATTGCCCCTATTAAGCAAGTAGCTTCTTAGGGGCAATTTATTTTCCTTGTATTGCTAAGAAAATAATTAAATGTTTATTAAAAAACCAAAAAAAAATATGATAAAATTCAATATAAATATAAAATAATATAGAATAAAAATAATAAATCATCAATAAATAATAATAAATAGTCTTTAATGATTCTTTTACATAATGCTTGCCTTTTGCATAGAAAATAAATGTTGTTAGGCTTCGTAATCTTGTATTGTGAAAAAGAAATTAATTGTTGTTACCCCACTTATTCTCTCCCTGTTATTGTTATCCATTCAGTCCTGCAAACCAGATGTTTTGCAACCTAATGTAAAGTATGATAACACCATATCTACCATAGGAAATATTAAAGATTGTGTTGGGAATAGCTTAACAATAACAAAAGGAAATATTCGCGTTATCCAAGAATTGATAATTCCGAATAATAATCCAGAAACTGCGTTTTATAAAATTACCTTCCAATCCAATGATTTTCATCTAAAGGATGTTAACCAGAAAGAGTATGTTTCAAATGAAACCCTGTCTTTTCAAATTAACCAAGCCCTCAATCCAAGCTTAGTTTTTTCAGTGTTAGCTAAACTGCATTTTATAAATGAATCTGGCAATATCATTTTATTGAATTTCAACATGCGCCAAGGTCCCGGTACTGGACTAATTGTTGACAATCCAACCTTTAATCCTTCAAATCTTGGTTGTTTAATTACAAATAATAAGGGTAATTAAATTCAATCATTATAATCCAGCTTTAGATTTTTATAAATTGAGCCAGTAGTTCAACTTAAAGACTATCGCCCGATTCTTGTTTCGGAAAAGTGGATCAGTAAAATAGTTATCCGTGTACACCAAGAAGAAATCACTCATGGGTTTATAACGGTATTGCAAGCGACTGTTGATATTGAAATTATTGCGTTGGGTATTGTATTGCAAGAAAGTGGTCCAGAATAATTTGGTGCTAAAATTGTATTCAATCCTGGGTGCAATTAAAAAGATTTCATTACTACCATAACCTTCAGGAAATTTCAAACGGTTATAATTCAATTGCAGGGATACATTCAAGTGTGGTTGTTTGCGCAGGTTAATGGTAGTGCTGATGCCTTGGTAATTGCCATTGTAAAATCCCCCGCCATTGATTCGGATCATAATATTCACTTGCTTACGAAAATCTGATCGGAGTCCAAATCCAAATTGGTTGTATTTGTAATTACCCTTGGGTATGGGTTTTGCGTCCGTAAAGGAAGTTGCAAATAATAAGTTGGTTTCATTGATAGAACTGGATACAAACAAGTAAGCAGTATTCTTTAATTGTAATTGATATTGTAATTCATGTGAGCGTTCATTGAGTGAATTGTCTGGATTGAACACAAGGAAATTGGTTAGCTCTAAACTGTGTTGATTTACGCTTCCTTTTTTAGGGAATAGTTTATAACCGAAATTATTAAAGATCTGTTTGAATCCTACCCTGATACTGGTATCTCGGTCCGCGTCATAATTATTAATGCGCTCCACAAATCCCATATCAGTATAAAAGTTAGTACCTAGGTTGCCCATATCAATTACCGCACTAAAATTTCTGCCATTGTAATTTAAACCAGCATTGTAATAAGCATTCTCAGTACTAATACCCTGTTTAAAAGAATGGTTATAGGCGGCCCATCCACTCCAGGTTCCTTTTAAATTGTTGTAACTAAATTCCATTCCCGCATTTCGGCCATAGGCATCTAGGGGATGCTGTTTTTTCTCTGCTTCAGAAATCCCATTCTCTCTATTTAAAAAATATCCTTTTATTACAGAACGTTTCAGTACCCTTTGGCTAATACTGGCAGCTGTATAATTCTCAGGGGCATAACTGCCTTGTCTTCCTGTTTGAATATTCATCAGGCCCACCCTAGTGCCCTTGGCAATATTTCCGGAAACCCTTGCTCCAAACAAAATGGGAATTTTGTTGCCATCTTTATCTAAGCCAATGGTTCTGGAATAAAATGGCCTAATGGGAGGAATACCATATTGTGAAAACAAATCGGAATTCTCTAGGAAAAAAGTTCTTCGTTCAGGAAAAAAAATATTGAACCTACTTAAGTTGGTTACTTGTTGATCAACTTCTACCTGAGAGAAATCGGGATTCACGGTGAGGTCTAAATTCAAGGAAGAAGAAAGGGCCATTTTAGCGTCAAAACCAGCATTTCCACTTGCGGCTGTAGCAACGCCGTTTTCTTGATCACTTGTTACATTGCCAGTCACAAAGGGAATCAGCACCATATTGCTTCCTGCAGAAGGCGGTGGTGTGCTCCAAACAAGTGCACCCGTATAACCCAGGTCCATGGATCTGAAGTTTTGGGGCATTGGCGTCCAAGTACTGTATTCATTGGCCTTGGTATCTATGCGCACCAAATTAATGCCCCAAAGCAATTTTTCTGAGGAATACCTAATGCTTTTAAATGGGATGGCAATTTCGGCCGTCCATCGGTCTGCATATTGTTTGGTGGCTGAGAACCATTTATTGTCCCAGCTCCAAGAAGGTTTACTATCGTCATCTGCAAAGGGTAATTGGTCTTCACTTTGTGCATTAAAGGCATTGACCACAAAAAAGAAACCATTGGTACGTTGATTGGTAGGGTCTAATACAATGCCAATGCCATCACTACCGTCATGACCAATATCTCTTTTTAAGGAACTGATAAATGCTTTGCCAGAGTCAAATGCCGTTACGCCAAAATAAATGAATTTGTCATCGTGTGTGATCCGGATGGAAGTCTGTCTTTGTGGTCTTCCACCATCGGTTGGAAATTTGCGCCAAAAGGAAGACATGGTATCGGCGCTAGCCCAAATAGCTTCTGTAAATTCTCCGTCTATTTTAATGGATTCGGTAGTTTTTTGAAGATGGTATTGGTAATCTTTTTGAAAGCGTTCACCGTTTTTCTCCTGGGCAAATAGTCCAGTAAAGCTAAAAGAAAATAGCGCCAGCAGTAGTGTTGGTTTGATAGGCATAAATACATGATCCCTGATGCAACAGGGTTTTGTACAAAAGAAAGCTTTCTACAGAAGATGGAACGTTAAACAATTGAAAACGTTACAAATCAAGGATAAATGGTAATCCCTCTGCCATTTATTCCTCTAATAAGTCCGGTCTGCGATCTTTAGTACGTTGAAGCGATTGTTCATAGCGCCATTCCTCCACTTTCTTAGGATCGCCCTGGGTGAGAATTTCGGGTACTTTGCTGCCCCTAAAGTCTGCGGGACGGGTATAGACAGGGGGCGCTAACAAATTATCTTGAAAGGAGTCAAATAGGGCAGAAGTCTCATCATTTAAGACGCCTGGAATCAATCGCCCCACGGCGTCAACCACCACTGCGGCTGCTAGTTCTCCGCCACTGAGTACATAGTCCCCAATAGAAATTTCCATGCTGATATATTGCTGTCTAATGCGCTCGTCAATGCCTTTGTAATGGCCACAAATAATGAGTAGGTTCTCCATCATGGACAATTGATTGGCCCTTTGTTGGTTAAAACGCGGCCCATCTGGGGTCATATAAATAACCTGGTTGTAGTTACGGTTTGCTTGTAATTCCTCAATGGCATTGGCCAAGGGTTCGGGCATCATGACCATACCAGCGCCGCCACCAAATTGATAATCGTCTACCTGCATATGTTTGTTAATGGCCCACTTGCGCAGGTTATGGCAGACCACGGTGAGCAAACCCTTTTCTTGGGCCCGCTTCATAATGCTGTGTTCAAAAGGACTATCCAGCAATTCTGGCACTACCGTAATAATATCAATATGCATGTACAAAAATTTATTCGTCTCCCATGAATCCTCTAATGTCTCTCAGGTCCCGCTTGGTAGGTCTTCCCACTTTGCTTAAACGTTTTCCAGTTTGAAAACTAGCGGCTTGGAATTTAACCACGTCTAGTTCTTCGGGTGGAGTAATGTCTTCATAGTTTTTAATGGCTTCAGGATATGCCGCGCGTTTTTCTAATAAACCCGTAACCCTGATGACCCATTTTCTGCCTTCTGCTTTTACGTCAAACACGTCTCCAATATTCACGGATTTAGACGCTTTAATATTAGATCCTTGCAACTTCACTTTACCATTGTCACAAGCATCTGCCGCCTGGCTCCTGGTTTTAAACAAACGGATGGCCCAGAGGTATTTGTCAACGCGTAGTTTCTCTTTTACTTCCACGGCTATTATTTTCCTTCTGTATAAAACTGATGAAAATAAGGGATGGTTTCAATGCCTTTGTAGAAATTGAAAATGTCAAATTTCTCATTAGGGCTATGCAGGTTATCTGAGTCCAACCCAAATCCCATGAATACAATTTTCAGTCCCAACTCTTTTTCAAACAAAGCACAAATTGGAATGCTTCCTCCACCTCTTACTGGAATAGGATCCTTGCCAAATGTGGCGTGGATGGCTTTTGCTGCAGCCTGATACGCATCAGAATCAATAGGCGTAACATAGGGCTCACCACCATGGTGCTCTTCCGCTTTCACGGTTACACCAGCTGGCGCGATAGACTTAAAATAGCTCAGCAATTTTTCTGTAATAACGGTAGAGGATTGATTGGGAACCAAACGCGCAGAGATCTTGGCAAATGCTTTAGAAGGCAAAACGGTTTTAGCTCCTTCTCCTGTATAACCACCCCAAATGCCATTTACTTCAAGGGTTGGTCTAATACCCGTTCTTTCATGGGTGGTATACCCTTTTTCACCCCAAAGACTACTCACACCCAAATCGGTTTTGTATTCGGCTTCGTCAAAAGGAGCTTGGGCCATTTTGGCGCGCTCTTCAGGAGTAGCATCAATGACGCCATCATAAAAACCTGGAATGGTAATATGGTTGTCCTGGTCATGACAAGAGGCAATCATTTTGGCCAACATGGTTATAGGGTTGGCAACAGCTCCACCATATACGCCAGAATGCAGGTCACGATTGGGTCCTGTAATTTCTACCTCAATATAACTAAGACCACGAACCCCAATATCAATAGAAGGATTTTCCATGCTCAGCATAGATGTATCACTGATCAAAATCACATCAGCTTTTAGTAATTCCTTATTGGCTGTTACAAATGTGGCTAGGTTGGGACTACCCACTTCTTCTTCGCCTTCAATCAAGAATTTTACGTTGGCTGGGAGGGTATTGGTTTGGGTCATGGTCTCCAATGCCTTTATGTGCATATAGAATTGCCCCTTGTCATCGCAGGAACCGCGTGCAAAGATTTTTCCATCAATAATGGTTGGGTCAAATGGGCCGCTTTTCCAAAGATCTAATGGATCAGCAGGCTGTACATCATAGTGACCATAAACCAAAATGGTTGGCTTTGTTGGATCAATGATTTTTTCACCGTACACAATGGGGTGACCAGCTGTTTCATAAATATGCACGCTGTCTGCACCTGCTTCTTGTAAGCGCTGTTGCACCATATGGGCACAGGTTAACATGTCCGCTTTATTTTCAGTTCTAGCGCTCACACTGGGAATGCGTAAGAGTTCCAATAACTCATTCAGGAACCGCTCTTTATGTTGATCTTGGTATGCTTTCCAAACTTGCATAATCAGTTATTTAAATGATTGAAAGGCAAAATTAAGTTTTATTGCTACACCATGGTTTAGGAAACCGGTGTCAATTGATGCTTTTTATTGGAGACCAGGTTTTCCATGGTCCAAGCTACTTTGTGTTCAAAGGGATGTTGTCTTACCGTACAGTCCAATTTACTGCAAATGCTACAACTAAAGGGTAGGCAACCATCGGTATGCACAAAGAGTTCTATTCGGTCTCCAAACTCTTCTTGAATCAAGCTAGCCAATGCGTCAATTTCATTGTGCGCTTCATGAACGTTAAGGAACCAGGGCACAGTAAAATGACAATCCACGTGCAAAAGACTACCGTATTTGATTACCCGCAGGTTGTGCAAGTCTATCCAGTTCTTCTGTTTTTTATCATTGAGTACAGCAATGAATTTATCCAATAATTCTGTATCGGCCTCGTCCATAATACCTGCTAATGAGCTTCTAATAATTTTGTAACCATTGTAAATGATAAACAGCCCCATGACCCCTGCTATGGCTTTGTCTAACCAGAATAATTTGGTGAGTAACATCATACCCAATCCTACAATAATGGCAGCGGTTGAATAAGTATCAACTTGTAAGTGCTTGCCACTGGCCATGAGTGCCATGGAATTATTTCTCTTACCAAGTTTGATGCAATAAGCTCCGGCTACATAATTAATGACTGCCGTAATGCCAATCAAAATTAAACCCGTGTCCAGACTTTCTAAGGGATTTTCGTGAATCAGGTTCTGAATGGTTTCATACAAAATCATGATTCCTGCTGCAACAATTAAACCACCCTCTACTGCAGCAGAAACAAATTCTGCCTTACCATGTCCATAAGGATGATCAATATCGCGCGGCTTAGCGGCTACATACAAACTATAGAGTCCAATAAAACCTGCTATCACGTTTACAATACTCTCTAGGGCATCGGTTAAAATGGCCATGGAATGTGTAAAATAATACGCAGTAATTTTCAGCACAAACAGTACCACACTTAGCAGGGTGATCCATTTCTGCAGTTTCAGATTTTGTTGTGCCGATTGCATTATGTTTTTGGGCTGAACTAGATCAACTCAATGGTGTGGTTGATGGGGCAGTGTTTGGCCAGCATGGCCGATACCCCACAATACTTGTCCATGGACAAGGAAACAGCCCTTTCTAATTTATCCAAATCTTCCGCAGCAACATCTGCACGATAAACCAAATTGATGTATTTAAAAGTTTTTGGATGTTCGTCAGTTTGCTCAGCTTCTGCAGTTACCTCTACCTTCTTAAAATCTACTTTCATTTTTTTCAAAATGTCTACCACATCCATGCCACTGCATCCACAAAGACCAGCCAAAACCATCTTTTTAGGACTCATGCCTGAATCCATTCCACCACCTTCAATGGTAGTGTCCATCCTTACCGTATGACCATTATCAGATGTGGCATCAAATGCCAATGCGTCTACCCAATTTGCCGTTATTTTCATAAGATAGGTTAAAGAGATTCAAATCTTTTTTCAACAAAACGCCAGTTCACAACATTCCACCATGCATTAATATAATCAGGGCGTTTGTTCTGGTATTTTAAATAATAAGCGTGTTCCCAAACATCCAAACCCAATACAGGTGATCCTTTTAATTCAGAAACATCCATCAAAGGATTGTCTTGGTTAGCGGTAGAACCCACTACTAATTTTTTATCTGCATTTAATACCAACCAAGCCCAGCCGCTTCCAAATCTATTTTTTCCAGCGTCTGTAAATTGTGTTTTTAATGCTTCAACAGATCCAAAAGATTGGGCAATGGCAGCCGCCAATTTGCCTTCTGGTTGTTGACCAGTAGGTGCGCTCATGCACTGCCAAAATAATTCGTGGTTATAATGACCACCTGCATTGTTGCGCATCTTTGCGGAATATTTAGAAACGCCTCTTAACAAGTTTTCCAAACTAGTGGCATTGGTGTCCACTTTTTCTGCAACTACCGCATCGGCCAAATTTTTGGCATAAGTAGCTGCGTGTTTGGTGTAATGGATTTCCATGGTCATGGCATCAATCACGGGTTCCAATGCTTTATAGTCATAAGGCAGGGGTTGTTGCACAAAGGGATTTGGCGCAAACTCAGAAACAGTTCCAGCCAAGGATGGCAAAACGGTTAGTGATAATCCAGTTGCTAATGCGGCTTTACCGGTATTGGCAATAAAATCTCTACGACTATGTTGTTTGTTTTCCATATGGTTGATTTAAGGTTGTTCTTGTTGAGTACGTCTAAATTTAGCAATAAATAAGCGCAGTTCCTTGAAAGACCTATAATAGAATTCTTGGTTAAACAATTGGGAGTCCCGCATGGCTTTAAAAGTCAAGAAAATGCCAATTGGAATTAGGATGAAAGTAGATAGCCACATGCCTATTAAAGGAGAAGTGGCATTTGATTTGACAAACTTTTCGCCAAAAGTGTTAAAGAGGTGAAAAATCACAAAAAAGATGATGGCAAATACCAAGGGCGTACCCAAACCCCCCTTTCTAATAATGGAACCCAATGGCGCTCCAATTAGAAACAAAACCAAACAGGCAACGGAAAGCGTCAATTTTCTATGCCATTCAATCTCGTGCAAACGAAGAGACGTAATCCGGACATCATAATCTTCCGCCATTACGGCCACATTACCCCTGATGCTGGTTAACTGATTTTCAGCCCTTTCTCTTACAATAGATTTGATACTATCGGGAATGAGTTTGGTAAAACTGCTTGCTTTCTTGATTTTTTTAGGGTCTACTTTTACCCAACCGGTATCGGCGTAGCGTGTAAAATTCAAATAAGGATTTACTTCTGCGTTAGATTTCTTGAGGTAGATACTATCTATATGTGATATAGAATCTATTGCAGTATTTAATTGGCGAATGCTCAACATTTTTGGATCATAAAAAGAATTATCGCCCGATTTGTTCATTTGAAAACTCTTGAGGTCAAAGAGTTTTTTATATGACTTAAAGCCCATGCGAATAAATTCTGTATTGCTAGTACCACGTGGCCCACGCTCTTGTATACGCCATCCGTCTCTCAAAATAAATTCCAAAAATTGTTGGTCCTTGCTAATGCGCATCACGCCACTTTGTGCAATGATCATATGGTCTTGTAATCCACCATTTTTTTCAAAAATGACCACGTCATGGATAATGCTATCGTTCTTTTCCTTGCTCCCTAATTTTAGGACATAGCCATCAATCTTGTCATAGAAGACCCCTGGTTTAATATCCAATGCGGGTTTTGAAACAATGATATTGTACTTGAGTGCTGCTAGTTTTAATTGGGTTACAGGAATAATATTATTCGCAAACAAAAAAGCCAAACCACTAATGAAAAGGCTAATCACCAAGAGGGGGCGCATAAAGCGAAGCAAAGGAATACCGGCAGCCTTGATGGCTACCAGTTCAAAACTTTCTCCTAAATTCCCAAAAGTCATGATAGAAGAAAAGAGTAGGGCCAGTGGTAGGGCCGTTGGAATCCAAAATAGGGTTACCAAGCCAACCAATTTTAATACGGTAAATAGATCTAGTCCCTTGCCCACCAAGTCATCAATATACAACCAGAAGAATTGCATGGTCAGTACAAACACGGAAATGGCAAAAGCCCCAATAAAGGGGCCAATAAAAGATCGTATAATGAGAATATCCAGTTTTTTTATCACGGTCCTTGCTTAATATTGCCAAATGAGCAAGGCAAAAGTAAGGCTTTCAGCAAAGGAACAGGAATTGGTAGTAAATGCTGATTGGATTTTAACAAAGAATGCGATTATTCAGAAGGTCTATGCATTTTTTGGTCAGGTCTGTGAGACCTATCAAAGGCTTGTTGCCAGTAATCCCTCATTGGCCAATGATCCTGTTTTTGCCCTTGCCCCAAAAATTTCTAAAGGAGATCAATATGAGGGCCTGCCCTGGGTCATGTTGGATTATCCAAGGGTCTTTAGTGTTCAAGACGCTTTTGCCATTAGAACTTTTTTCTGGTGGGGCAATCAAATGAGTATCACTTTACAATTACAAGGAAAATACCAGCAATTCTATAGCAATGCCATTCAGCAATATTTTACCCTAAGAAGTGGAAATCCACACGCGCAATATCCATGGTATGTTTGTGTAAACCCAGAAGACCCTTGGCAACACCATTTTAGAGAAGACAATTATATTCCTGCTTCCATTTTTCCTGCTGCTGCTTTTTCACAATTACCGTATCTCAAATTGGCAAAAAAAATACCACTGGATGAGTGGGATGATATGGAGTTCTTTTTACAAGAGACGTACAAGGACATACTGCTATTATTGGGCAATCAAACCTTGTAATCTTTTGAAAATTTTCTAGAATTCTGGGAAATTAGGCACCCAAACGATGGAATAATTCCTTTACTTGGTATTCCCATAACTGACTTTGATCCTTAATCTCGTTTTTCTCAGCAAAATCTTTGATGATTAGGATAGTTTGATTAGAGATTTCGGTTTTTTCTATGCGGAATTCAAAGTATTCGTTTTTTTCGGAATGTAACCAATGAAAACGGATAAATTTATCGTCTTCTTTGTCCATAACTTCTGCCTTATCAGGTGCGCCGCCGCTCCAAGAGAAACTGTATACATTCTCCCATTCGTCAACCTTGTCTGCAAACCATTCTTGCAAACCTGCGGGGGTTGACAAAAACTCAAACAATATACCGGGGGAACATCTTACAGGGAACTCAATAGTGAATAGTTGCTTCTTGCTCATTAAATCTTATTTAGCGCAGGTCAATCGTAGTTGTGCAATAATATTAAATAATCCATCGCATCCAAATGTTTTTTTGATTCTTGCGGCCAATTCTGAGAGCTGTTTGGGATGGATGGAAAATATAAGGTTATAATCTATTGAAATTCAATAAGTTGAGTAAAATTATTTTTTTGCAGAAGTTTCAATTTTTTGTTAAATTGCTCTAGCATACAGTGAAAAAAGAATCTGTGGCCCCTCCCTCCCCACCCTTAGTCAGAACTTTTCGGATACTTATACCAAATAAAACATGCATTTATGAGTATGCGGCAATTGAAGATTTCAAAATCTATCACCAACCGGGAATCACAAAGCCTGGAAAAATACCTACAAGAAATTGGTAAGGTAGAACTCATTTCTCCTGAGCAAGAAGTGGAATTAGCCTTAAAAATTAAGAATGGTGATCAAAAAGCACTGGACAGATTGGTTAAATCCAACCTGCGTTTTGTGGTTTCTGTGGCCAAACAGTATCAAAACCAAGGACTTACCCTGGCGGATCTAATTAATGAGGGTAATCTAGGGTTAATTAAATCCGCTTTGCGATTTGATGAAACCAGGGGTTTTAAGTTTATTTCTTATGCTGTTTGGTGGATTAGACAGAGTATTTTGCAAGCTTTAGCAGAGCAGAGCAGGATTGTACGTTTGCCCTTAAACAAAGTGGGTCTGACAAACCGGATTAGTAAAGCCTATCAGCAGTTGGAACAAGAATATGAACGGGAGCCCAGTCCAGAAGAATTAGCCGAGTTGTTAGACCTTGGAATTGATGAAGTAACCGCCACCATGAATGTGGGTTACCGCCATGTGAGCATGGATACCCCGCTTTCAGACGGGGAAGATGGAACCCTGATGGATCTGATGGAAAACCCCAATGCGGTTAAAACAGACGCAAAACTAGAGCATTTTGAATCGCTCCGAATGGAAATAGAACGCAGTTTACGCACCCTCACCGAACGTCAAAAAGACGTGGTTTGCTATTTTTTTGGCATAGGGGTAGACCATCCCTTGAGTCTGGAAGATATTGGAGAACGCTATAACCTGACCCGAGAAAGGGTGCGCCAAATCAAGGATAAGGCCATCACCAAACTCCGCTCTACCAATAGATGTAAGCAGTTAAGGGTTTACTTAGGTTGAACCACAGAACATACTATATTTGCAACTCTTTAAACTGAACTTGGGTTCAGTTTTTTTTTGAATGTTTTGAAAGTAGCGTAACCATGTTTAATTCGTTAAGTGAAAAATTAGAATCGGCCTTTAAAAACCTTAAAGGTGAAGCCAGAATCAATGACCTAAACATTGCCAATACGGTAAAGGATATCCGTAGGGCTTTGATTGACGCCGATGTGAACTTTAAAATAGCCAAGGAATTCACGGACAAAGTGAAGGACAAAGCTGTTGGTGAAAAAGTCATCAATGCCATCAGTCCTGGTCAATTGATGATCAAGATTGTGCAGGATGAATTAACGGAATTAATGGGTGGATCTGAAGCACAATTCAATATCAGTGGCAACCCTGCTGTTATCCTGATTGCTGGTTTACAAGGTAGTGGTAAAACTACTTTCACCGGTAAGCTGGCCAACTACTTAAAAACCCAGAAAGGCAAGTCTCCCATGGTGGTGGCTTGTGATATCTATCGCCCCGCGGCCATTGATCAGTTGACTGTTTTGGCAGAGCAAATTGGTGTGACCGTTTATAGTGAAAGAGAGAATAAAGACGCGGTTTCTATTGCACAAAACGCCATCAAAGAAGCAAAAGCCACCAATAAAAATGTGGTCATCATAGATACTGCTGGTCGTTTGGCCATTGATGAAGTGATGATGACAGAAGTAGCCAACGTAAAGGCTGCTGTGAATCCTGCGGAGATTTTATTTGTAGTGGATTCCATGACCGGTCAAGATGCGGTAAATACTGCCAAGGCCTTCAACGATAGACTAGATTTTACCGGTGTGGTCTTAACCAAATTAGATGGTGATACACGCGGTGGTGCGGCCCTTTCTATCAAGTACACGGTAAACAAACCCATCAAGTTTGTCAGCTCTGGTGAGAAAATGGATACCCTGGATGTATTCTATCCTGAGCGTATGGCGCAGCGGATTTTAGGCATGGGTGATATTACTACCTTGGTTGAAAAAGCCCAAGCTCAGTACAATGAGGTAGAAGCCAAGAAACTAGAAAAGAAGATTCGTAAGAATCAATTTGATTTTCAGGACTTCTTAGATCAGTTACAGCAGATCAAGAAAATGGGCAATATCAAGGACCTGATGGGTATGATTCCTGGAGTAGGTAAAGCCATTAAAGACGTAGACATTAATGACGATGCTTTCAAAGGTATTGAAGCCATTATCAAGTCTATGACCCCCTTTGAAAGAGCCAACCCTGACGCCCTAAGCCCAAGTAGAAAGAATAGAATTGCCAAGGGAGCTGGTAAGGACATCAATGAAGTCAATGCTTTTATGAAACAATTTGAGCAAATGAAACAAATGATGAAAATGATGAATAACATGCCCATGGGAGGACGCTTTCCCGGTATGAAACGATAAAAATCAGTAAAAACTGCCTTCTTTTAGTCTGAAAAAAGATTCTAACATTTCCTTTACATTCAAACTTGGTAGGAAAGGGTTTTACTATTACTTTTGCCTTTCAGCTATTCTTAGTTGGATTAACAAATTTCCTTAAAGCCTTTAAATGTCTATTTAACATGGCAGTAAAAATGAGATTACAGAGACACGGTAGCAAGAAACGTCCTTTCTACTTTATTGTAGTGGCCGATGCCCGTGCACCCAGAGATGGAAAATTCATCCAAAAATTGGGTACTTACAACCCGCTTACAGTTCCTGCAAGCATTCAATTAGACCGTCAAAAAGCTTTGGAGTGGTTGAACAAAGGTGCTCAACCCACCGACACTGTTCGTCGTATCCTTTCTTTCAAAGGCGTATTGTACCTGAAACACCTTTTGCGTGGTGTTAAATTGGGTCTGTTTGATGATGCTACCGCAATGACAAAGTTCCAGGAATGGCACAATGAACATGAAGCACAAATTACCCGTCGAAATGACGAGCACAAGAAGGTTCAAAGAGCCAAGAAAGTGTATGTTCCAGTAGCTAGAAAAGTAGAAACTGCAACAGAAGCTGCTCCTGAAAGCCAGCCTGAAGCTTAGTGTAATACAGACTTACAAAAGCAATTCTGTAAACTGATTAAGTCCTGGCATTTGCCGGGACTTTTTGTTCCAATCCAACATCATGAGTGAATACATCCATATTGGTAAACTAGTGGCCAGCTTTGGTTTAAAGGGCAATCTGATTCTGAAACACGAGTTGGGAAAGAAAACCGTGTTCAAAGGCATTGAAGTGCTGTTTGTAGAAGAGACAAAAGGAAATTACCTGCCCTATTTTATTGAAAATTCTAAGGCTTCTAATCAAGAAGAAACCACTATTAAATTAGAAGGACTCAATACCAAGGAATCTGCTGCCAGACTGGTTTCTAGGAATGCATGGGTAGCTGATACAGACTTTAGAAAATTAGTGGGTAAAACCGCACCCATTACCATGCTGGGATACCAATTATATGACGATGGAAATTTATTGGCACCTATTGAAGAAGTGATCAATCAACCACACCAAGTACTCTTGCGTATTACCTTAGAAGGCAAGGAAGTGTTGATTCCTTTGCACGAAGAAACACAGGATAGTATTGATCATGACAAGAAGCAAGTGCACGTAATACTGCCCGATGGTTTGTTGGAAATTTATACCAGTTAATTTTGCTCTCATGGCACACCAGTTTGAACATACCATTACTGTTTTACCCGAGCATCTTGACAATCAGAATCATGTAAACAATGTGATCTATTTGCAGTTTATGCAAGACATTGCCATTCAACACTGGAGCAGCGTTGTGCCTGCGGCCATGGAAGCAGAAATTGTATGGGTAGTCAAGCGTCATGAAGTAGATTACCACGCACCTGCCTTATTAGGGGATGAACTCTTGGTCAAAACCTATACCGGTGCTTTGTCTACGGTTGCCTGGGACAGACACTGTGAAATTATTCGCGTGCGCGATGGTAAAAAAATCATCAGCTCTAAAAGTGCCTGGGTTTGTTTAGACAGAAAAACCGGCCGCCCCCGCCGTATAGACGATGCCATTAAAGCCGTCTTTGATTAAATCTAACTACTACTTATCAAGGTTTGAATGTGCAATTGGGTCTTTGCTTAACTTAGCAAGATGCAGCCCCAACGCTATATTGCCCATATGGATCTGGATAGCTTTTTTGTAAGCGTAGAGGTCTTGAATGACCCATCGCTCAAGGGCAAACCCGTGATTGTTGGAGGCTCCAAAGATAGGGGTGTGGTAACCACTTGCAGTTATGAGGCGCGTAAGTTTGGGGTACGCTCAGCCATGCCCATGAAGAAAGCCATGCAGCTTTGCCCGCATGCTACCTTGGTTAGGGGAACACGTGGAGAATACAGCCGCTATTCCAGAATGGTCACAGAAATCATTGCGGCCAAAGCCCCACTATTTGAAAAAGCATCCATTGATGAATTTTATATTGACCTCACGGGAATGGATAAATTTTTCAATCCCTTTCAATGGACCATTGACCTGCGAAATGAGATTATTGAAAAAACAGGACTACCCATTTCTTTTGGATTAGCCTCTAATAAAATGGTGGCCAAGATTGCAACGGATGAAGCCAAACCCAATGGCTATTTATTTGTGGAGCCTGGTATGGAAAAGGAATTTTTAGCGCCACTTCCAGTAAATAAATTTTCTGGCGTAGGCGATGCCACACATGAGATCCTGAAAGAGATGGGCATTTTGACCATTGACCAATTGAGTAAAACGGACCCTGCGGTAGTAGAAAAAAGACTGGGCAAATACGGATCAGACTTACACAGAAAATCCTTTGGCATTCATCATGGAGAAGTGCATGCGTATCACGAAGCAAAATCCATAAGCACAGAAAATACTTTTGAAGAAAATAAACTGGACCTAGAATTTCTCCTGGCGGAGCTAGTGCGTATGACAGAGAAAATAGCGTATGAACTCCGTCAGGATGAGAAATTGGCTGGTTGTATTGCAGTTAAAATTCGTTACCCTGATTTTGAAACCACGTCAAAGCAAACCACTATTGACTATACGTTTAGAGACCATGAATTGATTCCCGTTGCCATTGACCTATTTCACAAACTCTATAGAAATGGGCAACCCGTAAGACTATTGGGTGTGCGGTTGAGTGAGCTGACCAATCACGCCATCCAAGGCAGTTTGTTTGACGATGCCGAGAAAAAGAACAACCTCTATAAAGCCATCGACTCCGTCAAAAACCAGTTTGGTAAGGGCTTGTTGCAAAAAGCCAGAACGGTCAAAAAATAAATTATTTATTAGTCTACTTTTTTGGTAGGAAATTCATATTTTTGTGTTTCAAAATCAAAACAAATGAGTTTACGTTTAGGAGACCTTGCTCCCAATTTCAAAGCTGAAACCAGTATTGGACCCATTGATTTCTATGAATACCTAGGAGATAGCTGGGGAATTCTTTTTTCTCATCCAGCAGATTTTACGCCAGTTTGTACTACTGAATTGGGTAAGACAGCTGCCTTGCAAGATGAGTTTGCTTAGCGCAATGTAAAGGTCTTGGCCTTGAGCGTAGACAGTGTAGAAAGTCATCAGTCTTGGATCAATGACATCAATGAAACACAGCATGTAACCGTAGGATTTCCCATAATTGCAGACAAGGATAAATCCATTGCCAATGCTTATGACATGATCCACCCAAATGCTTCAGAAACTTTTACTGTGCGTTCCTTGTTCATCATTGGACCAGACAAGAAAGTAAAATTATTTATTACTTACCCAGCGTCTACCGGTAGAAATTTTGTAGAAGTATTGCGCGTGATTGATTCCTTGCAATTGACCGCCAATTATAGTGTTGCCACTCCAGCCAATTGGAAAGAAGGGGAAGACGTAATTGTAGTGCCTGCTGTAAAAACAGAAGACGCTATTTTGAAATTCCCCAAAGGATTGAATATTGTGAAGCCTTATCTGCGTTACACACCACAACCCAATAAATAAGATTTTTCGTATAACAGTTTCGTACTTGTATCCGGCTCCGATCTCTATCGGGGCCTTTTTTATCCCTTCCATTTGCGCAGTTGTTGCAAGACCGCGCGTAAGTCCTTGGGTGGTTCGGCTTCCAATTGATAAGCCGTTCCTCCAAAACTAAAATTTAATTTATGTGAATGCAAGGCCAATCGGTTCAGAATCGGTCTTTCTTCATCGGCCAGTTTGGCCAGCTTAAAATTTCTTTTTAGGGCAGACAACAAAAGGGGTTTGCCATCGCCATAGAGTTCATCGCAAACAATGCTATGACCAATATGGTGCATGTGCACGCGAATCTGGTGCGTACGCCCTGTATGAATTTGAAACTTGACCCAAGAAAAAGAACGGAAAGATTCCAACACTTCATAATCTGTAATAGAAACCTTGCCCTTGGCATGGGTCATCATCTTGGTAGTCTTACCCGGATGTTCCATAATGGGTGCGTCAATGGTTCCGGCTGGCGTCATCATATTGCCATAGACCAAACCCAAATAGAATTTCTCCATCTCTCTTCCTTCAAACAAGGCTGAAAGTTCTTTATGGCTTTCTTCTGTTTTGGCAAAGACAATGATTCCACTGGTATCGCGGTCCAAACGGTGTACGGTATAGATGTCTCCAAAACGCTGACGCAGCAGGTCTTTCAAAGAAATCTCCTGACCCATCCGGTCTGGAATACTCAACAAGCCAGAGGGTTTATTGATGGCAATCAATGCCTCGTTTTCAAAAATGATAGTTAGGTGCATGGAATTATTCTGGTAGGTCTGTTTGCGCAATCTTGGATTTGCGAATAAAGGATTTGTTCATGAATTTCAGCAGTCTTACTTCTTTCTCTGCCAAGAACCTAAACTTACCACGCTCCACATTTTTCTTGGTCAGGTTGGCAAACATCACGCGGTCCAAACCTCTTACGTCATAACCCAAGTGTTCAAAAATGCGTCGCACAATGCGGTTTCTGCCTGAGTGAATTTCAATGCCAACAACGGTCTTGTCTTTAGGATCGGCGTAAGCCAAAGAATCCGCTACTACAAAACCATCTTCCAAAGTAATACCCGCTAAAATGGCTTCCATGTCTTTTTTAGCAACGGGTTTATCCAGTGTTACTTCATAAACTTTCTTCACTTCATAAGAAGGGTGGGTCAGTTTCTGCGCCAGTTCACCATCATTGGTCAATAACAAAACCCCGGTGGTATTTCTATCCAGTCTTCCAACAGGATACACGCGTTCCGTAGTGGCAGACTTGACAATATCCATCACGGTTTTTCTACCCTGTGGGTCAGAAGCCGTGGTGATAAAATCCTTGGGTTTGTTGAGCAGTATGTAAACAGAATTTTTTTGTAGGTATACTTCCTTGCCCTTCACAATCACTTTGTCACGGCCCGATACTTTATAACCTGGTTCAAAAACCTTGTCACCATTCACGGTTACTTTTCCTTCCTTTACCAGTTCAGCGGCTTCTCTTCTTCCACAAACCCCAGAGTGCGCAATGAACTTGTTCAAAGGCATGATGGTGGTTGGGTCATTGCTGTCAATGGTTTCGCTATCGCGATTGCTTTTGGCAGCAGGTCTTCCGTTAAATCCGGGTTTGCCGCCATCGCTGATAGGAGCAGCACCTTTTCCGGCAGCACGAACGGCTTTGGGAGGTCTTGCACCCGCTCTTTTAGAACGCGGCGCTTCCTGATCAGGTTCAGCAGCATCATCACCCTTTTTATTGGGGGTTGGTCTAACGGGCTTGCCTATATTTTTGGTATTCTCCTTGCGTTGATGGTATTCCTCCTTGCTAGCGCCAGGAGCCCTCTTGGGGAAACGAGGATTTTCTTTTTTGGGTTCTTCACTAACAATGCCCAATTTGGCATTTTTCTTTTTTAGTCTCATGGCTTCACCGGCTGCGCGGGCTTCTGCCTTGATTTTCTTTTTTGCCTGACGGAATTCTTCCTTTACGGCACTACCTTTTTTCTGGCCAAACTTGTCAAAGTTGTCTGTACGTTTTTGCATGTTATCTGTTTTGCTGTTTTTCAACAGGAGCTGCAAAGGTAGGCTTTCTAAAATAAAGGGGTATTTTTAGGCTTTCAAACTGGGTTTTTCCATTGAAAACTAAGTAAATTGTATCATGAAGCTGCAAGAAGTAACCTATCAATCCGATTATACCATTCAAGTAAAGTTTACTGATGGGGTAGTGGGTTCTGTGGACCTAACTGATCTTGTAGAAAAAGGAATCTTTCAAGTATTAAAGGACAAGGAAAAATTCTCAAAACCCTATTCCACTGGTTATTCCATTGCTTGGTCTGAAGAACTTGAAATTGATGCTGCAACGGTTTATGCAGAAATTACTGGCAAAAATATTGAAGAGGTAATCAATCCCAATATTAGCTATGCCTCAAATTAGTTATTTTCTAGGGGTCATCATTCGTATGTTCTACAGAGACCATAACCCTCCTCATTTTCATGCATCTTATGCTGATTTTGAAGGAATCATTGATATTGAAAGAAACGAATTAATTGGAGGTAAACTACCGCCAAGGGTTTTAGGATTGGTGATAGAGTGGACCGCACTTCATCAAAATGAATTGATGGAAAATTGGGAATTAGCAAGAAAGCAAGAGCCCTTAAATAATATTGAACCTTTGGTGTAAAGTTGTTTCTCTATACGAAGCAACTATTCAAATACTACTTTATAAAATAACCCCCTTTTATGGAACCAAAACCTACTTGCATCTTATGAGCAGACAGTTGTATTATATATTATTTAGTAATTTAATGTTTTAATATAGTGCAGATGAAAATCCCAATTGTTGTTTTGATGTTAGTGATAGGCGGATGTGTTTCGGTCAAAACAAAAAGTGATACTATAAACATAAAAGATCAAAGGCAGGCTTTTAAAGGGTATGCTTTTTGTAATTGTGTGGCATTTGCATTGCCAAAGGACAGCGCTATTCAAAATGATATTAGTAGAACAGCTTATCATGACATATCTATCTACCAACAAGATGCATATAATTTAGTGAGAACTGCTGCAAAACAAATCAGTGTCTCAATTAAACCATCCATAATTGGAGATCATGAAAATAAAAGAGCCGTATTGATGGACTGTATGAGTTTCTATCAGAGTAAATATTTAGATATTTTAGTTAGATCATTGGATTCTAAAATTGTAAGATATTAAATACAATACAGCAATGTCAGAAGCAAACTTTTTTTATAATCCCAATCTAATCCAAAACATCATTGCAGATTATCAAAGTTCTTTTAATCTGGATCTTTCAGAAGAATTTATCAAAACAGCTGATCCTCAATTGAGAAACGATTTTGAATCAAAGACAGGTTTGAAAATCAAAAGACATATTTCCATGGCTAGTCCTGTGGATGGGGTAGTTACAGTTGAAAACGGCATCAGTAGTGTGGAGTTTAAAATCTATGTCAACCATAATTGGCCCTATATGAAAATCAAGTGGGCATCTAAATCAGGAAAAATTTATCAAACAAATGATGCCAATATAGATTCAGAAGATATTCAATTTTGGTTTGAAGGAATAGATGCCAAACTCTATCATGAAATGATGTTTCCCAATGAGCGATTTCCCTTTAAATTAAAAGACCTCAGTTTTGAACTTGCGCTCATTCGTTTATGCCAGGATGCTTGTGTAAGCATGCAATTGGTAGACGGTATAGAAAACAAAGCAGCTATGATCAGTGCCATCAATGATTTTATTGGCCAGTACAATGAAAAGTCTGAGAAGGCAAAACGATTTGTAGGGGTGGTTCATTCTTGGAACACCAGTTTCACAAACGAATCCACCATCTTGTTAAAAATGGATCTAGGCTCTGCCCATATCATTTTTTACAAGCACTTATTAAAATTTCTTTCAGCCAAAAATTGCTTTAAAA
>Ga0136644_10000406_pt1 | contig 34629 bp, 21 predicted proteins | sample C_130820_EF_Meta_FD_94780 | JGI IMG/M metagenome (GOLD analysis project Ga0136644, IMG submission 94780) | Freshwater microbial communities from Lake Croche, Canada to study carbon cycling - C_130820_EF_MetaG (v2) (version 2) | ecosystem: Environmental > Aquatic > Freshwater > Lake | place...
CTAGCAAAGGACGCTCTACGCATCGCTATAAGGATAACGAATTCCCTGGTTGCGCACAGCGTCCCGCCATCGACAGGCCTGCGGCCTACAGAACGTCAGGCAAATGGGCTAAATGGATGCCAGAGCAAGCTTGGCAACGGACCGGAATCCACACCGAGCCAGATGCTCGATAAGTACATCGGGCATTTCGAACACCACTTGGAATTCATCGCCAAGAAACGAGGATCGGCCAGTCGTTAGTCGGCAAAGATTATATTTTTTTGCCCACTATTCTTTATCGGCGATGTTTTTTTCCATCGCGTACGAGCGCATCGAATACGCAGGCACACGGACCTCCAATTCCAAGACCTCCTGGGGACTGATCGATACTGTTCTGCGATTATTCACCGCATTGGGCCCCTCACGGGTATCGTGCAGGTAGGCCTTGTCGCGCAAGCCCGTGTAGTGCATCGGGATCTTGAGTGTCTCTTGCAATTCACTCGACGTTGGATTGAAGACTACAAGCAAACCCTGGGTCTCCAGCTGGGGATTGACATGCAGGTACCAATCCAAACTCACCGCATCCGGGCGACGACCGTGGATGATGTCGCTCTCGAGGATGTCGCGATATTGCTTGTACCAAGCCACCTCCTGCTTGACCATCTGCTTGACACGCTCGGTGTCGTAAAGCCTCGGCCCACGATAACATGCTTGTACCCCCAAGGCCAAATTCGATTGGATCATGTTCCGGTAATGGTCCAGGTTCTTATCCAGCGGCTCGATCGTCGCCGCAGGGCCTCCGCCGTGGTACTCCGTCAGCGGTACGAACATCCAGCCCATGCTCGGGGTTTTTTGCCAAGTCCCGTCGTAGATGTTCTGTCGCGTGTGGATTGTCTGCTGTTCTCGAGGCAATGACCAATTCACCTCCCGGTATCCCATCCCGGTCTTGTTGGATCCGACCAAAAAGTAATGGTCTGGAACATTTAAAAACAATCCCTCTTCTCGGCACCAACGGTAGAACTCGGCGATCGTCTCCCATTGGGTCCACCTGGAATCCTCATAGCCGGCGTGACCAGGATGCTTGTCGCTGCTACAGGGATCTCCGGGGTAGGATCCGTCGTGCTCCAAAAGCGTAAAGCCGCTGCTGCGATGGAATTCATAAAGCCTTGCAAAGTAATCGCTGCCCCATTGGCTCTCCAAACAAGGCGAATTGCCAAAGACCGGTTTTTGTCCGTCGCGCATCAGGACATCGTCCTTGGCCGATACCGAACGGGATGCCAAAAGCGAATAGCTCCCGATCTCGATGTTCTTGGCCTTGGCCGCCTGAGCATACGCACGGGCTTTTTCCAGCGTTGCACCGCTGCGGTTTTCCAAGTTAAATCCGCTCCCGAAACTCAGGATGAGCATCTCAAAGCCGACCTCATGGCACTGATCGATGGCTCGCATCACCGACGCTTCGTCGGAGGCAACCAAATGCATCATCAATGGGTTCTCGGTTACCCAAGGTGCTATGCAGCGGAAGAGCTTGCGCACGGCAAGCCCGGAGCGTTCGCGGTCAAACGAATCGTGCACCAGCAACCAGCCTCGGTAGGAACTCCACTCTTTACCCGGCTGTATCGTCTGGGCAGGCCCCAGATCTGGGCCGACTTCGAGCAAGCACGGAGTCTTCTTCTCGTAGTTGACCTGCGTGTGATAGTCTGGGTCGGATACCCAGCGATAGGAGCGGCGGTTGGCCCCCTGGCTGGTCATCCCACCGAAAGCCATCTCGGTCTCGATGTGCAAGTTCGGAGGGGTTAGCCCGACACTCAGCGCATCGACCTCCGAAGTATGCTCGACGGCGGCCAAGACGTCGCTGCAGTAACGTTCGATTTTGATCGGACGCTGCGTTGGGTTCTCGATGGTGATCCATTTGCTGTAGGCAGGCAAGCCGTCGTAGAGTTCGTAATGGACATCGACTGCAACGGACGCTCGGTCCTGCTTTTCGATCCGTTTGCTATCCCATTGAGAATAGACTTTCAGATCGTAGAAACCACAGGCTGTGTTCTTGGGTCCTGAGTCGCGGGCACTTGGGTCTGGGACATCATCGGTGGCATTCCCCAGCCGATCGGACTTGCCGATCCTCAAGGCCGTCGGAGGCCTGCCATCCCATGGGATCTCGAAGAGCTTGTGGTAGACTCGCTTGGTAGGCTGCTCGTTGGAGTCGATGGATGCTGCATCCCAGTGGGTTTTTCCGTCCTGCCATCGGACGCGAAGTGAGTAACGCCTTGTTCGCTCGATGCCATGATCCGATGCTGCGAACTCAGGGACTTTAGCCAGCAACTCGCGGCCCTGGTTTCTGAGTTCAAAATGACCGTGCTCGCCGCGGTCCCCAGGTCGAAGATTCACTTCGAGGTTGCCATCGGGCCAAACCAGCGCCAAGCCAGGTCCCCAACTCGTGTCCCGATCGCTCATCGGATCGATCACCACTTCGATACAACCGGCATTGGTCGGAATCGCTCGCTCAAGCACAACGGCTCGTCCTGAAGGGCCATTCAAAAGCAGTCCGCGTTGGGCTTGAACACCTGGAGCAGGATCGCTAAGGGACTTTTTGATTTGAGGGGGCAGGAGCTTCTTCCAATCGGCATGGAGACTTTCAAACGTATCCTCCCAAAGCAGCGTTCGACCTTCGCCCGACAAACTGGCTTTGCTCCAGTGTGCTCCTGGCATCGCAAAGCGCAAAATCACTTCGATCCCTTTGGGAGGCCAAGCCACGTCGGGAGCATGAGGGCGAGTTCGTTTCCATGCCATCCGCTCCTGGATCGATTCACGAATCTGGTAGCCCTGGAATTGAAAGGCACCCGGATCGTTTTTGAGCGATGGGATCCAGGCCGGATCTAGAAAGGCGTAGTTCGGTTGGCCGGTAAGCCCGCCGATGGCGTATTTTTGGCCATCGAGTTCGATGGTCGCTTCGGGTTTGACACCCCGTAAGATCGATTCGCCGGTGATCAAGTTACGAAAACCGATCGTCGCAGCGTTAGGTGCAAGCAAAATACGGCGTTCGATCAGGCCGTTGCTCAGCAGCAGTTCGTTGCCACCTGAGAGCAACTGGGCCTTGGCCCGATAAGGCGTAGGGTCGACGAGCCAATCCTGGGCAATTGCCGATACGGATACAGACACAGACACTAACACAGACACAAACACGGACACGGAAACAAACACGGGCCCGAGGGCCAGAGAGCATAAGTCAAAGCGCATGGGATTGGGAGATCTGGCTACTTGTAAGTTCGAACAGCGCGGCGCGGTGGACTGACGTTCGTCGCCCGGCCTAGAATCTCTCTTAGTATACGCTGTTCCAGCTCCGAGTCGTTCTCCTGACGGATCCAGCCCAGGGTAATGGGTTGGCCGACAAGCCCGGGGGTGGCCCGCACGATGGATCCATCGTGCCGTGCAATCGCGGAACCTTCGGAGGAATACTGGGAGCGATCGACGTCCTCGAGCTCTTTGATCACTTCCACAGCCACCGAAAAACCTTGTTCGATCGGAATGACACGAATGAAGCACGTTCTGCGCATTGTTTGCAGAGTGCTCTGCATGCGTTGGAATCCGAATGCGGTGTCTTTGCGCCACGGTTCGAGGAATGTGGCACCGATTTCGGGATACGTTTCCAGGCGGCCTTCGAGCCACCCGGTCGCATCGCGGCTAGCTCGCTGCTCGGACTTGATCTTGAAATAATCCTCGACGGTATCGACGACTTGGTTCCAAAGAAATTCGCTGTCGTTGACGCCGACGGTGATCGGATTGGACAACTGCGTTTTTTTATCGAGTGGGATCGAGGGGATCAAGAAGCGGGCTTGTTGCAGATACGAACAACCTCCGGCGCTTGAGCTCATGGCGAGCCCGGCGAGGATCGCAAGACGCTTGAGAAAACCCCTACGCTCTTGGCAGGTCACGACGTTGGACCCTGCGGAGGTTTGGGTTTGGTCACCCCCTCGGGATTCAAATCCTTGAGGGTTTTCCCGAGTCTCTTTCGGGGGCTGCGATTGGCTGAGGGGAGGGCTTCAGGTGAAGCTTGTGCCGAGCCCAGCGCTTGGGTGATGCTGGGATGGTAAGTGGCGTTGGCGTCGACGCTACCGAGTTCGTCCAAGGCGTCGGAGACCCCTAGTAGGACCGATTGCTTGACCCCTTCGCGAATCCATCCGAAGAATCCGTTGCTGTTCATTCCGTTGCTGGTCATATAGCGAGCCATCCTGTGCGGTTTGCGTGATAACCAAAGCGCCCTATCGCGTGATGCCCGGGCCGAGCGATGCCGCGAGAGTACCAAAGCTGGATCTCAGGCCGCCAGTCCAGAATCGAGGGGGTGCTAGCATTGCATCCAGAGCTTGTTAGCGCCCAAACATTGACTGGTTCAATACAGCGTCGATTGATACCACCAGTTGGACCAGGACCAGCCTGGGGGTGGTAGGAAAGGGATCATGGTGTACCAAGGTTGCTCGTCGAGCGAGCGGGGTTTTGAGGAAGTTTGGGTGGATGAGTTGGAGGGCTGTTCACTGGACGGATCGTCCGTAGGCATCGGTACAAAGGGGGCGGTGGGTGGCATTTTTTGGGGGGGACCCAGGGTGGGGACCCGAGTAGGTAAGCGGTTGGGGTTGCCGAAAAGCGGCTGGTTGTTGGCTGGGGTGTTGGTTGGATCAAAGCAAGCCTTGTATTGGTTTTCGACCGAGTCGATCCAGGCAGAGGACTCGGCCGTTTGGTTGCCAGGAAGCCACTGCGGGTCGGCGTGTTTGAGTCGATCGCGAGCCAATTGAAAATCTTCTTTAGCGACGGCGGCCATGCTCAGGTTATGCCAAGCGGCACGGTTCCATGGGTGCACATCGGCGGCTTCTTGCCATTCCCGTTCGGCTTGTTCCCATTGGCCGAGCCGCGCGTAAGCGTTTCCTTTTCGGACTCGAGCCGAGCCGGGCATGAGCCAGGGCAGATCGAGCGTGGTTTGGGTAGCGGTTGTGGTTGGGACGACCATTTCCCAGGATCGTCGGGCGCTGGCCGCGATGACTTGGAGTTCCGGCGAGGATTCGTAAGCAAGATCGGGGAAGTCTTCGACGGCGCGTTTGCTATCCATATCGATCGTATGTTGTCCGATACGGCTACCGGTTTGTGCATCGAAGAGCGTCCAACGAACGCTCATGGATTCGGGGGGTGGTTTCCTTTTGAGGAAGGACAGGAGGGTAGGTTTTTTGGGTAGTTCTTTGGGTTCCAGGTCGTGTTGGAGGATTTCCCCTGAGAGGACGAATTGGGCCCCGGAGCGTTTTGCGGCACCGAAGGCAGCCATTTCACTGGGTTGACCGTCGTAGGAGACCAATTGGATGCCGCTTATTCTTTCGAGTTGGTCTGGGTACAGGACCGCCAGTTGGGGCATGGTTTGCGGTCGGGTGGCCAGGAGGCTTTGGTTGAGTTTGTCGCCGATATCGTTGGGTCCACCGACGGGAGCAATTGCCACACAGAGAGCCGACCGGGTGGCCAATTGAGGCGTTTTCCAAACGTGCATCGGCGCGTTCATATGGCAGCCGCCGGCGAGTAGCAGTCCTGCGAATAATACAATTAAACGAATCATTGGTTTTGGTAGAATCTCGGTATTGATAGTGGATCTTGCAAAAGATCCCTGCTGCTTGAGTCCAGCCTTGAGAATGGTTACGAAAACCATGGGTATTGGGTCAAGGAAGCCTAGGAGGGCTAGGCAAGATAGAGATGTGATCTATTTGGATAAGTCACATGTAGTGGGCTGATTGGTTCTCCGATCAGCGTTTCATCAGCGTCCATTAGCGGTCCAGGATTTGAACCACTGATAAACGCTAATAGATGCTGAAAGGGAACAACCCCATAATCGCTCGGCCCCAAATGCAGCATCCTGGCGGGCTCGGTCAAGTCGCTCGCCGTTGGTGGGTTGCGCGGCAAAGGCCGCTTGACCCACCTTACGAAACAGCCACAACAATTAAGAGAGGTGGACGCCAAGTTCCTTGAGCCGAGCGACGATTTGATCGATCGTCAACGGTTTGCCGCTAGCCTCGGCAGCTTTGGCCTCGGTGTAGATCGTCAATACGACATTGCGGTTGATGCCAAGTCGTCCGAGCAGCGGCAGGACGCGCTGTAGGGCGTCAAGCTCACCGAGCACTGGCGGGCGAACAACCGGTGGCGTGTTGGTCGGTGGCGCATGGAGCTTTTCCCAGTCGACGCCAAGTTCTTCGAGTCTCGCTCGGACTTGTTGAAGATCCAGCGGAGTGCCTGCACGGATCGCATCGAAGATCTCTTTGCTAACTGTCTCGACGACTTGGGGGGTTACACCCGCAATTTTTAAACGTGCGAGAATCGATTCGGCGATCGGCTCGGTGACCATGATCGCGGGCATGATCGGGCGCTCGGGTTGTTCTGGTCGCTCAGGCAACTCGGGTCGCTCGGGAAGTTCTGGACGGGGTTCTCCGGCGTTAGTTTCTCCGGGGTTCGTTTCTCCGGGGTTCGTTGGTCCTGGGAGGATCGAGCCGACATCGACACCAAGTTCGGTCAATCGAGTGCGGATTTGCATCAGGTCTAGAGGTGTGCCGGCTTGCTGTGCCGAGACCATTTCACTGGAGATTTTGTCGATGACATTGGAGGGGACATTGAAGGCCTTCAAGCGTCTCGAAAGCCCGTCGATGAAGTGCTCGAGCCGCTTGAGTTCGACTTGTTCAGGTGAATCGTCGGTAACCGTTGGCTTGCTTTCGGAGGATTGGTCCGACTCACTGGTGTCGTCGGACTTCCAACGAAGGGATCCGTTGACAACGTGGTCACCGAGTTCAGGGCGACCGCCGGACCGGAGTGTATCCAAAGCGGCATGCGCATCGTCGATGGTGAATTGCGGAGGTAGGGCATTCGTTGCGATGGCTTGTTCGATGCGTTCGATGCGGCGCTGGACTTCGACGCGACTGGCTCGAGGACCGGCGGCTCCCATCGATGTCTGGGCGTTCAGTTGATTGATGACCGAGAGGGCATCGAGTGGCGTGAGCGACCCATCGGCATCGACATCGACCAATCCAGAACCGCTTGAGGTAGGGCTTGATGGATTTGCCGAGCGAGATTGATTGATTCGGTTGATAACGACCAGTGCGTCCAGGGGAGTGATCGAGCCGCTGGCATCGGCGTCTTCGGGAAGGACGAAATTGTGGAAGCAGTCACCGGCCAAAACCGACCTGCTCTCGAGACCCTCGATAAACATCCTCCGAGACAACTTGGAACGTTTCATGGCGCAACCTTTTTGGGGGGGCGATGGGTCGAGGAATAATTTCTTGATCGAACGGCCAGGGCCGTCTGGTGGACACACAGCAATGGGCTAAACTTCGTGTCCATTCCGACAGTCAATCATAGGCAAAAATCGAACTTCTAGCTCGATTTTGGCAAACAAAAATTACCCGTTTTTCGAAAAGCCGACATGTCCACTGCGAAAACTGCCATCTCCCCGACCCGTGCTGAAGACTATCCAGAGTGGTACCAACAGGTCATCAAGGGGGCGGATTTAGCCGAAAACAGTGCTGTCCGCGGTTGCATGGTGATCAAGCCTTGGGGCTATTCCCTCTGGGAGAATATGCAAAAGGGGCTCGATCGGATGTTCAAGGAGACCGGCCACCAGAATGCTTATTTTCCCCTCTTTATCCCGATGAGTTTTTTGGAAAAAGAGGCCGAGCACGTCGAGGGGTTTGCCAAGGAGTGTGCGGTGGTGACCCACCATCGGCTCGAACCAGACGGCAAGGGTGGCCTGAGGCCAGCAGGCCCGCTGGAGGAGCCTCTGATTGTCCGGCCGACGAGCGAAACGATCATCGGGGCGACGTATGCCAAATGGGTCCAATCCTATCGCGATCTGCCGATCTTGATCAATCAGTGGGCCAATGTGGTGCGTTGGGAGATGCGGACTCGGCTATTTTTGCGCACCGCCGAGTTTCTTTGGCAGGAAGGTCACACGGTCCATGCCACGGCCCAAGAGGCGATGGAAGAGACTCACAAGATGCTCGACGTGTATACAGACTTTGCAGAGAACTACATGGCGATGCCGGTGATCCGTGGCGAGAAGACCGCCGGAGAGCGGTTCCCAGGAGCCGTCACCACCCTTTCGATCGAAGCGATGATGCAGGATCGCAAGGCTCTGCAGGCAGGCACATCGCACTTTTTGGGCCAGAACTTTTCCAAGGCACAAGAGATCAAATTTCAGAGCCAAGCCGGCCAGATCGAATACGCGTGGACGACCTCCTGGGGGGTCTCGACCCGGTTGATCGGAGCATTGATCATGACCCACTCGGACGACGACGGATTGGTCTTGCCTCCGAGACTTGCTCCTACTCAGATCGTCTTGATCCCGATCTACCGAGACGATCAGCAAAAAGCTGAAGTGATGGCTTACTGCGATTCACTCCGCAAGCAACTCTCGGCCCAAAGCGCCTTTGGCGAACCGCTGCGTGTCGAGATCGATAGCCGTGACATGCGAGGGGGGGAGAAGAAGTGGTATCACGTCAAGCGTGGAGTCCCCGTGAGAGTCGATGTCGGCCCGAAAGACATGGCCAACCAAGCTGCCTTTGTATCGCGCAGAGACACAGGCGAAAGTGGTTCGATGCCGATCGCGACTCTGGTATCGAGTATCAGCGACCAGTTGCAAAGCATCCAAACCAATCTCTTTACCAAGGCTTTGGCGATGCGAGAAGCAAACACGGTCGAGCTCCACAGCGAAGCTGAGTTTCGCGATTACTTTAAGCCCGATGACGAGCAAGGTCGCTCGGTCGGCGGTGGGTTTGCCAAGTGTTGGTTCAGCAGCGAAGAGGAAGTCCAAGGACTCCTGGATGAGCTCAAGGTCACCATCCGTTGCATCCCGCTGGATTCACCCAAAGGCTCCGGCAGTTGCTTCCTGACGGGTAAAGCATCGAGCACCCAAGCGATCTTTGCCAAGGCTTACTAACTTTGCCCAGGCTTACTGCCAAGGCGAATTAAGGCTCAGGTTGCTTAGGGCACGACAAGGCTATCGTGCCGGGCTTGGATCCAAGTCTTGACCTCTGGTAGCCTGCCGTAGGCGTAGGCCATCAGTGCGATCGGTGGGATGGTCGGTTTGTCGACTCCTTGCTCCATCTGCAACTTGCATGAAGCGCACTCGGTGCTCCCGATCTGGGCTTGGGTCTTTTGCATGGTGCTGATGAGCCCCCAACCGACCCTCAAGCTCGTTCGGTAGTTTTCTTTTTTGAGCCCGTAGACGCCTGCCATTCCCGAACATCCTGAATCGGCATGCAGAACACTTAGGCCGGGAATGAGTTCCAGGAGTTTGATGCCGTTGTAGTTTGGGTCTAATGCTTTGAGGTGGCAAGGCGTGTGGTAGATGACCGACATGCTCAAGGGTTTGAAATCGAGTTCGAGCTCATTGCGATTGTGCATCTCCCACAGATAGCTACCGGCCTCTTGGGTGTGACTTGCGACTAGGTTCGCATCGTCGCTTGGGAACAGGTTTGGGTACTCGTGTTGTAAGCACAGGGCGGCGGTCGGTTCGGTGGCAACGATGGTGTAACCTTGCCGAACCGCATCGGCTAGTCTTCGAATTTGGGGAGTGACGAGCCGTCGGACTGGTTCGATATCTCCCAAAGAGATTTTGGTCATCCATGTAACGGTTTGCCAGGTAGGGACGTAGACCTCGACTCGCTGATGCTTCATCACTTCGACGAGGGCTTTTGCGACCAAGGGGTTGTGCCAATTGGCATAATGATCGACCAGGTACAGGACCTTGCGACCGCCGGCACGGCTCATGCGAGTTAGTTTTTGTTTGACCGCCCATCGCATGAAAGACTGATTGGCGATTCTAGGCAAACGTCGTCCCATGGCGATACCGGTCGATTTTTCGAGCAACCATCGCATCGAACGGTTGGCCAGGGCCCAGTTGGCTAGCCATGGAAAGCGGCTTGCAAGGTTTGTGAGCAGATCGAGTCTGGAGAGGAGTCGATCGGTGATGCGTAGACCATGGGTGGCCGTGTGTTGGGCTTTGAGCTCGACAACCATGCGTGGGATGTCGACTTGGGAGGGGCATTCGAATCGGCATTGGTGGCAATGAAAGCACAGGTCGGCGATGGCCCGCAGTTGATCGCTTTCGCTCAGTGGTCCGGGGATATCGCCGGAAACCAATCCTCGGACGAGGTTGGCTTTGGCTCGTGGGCTGGCCTCTTCACTGCGGGTGACGCGAAACATCGGGCACATCCGTTCGCCTGGTGCGTTGGTCCTACAGCGGCCGCAGCCATTGCATTGACGGCTCGTGGCATCGAGCGATTTTTCGCCCGACCAGTCCAGGATCGGCAGCATCGGTCGGACGGGTTGTTTGGAATCGTCGGTTTCGACTTCCGTGCGGACAGTGCGCAGGTTATCGACGGGGCGTTGCGGGGCATCCGTGATGAGTTTGCCGGGGTTGAGAATCCCATCGGGGTCGAACCACGTCTTGATTTGACGGCAGATGGGGTAGAGTTCGCCGAGTTGTTGGCGCAGGTATCCGCTGCGGCTCAGGCCCACGGCATGTTCGCCGGAGATGACTCCGCGAAACTCGATGACTTTTTCAAAGACACGGTCTGCGATTCGCTGGAGCTTTTGGATGTCTTCCTCGGAGGTCGGGTCCAGGAAGGGACGCAGTTGCACGTTGCCTTGGGCCGCATGAGCAAACAGGGTTGCCGTGACCCGCTCGGCCTTGAGGATGTTTTGCACTTCGACGAGGAACTCGGGCATGCGTTCGGGTTGGATCGAGAGATCATCCACAAAGGAAATTGGTTTTTGCGGTCCTGCGAGCCGGACCAGTTTCGGGACAATACGGCGAGAGAGCCTCCAGATGAAATCGCGCTCTGCATCATCGACGACGATCGGGGTCTGCTGGGTCGAAGGTGATTTGCGAACGATCCTTTGAACCAGCGAGCCAAGCCGCTGTTTGACTTCGGTGATCTCCTCTCCTTGGTGCTCGATAAGCAGCAGGGCTTCGGCTCCGCGGGGAAGCATGGCCTCGTAGCGAGGATCCAATTCCCGGGCGATTTCGATGAGCCTACGATCCATCAGATCGCAAGCCGCAACTTCGTCTTTGCGGGCTTCCAGAGCCGCCCTTGCTGCGAGTTCCAATTTCTCAAACAGCAGCAGCACCAGCGCGCGAGCGCCGGGCATCCGATCGACCCTCAACGTCAACTCGGTCAATACGCTCAGCGTCCCCTCGCCTCCTGCTTGGAGTCGGGCTAGGTGAATCTGGTCATCTTCCAGAACCGATTCGAGTCGATATCCGCAACCTCTGGGAACTCCTCTCCAGGGTGGGGAGAGGATGGTCTCTTTGTTTTCCGAGAGGTATCGTCCCAGATCGCTGGTGATGCGATCGAGCCGTTGGCTACCGGTGTTGGGGTAATGCCAAGATGTTTTTGTCAGGGAGACTGGCTGGCCATCGGCCAAGACCGCTCGGGCTTCAAGAAGATGGGAACCAGCCGTGCCGTACCGTGGATAGTGGCTCCCGAGGGCATCGATAGCGACCAAGCTACCGACGGTCGTCACGGCCCGCATTGGGGGATCGATTCCCAAGACCAGGCGGTGCTGTGCAAGCTGTCGGTTCAGGTCACCCAGGGTGATACCTGGTTGGACTCGGACTTGCTGGGCCTGGACGTCCAGGTCGAGCATCCGCCGCATGAAGCGGGAGAAGTCCAGGATGATGCCCGGTCCTAGCGACTGGCCCGCGAGGCCTGTTCCTCCGCCGCGGGGGAAGACAGGTAGGGCGTTTTCGACTGCGTACTTGATACAACCGGCGACGTCCTTTGCGTTGCGAGGGCGCACGACGGCCATGGGAGTGATTTGATAGAGGCTCGCATCGCTGGCATACATCTGAGAATGCAACGGATCGCAGAAGACCTCACCGTCGAGGATTCCTCGCAAATCCGCCTGGATTCTCGCTTGTTCTGCTTCCACAACGCTCCCTTAACAGATCACTCGATCACCCTTGGTAACAACAAACCTGCAAGAACTACTTGTGCGACAGTTGCACTCGGCTGTGGCGTACACCGTAGGTGAAATAGATCACCAAGCCGATAGCCAGCCAAACGCCCAGTCGAACCCAGTTGCCCAGGCCCAAGCCAGCGATCATCGCTCCGCATACAAGGACTGCCAAGATCGGGACCAAGGGCACCAGTGGTGTCCGGAATGGTCGAGGGGCATGAGGATCACTCTTGCGCATGATGATGATCCCGATGGAGACCAAGGCGAAGGCGAACAGGGTTCCGATGCTAGTCATGTCCCCGACAACACTATCGGGGATGAAAGCTGCGAACAAAGCCACGAACACAAAGAAGATCCAGTTGGATTTTGATGGCGTATTGTAACTTGGGTGGAGCTCTGAGAAGACTTTTGGGACCAGTCCGTCGCGGGCCATGGAGTAAAAGACGCGGCTTTGACCGAGCAACATCACCAGGATCACCGAGGAGAAGCCAAAAAGGATGGCGATCGTGATGAAACCGCTCAAGGCTCCGTACCCGGTCATGTAGGTTTCGATTGCATAAGCCACCGAGGCTTCTTTGCCTTTATCGGGATCGCGGAAATCTTGGTAGGGTGCAATCCCGGTCAGGACCCAGCTAAAGAGGATGTAAAGGATGGTGCAGACGATCAGGGAGCCCAGGATACCGATCGGCATATCCCGCTCGGGTTTTTTGGTTTCTTGGGCAACGGTCGAGACCGCATCAAATCCGATGAACGCAAAGAAAACCACACCTGCACCACCTAGGATTCCCCACAGGCCACCAAAGGCATGCTCTGTTCCCGTTACGGCGTCCTTGACGGTGGTGACTTCGGGGATGAAGGGTGAATGATTGGCGGGATTGATGAACTGCCAGCCCAAGGCGATGAACAGGATGACGATGAGCACTTTGACGCTCACGACGATTGCATTGAAGGCCGCGGATTCTTTGATCCCACGCACCAGGATCAGAGTTAGGATCAGCAGGATGAAAACCGCAGGCAGATTGATCAACCCTGTGACCAACTTGTCATCGATCATTTTCGATTCAAACGGGGAGTGGCAAAACTGGTAGGGGATCACCCAATCCGGGCCGATGAAAGTCTCGATGAGTTTGTTGAGGTATTGCGACCAAGCGATCGCGACGGTGGCAGCACCGAGGGCGTATTCAAGGACAAGGTCCCAGCCAATGATCCAGGCGAAAAGTTCACCCATCGTGGCATAGGAGTACGTGTAGGCGCTTCCGGAGACCGGGGTCATGGCCGAGAACTCTGCGTAGCACATGCCGGCCAGAGCACAGCCGATGGCCGCGACGATAAAGCTCAGGGTTACGCTCGGTCCGGCATGCTCGGCTGCGGCGGCAGCGGTCCGCACGAACAGGCCGGCTCCGATGATCGCTCCGATCCCTAAAAGCACCAAGTTGACAGGTCCAAGGGTCCGTTTGAGAGTGCCATGCCCCTCGGCTCTGGCCTCTTCATTGAGCTCTTGGAGAGTCTTGCGAGCGAAAATATTCATAGTTTAACTGCTTGAGTAATGATCAAAGAAACATAGGAGAACGAAACGAAAAATTACAAGTTCGCTCGAAACATAGGGATTACGTAAGGGCCTTCGGGGATCACCGCCACGGTTTTGTCCCCAGAGGATGCGACACTTTCTTCGATAGCTTTTTCGATCGAGCTTATCATTTCAACACCGGTCAGCTCTCGATCGGAGCCTTGGATGCCTTCGCTAAACAAAGAAACTCGCCCGATCGAAAGGGGTCGCAGGAGCATATGGGTTTGCCAGCCGTCGACATCGGCGAGGGGCATTTGGCGGATACGATCGACGAAGCCCTCGGCTCCGAGCCGCTTGAGCTGGGCTTGAGAATCGCGGTATTCGTGGCTGCCCAGACCCTCCTCGCAGCGGCTTGCGACGATCATGTGGCCTCCATCGGCGAGGATTTGAAGGGGGGCTACCATCCCTTTGACGGTTTGGTAGTAGGTTTTATCGAGCGGATAGCCCGCGGCGCTGGTGATCAGGGTCGAGAACTTGCGGTCGAAAGGGACTTCTGCGTATTTGCGGACAACCTCGACGCTTTGAAGGTGGCTCTGGACGCAATCTCCGAAATTGACGAAGCTCATTTGACGCTGTTCGTCGATGATGGTGTTGACGGCGTAGGTCGGCCCGAGAAGTTTGAGGATTTCGAGTTGGCCGCGGTGCAGAGGGTTATCGACAAGATTGCCGTTGCAAGCCAAGGGGTTGGCCATGAATTTGTAATTGTGAAACGTGCGAATCGTCTCCTCGCCTGCCACGCCCGGCGCGACGACTTTGCGGCCTCCGGAATATCCCGCCATGAAGTGAGGTTCCACCAGCCCGACGACAATCCGCAAATCGGCGTCGACCAAATGGCGGTTGAGGACCACCGGAATACCATCGGTGGGGGTGCGGCCAAGGTCGACCATCCAAGGGGTATCGCGGGCAAAGTGGTTTTCGATCCGGATGTTGTTGAAGATCCAATCGTCGCCGACGACTTCGAGCATCTCTTTGCCCAAGTTCGGGCGGTGGAGTCCGGTAGCGATCAGAACGGTGATTTGGGAGTTGGCGACTCCAGCAGCGTTGAGTTCCTGGACGATTCCTCGGAGGATTGGCCCATTGGGAACGGGCCTAGTGATATCGCAGATCACGATGCAGACTCTCGTTGAGCCTTTGGCGACATCCTGCAGCGACGGGCAAGCGACCCCTGTCCTGAGGGCCTTGAGGATCGCTTCCGGGGCATCACCAAGCAGTGGCATTGGGGGCTTGCGAACGACGATCGGCTGGCAGCCCTTGGGCAATCTAACCGACAGTTCGCTTTTTCCGTAGCGGATCTCAACGGTATCGAGCATCCAACGTTACTCCTATAGAATTGACGCAATCAGGACAAGTATCGCGGTGCCTATCATAATGGAAAACGTCCGAAAATCCCAGCGAAGACCAGCGAATTCCTACAATCTGCCCTTGTGGATGCCCGCTGTGAGGCTCAACCATGGTCGGGCTCGGGGCTACAGAGCATGAGCGATTCGAGCCAGTCTCTCCAATGGCGAAGCGAGATTGCATCCATGGTGGGAATCCCAAGCGGGGGAACCGTCAGTTGCTTGTTCCCGGCCAACCAAGTGATGGTGCTGTTGAGCATTCCATTGGTGTCGGATTCCAAGGTTAGTTGCAGCGGATCGGCTTGCGCTCGATCCTCAAAACAGCTTTGTAGATCGACGCTGGCCAAACGGTTCCAATTCAAACTGCCGAATCTGGTCCCTTCGATAAATTGCAGTACGGGTTGATGTTTTCCTTCTCTGGTGAATCGGAGCGTACGGCTGATCTGTTGTCCAAGCGGTGCGTCTTTGGGGATCAAGACCTTGGGCGCATGTGCGGTACCATTTGGCTCCTGGATGATGAGTCCAAAATCATAGCTTGAGGCCCCATAAGCCATCGGGTTTTTGGCATCTAACGGCGGCATCAAATGGCGGGCTTGTACCGCCGCACCGCGGGCCAGATCGGTCGACCCCATCTGGATGACTTTGGCCTTTGGATGGACCAGGGCCGTGATGCGATTTTGGAGACTCGGTAGCCACCGAATGTCTCCGATGAGGATTAGTGTTTCGATCTGCCCAGCATCGACATTGGCCCTGGCCAGAGCCTCTTTCGCAAAGACTTCGCCGTCAACGACCAAATCGTCGACCCAATCGGCGACCCGATCTCGTTCGATGCAACCCTCGTACTTGCCCTTTTGAAGTTCGATGATGAAGGGTACTTTTTGAGCTTGCCTCAAGCGTTCGAAGGCGCGTTCCATGGTCCGTTGCAGTTGGGACGCCAAGCCGAGATTCTCGCGGGCGCTGATCCCATGCTGCTTTTCAATGATCCCTGCGAGTCGTTTGGTGGCCACGTCATGCCATCGGACCGTCCCCCGGCGCCAGTCCCCGACCGAGGCGAGGGTTTCAACGCGCGTCGTGGTCGAGCGCACCACGGAAGCTTCACAGGCACTGCCGCTGAGCATGACGACCAGAATGTTCTTTCGATAATCCGCGTCCCCCCGGGCTTGCGCTAGCCTAGCTTCGATTTCGCAGTGGGCCAACGCCGCTGCCAAAGGTTTATCGAGCAATTGCAGGACCTCTAGGCCAGCGATCGCACAAGCGATCTTGGTGCTGTGGCGATGCATTTGATCGTAGCATCCCGGGACGGTCACCACGGCATGCGAGGCGCTGGGGTACTTGCGCCGGGTCTGCGTCACAATCTGTCGCAAAATGCTAGCCACGAGCACTTCCGGGGGCACCCTTCGCCCCCCGAAAGGCTTCTCCAACTGGGGCAGACCGTACCAACGCTGGATACCATAGAAGATCTGTTCGGGGTGTTGAACCCGTTGGTCGGCGGCAGCCGATCCTATCCTCACAAGCCCCTGATCGCTGTAGACCATGTTCCTGAGTTCATGAAGTTCACCATCGAGGGGGACTTGTTCGATTTTGAACTCGTTGTTGACGTAGCTCGATCTGGAATGAATCAACCCCAAATCAATCCCAAACGGACCGAAAGACTTTCTCGATGTCGATGTTCCTTGTCCAATGCTCGTCGGTCGTTCGCGGATCAAGCCTTCTCGGCCCTCGCTCTTGCGACTCGATATGGAAGCTCCGGGGCGTTCCAGCAACCGCAATTCGTAGAGCTTCTCGATCAAGTGGCCAGCCGATGGACAACGATCGACGACGTCTTTGGCGACCAGCCACTGGAAAACCGAATCGATTCTCAGATCCAGATCGCTGCGGAGTTCATACAGAGCCGGTGGGGCTCGACGCAACTGGGCTAGCGCCGTTTGCATCAGCTCGCCACTGAACATCGGTCGACCGATGAGCAAGTAGAACAGCGTCGCACCCAGTGAGTACAAGTCGGTTCGATGATCGACTAGATCTGGCGTGTTGATCTGTTCGGGCGACATATACTCGACCGTCCCAATCAACTGACTCTTGGTCGTATCATCCGATCTTCCTATGTCTCGCAGCACGGCCAAACCAAAATCAAGGATCTTCAGAACCCCTTGATGGGTTAGCATCATGTTTCCGGGTTTGATGTCTCGATGGACGATCCCCAAACTATGGGCGTAATCCAGTGCCACGGCGGCTTGCTCGAGTATCTTCAACGCATCGCTACCGCTCAAGGGTCCCTGGATACCTACCCGGTGTGAAAGCGATTCGCCTTGGACCAACTCCATCACCAGATAGTGAACCGTGTTGGTCCGCGTCTTATGGCACCCTGCATCGAAGGCCGTGACGATGTTCGGATGCATCAGTTTTCCCTGAGCCCGAACCTCGGCATAAAAACGTTCCACCGCGGCGGCATCCGACGACATTCGTCTGGGCAAGACCTTGACGGCAACCTCCCGATCCATGGTCCGATGGCGGGCTCGGTAGACTTGGCCCATGCCTCCTGCACCCAAGCAGTCCAAGATGACGTATTCGCCCAGGATCGGGGCCCGACGCTCGCGAGGCACGCCTGATTCCACAAAGGACCCCTGTGGGAGGTCGAATTCGAATTCCTGTGCAAGCGCCCAGGGATTTGGTGTCGGATCGTTAGGATCCAGCGGGCGCGTGACCCCAGCCGGGTCGTTGCGTGCCTTACGCTCATCGCCCTGGCTCTTCCCGGAGGACTCCGATGGAGTATCGTTGCTCATTGCCAATCCATGAAAAATAGTTCCCACAGGGCGCTGGAATCCAATCGACTAATTCTAGTCGAATCGGCATAAACCTACCGGTTTTTTTAGGCTAAAATCCCGAAACGATGCTCACCGATCCGATCCAATCCGACAGTCCAATCAACATCCTAGAGCTCGAGCATGTCTGGGTCGTGCGCGGAACCGCCACGCTTATCCGTGACCTCTCGCTCAGGATCTCTTTGGGCCAACATACCGCGATCCTAGGCCCCAATGGGTCGGGGAAGTCTACGTTGCTCAAGCTTCTGACTCGGAATATGTATCCTTCGATTGTCGAAGGCCGCGGGGGTAGGATTCAGATTTTTGGACAGACTGAATGGAACGTTTGGGACCTGCGCAGCCGACTGGGGTTTGTCAGCGGGGAGATCGACCTACACTTTCACTCGGGAAGATCTGGCAGGCTGACGGCCCAGCAGACGGTTTTGACAGGTTTTTTTTCGAGCGAGTTGGAACCCGATCCCGATTCGATCACCCAGCAGATGCTTCGGTCGGCTCATGATGCGATGGAGCTCATGGGTATCCTGTCCATGGCTAACCGTACACTCGGGACGATGTCGACCGGCGAGCGTCGTCGTACGCTGCTTGCAAGAGCGATCGCCCATAAGCCCCGAGCGTTAGTGCTCGATGAACCGACGGCAGGTTTGGACCTGCGGGCCCAGCGCCAGTTGCTCGAATATCTCGAAAAGATCGCCGAGCAAGATACGACGTTGATCTTGGTTACCCACCAACTCAGCGAGGTGCTCCCCTGCATCGAGCGCACCGTATTGCTCGATCGCGGAACGGTAGCTTGGGATGGCCGCACCGACGAAGCCTTGGAACCCGAAAGGCTCTCAGGGCTTTTTGGTTGTCCTCTTCGGGTCGATAAAACATCGTCTGGATATTGGCGCGTCGAGCTTGAGGCTTGAGGCTTGCAAGTCTACTTGTGTAACGACTACTTGGGTAACGACTCGAGGGTTGGTGCCAACGGTTCTGTTTCAGACCGGAGTTTCCTAGGCACCTCAGGAGCCATGACCGAGGGTTGGACCATCTCGACGGCTGGCCCGGCGGCGGGCAATGGCTCGGAAAGAGTTCCGGCGTTGCTAGGAGTCCCCACGCTCGTCGGATCAAAGGGCCCTGCGCTGACACGATCTCGAACGATCACCTCTTGGGGGTTGTCTCGAGGGGTAAAGTATCGGCCTTGTTCGTAAGCACCCGAGAGCATCGAACCGTTGAGCGGTTCCTCTGCCAGTGAGACTTGGTTGTAGTTGAGCAACGAGCCTTTCTCGCGATGGAAGTCCCGTATCGAGAGGTTGTAGTCGACCAGTGACCGGAAGAAGGCGCTGGTGCTACTGGCCAGTTGCTGTTGGGCTTGGAGCAAGAAGTTGATATTGATCAGGCCTTTCTCGTAGCGATTGCGCAAAACCTCGACTTGTAACTTATCCGCCTCGATGCGGTTGTAGTTGATCTGCATCTGTTCGTAACTGCGAGAGATCTGGCGAGCGGCATTGCTCAAATCGTGGGAGATTCGAAGCTGTTGTTCTTTGAGTACAGCTATATCGCGAGCCAAGTTCAACTGTGCGTGTCGAACCGCCGCCGAGGCTTGTCGCAAGCCGACGTTGTAGTTCCATTCAAAACCACCTTGCCACTCTTGGAAACTCCCGGTCCCTAGGCTGCCAAAGAAGTTGTCTGTCGGTTCGTTCGGATTGCGAGCACCCAAGAGGTGATCCCCCAGCCCTCGGTAGCGATAGCGTGTCAGGGCATCGAATCGAGGACGCTTGTTCAATCGAGCTGCGATGAGTTCCAGTTCACGGCGTTTGATCGTCCATTCCTGGCGTCGGACCTCGACCCGTCGATTGGTAGCATCGGCAAGCGAAGCCTGCCAATCGAACATCACCTCGGCCTGGAGCGGATCGTCGATCGGTTTGAGCAATCGCCCATCGGTCGCAGGATATCCGATCATGTACCGAAGCCGTTGTTCGAAGGCATACAAGCCGTTGGGGCCTGAGAGAGCATCGTTGAGCTGCGAGGCGAAGAGATAGTAATTCGATCTTGCTTGGGCCTCAGCATCCGCCTCACCACCCCGATAACCAACCTTCTGAAGCTCGCGGATCCGCTGCCAGGTCCGCAAAGCATTCTCTCGGCCAGAGATCTGTGCTTCCAAGGCTCGATAAGCAAAATACAGTTCCCAGTACGCTGTCTCGACATCGTTGATCAAACGGATCACGCCGTTTTCAAAGTCCGCCAGCGAGATATCTGTGTTGATTCTGGCGATGAGAACCCCATTGTACTGCCCGACGACACCGCTGGGACCTGCGATGCGGTTGTAGGTAGTCCCTGCACCCTGCATCAGCGGCTGGCGATACTCGGCTTCGAGAAAGCCACTAAAGTCGCTCTCGTACTTGCGGTTCGGCCTGTTGTTGCGGTCGTAAACAATATTGCTTCGCAACGCAAAGGTCGCACCGGTGGCGGTGCGTTTTTGAATCTGATTGATGTTTGTGCCCAACGTTTGGTTGAACGCGAAAACACCTAACAAGTTGCCAATGTTAGGTGGTAAACCCGACGGAGAAAAGTTCTGCGGAACGTCGTTCTTCTGCCAAAACAGCTGCGAAGAGACCGTTGCATCGAACGCCGCCAGGGCCGCTTGCGTTCCTGCCAGAGGATTCAAATCCGTCAGCGCAGGATCGATCTGAGTTGCTAAACCTTGTGGAGCCGTAACCACCGTGCCACCGATGTTTCTGAGCACCTCGCTGTTTTGCAGCGCCATCTGGATGGCGTCCTGGAGACTCAGCTCCATCGCAGGGAGCTCTGCCGGATTCTCGATCGCAAACGGATTGAGCGTCTCGGTTATCTGCGAATCGATGCACCTCGATGGAATCGGCTCTTCGATCCGCGTGATGAAGTCCTGATAATACGAAACATTCTTCGAATCGCGCCAGGTGTGGAAGCGGTCCACGGGATGGCAACCGGTGAGCAATACGCTCCCCAAGCATCCGCTGACGATCCATCCACGCAACGTCTTCCGCGATAACCTAACCATGGCATCCCCTGGTGACTTCGAGACACGCCGGTGCTAGCAAAAGGGTCAAAACGGCCCTTCGGCTTACACGCCTCGATCGTCCTATCGGACCGTTGCCCCTACAATCTGTACGATCGGAACACTAGGAATAAAACATTTCCTAGGTGCAGGCGGTAAAGCTTGCCTGGCTTCTCCAGATTGAAGCAGGCCGGTCGGCTCGATCCATTAAGCTTGGCGGCGCTGGGCCATGTAATAGCGCCAATAGTAGGTCGGATTCAGAAGGATTTTGCCTGGTCCGCGATAGACTCGGGCAATCGGCTCGCCGGCCGTAAAGCGTCCTAGGAAGTTCACGGTCGGCCGACGCATGTTGAACTGCACACTGGCCATCCGACCAATGACGCATTGACCATCGACCACCACCTCTTGGTCCTCGGCCAAATCGATCTCCTCGACAGGACCCTTGGTCGTGACGACCACCTTGCCCTGGCCACTGACTTGGCTCTGCAAGTACACCAAGCCCTCCCCGGCCCAAAGGGATGTCAGGAGTTTTTCTTTGAAGAATTTCAAGTCGACCGAACCCTCGCTTGCCCAGTAAGCACCCTTTTCTAGGATCCACGATTGGCCTTGGAGTTCTAGTACGTGAAAACCGCCTAGCGAGGATTCGAGCGTGATGACCCCAGAGCCGGTGTACGTGGGGCGATAGACCGACTCGCCCGCCATCCAGGACGAGACGACGCTACCGACCGAAGGGATGAGTTGGGAATGGATGCGGATTTTCCCTAGCATGTAGTTCAGTGAACCGGCCTCGCAGCGAACCATCTCTTGGTTCAGATGGATCTCGACGTAGTTCATCCCTTCGAGCTGATTGATCAGAAAAGTTGCCATGCTCGAAATCACCCAGCTCGTGGACGAAGAGCGGTCTTCTTGGTCGGTTTGCTACAGCAGATGCATGCATGGATGTCCGTCGAGCGATCCATGCTCACCTTCCGCTGCTTGCCAAAAATATTTACATCCATCGTTTGCAAGACATAGCCCAGTCCAGCGTACAAACCGACAAAGACGATCAGGGCCGAGGTCCAAGTAAAGTACCAACCAAAGATCAGGCTAAGCAAAAGCGAAGCGATCAACCAAGCCGGCCAGTATCCATCGATCGGCTCGATGTACTCCAGCGGCGTCTCCTGTTTCTTGATAGTCGGATTGCATACCCCACAGACCCACTTGCCGTAGTAGCTGCAATCTTGATTTCCGCATTGCAGGATCGGCTCATCGGCACCCAGATGAGCCCGGCATCTGTAGCAAAAGAAGCTGCGGCATTTGGTGCAGTGATAAGCGTCGGAGTGAACCTCGCTGCCACAGATCGGGCATTGCGTGATGTTCCCTAGTCGGGCTAGCTCGATTTTCGGGTCGCTCTGGACACTCGAATCTGCGGGTGCTGGAGTGCTCATCGGTCAAGTTGCTGGTTGCGGATAATTCACGGGCGAAGGCGCTCAAGCCACTCTAACTAGATTCGCGGGAAACTCAATCGTTCCGCGACAAAACTTCTCCATCCATGTCGCTTGGTATGATCGCAACCGACCGGAGCCTAGAGTAAGATTCCCCTAATGATTTAATGGATATCGCTCGTTTCTCGAATGACTTTATTGCTCGAAGAACAAAATGCAAACCTATTCCAATCGCCCGGGCAACCTGACCAAAAGCCGATTCTTCTGCACCGGTTTTTTCTTGTTTTTCGCGATCGTCGGCTTGCTCAATGTCTCTCTTGCCAAACCCCAAGGCCAGTCGCTGGTCGGTTCAAGGCCCAATATCCTGGTGATTCTGACCGACGACCAAGGCTACGGGGATACATCCGGACACGGACACCCCAACCTCAAGACCCCCAACCTCGATCGACTCGAGCAAGAGGGGCGGAGCTTCAAGAATTTCTTTGTCTCTCCGACTTGCTCGCCCACTCGCTCGGCCCTGATGACCGGTCGGCATGAGTTCTTCAACGGCATCACTCACACCATCCACGAACGCGAACGATTGACACTCGATGCGGTGACCATTGCTCAAATCCTCCAGCAGGCCGGATATCAAACCGGTGTGTTTGGCAAATGGCACCTCGGGGACCAGGATCCTTATCAACCCAAAGAGCGAGGGTTCCAGGAAGCTTTCATCCATGGAGCCGGAGGCATTGGACAAACCTTTCCTGGAAGTTGCGGTGACGCGCCGCAAAACAGCTACTTCAACCCGACGATTCTGCATAACGGTGTGTTTGAGAAGACCCAAGGCTACTGCACCGATGTGTTCTTTGATCGAGCACAAAAGTGGATTGGCTCGCTGCAATCCCAGCCGACCAAACAGCCCTTCTTCTGCTGGCTTGCTACCAACGCACCCCATGACCCTTACAATGCCAAGCCTCAAGACGCTGCCCGATTTGCATCGTTGGATATCGACGACAAGCTCAGGAACTTTTACGGGATGATCGAGAACATCGATGCCAACGTCGGCTCGATGCTCACACATCTGGAGAACTTGGGAATCGCCGACGATACCCTGGTGATCTTCATGAACGACAACGGCTCGGCCATCGGCACAGATCGGTACAACGCCCAAATGCGCGGGGCCAAAGGGACCGCATGGTTAGGAGGCACACGCGCGAACGCTTTTTGGAGATGGCCAAAAAAAATCCAACCCGGCGACTCGCAAGCCCTAACGGCTCACATCGACTTTTTTCGTACTATCGCTTTGTTCGCAGGAGTGGAACTTAATGAAAAAGCGAACTTGCAAGCACAAGGCAGAAATTTGCTGCCGCTGCTGGAAAACCCCCAAGCTCCATGGGCAGACCGATTCCTGATGACCCACTTTGGACGCTGGGCCAAAGGGGAGGATCCCAATGCACAAAAGTATCGACAAGCAGCCGTTCGAAACACGCGATACACACTCGTTAGCCCGCAGGGTTCCAAGCTACCCGATTGGCAACTCTACGACGTGATCGCCGATCCAAAGCAGTCCAAAAACATTGCCGATGAACATCCAGACATCGTAGGCGTGCTCTCGAAGGAGTTCGAAACTTGGTGGGATTCTGTTCAGCCCTATCTGGTCAACGAGCAAGCCATCCCGGCGGCAGAGAATCCTTTTAAAGCCAGATACCGTCAACAGTTCCCCGATCCAACCTCCAGCGCTCCGGCTCAAAAGCCTCCCAACATCGTTTGGGTGATCGTCGAAGACATGTCGGCTGACTTTGGCTGCTACGGAGAAAAGACTATCGAAACTCCCAACGTCGATGCGCTTGCTCGTCGCGGCACACGATTCTCCCGAGCGTTTGTCACAGCCCCCATCTGCAGCATCTCGCGCTCGGCCCTGATCACCGGCAACTACCAAACCGCCTACGGTCTCCAAAACCATCGATCCAGTGTCCCGGGACATCCAATCTATCTGCCTGCTGATACGCCGCTGGTACCCGAACTCTTCAAACAAGCCGGCTACCTTGTCAACAATCTCACCTGCGAAGACTTTCTCAAAGAGCCCAACGAGTTGGCCAAAAACCCCCAGGTCCCTGTGGCCAAAACCGACTACAACTTTGAGTGGCAATCCGAACGATCCTACGACAAAACCCACTGGTCCGTTCGCAAAGATGCTCAACCGTTCTTCGTACAAATCCAACTCCACGGTGGCAAGTTCCGTGGCCAGGCTCCCAAAGAGGCTTGGCCCGCACGTGTCCTGAAGGAACTCGGCAGCGTCGTTTCAAGCGACAGCGTGAAACTTCCTGCGTATTTGCCCGAGCATCCTGTGATCCGCCAAGACTGGGCGCAGTACCTCGATTGCGTGCGCTACACCGATCACCAACTCGGTACCATCGTCGAGCGGCTCAAGAAAAGTGGAGATCTCGACCATACCGTGATCTTTTTCATGACCGACCATGGCATCAGCCACGTTCGAAACAAGCAGTTCCTCTACGACGGCGGGACGCATGTACCGCTGATCGTCGCGGGACCCTCGATTCAAGCCGGACTGGTCCGCGACGATCTGGTCGAGCACATCGACCTCGGGGCGACGAGCTTGGCCCTAGCCGGCATTGCCAAGCCCGGGAGGATGACCTCGCAAAACATTCTGAGTTCGAATTACAAACGCCGCGAAGCGGTCTTTGCCGCTCGCGATCGCGCGGACGAAACGGTCGATTGGATCCGAAGCGTCCGAAGCGAAAAATGGAAATACATCCGAAACGGATTCCCGAGCCGTCCCTACTTGCAACCCAATAACTACAAAGACACCAAAGCCATCGTTCAAGCCATGCGGGAATGGCATGCCCAAGGTAAACTCAATCCGGCCCAAGCTCTCATCATGGCCGACACACGGCCCCTCGAAGAGCTTTACGATCTTGAACAGGACCCCGATGAACTGAATAATCTCAGCCAAGACCCTGCGCATAGCCAAACCCTCTTGCAGTTTCGAACCCGACTGCTCGACTGGCAAAAACGCACCGGAGATCAAGGGGGCGTCGAAAGTCCAGAGATCTATGATGCCGAGGCAGGAGCGGATCATCTCGAAGGTGGGAAAGGGAACCGCTCACCACAATACCAGCAGAACCTAGAACTGATGAAACGCTGGCACACTGAAAAACCGTTCGTACCACCCATCGATTGATTGCCAACTCCCCTTGGATTGCCTGACCATGAATTCCTTGATTCGCTCCTTCGTAATTGCCATGAGCCTCTTGATTGCGACCCTCGAAACGCTCTGCGCTCAAGAACCACCGACCAATACAACATGCGAGTTCTTTGAACGCTACGAAGACTGGCCCGAGGACTTGAAAATCCAAGGTGCTCTTGTTGTAGCGGACTCGGTGGAAGGCTTTTGCCACTTTATCGCAAGTTCGAATTATTCGCAGAAAAGAACCAAGGCGTGGACGGTGATAGGCTCGCTGGAATCGTCCCAAGCCCTGCTCGCTGCACCGGAGATCAAAACGCTCTCGGAGTCCCTCGATAGAATCACTTGGACCCAGAACATCGAATCGTTAGGGGACGCGGAACCCGAAACGTTTCTTGTTGTTTGCGATGATCGTCCTGTCCAACAGATCCCTGCACAGCGGTGGCAAGCGATCGGCGAAGCGATGCGAGGGCACATGTCCAAGGGCGGGACCGTCGGTTTTGTCGGGCCTGCATGCTTGGGGTTGGGGAAAACCTATCCTAAGAAAACCAATCCTGAAGGGGATTTCCAAGGGGAGCTTGAGAAGGGGTTGGGGCTGTTTCCCGATGCCCTGATCGACTTTACTCTCGGCGGTCAGTGCGACCGAGCCTTGTGCGAAACGATTCAAGCTGCAGATCGCAGTGTGCTATTGAGCATTGCCAAGGGTAACGCTTGGGTGCTTCAAGGGCGAAAGGGGATGCTATTTGGCCCGGGTGCTGCGACGGCATGGGTTGGAGCAAGTGGGCATGTGCCTGAGGCCTCGCAACGGATCGAGGCTCGTTCGCAGCGCAACGCCAATGCGCCGGAGAGTTTCCTGATCGATTGGACACAATGGAGACGCCGCGCGATTGAAAGGACGCTTGATGCGTTCCCTCCGCCGGAGCGTCAGAGGCCACATGTCTCGAATGGCACTTTGATCATCGTCGGTGGGGGTGGAATGCCTGGTGGGCTGATGCAAAAGTTCGTCGAACTAGCAGGTGGGCCTGAGGCTCGGCTGGTGTATGTACCCTGCGCTGAGGAAGAGGACATGTCCAGAGACACGGGTCTTTTAGAGGTTTGGAGGCAGATGGGCGCAAGGACTTGCTCTCTGATGCACACCAAGGATCGTCGGGTGGCTGATCGAGATGAGAATTTCCTCGAACCGCTCAAGGATGCAACAGGGATATGGTTTGGAGGTGGTCGGCAATGGAACCTTGCCGATTCGTATTATGGCACACAAGCCCATCGGCTCATGAAACAGGTTTTGGATCGTGGCGGTGTCATTGCAGGTTCCTCGGCAGGGGCATCGATTCAAGGGAATTATCTTGCGAGAGCCACTCCGATCGAGAACTTTCGAATCATGGCTCCGGGCTACGAGCGCGGCGGGCTGGGTTTTTTGTGCGGAGTAGCGATCGATCAGCATTTCACTCAGCGGCGAAGGCAAAAGGACTTGGCGTCCCTGGTGGAGACTTATCCGCAATTGATTGGAATCGGCATCGACGAGACGACTGCGGTGGTGGTCAAGAAATCTATCGCCGAGATCGTCGGACCAGGAACGGTCACGTTCAACTGGAAAAACCCCAACGAGCCTGACTTGAGAGAATTTGTTGGCAAGCAAGGTCAGCGATTCGACTTGGCCGAGCGGTCGGAGAAAGAGGGGGATTAAGCGGATGGGGCATCTGGATCGGATTCGCTTTCTCGCTCTTTCTTTCGGAGGGTCATTCGGGAGATACCGAGCCGTTCGGCGGCAGCTTGGTGGTTGCCTGAGGTGTGCTTCAGGGCCGTATCGATGAGGATACTTTCGACTTTTTGGATAACTTTTCGATAGATGTCGTTTTGTCCCAGATCGAGCAGTTGCTGCACGTAGTCGAGGACCTCTGGAAAATCGCGATCGTTTTCGATGCGATAGTCACTTAGGCATTCAGGTGGCAGGGAGCTTGGGTAGATCGCATCTCCGATGGTATTGACGGCAGCGAATTGGACAGCGTTGGCTAGCTCACGAACATTGCCTGGCCAGTTATACGACTGCATGGCAAGGAGTGCTTCCTCAGTCCAGTAAAGAGTGGGTTTCCCGAATTTGCGTGCGAGGTCTTTGAGGAAATGCTTTGCGATGGCAGGGACGTCTTCCAAGCGATCCCTCAATGGAGGAAGGAAGATGGTGAAGCCCGAGAGTCGATAGTAGAGGTCTTGGCGGAATTCGTTCCGTTCAACCATCGCCTTAAGGTCTTTGTTGGTTGCGGCGATGATTCGAACGTCGGTTTGGATGGTTGTGTTACCACCGAGCCGTTCGAATTGTTGTTGCTGTAGGAGCCTCAAAGACTTGGCTTGGGTCGACATCGACATATCGCCGATTTCATCCAGGAAGATGGTACCTCCAGAAATTTGTTCGAACTTGCCGATCCGACGTTGATCTGCTCCTGTGAAAGCTCCACGCTCGTGACCGAAGAGTTCGCTTTCGAGAAGCGATTCGGAGATCGCTGCGCAGTTGACGGCTAGAAACGGTTTGGAGGATCGTGCGCTGTATTGATGGATGGCTCTTGCGACGAGCTCTTTGCCCGTACCGGTTTCTCCTTGGAGCACAACGGTGACATCCTGCGGTGCAACGCGCCCGATCGATTTGTACAAGTTCTGCATAACTTCGGAATGGCCAACGATATACTCGGCGGCCAGTTCCTCCTCGGCGTCCGGTTCACCCGAGTCGATTCGAACGAGTCTGTGATTCATCGCACTTACCTTGACGGCTTGTTCGACAAGACTCCGGAGTCGTGCTAAATCCACCGGTTTGAGCAGGTACTCGAATGCTCCGCTCCGCATGGCTTCGATAGCGTTGTCGGTGCGAGAGTAGGCTGTCATGATGATGACTGGAACCTTGGCATCGATTTCATGGAGTTGCTTAAAGACATCCAAGCCGGTCATGTCGGGGAGTCGGACATCGACCAGTACCGCGTCGGGTTTCTCATCGCGGTATCGCTGGATCCCTTCGCGACCAGTGCTGGCTGTGATGACCGATAGCTCTTTTGAAGTAAGGGTCTGTTCGATGGTGAAGAGAATATTCGCTTCGTCATCGATCACTAAAAGTTTTGCCATGAGATTATTGTCGATGCATTAAGAATCAATTTTGGGGAAGGTGAACCGAAAGCACGTGCGCTTGCTCGGTTCGCTTTCAACCTCGATAACGCCACCATGGACTTGAGCGATTCGATCGCACGTGGCCAATCCTAGTCCACTTCCGGTTTCCTTGGTGGTAGCAAACGGCTGGAAAATTGTTTTCATCGTCTCTGAGTCGATTCCCGAACCGGTGTCGGAGATTTGGATCTCGATCCACTCTCTTGTACGCGGTTTGGATTTCGAGACAGAGTCGTAGGTGTCGATGCTCGTTTTGTGCTGTTTGATCGATTGGAATTTTTCGATCATTTCATCCCGATCCAGACCAGGGATCAATGAGGTATCGGAGGATAACCACATGGAGAGTTCCGCGCTGAGTTTGCCGCCTGTTGGCATTGCGTCCAGGGCGTTGAGCAGCAGATTGAGGACAAGCTGGCACATTTGGTTTCGGTCGGCAAGTCCGACAACAGGAGCATCAGGCATGTGGACGGACAACTCGACCCCTTGCTGATCGCAGCGGCCTTGTACCAAATCGCAGGTTGTGCGCAGGACCTCTTGCATGGTGCATCGGGTTTTTTCCGGGTTCGGAGGTCGGGCGAAATCCAAGAAGGCTTGGAGCGACTTTTCTTGCCGCATGATCTCCTCGTGGATTACTTCCAAGGCTCGACCTTGCAAGCCCCCGTCCTTTTTCTCCATGGCGGCTTGAACGAGCATTTTCATGGGGGTGAGGGGATTTCTGAGTTCGTGCGCCATGCCAGCTGCGATTTGCCCGAGTCGTGCCAATTGCTCGCTTCGCGACAATTCACGTTCCCGCTGCTGAAGCTGCTGTACAACGTGCGCGATGTCGTCGGCCAACTTGCTCGCGCCGCTTTGAAGGCCTGGCAAATCGCTTTGATGCGTCAGTGTGATCACGCCCCTAGCATCCGAGAGCCGCACTGCCGCATCGCGGATCGAGACGCTCAATTGAATCATGGATTGTCCAAGCGCCCTGCCAACACTCAAACCGATGATCGTGCCGGCCAGACCACCACAGATCCCCAGAAGCGAAAAACCGACGACAAGACTTTTGGCTGAGTCCGAATTCTTGGAATTGGTCAACTCGACGAATCGCTGGTTCGCGTCCAAGCAACGTTCAAGTGGTTCGAGTACCTCCTGGGTAAGCAGCTCGTCGGCAAGTGAGGAGATCGAAGCTTTTGAATCCTCATCGAGCTTCAGGGTTCCCGGCGCATCGGGTTGGACCGACCGGAATCGCGTCACAAAGTTTTCAAAACCCTCGATCGCTCGATGCATCGAGTCTTGCTCGGTAACCGTGCTGAGTTCTCTTTGAGTGTTGGCCAAGAGTTCTTGGGTCCTAGGAATCTCATCATGGATCACTTGCAAATTGATCCCATCACCCGTTCGCAGAAACATGTTCAGCAGGTAGCGGATTTCGCGACACTCGATGTTCGCCGATTCCAGATTGATCAGCGATCGAACTTCTTTAGCGATCGCCTCACTGCTCTCGCGTTGCTGATTATGAACATTCCAAGCTGCAAAGAGCCCGATCGCCAAGAGGCCCAGGCTCAAGAGGATCATCGGGTAAACCAGTTTCCAAGCAACCTGAGTTGGCATCGATCTTTCGCGGCTAAAAACGGCTGGTGATTGAACCTGCTAGGGCTGGGCTGACAGGTTCTATTCGCGCGGCACCGATAGCGAAAATCGAAACGTGCCACGTGCGGCCAAGACTGATTATAGCCCAATTCATTGTAAATAGCTAAATGCAACCTACTTGCGCATTTCGTAGCTATGAGCCATGGCCTCACCGGCGTGAAGCCGGGTGGTGGCCTCCCTTGCGTGTAAATGGCTGAGGTGCACTAGCAACTACGGTGCTCTCATGCGGAGCGTTTTTCTCTTGGCTGGCAAGAAGGCTCTAAGCAGCGAGTTTGCATCTTGGTAGCGATCCGCTGGTCGAGGCTCGATCGACCTTCGCAAGATGTCGATCAGCTCGGGTTGGACCTTGCGCTTCAAGGTTGCCAGACCCTTCGGTGGCCAATCGTAAGGCCATTCGGGGAGGACGCCACTCAAGATCCGATAGGCAAGCACTCCGATGGCAAAAACATCCGACTTGGCACTAGGTCGCCCCATGGCTTGCTCAGGGGCCATGTAGCCGACGGTGCCGGAACCCGATGCGACCATCGTATGGACAATCGTGCGCTGTGCCACTTTGGCAATCCCAAAGTCGGTCAGTTGAAGCCGTCCGTCGGACAATAGGATCAGGTTCTCTGGTTTGATGTCGCAGTGGATGATCCGATTTCGGTGTGCATAAGCGACCGCTTCGATCAATTGTTCGATATACGACAAGGCGGTGGCAAGACCGACGCGATGTTTGAGGCGCGCGGCGAGCGTTTGGGCTCCGAGGCGGCTGACGATCACAAAGCGGCCGTCGATAAAACTAGCGTCTTTGAGTCCCAGGATATTGGGATGCTCGAGCTTTGCAATCAGGCGGGCTTCGCGCTGGAATGCATCGAGCATGCTGGCCGTGACTATGAACTGGTGAGGCATCTTCAGGGCCACGTGGACCCCTTCGATGGTATCCCAAGCTTGATAAACGGTTGCGAATCCGCCTTGGGCGAGCTTCTTCTCGATGCGGTATTTACCGATGCGACTACGGGCCCGCAGAATGTGCGAGTCGGCGATTCGTTTGGCGATGGCACCGATGTCTTGAGCAATCATAAACCTTCCTTGGTCATCCTCGATTATCGGCATGCCCCATGAGGAGTATTTGGAAGATTGCGCACAGAGCTTCAAGTCAACCTAGATTGACGAGTCGGTCTGGCTTGGATCGCTGGTCGTTGGCAGGGACTGCGAAAAGTATGGGCAATGGAACAGAGGTTGCCGAGGGTACTTGGGCCAATGCTCTGGAGCTTTCTCTGATTGGCAAAGAAGAAAGACCGATCCTCGTCCGCTGATAATCGTCCGGTGGTCCTGGCAATTCAAACAGACGGAGTCTTTGAGCAGCGTTTGTCTGCGTGCCAGTTCGTCGGGCGAGGGCAAATCACCTTCACTCATGCTTCGACTCGGGCGCGACCACAAGCAACCGGCAGATGAAACACCGAGTCGATTGCTGAGTCGTTGGCTCGGTGGTGGTCCATACGAATTGAATGGGAAGGAATCTAGAGGTTAAGAAACAATACCCAAGCAGGGACATCAACATCGTAATCTCCCCGGCATGGAGTTGAAGCGAGAAAACAGCCATTCATGAGGCAATACTTAGAACTTGAGCTCCAAGCCCGCATCGAATCCATGCAAGAGGATTGTCGCATCGGAGCTGGTGCTCAGCGACATGGCATTCGACAACGGCTCAGGGGCTTGGTCATCCACCGTGGCCAACCCTGATACCACCATCCATCGGTATCCACCATAGAGCCCTGCCCAGCTTCGCAGTTGATAACGGGCCCGCAAGTGAACGGTTAACGAAGCTGCTAGCGAAAGGTCTTGGTCGTCGACCGAAACGCTTCGGCCATTGCCGTCGCTTGCCTGGTTTGAAGCTTGCGCGAAATTCGCATACAGACCACCGTCGATCGAACCACCCAGAGCCGCCCTCTGACTTACCGGCCTCCACAACTCCATCCCGCTGGCTAAGCCAACGAGCAAATTGCTTGTGTCCAACCCGTAAAGTCCCTGTCCGGTGCTCGTAGAGGATCGAAGTCGATACTGCTCGCTGTAGTCGATCACCCGCAGGCCGATGGAGCTGTTTCCGATATCGTCGGTTAACCAACGACGATTCAGTCCATACTGTCTGTAGAGAGCACTGTGCGTCTGCTGATGCAAGTCTGCATTTTGGAAATGGGTCAACCAGCTCGGGTCGCTCGAGCTCAATAAGGAGTTTACGGGTCCGGACGAATCCAAAGACCGATTCCAATTGAGCGAACCCAGATACGTGAATTCATAGCAGTCGATCGGATTGGTCATGTAGCCTACGGTGATCTCACTTGCTAGGTCTGAGCCGAAAGTGCCCAAAGGACCCCCTGCGGAGAATGTCAAGCTTTCGTCACCAGGGCGGCGCATGCCCACGGCAGCATATCGGCCGACCCAGCGAGGCCCAATCCAGGATTTGGTCAATGGCGCTGGAGTGCTTGTGGGCACTGGACTCAAGGTCTGCCAGGGGGATTGAGGCAGGTTCGATTGAGGTCCTGAGACCGGCCCCAAGATTGCCTGGCTCGCGGGAGCCAAAGGTGCTGATACCGGGTTCGCGGGAGCCAGCGGTGCTGATACGGCGCTGGCGGGAGCAAAAGGTGGTGATACCGCGCTGGCGGGAACAAAGGGTGCAGCTAAGGGAGTGGTCGGCAAGGCTTGTCTTGCCGGCTCCGGCACGAGAGCTTCCGGGGGCAGAGAAACCATGGGTTGGGACACCATGGGTTGGGTTGGCTGTTCCAGGCTCCCGCGTGGACGCGGCTTGGCTCCGACAAAGCTTCCTCCAACGGGTTGGATGCCTGCGGCCAAGTTGGCCTGTTCCATCAACCTCAAGTAGTCTTCAGAGGTCAGGGGGCCGGGCTGGGATTCTGCGGCCGTTTGTTCAGGAAGGTTCGCAACGCCAGGAAGTTGCGCAAATATCAACTTGCTAGGACCTAGTGCAACGGCCCATAGGGCAATCGCATAGACCACTTGCCATCCTGGCTTGCTTGCAATCCAATCCGTTGCCATCGACCCGATTCCATTTCGAATGATCCGCACGGCAACTCCAAAACCTAACTTACCGAACCCCTACCGTATCTCGACGTTACCGTATCTCGACTTGGTCGATCACAGGCACGAGCACCATCTTCCGGATCGCCTCGAGCACCTTCTTGGCCTGCTGGTTGTTTTCGGCGAAGCCTTTCACGATCAATCGACCATCTTCGGTCGGTTGTACCGTCACATCTGCGTTGGGTGCAAGCCGAGTTACGATTGCTTGCATTTGCTCTAGGCTCACGCTAGCTGATTTTCCGCGTGCCCAAGGGCGCTGGACGACTACTTTGACGTACATTGGCTTGTGCGATTTGCCCATCTGGACTTCGACAGTTGTTTCGCCGGTTTGATCTCCGACGATGAACAATCGATTGGCATTGCAAACCACTTGGCACACCGAGCTGTCAACCACGTGCAATCGAGAGATCGTTCCGGTGACTTGCAAGGCGCGGATGGCTTGAGTTTCGAGGACGACTTTTTCGGTCGGTTCGATTTCATTGGCGATGACCAGTGGACCAGTGGTGATCAACACCTGGTCGCCTGGTTGGCTCAGAACCCCATCGGTGTTGGGTTGGGTCGAACGCGATAGCTTCGAGATCGCTTGGATCTCGTCGGCGGTCGCTTCGATGTTGGGAAGTGGTGCGATCGTTGGAGCAACCTCGACAGGACCGTTTCCTCTTGGGCCTGTTTCACGGGTGCTACCAGCAACCGGGTCGGCTGTTTGAGGCCCAGACTCCTCGTGTTGGTCGCTCTTGCTAGGGAGCGACGAGCCTTCTGCAGGGAGAATCGGCTCGGGCATCTCGAGCATTGGAGGTCGATTGGTTTGCGACCCGAGCTCCATCACTAGAGCGGGAGTGATTCCGATTGCAGGCAGGTCGGCCGACGGGGTTTGGGTTTCGATAATCGATTGAACGGTCTGGGCGACCGATTCGACTCGCACCGGGATTTCGATTCCGGTCTCCGCGTACGGGCTATCAGGGCTTGGGAATGCCGGCAAAGCGAGAATTCGCTGTTGGTTGAAGTTGACTTTGACGGGCGTCTCGGCGGTGATATCGCCTGATCGAGTCACACGGAGGTTGGATGCATTGGTTGCCGAGGATTGCATGGCGACGCCGCTGTTGGGCTGCTCGCTGCTGGGGGGGGCAATTAGCGAAATCTCGTTAAGTCGTACTTTGGCCCCAACGCTTCGGGATGTTGCAAAATCTTGGGAGACTTGCGGACTCGTCGCGCCATCGTGCTCCTTAGTAAGTTCGATCTTCATCGATGGGGCTTTTACCAAGCTTGGCTGGCGTGATTGAGTTGTCGCAATCGCATTGACAACTCCCACAGGTTGTTCTGATCGATGGTTTGATTCCGATGCGTCGGATCCTGACGGTGTCTCCAGGGCCGAAGCGCTGCGAACCATGGAGGGAATGTCCAAGTTCTGCGGCACTTCAATCTGCGGTTTGCGAGGCGTGATGCCGATGGCACGCCAGGGGCCTGCTTCTCGCCAGGCTCGAG
>Ga0136644_10000407_pt1 | contig 34537 bp, 43 predicted proteins | sample C_130820_EF_Meta_FD_94780 | JGI IMG/M metagenome (GOLD analysis project Ga0136644, IMG submission 94780) | Freshwater microbial communities from Lake Croche, Canada to study carbon cycling - C_130820_EF_MetaG (v2) (version 2) | ecosystem: Environmental > Aquatic > Freshwater > Lake | place...
ATACATTACTGGTCTCTACTGCCGATGAAGCTAAACATTTAGCAAACCTCATTACTGAGAAGGGGCTTGAGAGAGTCAAGATTTTAGCGCTCAATGATTTGGAGCCTCAGATTAACGGAGCGGGGCTAACGACTGAAGGAACGCCAATTTTAAGTCACATTCAGGTCACCCCAGGCTATGAGCAGGTAGCTCAGTGGACGTTAGGGGATTGTTTTATTGTTCCCGAAACTGAGCAACTTTTTTCTCTGAGAGCTCAGCATAAAGACATTACTTTGTTAAACCAACAGAACAAAACGATTAGTCACGATGATTGTTCGATCTCCAGCGGTAACATGCCTACTCGAACAGGTGTTTTTGCACGTCGTAGGGAGATTGATGATCTAATCAATGTGGCTGCAGGGCTAGAGCAACAGGTTGCCCAACTGGAACAGGAAAGAGAAAGTTTATTACAGCATTTGCAGTCTCAAGAAAAAATGCATGCTGAGTTGAAAGATAAACTATCCTCCATTCACATCGAAAGTGTCGAGCACCGCAAAGAGAAAGAAAAGATTCAAGTTGAACTAGGACGTTTTGAGCGTGAACAGGGGTTCCTAGGACAAGAGATCAGCCGATGCGAAGCTCAGGTTCAGGACGTTTTGCGATTAAAAGATGATGCTCAAAATGAAATTGAAAGGCTTAACCAAGAAATTCAAGAAACTATCGTTGAGTTAGAGGCAGTGGAAACTCAATTGAACAATGCAAATAGCTCTCTTGAAACGGCGATCCAGGAGATCAATGACAAGAAAGTGGAACATTCCCGTCTAGCCGAAAGAGTGAATAGCATCCAGTTTCAGTTGGAAACCACCCAATCTGATATCGAAAATAAATCTCGTCGTATTACCCAGTTAGAAAGTAGTTATAGCTCATCGGAAGTCGAATTGGCGAACATGGACCAAAATGTGCTCGAAATAAAAGAGCAGTTGGCGACTAGCGAGACAGAAAAAAATGAAGTTATGGTTCTTCTCTCCGATACAAAACAGGCATTCAATGAGACCTGTACCAAGCTTCAGGAATTGCGCGATAAAAAATCGGAACTTCAGAAGTCACGAGAGACAGTTATCCAGCAAATTCAGGAGCTGGAGCTAAAGATCAGTCAAGAGCAGTCCAGCTTCGAACATCTTTGTGGTATTTCTGTTGAACGTTATCAGAGAGAACCTGTTCCTTTTGATGAGTCGGTTCAAATTGAGATAGATAAGTTGCCGCTTTTCCAAGAACAGCTCAATCTTAATTGGGCTCTTTTGTTAGAGAATGAAAAGAAGGCGCTTTTAGAAGAGTATTTGAAAAATATTCGAGAAAAAGTGTCACGTTATGGAGAAGTAAACTTAACGGCCATTCAAGAGTTTGACGATGTTCAAAAAAGATATGACTTCTTAATGACTCAAAAAACCGATCTTGAAAACTCCATTAATATTCTTGAAGAAGCGATCAAGAAGATTGATGAAACAACTCAAGTTCGATTCACTGAGACCTTTGAAGCGGTTAACATCAAGTTTAAAGAGATCTTCCCCATTCTATTCAATGGTGGAAAAGCCGAACTCTCTCTTATCCAAACAGAGATCCCAGGTCAGGACGCTGGCGTGGACATTCTAGTTCAGCCGCCTGGAAAAAGTCTCAAAAGCATCACTTTGTTGTCAGGGGGAGAGAAAGCTCTTACTGCAGTCAGCTTAATTTTGGCCATTTTTGCCAGAAAACCAAGCCCATTCTGTCTGCTAGACGAAGTGGATGCTCCGCTTGATGATGCCAACGTGTCTCGTTTCAATACTGTGATTAAGAAAATGGCTGAAAAAACTCAGTTCATTATGATTACTCACAATAAGAAAACGATGGAAATTGCTGAAGCTCTTTATGGGGTAACCATGGAGAGAGCTGGAATTTCTAAAATGACCAGTGTCCGGTTGAATTAAATCGAATAGACCAAAAATTCTGGATATTCTAAGCTCACCAGCGTACCCTTAAATAAATGGCAACACGCATAAGACTCGGCCTTCTGTTGTTTTCTTTGTTGTTTGGTGCGCTGACAGTTGCCACCGACCCTGTTGATTTAGAAAAACTTGAGTACCAAAATGCCAGGGATATAGCTTTTCGAGTTTTACATCTCTACCCGAAAGAAAAATATACCTATGTCGGCATCGGGAGGAGCATGACCCCCTTGGTTGCGATTTTGAAAGAAATCAATCCCGACAATATTTCTGTCTTACCTCTTTCCAACATGTATCACAGACCCGGGACACATGAAGATTACGATAGTCCGCTGTCCAAAGAAGTAGAAACACGACTCTTTGACCACTTTGAAAGGTTCTTACCCTCACAAAAAAAGACTCAAGGAAAAGCGGTTCTTTTTCTGGATTTTGTGATCGGGGGGGGATCTGCTGTAGCGACCGAAGAGTATCTTACTAAGTTCGCTAAAGAAAAAAGGCCTGATATTAAAGTTAAAATGCTGATCTTTTCTCCCTATATAAATCCGGAGAAGATATCTAAAGCCGAAAAAGATTACGATGTTATTTCGACAAGAGATTACGAGGTTTTATCGCAAAGATGGATGTTCTCTTGGTTTGACAAGCGAGCTGAATTTGGAAATTTTTCTTACCCATTCGAAGGAAGCGAGACTCTTAAAGTTAATGAATCTCAGGAGCGACAACAGTTTTTAGAACACTATCGGACCTACATGAGAGCGGATGTAGAGTTGAGAGCTTTTTTATTCAATTGTTCTAATTTCTTCAAGAGACTTCGCGGATAATGTAAACAGTTTAGTCACTTCCTCTTTAAGTATTCTATTTTTTTAAAACAACTTAAATTGTGTAAAAATGTTCATTATTGTTAAGTTCTCATTTTTGCGAGAGTTGGATAGAATTTGTGATGGGGGAAACATTTTATTCTGTAAAGGTGGTTCGTGAATGTTTGTCCGCAAAGTAAATAATAAAGGCAGCGCCCTTATCTTGGGGTTGGTTGTCGGTTCGGCAGCTATTTTAGGCTCAATGGCACTCCTCCAATTGTCTACCAATTATCTTTCACAAAATAGTCAGACTGCTAAGTCGGCTCAATCCGCTGGGGGGGACTTGGTGGCACTCGACTATGTTCGAGGCAAGTTCGTCTTTGGCAAAGATGCAGATGGAAAGCCAGTCCCGCCCGAATGGTACGTGGACCCTTACCCAAGTGCCGAAACAATCGCACAGGCTCAACAGAGCGCTAGTATTCTCAAAATTCCCGGTCGGGTTGTGGCTATTGCAAAAGCTAATTCCAGCCAGGGCTTGGTTCCCAAGTGGGAGAGCTTTGGGCGCAAGGAAAGTGGTGGAGCTTGTACACATCTCACTGTACCGCAGAGTTTTAACGGGGAAAATCGCCCAGATTCTTTTTGTGATATTGAAGGATTTCCAGTTCTTCAATTTGATATTGATAAAAGTAATTTGGGTTCCGTGGAACATCAGTTTGGAGTCTCGGCATTTATTGGTAAGTTAAATATTTCAGTTTTAAGCGAGTCGGAGCTAAAAAACTATTTGAACGGTGGATCTATCGCTGCCACCAAAGATAATATCGCGGCAAGTGCAGTCACTTTTAGAAGTTTTGTTCCCAACTCTCAAAAACCGCACGCATTGAGTCGGATGGAAGTGCAAGTGGGCAATACGATTGCCGAGATACCGGTCGATTTGCCTCCGGAGCCCGATTGTAATTTGACGTTGCTTTCCTCGGTTCCTACCTATACTGATGCTGACCCTGGGTTTAGACCGGGACGTAATGTGAGTTTTGCTTTAAAAACAAACAGTGTCACCGTGACAGCGCAGAGCTCAATAGATGGTGGAGCGACTTATCAAGACGTTCCGGTGCTTGGTGGGCAGAGTGTATCGACCGTGGGAAATTTCCGAACAGTTTCCACCCTTAATTTAACAGTTCCTCAGAATCCGAATCCCGGACAAAAACTTTCCGACACAACTGTTGCCTGGATACCTAGAGTCAAAGTCTTGGGAGTTGAAGGAGGTACTGGGAAAAACTGTTCGCTTTCGGTTCCTATTCATCAAATTCCTCGGCCGGTTTGTTCATTGGCAGCTACTAAACCTCAGATTTTGAAGGGGCAAAGTACGGTTATCACGGTAGATTGCACCGGCCCTCAAGGTGGGCCTGTCGTTTCTGCTACGATTGCAAATCAAGCTGTTCCAGCAAGTTTTAAAACGACTAAGAAAGCGACTAGTAATTACACCCGAACTGAAATTCGAAACTCCGAACAGATTACCGCTATAGTTCGAGGTCCTGAAAGCAGTATCACTGTGACAACACAGCTGGGAGATGTTTGCCCCTTTAACGACCCGAACTATTATCAGACTTTGATACAGCCTTCAGAATGGCTTGATATTAGAGATATTGTGAGTGAAGATCAAAATAAAGTAAGGGCCTATGACAATGCTGATCCCATTGCATTCATCCATAATTCCTCCGAACAAAAAGTTCTAAGTCATTTCAGTTCAGAGGTTCCTGCAGAGTTTCTGGCTGAAGGACAAAGTTTTCCCCCGCCTCCGGGGCTGCAAAGAGATGGCCATGAGACTATCGCGGGGACCAATTGTCGGTGGAGCTTGGTGTTTAATACCTCGAACGGAAATTTGAGTAGATTTAATCAGGTCGTTAATGCAAACACCCTACAACTTGATAGAGTTGGCTTAGTTCTTAACAGCTCGGGTCGCACAAGTTTTGTTCTTCCAGCTAATACCGCGCAAACTCACTATTCCCTGGTAAGTCGTAATTATGATCTGAAAGTGGATAGTAATAGTGGAAAAGTGGTGGTTAAAGAAACAGTGGTTTACCAGAAGTTAAAGCCTCAGGTAGCAAACGCCAACAATGGCAGAATAAATCGTTCGCCAGTCAGGACTTGGATTAATGACGGAGATCCCATAACTCATTTACAGGATTTTTGGGTATGGGGAGAGACTAAAAACAGCCCAGCTGTTCATCGAGAGCTTGTTCTCTCGGGTTCTGGGGAGGTTTATCTGTATGGTCCTGCGAGTTATCATAAAGTTTTGGCGGGTGGCGCCTCGGGGTGTTCCGAACCGCCTCTTGATCGTTTCTATGTAGGATGGGCTGAGAATGAATTTAATGTCCATAATTTATTTTTAGCCGAAATAGACCCAGAGGCTCATTGCAAACCAGGGCGCCTATGCATGATTAGTAATCAGTTCAATAGAGAATCTGGAGCCATGCCTACCAATTATCAGCCTGGGTGGTGGTTTAATTCTAATTTTAGGGACATCAGCGGCAATACATACAATTACCCCATCGGGGTTACCCAGGGCGGTCAGGCGTATTGGGTCGAAGTGGGGCCTGACACCGATCCGCAATGTAAAATTCAACGGGCTCGACTCCGCCAAAGTGGCTGTTTTAAATCCGACACAAAAATTATGATGGCCGATGGAACCCATCGAGAAATCTCGAAAATTGCAGAGAATGATTACGTCTTTAACCCACACTACCAGACCGGGGTGAGGGTGAAATCTCTGGTCAAAGGGCCTGAGAAAAAATCTCTTTATGAAGTGTTAATAGGGAAAGATAAAGTTCAAGTGACCGAGGACCATCCATTTTTCACTTCACGGGGTTGGTTGCAAACTTTAGAATTAAAAACGGGAGACGTTCTTTTAGGAGATGGCGAGGGGAGAACGGTAAACCAAGTAAAAAAACTTAAGTATCTCGGCCCTCAAGATGTATGGAATTTTGAGTTAGATACAGACGAACCCTTAGGGCATGTCGTAGTGGCTAATGGGCTGCCTACGGGAGATCTCACCACTCAAATTCAGCTGAAAAACAAGAGGAAAGCTCTACCGTGAAGAATTTAAGTATCGCAGTGGTGGCTCTCTTAGTCGTTTTTGGAGCACTTTTTTGGAGAAAAGTGCAAAGGGTAAGTTCCGAAAATTTAAGTGGAGAGGTAAAAGATGATAAAAACTCGATCCATATTTTGGATCCTAGAGACGTCGTAAAAGCTCCAAATATTTTAGAACGGCGAACTCAAAATCAATTGGAAAAGATTAAGTGGGACAGATCTCAAAGAAAGATAGGGCTTAGCACTTATCCTATTCCCATAGTCAACCATGAAGCCATTTTAGAATTTGAAATTGCAACCACGGGAGCCTGTTTTCCTGGAGACGCCAATGCCATTGCGATGGAATTAAAATCTTCTCCGTCTCACAAAGTTTTAGCCACTTTAGAAAGTCTTTCAGGCGATGGGAAATCCTTGTCTTGGGATTTGCCTAAAACTTTTTTCAGCGCCGGCAAAGCAGGGCATGAGTTTAGGTTGCCCGTGAGCTCCGATCCTGTTCAGTATGCTTTTTATCTTTGTACTGCAGACTCTTCCGACACTAGCTGCCGCTCAAAAACGGTGAAGGATATTAATGAGATTTTCACTGAGCACATTCAAAAGAATCCGCAGGCCGGCAAAGAACTTAGGAATATCTTTTTTCAGTATTTTATCCTAGATGAAAGGGGCCTCACGGCTTTTGCCGATACTCCTAAGGGAGCACAGAGATTTGAGGATCTTAAAAAGTATCTGCAGGAGAGACGGAGCTCAGAAAAGAAAATGGATGAAGTCATTGGGCTGACTAAAAAAAACACTCAAACCCTCGCATCCCTGCCTTTTCAGTTCGATGGAAAGAAACTTAAAGTAGAACTTCCAGAGTATCGACCTGAGGCCTGCGCTAAAAGCCAAAAAACTCAAGGGAGACCTGGGCAGTGAAAGAAAAGTTTTTCAAATTAAATCGTTCCGGAATGTCACTTGCTGAGGTTTCGATCGCTTTGGCTATTTTAGCAGTGCTCGCCGCCGGTAGTGGGATGGTTGTGTCTCAAACCCTGAAACTCAAATTTAATTCCGAAGCCAAGCTAAGTGCAATAGATTATCAAGATGGGATAGCTAATCTGATTGCTGTGGAAGTTAGCAGGCTTGCTAATCAGGACTGTAACCCTCCTCCGGCAGTTAACTATTGTGATCGCGTTGTTTGGGCATCGAAATTTGGTCCTTTAGATCTTCCTGGGGGTGTCGGTGTTATCGAAATTATAAATTCGATTTTACCCACGAAATTGACGGACTTTTCCAATAAATTAGATCAAAATTCTCTGGAGCAAAAATCTTTTTATGATTCTTTGAGCGGCTGCCGGGTGAAACCCACTGTTCCCTCAAACAACTCCGATCCAGGAGTCTATAACTTTTGTGTTAATCTGAATCGAACCGGAAACGCGGAATCGACAACCAGCCTTCTGGACGCCGAAGCGGCCATAGTCGAAGTGAGAGCTGAGCTACTCACAAAGCAGTCTGACCAGAGCACCAAAATCAGGGGACCACAGCCTTCTATTCAGGATTTTATAATTGCCGGGAAGAGCGGTCAGCAAGTTAACCTTATCTATCGGATTTTATGGAAGCGCGCAGGCCCGCTCAATTCTGGGTTTTACTCTCTCAATGGGCAGAAAGTGGTGAATATTAGTGAACTACGTTAAACGGAAAAAAAAATCACAGCCCAAGGGAATTTCTCTGATTGAGCTTTTGATAACTTCTTCGGCGATGATAGTTGTTGCGATTGCGATTGGTAGATTTGCAAATAGTGATGGTAGCTCTAGTCTGCAATTAAGTAGAACTTTAGGGGCTAATTCCGTAGCTCAGGAATTTTTTCAATTGCGGAAAAAGCATTTTACCAACTACACAACGGCACCGGTCTTTAATTTAAAAGCTGATGCTGTCGGGATGATATTTTCCGGGGCTACTTTGTCTTATACCAATCTCAGCAATGCAGGAGGCGGTGTTGAGACTTTCAATACCACTTGTAAAAGCTTGCCCGCTAATATCTCCCCTTTGCTGCAAGCGGATCTCGACGAGGTCAACAATTGCTTGGCTGCTAAATGTGGAAACAATCAAATTCCGGTTTTAAGGGATGCTGGGGGAACTCAGGTTTTCCCACAAGGAGCTGGTGATGGGCGAGATGGAAATCCGCTTGGAGCTTCTTTGTGTTTTAGATTAGATGGGCAAGTCACAAGTTATAAAACGGCAACCATGCGCCTTATCACTTTGGTCACATTACCCGGCAATCAAGGGGTCCTGCTTCAAAGGTTGGAGGCTGTTTTGCCAGCGCCCAAAGTGGGTCAACCGGATTCAATTACTATTAAAGCTGTTCTTCCCAGTAGCAATTAATAGATGACTCATTTTTAAGAGGCTAGTTAAGAGCTCCGATCGGTTCAAATAATCCCCGATCATCACATCCCACCACTTAACATGGGACTCAAGATATTTGTCTTCGGCACGGAAACGGCCTTCATAGGTGTAAGTGAGCGAGTGATATTTTGAGTAGTAGTAATCCTTAGTCGTTCCCATCGGGTAGTACCCAAGAATATCTCCCGTTGTCCCATAATCAATTGAAAGAAGTTTTTTGGCTTCTTTAGCGAGCTGAATATGATGGGAAAGGTCGGGCTCAGGAAGTTTTTGACTGGTATAGGCCCAAGGATAAAGCAAGGCGCCTATGCAGCAGTGATAATCCACCGTTACCTGAAAATTTAAATTGTAAGGAGTTTGGGTGAGTTTTTCTAACTGGCTAGCTAAAGCTTTTGTTTCAGGTTGAGAGAAACCTTCAAAATCTGCTTCCGGAACACTCCAATCCCGATTCAAATCAACTCCATGAGCATTATCCCTTTTTCGATGGTCGTAACCATCCGGATTTAAAATAGGAACAAAGACCAAAACGCCTCCACTTTCGATAAAGTTTTTAACATTGCCCTCCGAGTTTTGTGTCTCCAGAAGCTTCACGGGTAGAGTTGTTTCGATATTTAAAAATTCATTACCATGGGTACTTCCGCTCATAAGAAAAGCGGGTCTTTTCGGCAGAGCCATTTCTTTCATCACTAGAACCATTCGCAAGGGGCGCCCTTCGACGCTTTTGCCGTAATCTATTAAATGAACGATTCCGGGATTTTGGTCGGCCCACTTTTGGGTCTCATTTAAAATCTCTTTATAGGGTTGTCCGAATATTCCGGAATCACTTTCTATGCTTGGGTAAGCTTCAAAGCAGAAACAAAGAGAAATGAACAAAATAAGATATTTCATGCGTCTCCCCCCAGATAAGATTAATTTTATCTGTTGGACTAGAGAAGTCGAGTTGAGATCCCAACAATCCTATTTTTGGCTGATAAGTTCAAAGCAAGGCTGATTGGCCGATAAAAACTTGCTTTCGAAGGATGTTCTGCCATCAGGAAAAGAGGCCAAATCATTATAGGCATTTGGGACGACTGGGCCGCTATAGAGGTTTTTTAGGTTGTGTTTTGTTTCGCTGACGTAAGTGGCTTCCCGGATATAAAATTCCTGATCCGAAGCCCAAATCAATAGGCCGCCAGGTTTTAAAATTCTTACCAAATGAGCCATGACGGCGTGAAGGTACCATCTATTTTTTCGGTGAGCATTTTTCGGCCAAGGGCAGGGATACAAGATATAAATTCTTTCTACACTTTCCGAGGGAATTCCTGTGATGAGGGCTGGGATGGCATTGCCCCGGAAGCCTTGGATGTTGGGAAGTTGAGATTTAACAAACTTTTGAATCATTCTTCCTGAGCGAATTTTGCATCGCTCGATAGCCACCAAATGAGATTCAGGATTTTTTTTAGCGAGCTCAAGAAAAAAGCCCCCGGTCCCAGCACCTATTTCAAGCCAAATGCAGGGGTGTTTTTCGAAAATATCTTTGGGGATTGGGGTGTGACCTTTGTCGAGCCAGTATTTTTCGTTCCGGGCGTGAGTCTGTTCCGATTGCTTTAAGTCCCAGTTTGTTTGAGCGAGATTCGCAGAAGGCGGGGCTATTTTAGCCCAGGGCCTAAACGGGGGGTTCGTAACATCTTCGGCATCTAGCTTCATAAAACTCGTCAGCTCCTACAAGCACCTGGCTATCGTTTTTTTCCAAGCTTTCTAGCTTGTGCCTCTGGGTGCGACTTGCGGTATTACCACAAACTGTGCAGATCGCAGCCATTTTAGTTACAAATTCGGCAGTGGCCATGAGAAGTGGCATGGGTCCAAATGGAACCCCTCGATAGTCTAAATCTAGGCCAGCGATGACGACTCTAAGGCCCCGATTGGCAAGTCTTTGGCTGATTTCAACAATGGAAGGGGAGAAGAATTGAGCTTCATCAATGCCGACAATTCGGGTGTTGTCGTCGAGGTGGCTCATAATCTCTTCAATATTGTGAATGTTTTGAGCGTCTAAACGCAAGGAAGAATGACTGGTCACGTGCTCTTGGGAATAACGGTTATCAATAATAGGTTTAAAAATTTGAATCTTTTGCTTAGCGATCTGAGCCCTCTTAAGACGACGAATCAGCTCTTCAGTTTTTCCACTGAACATAGATCCGCAAATGACTTCTACCCACCCCGAATTCCAAACCGTTGGCACTTGAATATTCACTTTAGATTTATCCCCCTATCTGCCCTCAATATAATTGCCGAGGTTCCTACCGACAAGTCAGAATAAGTAACTTTTTTTGCCTCGAAAGGTCGAAAAACGCCTGTAACTTTAATATGATGCATGGCATTAACCTGATTTTGGAGAAATGAATTTGGGTTTTAGGTAGTTGAGTTTTTTGGCAATTCGACTTGCCGTTTTTACCGAATTTGTGTTGAGTACAACGTATGGCAACAGATATATCTTCAGTTCAGGCCGCATGGCCTCTTTCGGCCCAAATTGGACGAACATGGTTTCGTTGGAGAAGTTTTGCTCCAGTTCCTCTTTTTTTGATGCTCTTTCTTTTGCCTGCTGACTTCATCTGTTCTTCAGCTCAGTACAGTTTGCTTGTTTTAGGTGTGGCTCTAGCGGAAGGGTTGAGAATCTGGGCCGTAGGCCACGCTGGAAGTAACACAAGAACTCGAGGGGACGCTGTACAGCAGTTGGTTCATGCGGGGCCCTATTGCCACGTGAGAAATCCCCTCTATATTGCGAATATCGCCATGTACACCCTATGCGGTGTCATTTTCGGATTTGGTCTTTTGAGTCTCTTTATTTTTATTTACTCGAGTGTGGAATATTACTTTATTGTCTCTTTCGAAGAGCAGATCCTCTCCAAGACCTTTGGAGAAAGTTACGTGCAGTACACCCAAACTGTACCTCGCTGGATTCCTTCTTTTAAACCTCGATGTGCTTCGAGTGGCCATTCGTTTGATCTGTGGCGAGCTTTAAAGAGTGAAAAAAGCACTTTTTACTCTATGACTGCGATGGCTTTGGGATTTTTTATCAAAGCGGCTCTTCTAAAATAAGAACGAAAATCCACCACCAAACCCTAACATGGTTTTTTTAGGGTAATAGAGTTTCATTTGAAGCCCCATTTTAAAGTTTCGAGCCATAGGTAAATCAAACCCAAAACCTAACACCGGTCCTACCCAATCTTTATTTTGAAATGCTAAACGAAAGTGTAAGTAGTGAAGTCCTGTTAATGCATAACCGGTGATAAATGGCGTTGAGAGATTAAATTTATAATTGAGCTCAGACAAAATCAGAGAGGATGTTTCTGGGTTGGAATTGTAGAATGCGGTCAGTTCTAAAGTGTCCTCTCCTAAAAGCAACCCCAGATGGGCTCCGGTAAGGGTTTGAGGTAAGGAAAGTCCTGCTAGACTGTCTGGTACAAGGAATTCCAGATTTAAACCTACTAATACGCTGTTAACTTGTGGAATTGAGGCGGAAGAGGATGGGGAAATGGCGGGCGGAGAAGCGGGGTTTACGGTGGAGGCGAGAGCTAATGAACTTCCCCCAATTAACACCCACAAAAATAATAGTTTCATGCGAGCCATCATCGGCAAGAAGGGGCTAGAAGTCTACAAATTTTCTAAGAGCCATTTTGTAAGTTTGGCTAAGGAGCCCACTTGCCAGGACTGGTGCAACAAGAAGGAATTTCTTGTCTTAAAATATGGAAGGTTTTTTCCGCTTTTTCCATGAAGCTCTCGGTGCTGCCGATAAAATATCTTCTAGGGTGACCCTCCCACGCTTTTTCAATGCGGGTATCCATCTCTTGAGCTTCTGTAACGGTTTCAATTCTTACCGGGTTCTGATGGTTGTAACCATTCTCTTTCGAGGGGGTCCTTAGGTGTATAACCGCCGAGTAGTTTAATAATTCTTTTTTTCTAGATAATTGGAGCTCGTCAAAAAATGACTTTTGAGATTTGGGCCAGTAGGCCAAACCATCTAAAGTTCCACGATCACAGATAGCGAGTGCATATTTCTGTTCTAGTGATACAAAATGTTCCATCTCCTTTTGTATGTGAAATATTGCTCTTTGGGCAACCTCTCTACCATTTCTGGAATCTTCTCTCCAAAATCCACCACGAAATAAGATGGTCGCGGCTTCGGGTAGAAGCGCTACGTGGGGGCAAAATTGCATTCTGGCCATTTCTAAAATAGCCGATTTCCCAGCACCTGGACCTCCGGTTATGACGATTTTGTGGAGTTTATGTTTTCTTTTTAAGCATTCACATGTTCGAGTGGCTGTAAATTGACTATCCATGAGTTAAGCCTTGGGAATTCTCAAGAAAAAACTGGTGCTCTCATTTATTGCTTTCGCACCTAATATTATCATATCGGTAAAGCAAAACCGGGGGATTCCGTTCATTCCTCCGGTTTTATAATGAGAATGGATTAAAAATCAATCTCTGCAAAATTATTCCCAGTCGTAGTCATCAATATCTGAAAAAGACTCGATAGGCTCTGTTCGTTCATTGCCTTTATTCGAAGCAAAAACCCCAGAAGGGCTGGTGCTTATGGGCACCTTCTGTTTTAAAACCAACGCATTTTTCGGAACCGCAATCCTTAATACTCCATTGCTATAGTAAGCGTCGATATTTTTAGGGTTCAATAAAATAGGGAATGAAAACTCTCTTAAAAAGTTCTGATGATGACATTTGAGAACTGTCGTTGTTCCTGTCTCTGTTGGGCAAGTGTGATGTCTCTTAACAGAAACTAGAAGCGTTTTTCCATCGACGCTGATGTCAAAGTCGTCCGATTTCAAATTGGGTAGATCAAAGCTCAATAAAGTATGAGACTTCGTTTCCTCGATGTCACAAATAGGATCTCGGGCTAAAACCGAAAGTTTTTCTTTGAGTTTGGTTAATGCGGACATAGCTAATTCTCCTCAACTACTAATACTGATCTGCAAAGGCTATTCCAAAGCGGGTAACGATTAAGGAGAGGGTGAATTTCACCTTAAAGAAAGGAGAAAGAAAATAAAAACAATAACTGAGGCTATACTGCTTAAAAGAACAGCTCCTGCAGCGCAATCTTTTGCTATTTTAATTTTAGGGTGTGTCTGTTCTGTCGTAAAATCACACATTGACTCTAATGCCGAGTTGAACAACTCGAGTGCCATCACATTTCCTACGCAGAGGCTAAATAGAGCGCACCAAAGGGGAGCCGGCCGAATGATAAGAGATAGGATCAAGAGCGAAATTGATAAGAAAGTATGGGTTCGAAAGCTTTTTTCATTTAGAAAAGAAAACTTTATGCCTGCTGTAGCGAATTTGATCCGTTCGAAAAAATGTAGATTCTTTTTGGTGTTCAAAGTGATTTATTTTTTTTAATGCTAAGTGAAATATGAGACTAAATCAAGCGCAGTGGCTTAGAGACCGATTTGGTTCAGTCTCTCAATCAATGTTTGCAGAATGGGAGATGCCAGTGTTGTTTTTGTTTCAGCTAGAAAAGCTCTCCTCCAGTTTACCTCGTGCACAATCTTGTTTAGAAGAACTAAAAGGTCTGTTTCTGTAATGACTCCCCAAGAGCCGTCCGGGTTTCGATGCAAAATTGCGGAAGTACCGTACGTTTCGATTTTTTCAAGGGCCTCTGACAATTTCGTTGTCGAGCTTAGAACAGGAACATTTCTCCGCACAACCGAACCGATGGTAACAGCCTCAAATGAATTGGCCCCTTTGAATTTCAATGGGAAAAAGCGATAAAAAATGTCCCGATCGGTTAAAACTCCAATGGGGTATTTTTTCTCAGTCACAATTAAATGATGTATCCGGTGGTGAATCATTAGAGAAAGAGCCTGTTGGCAGGAGGCCGACACGTCTAGAGTGAGCAAAGGAGAGGTTGTGAAATGGCTTTTAAAAACCTTTGTGATTTGTGGGTTTTCAGTCATGAGTTCACTTTCGGGGAGGAGTGAAATCTCCTCCCCGAGCCATTAAGCTGCTTTTTTGGCTGATCCTGTTTTGTGGGGTAGAACCGCTTGACTCAAGTGGGAGAATTCATCAGATAGAAGCCCGACAATATCTCCAAAAGAGATAATACCGACAATTTTTCCCGAGGAGTTTACTACTGGCATCCGCCTGACTTTACCTTTTTTCATTTTACTGATGACTTCATAGACTCCCTCTTGGGCTTTAGCTGTCACCACTGGACGAGTCATGATCTCTCTGACTTGGGTGGTTTCGCAGTTCTTGCCCGACGCGAGAGCTCGGATGGCTAGATCGCGGTCGGTTAAGATCCCTTCCGGTTTGCCATTTTTTTGAACAACAATTGTACCTACGTTGTTTGATTTCATTAACTTTGCACTTTCAGAGATTGTGGTCTCTGGGGGACAAGTAATGACCTTAGTTTCCATGTATTGAGAAATAGCCATAGGGTATCCTTTCTTAGTTAAAACATCCAAGAGCTGACTCAAACTCCCAGATAAAGTTCCAAACTGCAGTAACGGTGATCTTTTCTGGAATGACTGGTGTAGAGTCTTCTTCCAAATCGGCCAACTTTGCTCCGTATCTGACCACGGTATTGAAGTTAGGAGGTGTAACGCTGTTAAGTTTCGGCGAACTGAAGCGGCAATTTGCATCAAAATTCGAAAATTGGTCTTTCGCATCTTGAAGAGCTGCCTGCTGGGATTCTTTTCGCAGTTTCATTTGATTTTCCGGGGTTAGGAGAAAATCAGGACTTGAAAGTTGCGCGAAGGTCTGTGCTTGAGTATCAGGCTTCAAGGCTTCTATAGAAGCAAGAAATCCAACCAGTTCATCTTGAAGTTCGGGAAGAATAGTGATGTCATGCAGGGTCATTGAAATTGTATTCCATGTTTTCCATTTTCTTTCGCAGAGGATTCGTGAATGGCCATCTCCGGTCGGAATGTATTCTGTTTCTCTGATGAATCCACCTGGATGAGTTGTCAGATTGTCTTTGGTGTCACGTAAATATTTTTTAGCGAGCGGAATAATTTGGTTAGCGATCTCCGCATTTGCGGTTTTGGCCTGTTTTGTCGAATCGTAGCATACCGAATTCACGGTAACCTGGATTGTGAAGATATCTGGAGGAAGACTGGCTTCTCCTTGCCCGGTAATTTGGATGGTCCCAGCAATCCCAGCTAGCGGAATCATTAGTAAAGAAAGCAGGTAAACTCTTAAAAAATAGGTTTTCATAAATAAGACTCCTTTAAAAGCAGTGTGCAAAAAAACTGCAAGCGAAGTGCCATAAAAAAATTAAATGCTCAAATTAAATTTTTTCGGGCACTACAGTTGCAGATTGGAAGCAAGAATCTCTTCAAGGTGGTGAGCAGTGAAAAAAATAATTTTACTTTCGGTGTTTAGTCTTCCTTTGTTAGCACTCGGCGCTACAGGCGAACATGTCAGGATTTCAAACCTTGAACAAAAGAAGTTTTTAAATAAAATTAGGCGCATTTACAGCAAAAAAAACGACCCTGAGATTCTGAATGAAAGGCCACGTAAATATTCAAGTCAGGATGATTCATTGATTGATCCCAACTCCATGCTTAAGTTTAAAAAAAACAGCAAATTATTAACCGTTTTTGAGCAACTAGCTCAGCAAAAGATGTCTCCAAATTTCTTAAAGGCCCAGTGCCGTTGGTTAGCAAAAGTTTCGCCCGATCTTAAATGTGAATCTAGTGGGGGCGCCATTTCTAGAGAGGGGATTCGGAACCACGATAGGGTGGAGGATTTAGCAGCAACTTGGTTGGATAAAGTAGAAAATAGCATCGATAAATTACCAGCCTCAGGGGAGAGTTCCTTGGCTTTGTGGTCCGATGATTATTGGAGATTGTCCTGGGGTGCTACTTCTTATCGATATGGAGAGGGAAAATATTTCTATAATTACCGCGAAGCCGTGGCCTCTTACACTCAACCTGATTACTGGCTAAAAGAATTCCAGAAACTTAACTTGAATGAACTAAATCAACAGATTCAAACATGGTCCCCCGCCGAAAAGTATGATCTTGTTACCAACAACAAGGAGTTTGGGCTTACACAAGAGCAGAAAAATGAAGGGCTTCAGTTTGTCGATGAGTCCGGTGATGTTGAAGGGTGGATGGGCATCTGCCACGGTTGGGCTGCAGCTGCGATTATGGCACCTAAGGCTATTAAAGGTTTTGAAATGTGGGGGGCCGAAGGGACGTCAGTCAAGTGGTTTCCACATGATGTTAGAGCGATAACAAGTCTTGCCTGGGCTAATGGTTATTATCCAAGTAATTTTGTGGGGGCTAGATGCGATAACAAAACTCCGCAAACCTATCGCAATGGGCGAATGAAAGACAGTGATTGCTTCGACAATAATCCTGCCACTTTTCATTTGGCTTTAGCCAATTTGATTGGAATCGGAAAAGCCTCATTTGTAATGGATGCAGCATTTGATTATCAGGTTTGGAATCAACCCATCCAAGCCTATAAGTTTACCTATTTTAATCCGTTGAAGCCGACCGAACAGAGTTCGAGCTGGGCTGAGGTTGCTATTCCCTACGATGCGGTATTTAAAGCCAGAGACAGGTTTCAAGATCCATTAACTCGGGGAGAGAGAAATTCTTATTCTGGAGCCTACGATGACGGTTCCATTTCTAAAATAGTGGGGGTGATCGCTTCGGTCGTGTATTTGGGAGAGGTGAATCCCTTGCACGGTGACGCCGTTCGGAACGAGAGCTTCATTCGAGTGTCATACACTTATGATCTTGAACTTTCAGAATCGGTAGAGGGTTATAAGCTAATCGGTGGGGAGTGGCATACCAACGCTCATCCCGATTTTCTATGGGTTCCTCAGAAAGGATCTGTGGCTTACAGCACGATGGATGGAGAAGTTCCAATATTTAAAGGTGATGAGCCCCCTTCCAACGATTTAATTGATCGGGCTCAATCCGGAAGCCGACAGGGATATCCTCTGTGTTCTGTGATTTCCAAACTATTACAGTCATCTTCGGTTGAGAGTAAGTACCAGTGCCCCGGTTTTTAAACTGTGTCTCAGTCTAAAGGGGATGGGGCGTAAATTGTCTCCAATGTTATTTAAATTACGTCTAAATTGCCATGTCAGACCGATTTCAGGCTGATTTTAGAGTTGGCTTAGAGATTGCTCTTCCTCAAGTTTGGCTAGTGCATTTTGCATTGCCTGGACTGAGGAATGGTTTATGAAAAAGTTTTTTGCTGTAACGTTGGTAGCTGCTGGATTGTTGCTTAGCTCCTGTGGTGGTAGTAATAACAATAATGATTGTCCACAAGGGGTGAACACAACAAACCCGAATTGTCCCAATTATAACCCCAACTATTACAGCCAGCCGGGAAATCAATATCCCAATGGGCAGTATCCGAACGGACAGTATCCCAACGGACAGTATCCCAACGGACAGTATCCCAATGGACAGTATCCCAATGGACAGTATCCCAATGGACAGTATCCCAATGGACAGTATCCCAATGGACAGCGATACCCCTACGGGCAATATCCTTATGGACAAATGCCTTATGGGCAATACCCTTATGGCTACGGACAAAATCCCTACGGCTACGGTCAATACCCTTACTACCGCTAAGGTTATCTAAAGATTGGACTAAGTATTTCTTGATGCTATGATTCTGTTCTAATTGAGAACGGAGTCATAGCATGTTTTATTTTCCTTTCCGGACATTTTTTCTTTTATCCCTGCTTTTAGTGCTTCCACAATGTGGTTACAATTCGCTTCAGGCCTTAGATGAAGAGGTTAAAGCGAGTTGGAGTGAAGTGGAAAATCAATACCAGCGTCGCTATGATTTAATTCCCAATCTCGTGAACACGGTTAAAGGCTACGCCAAGCACGAGAAAGATACTTTAGAGGCTGTGGTCACAGCCAGAGCTAAAGCAACTACTACCGAAATCAAAGTTAACAATTTGTCCGACAGCTCCAATTTTAAAAAGTTTCAACAGGCTCAAGATTCTCTAAGTAATGCACTTTCACGCTTAATGGTAGTCGTCGAAAAATACCCTGACCTAAAGGCCAACGAATCCTTCAGGGATCTTCAAGCTCAGTTAGAGGGAACTGAAAACCGAATTGCTGTAGCTAGAAATCGTTATATTCAAAATGTAGCTAAGTTTAACACCATGGTGAGATCGTTCCCTACCAATTTAACTGCTCAGCATCTGTTGCATTTGCAAGTTAGAGAGACTTTCAGTGTTCCGGAAAAGGTTAAAGAGAATCCGAAAGTAGAATTCTAAGATTGAGAATTTTTAGCCAAAGTCTGCTTGTTATTTGTTTTTCATGTCTAATAAGCGGAAAACTTTTCTCTAAAGACGTTCCATCTTTTTCAGGTTGGGTAGTTGATTCTCAAAACTATCTTTCCAGCTCAGCAAAAGAGCAATTAAGTCAAAGAATAATTCAGCTGAATTCGAAAGCTAATATTCAAGCGGCGGTATTAATCACGGCCTCTCTAGAAGGCGAAGAGATTGCTTCTTATGCATTGAAAGTGGTTGAAAATTGGAAGTTAGGTAAAAAAGGCACCGACAGAGGGGTTCTGCTTTTACTCGCTGTCGAAGACAGAAAATCTCGTATAGAAGTAGGTTACGGTTTAGAAGGCGATCTTCCGGATGCCAAGTGCAAACAGATTTTGGCTTCGGTGCGCAGAGACTTCCGACAAAGAGATTATTTATCAGGACTGAGTAAAACCCTAAATCTTATTGAGTCTCAGATTTTGAAATCGGGAGTTCCTATTCCTGATGAGGAATCAAAGTTAAATAATCCCCGAGGTCTTGGGATAAATCTGTTGTTTTTGCTGGTGGTTTTAATCGTCACTTTAAAAAACATGTTTTCGAGTTTTCGTTATCGTCGCTATGGTGGCGGGGTCACTCCAAGAGGTTTTAGACGCGGAAGTTCTTCAGGTTATCAAGATTGGGATAGATCGGATTGGGGTGGTGGTGGCTTTGGCGGAGGCGGTGGAGGCGGATTTGGCGGTGGAGGATCCTCAGACTCATGGTGAAACGCTATAAATATTTTTCAGAGAATGATTTTGAGATCATCGAAAAGGCTATTCAACAAGCTGAAAGTAAAAGCCGCGGTGAGCTTGTTATGATGGTAACAAAAAGCTCTGCTTCCTATTGGGAAAACTACCTGTTTCAGATTTTGTTCTTCCTCATATTGGGAGCTTTTTTCTCTTTTCTGGAAAGCTATTTCCTGGGCTTCTCAGAAAATTTTAGTAACCTCTATAAGTGGCAATTTGGGTGCACCGCTTTAGGACTCTCAATGGTTTCAATTTCCGGAATTTCTCAGAAATTGATTTCTCAAAAAACGTTTCAAAAAAAAGTTTACTCAAGAGCTGTTAAAGAATTTTTCAAACAGGGTTTAACAAATACTGAAGAGGCCACGGGTATTTTGATCTTTGTTTCCGAATTTGAAAAAAGAGTTCAGATTCTCGCTGATTCTGGAATTAACGCCAAAGTAGAGTCTGGAGTTTGGCAAAAACAGGTGAATGAGATAGTAGCAGGCATTAAAGTAAGGAATTCGGGACCGATTGTCGTAAAAGCCATCGAAGAAATCGGAGATCTTTTAGCTCATCATTTTCCCAGCAGAGGCGAGAATCCAAATGAATTACCCAATCGACCCATTCGCTGATAACGCGTGGCGCAGGGTTGTTTCGGCTAGAACGGTTATAATTAATACTTAAACACTTAACTAAGGAGCTCCTATGTCATTCAACTTGATTAAAGGTTTAGCCTTTGTTTCTTTACTCAGTTTAGCCTCGGGTCCTGCTTTGGCCGATGAAGCTGCCCCTGCAGCTCAAGAGCCTGCTCAAAAAGCAACTACTGCTGAGCACAAAACTCACGAAAATCACAAGCACAAACACGGAAGCAAAAATTGCAAACACAAATCAGAAAAACATGCTGACCACACTGATTATGAGCATGATGGCCATCACCATACAAACCATGATGGACATTCAGACGAATGCGATAACCAACATTCATAATCGAGTTTAGTTATTTAAGCCCCAGAGAGCCTTTGAGTTCTCTGGGGCTTTTTTATTTTGGAAGAATTTTTTTTACTAAAAGTGGAAAAAAGCCAATAAAAGAAAAAGAAAGAATAATAGATGGAGATAGCACATCGTTAATCGACGTTAATTTTTGAATTTGATTACCTACGTTCACATAAAGGGCTGTTGCCGGCAGCATTCCCAATTGGCTTACCCAAAAATAATTTACGGTCGATATAGGGGTTACACCCATCAGTACATTCACTAGAAAAAAGGGAAAAATGGGACTGGCTCGTAAACCGAAAAGATAGAAGAGCCCATCCTTTTTCATTCCATCATTAATTTTCTGTAAGGGCTTTGGAAATTTTTTTTGAGCCCAATCTTTCAACAAAAACCGGCTAACCCAAAAGGCTATAGTAGCCCCCACAGTGGATGCCACCGAAACCAAAGCCAAAGCAATCCAAAAGCCGAATAGGGCTCCGGAAGCCAAAGTTAAGAGGGTAGCCAAAGGCAATGAGAGTGCTGCTGACAACACGTAAGCCAAAAAGAAATAGAGTAGGGTCTGTCCAGGATGCTGATGGTAATACTCAATAAACTGACTTTGGTAGTCTTTTAGGTCCGCTAAGCCAAAGGAGGTTTTTCTTAGGGCAATCACCCAGACTCCAGCAACGAGTAGGAGCATTAAAAATTTAAAAAACTTTGAAAGTTGCATCTTAATTAAGACTATGTCCGAGAAGTCCAGAATCGTCTAGTTTGGCCCCGTTTTTTCACTTTTTATAGTTGAAGTACCCCTTTGATTTCCGTATACCTGAAAAATAGACTCAAAGAGGAGCTCGCCATTAAAAACTTAGTGAAAACAAAACTATCGGGTAAAGAATTTTTAGGTCATCCAGCTGGGCTCTATGTCCTTTTTACGACTGAAATGTGGGAACGATTTTCCTATTATGGAATGAGGGCTTTATTGGTCATGTATATGACCAATTATTTGCTCGTCGATCCAGCTAGAGCTGCCGATGTTTTGGGTTACAAGAGTCTTGAGGCTTTCCTAGTTGGAGTTTTTGGTCCCATGAACATCCAGCAAATGAGCTCTCAAATATATGGGCTTTACACCGGGTTTGTTTATTTCACCCCTTTTTTCGGTGGGATCATAGCTGACAAAATTATCGGTCAATATAAAACCGTTTATCTGGGTGGGGTTTTAATGGCGATTGGCCACTTTTTGATGGCCAGCGAGAAGATGTTTTTATTGGCGCTGTTATTCTTAATCCTAGGTAATGGTTGCTTTAAGCCCAATATTTCTACTCAAGTTGCAAGTCTTTATCCTGAAGGTGACCCTAGACGAGATGGTGCCTTTACTATTTTTTATATGGGCATCAATTTAGGGGCATTTTTCTCTCCTCTCATCTGTGGAACCTTGGGACAAACGGTTGGCTGGCACTACGGCTTCGGAGCTGCTGGCGTTGGCATGTTAGTCGGTCTAGTTTCCTACTGGTTAGGTAGCGGTTTGATTCCTCATGATACTTTGGTCGAAAAAAAGGGAGCCGAAGAATCAAGGAAATTGACCAAAGAGGAGTGGGCTAGCGTCTTTGTTCTTATTGTCCTGTGTGTTTTAAATATTATGTTTTGGGCAATTTATGAGCAACAGGGCAATACGTTGCAGCTTTGGGCTGATGAAAAGACAAATTGGAGAATGTTGGGATGGGATATTCCTTCTAGCTGGTTTCAGTCTTTCAACCCTCTAATGATTTTCATATTCGCCCCCATTTTAAATATGTTTTGGGCGTGGCAATCTAAACGGGGTAAAGAGCCCTCTAGCGTCGTCAAGATGGGAATTGGATGTCTTCTCTGTGGCGGAGCCTATATTTTGATGATTCTGGCAGCTAAAACGGTACCTGGAGCCGAAAAAGGCAGTGTCCTTTGGCTATTTGGAACCGTTCTAGTCTTTACGATGGGAGAACTTTATCTCTCTCCTATCGGATTGAGTTTGGTCACCAAAGTGTCCCCTAAACCCATCATGAGCATGATGATGGGGGTCTGGTTTTTATCTAGCTTCATCGGAAACTACATGACCGGTTATATAGGGACTTTCTACACAAAAATGCCAAAAGAAACTTTCTTTATGATGCTTTGTGGACTTGGAATTGGAACCGGGATTGTGTTCTTCGCTATTAAAGGCAAGATCAATAAAGTATTGGGAAAGTATGTTTAATCTTTTTTGCTCCCACCTAAACAAGGTGGGGACTTAAAGTTCTCTTTCTGTTTTTTAGAGAACTCTTCTTCAGTTATTGCGTGAATAGCTAGTGCGTGTACTCCACTAGCTATTTCACTTTTGAGTGTTTCATAAACGGTTCGATGACGTTGCACTAGAGATAAACCTATAAACTTTTCGCTAACCACGACAACTTTAAAGTGAGTTTCTGAGCCCGGGGCTACCGAGTGTTGATGACTTTCATTAATAACTTCTAAGTGTGAAGGCGCAAAAGCTGTTTTTAATTTGTGACTGATCTCGTCGTGAAGTGGCATGGCTATTTTTTAACTGAATCTGGAGTGAATTCCAAACAGGCCGAGTTAATGCAGTATCTTTTATGAGTCGGAGCAGGCCCGTCGTCAAAAACATGGCCCAAATGAGCTCCACATCGATTACAGACCACTTCAGTTCTTGTCATGAAGAAACCACGGTCCTCTTTTTCTCCTACATTCTCTTTGTTGATGGGCTGCCAATAACTGGGCCATCCAGTTCCGGATTCAAATTTGGTTTCGGATGAAAAAAGCTCGAGTCCACAACAAACACACCGGTAGGTACCTTTTTCGTGATTGTTCCAATACTTGCCGGTAAAAGCTCTCTCTGTGCCCTGGCGGCGGCAAATTTTAAATTGCTCGGGAGTCAGTTTTTCTTTCCAAAAACTTTCGGGTTTATTCTTCCAATCTTCCATTTTTTTTAACTCCATCGAAAATAAAGGCGAGAGAATCCCAATGAAAATAATGAGGGCCAAGTTTCTTGGGAGTGAAAGACTATTTCTTTTTGCGGGATGCATTCCAATCAACATCAAACAACTCGCTATAGTAATCACTGACCTCTTCGGAGTTTACCACAACTGCAGTTTCTCGGTTATTTTCTAAAGAGTTTCTATTCCAATTGATTGAGCTGACAAGTACGCGTTGTCCATCAGCAATGGCACCTTTGTTGTGAATATACTTAACGCCCATTGATTTAATATCGGCAATGGCTGCTTCAATATCTAATTTTTCTTTTCTAGCAATTTCTTCTAACTGTTCGACCACAAGAAGATTATTTGAAGTCTTTGTGCTTAGTTCTTCGGTTTCAAGTCTTGCGCCACCGAAAGCCCGTTCGTCGTTGAGAAGAACCCTGACAGCGACGCCCCGTCTGGCAGCATCGACTACAGCTTGAAAAAGAGGGGAAACGTTGCCTGTATTGCCCCAACGATAACTGAAGGACATAAGTTCTAAGTTTAGAGATTTTTTTGCGCTTTTAACAAAGTTTACCAGCCCAGTTAAACTAGTGTTGGGTGAGGTTAACTGGTTAATTTCGGGAACTTCAAAGGTTTTGGGTTCCGCTTGGGAACTGGTCAACGTTACATTCGGGAGGCCTGATAATTCAGTAAAGTCTTCTTCCCATTGTCCTAAAAAAGGTATCGGACTGCGAAATCGACGATCCGAAATTAAGAAGACATCTCCGTGTTGAGTGGATGAATCGGTTTTGAAGAGCTGCATAAACGAGGAAGCCATACCTTTATCATGAATAAAAGTTTCCCAGCCTCGTGTTCCTTTAGCCCCTTCTGTCGGATGACCCGAAGTCGAGTAGTTTTCAGAACCCACCAAGAGTGATTCTCCGTCGATAATCATGTACTTGGCATGATCATAACGAAATCTGCGCGATCTAACTCCAGATGGAGTCTCGGAGGACATGACCAAAAATTTGTGGGGAAGAGTAGAGCGGTTCATTGCCGTTACGATCAGGTCTCGAATCTGGATACCGGCCTCTCCCATGCCACCCACGGGTTGGCCTTCCAATAAAATTGTAACCGGTATGTTTTTAATTTTCTTTTGTAGAGCTGATGCAATTTCGGGGGAGTTGAGTTCGTAAGCGTTGACTACGAGACTTTCTGTAGCGCTATTTATGGCCGCAAGCGCTAAACTCAAATTCGTTTCAGGAGAGTCCGCCACGTTAATAGTGATGGCCTGACTTGAGCTGTTGAGCAGATTAAAGACGACTAGAAAGCCACACAGAAACCGACACATACGCTTATAGCTATGCTGTTCCATTTTGCCCCCTGATAGAGATACTCAAACATACTTTGCCCTATACAGCAATGTTAACTTCTCCACATTTGGTTAGGAATTCGTTAGCAAACCTAATAATAAGTTACTGATATGATGTGTTAAATGTGGTGTGCCATGGAAATAATTGGGGAATTTTTTGTGCGCATCGCATAAGCGAGTTAGAGTGATAAAGTCATCAGAGCAAAATGGAGAAACAAACTAAATTCAAGACCGTTCCAATGCTGTTGTTTATCTTTTGGATGGGGGTTTGTTATTTGGGAGTTAGACAGGGGATGGTTTTTCAAAGCTGTGAGGATTTACGAGCAGCTATTTCGAATCAGGGTTGGCTAGCCCCTGTGATTTACATGCTTCTTGCGACTCTAGGGCTTTTATTTTTTCTGCCGAGAACTTTTATTTTAATAATGGCAGGGCTTTGTTTCGGAGTCGTTTGGGGGGCTCTTTGGAGCCTCATTTCATCGATGTTAGCCGCCCTTTTGTCATTTGCTATGACAAAATTTTATTTGAGATCGTTTGTCGAAAAGAAACTTCGAAAAAGAAATTGGTTCACAAGTCTTGAAAGCTTAACGAATAAGTCCGGTTTTTATTTGGTTTTAATCTCGAGAGCCGCCCACGTTCTTCATTTCGGCTTACTTAGCTATGCTTTCGGAGTTTTGAATGTGGGTTGGTCTGAATTTTTGTGGGGAACTTTTTTGGGGATTCTTCCGGGTTCATTGATTTTAGTTTATAGTTCGCATTCTTTGGGATGTGGACTGTGGGAGGGAAAAAGCCATTTATCTCCTGAGGCTATCTACCAAATATTATTTTCTTCTTTACTGTTGGTTTTAGGAGCCCTTGTTCCACTTTGGATTAAAAGAAAAAAATAAAGGGACCCAAGTAAAAATGTGGTAAGACTTTAAATCGATGAGATTCTTAAGTTGCATTTTAACTTTCTCTCTGCTGATTTCGAGTTGTAATTATCGGGAAGAAAAAACACCCAAAGTATTCAATATGGGTTCGTCATTTTTGTCCGTGACTAAGCAAGTTTTTAAACCCAATTGTTATGGCTGTCACTCCGGGGTTAACCCAGCGGCCGGCATTGATCTCTCGAATTATTCCAATTTGATAAATCCTGAAGTGGGGCTTATTACTTTTGGAGATCCGCTGAATAGCACTTTGTATCTTAATGTCCAGTCTGGGCGAATGCCCCCTGGGGGTCCTCGATTAAGTGATACTGAAATCAAAATGATTTATGATTGGATTAAGCAAGGGGCTAACGAAAAGTTTTAAGTAAAAAAAAAGCCGCCCTTTAGGGAGCGGCTTTTTAAATTGAGCAATTTAAAATTAACGATGGTGACGACGTTTATGATGTCTTCTTCTGTGTCGTCTACGAGCAGGTTCGCGTTTAGCTTCCTGTTTTCCCATTTCATTTCCCGTTTTCATTTCAGAACCCATTTTCATTCCAGATTCTGAAGAAGTGCCAGGATTAACTCCTTGAGCAGGGACAGCTGGGGCTACTGGAGCTCCCATGTTAGTTTGCATTTCATCGTTAGCAAATACTGAAACGTTCGCCATGATCAAAGCGACCACGAGGAACGACATAAACTTAATCATTTCTCTCTCCTTATTTAACCAAAAAGATGTGATTTAACTCTTATGATCTTACGGGACCTGTTCAACTAAGTCCAGTTTGCTCTTTGGGACGCATTGGCAAATAAAGTCGACAGCTTTTAAAAAACACGGCTTAAAGTGAATTCAACCAGGGTGGTTAACAATTGACGCAAGTAATCACTTGAGAGGAGTTGGGCTGAAGTTAGGCAATCTTGTTTGGCATCAAGCAGAATAGACTGTATTAGCTTCTGTTGCGATTTTTTATTATAGCTATCGGCCAATCTTGCAGAAAGGTCGGGAGTGATCTTCTGAGCTGAAAAAGCTTCACTAAGATAGCGTTTAAGCTCGGGATCATTTTGAGTTAACTTCCAAGCTGCCCAGTTTAGTTTCCCTTCATTTAGGTCCTGTCCAATCGACTTGGTATGAGTTCCCCGAATGTCTAAAATATCATCGGTAAACTGGTAGAGAAGTCCGTATGCATTCGCAAAATTTAGCGCATGTAGTTTATCTTTACTTCCAGCCAAAGTGGGGCCAACGCTAGCGGCCCAATTTAATAAAGAGGCGGTCTTTAAATCACATAACAATCTATAAAAATCTTCGCTCTCAGAAATTTTAAATTGATTTTGGTATTGTAAGACCTCACCCTGGGACAGTTTTTTTAGTGCTAAGCACATGCTCTTGAGAAGCTCGGGATTACCGTTCAAAGCTAATTGGTGAATGGCATCGCTCATCAAATAATCGCCACTCAAAACAGGAATAGTATTATCGAATATTTTATTAGCCGAAGGACCGGCTCTTCGTATCTCTGCTTTATCGATGACATCGTCATGTAACAAAGTTGCGGTATGGATAGCTTCTACCGCCCACGAGTAAAGCTCCAAAGTAGTTGCAGGAATCTGATAGGGTTCACTGAACCAATAGACAAAATGACATCGCAGCCGCTTCCCTTTACGATCCCAGATGAGTCCACAACTTTTTTCAACAGTCTCAACCAACGGCCTGTCAATAGGCCCATGAAGGGAGTCGAGCCAACTGAAATACTTTTGTCCCCGATCAAAAGCCGACTCTAAAACCTGATTGGGATTCATACGAGCCCCTCGAGTAGTTTCAAAATAATTGGCAGCGAAACGATAGAAAGAGCACTTTGCAAAATAAGTTTTGGAGAAGGGTCAGTTTTAAAAAGTCTTAGCAAGGTAATTGCGAAGCCAATGAAAAGAGTGATGGGAGCGATTAACGAAGAGGCATTTACATTAAATATAAAAACCAGAAGACAGAGGGCTGAAACACAAAGAGTTCGAGAAATAAGATAAGTGATTTTAGCCCCGTATCGAACGGCAAACGATGATTTGCCCGCCAGAAAATCACTTAAAACTTGAGGGGGTTGATGTGAAAATAAAACCGCAACTGCTAAAAATCCAAAAGCGATCGAACCAAGAACTAAAGTCGGGGTAATAGAGGGGAATAAAAGATATCCCATGCAGCCAAAGACTCCCGGCCCGTAGCAGAGACCTGTCACCCATTCACCTAAAGAAGTGTAAGATAGCGTCCATTGACTCGCGTTGTACCCGTAGCCAAGAACTAATAACGGGATGGCAACATAGAGAACTTCAAATCTTTGAAAGTAATATATCTCCGAAAGGCCAATTAAGGTTCCAATTAAAAAACTGACAAGCCCGTGGACTTTCACAACTCTTAAATCAAGTCCATGAAAGTGAGCCCAGGAAAGTTCTTTTTCGGAGTCGGCCCCTTTTTTCCAATCGATAGCATCATTGAGAACGTTGACCCCGTGTTGAATTAAGACGACGGCCAGAGTGATAACCACCAGATGTAATCCGGAAGAACTCCCATTGAGTAATGTGGACCAGGTTAAACCGGGCAAAATAGAAATGAGATAGATGGCAGGTTGTAACACCTGCCATCTATTTGAACCGGATTTTAGTTCAATGATGTTTTCCATCTTTTTAAGCTGCGACCTCAAACTCTTTTAGAGCAGCTTCGAACCACTGAGCATGCTGTTCTTCAGAGTTGATAACTTTTTGATAGATCTCAGCAGCTTCGTGGTTGCCAGCTTTGATAGCTTGGTCTCGAAAAGAGGGATAGATGTCTCTATACTCTCTTTGCTCGACTTTAATAGCTACTTTAAGAGCTTTTTCGATCACGGTTTTGGGGTCTTGAGCGATTAGAGCATCGCTGTTTTTACGGATGGTTTCCAACGCATTAACTGCTCGTTGTGTGTCCTCACCGTGATTAGGTGTTCCCATGTCTTGGTACATTTTGCGCAACCAAGTTGCATGTAACTTTTCTTCTCCTGCAACTTTCAAGAAAAGTTCAGCGATTTTAGGGTACCCAGCTTTTCTGGCCCAGCGGGAGAATTCAGGATACATAACCTGATTCTCATATTCCTCCACATCCACGAAAGACACAGCAGTTGAAGCTAAGCTGTTTCCTTCCATGGCAGCGGCAAAGCACTGATAAATTGTATCTTCAGTGATATCGCATTTATTCATAGAGACTCCTTATTTGCTAATTATTGAAGTTTCAAATAATATTGAAACTTCAAAAATAATAAAATAAAGGTTGGTTTTGTCAATGCTTGACGTTACAAATGTCCTCATGAATCAGCCTTTCCAGGACATTGCCAAGAGGTACAACTTGCTCAATGATTTCATGTCATTAGGCTTGCATAGGCTTTGGAAGAAAAGCTTAGTTCGGCAGTTGTCCGCAGAGCTTGGGCCTGGATCGAGAGTTTTGGACGTCGCTGCAGGCACTGGGGATGTGGCTGCTTTATTTTTAGACAAAGTGGACCCAAGTAATGTGTTTGCGGCCGATCCTTGTGAACCGATGATGAATGAGGGCAAAAAGAAGTACCCTAAGTTAGCTCAGTGGTGTGTTGCCGGAGCAGAATCTTTACCTTTTCCTGATCAGTTCTTTTCCATTATTACCTGCACGTTTGGGGTTCGAAATTTTAGAGATCGGAGAAAAGCTTTCAAAGAGATCGCTCGAACTTTGGTTCCTGGCGGAAAATTGGGAATTTTAGAGATTCATCCTATTCCTAAAAAAGTGCGATATTTTCCGTTTCATATCTTTTGGAAGTTGGGAATTCCACTTTGGGGAAAGCTTTTTAATCGTTTAAAGGCGTATGAGTATCTTAGGGATACTGCTGCCCAGTTTATTTCTCCGGAAGTTATGGTAGAAGAGTTACAATCCCAGTTTGAAGTAGAGACTAAAAAGGCTCTGATTGGCGGGGGATTAGTAACTTTAATCATAGCAAAAAGAAGATGACTGAAAAAATTAAGATGTCAGAAGAAGAAGTCGCTTTCTCCGAAATTATCGGTGATTTAGTGGAGCAGTGGGGATTTAATCGCCATTTGGGTAGAATTTGGTCTTTGCTTTTTTTGCGTCCTAAACCGTTGAGTCCTTCTGATATTCAAGAGGGGTTATCTCTAAGCGCAGGAAGTGTGAGTAGTGGCTTAAGTGAACTACAAACCTGGGGAGTCGTTAAACGCATCCGCATGGCAGGGGACAGAAATTTTTACTATGAGCCTGAAACTCGAATTTGGAAATCGGTCTCCAATGTTTTGCGAACTCGTGAAATTAGAATTTTAGAAGAGGCCGATGGGGGATTGAATGCCCTTGTGAAGAGGCTTCAAGAAAAAGGAAAAGAGGAACACGCCGATTTTCAGGTGAAACGTATTAAGCAAATTCGAGAAGCCATGGAGACAGCGCATTTACTTTTCAGTACCTTAGTTAATGGCAGCCCTTTATCTCTCCCTAAAATGAGCCGTCTTTTTGACAAATTTCGTTCGTTTTAATCTAGCAGTTGAGGTGAGCTTTGAAGTCTTTTGCTTTCCCCCTAGAGTATGGTAACTCTCACCTATGGCTATCAGAAGTTTAGTGACTGGAGGGTCGGGGTTTATAGGGTCGAATCTCGCCTTAGAGCTTGAAAAGTTGGGACATGAAGTTGTTGTCGCCGACAATTTTCAATCTGCCGATCGAAAAAATTTAACTGAATTTAAAGGTGAAGTTATTTCTTGGGATGTTTCTGAGAAGTTCTCCTTCGGAAAAGCCTTCAGTAATATTTTTCATCAAGCTGCCATCACCGATCCCCGGTATCCTAATGACCAAGAGACCTTTCAAAAGAATGTTGAAGGTTTTAAGCGAATGATTGAATTGGCAGATAAGGATCAGGCCAAGTTGGTTTATGCCTCAACCGCAGGCCTTTACGGCAACGGTCCGGTTCCGATGCGAGAGAGTCAAGAAAAACAGGTTCTAACAGTCTATGGGCAATCTAAATTAAAAATGGATGAGATTGCGGAAACTCTTTTTCAGAAAAGACACATAGTAGGCCTGAGATATTTTAATGTGTTCGGTCCCAGAGAGGCTCATAAAGGGCGCCCGGCTTCGATGATTTACCATCTTTACCACCAAATGAAATCTGGCAATCGTCCTCGAATTTTTAATTGGGGAGAACAAATCAGAGATTTTATTTACGTGAAAGATATTGTCTCAGCTAATTTAAAGGCCTTAACAGCTCCTTCGGGGGTTTATAACGTGGCAACTGGAGTGGGAACTTCATTTAATGAATTAGTAAAAGTTCTGAATGAGGTTATAGGAACAAACCTCGAGCCAGAGTATTTTCCAATGCCGTATGATAGCAAAACTTATCAGAGCAATACTCAAGGAGATACGACCCAAGCAGAGAAGCGATTAGGTTTTAAAGCTGAATGGGAAATAAAAAAAGCCATTCAAGATTACCTTGAATGGCTGCAGAAAAATGAATAGTTACTGTTTAGTTTTGAGTTGAGCATCGTTGGCTTTGATAAAAGCCTTGATATCCTCGGACATTGCCAAAAGTTTTTCCCATTGCTCTTTATAGAGAGTGACTGGAAATCTTCCCAGTCCGTAAACTGAAAGTCCTCCTTTTTCACTCACTCTTAGAGAAAGTCCTCTGTTTTGCCCGCCTTTAAGTGCGGCATTTTCAGCTTTCAGTCTTTCTAATTCCTTCATGATGTCATCATTACTCATTGATTCCCCCTTTGAATTCACAAAAGGTAACTTTTACTGTGCTTTCGATTAAACGTAAATGGTGAAAAGGTGCCAGTCGACTTTTCACACCTAAAGCCTGACCACAAAACCGTTTGAATTGTTTTGGGGTGTGAAAAATCGACTGGCACCTTTTCATTGCGAGATCGAATTTTGAGCGGTTAATCCGTTGCCCTCTTGCCAGCAGACGACTTCCGATTTTTTCTCGAGGTCAGCAAAAGAGAGGGCCCAATGGCCGTCTCTTTCGGCCACAGTAGTGTATTTTCTGTTGCCATTAGAGAGAGTGATGTAAATTTTTCCATTTTGGAAGCCGGTTGCAACTCCTGACACAGTGCTCACTTTTTGGTAGGAGCTATTTTTTTCGATGTGACATTTGGGATCGGCAACGCCAAGCGATGAAAAGCAGACAAAAAAGAATAAAAGTCGTTTCATAATCAAGGTCCTCATCTGATTTTTTTGAGATGTGCGTTAGGTAGTTCGGCTAGAGCGACTGCGTGATTAAACGGAACATGCAATGCTACTTTCTAAGTCTAGCTAAAATACCTGTGAGTCGCAATGGCTGTGATAAAATTTCCAAGATAATGAGACAATACCTTCTCTGACTATGGCTTCTTTTACTGATAAGCATGTTCTAATTACGGGAGCCTCCTCGGGGATTGGGGAGGCTTTGGCTTACGAATTTGCTTCCCAAGGGGCGAATTTAACCCTTTTAGCTAGGCGAAAAGAGAGACTCGATCAAATCGCTCAGAGTATTTCGAAGAAATATCCTAAACAAAAAGTGATTGGGTTCTCGGCTGATGTTTGTTCAGATGAGTCTGTTAAAAGTGCTGTAGCAGAATCTCTTTCGGTTTTCGGAACCCTTGACGTTGTGGTTGCCAATGCTGGGTTTAGTGTTGCAGGTCAGCTTCAAGAACTTTCATTGGATGATTACCGGCGACAGTTTGAAACTAACCTGTTTGGAGTCTTAAGAATCGTTAAGGAAACTATTCCTTATCTAAGTCAAACCAGAGGCAGATTAGCTATTGTGGGAAGTGTTAATGGATATGTTTCTCTGCCGGGAATCTCAGCCTATGCTATGAGCAAGTTTAGTATTAGGGCATTAAGCGATGCGTTGTATCATGAGCTCCGACCTTCAGGTATTTCAGTGACCCATATTGCTCCTGGTTTCGTTGTTTCGGAAATTCGTCGTGTGAATAATCGCGGCGAGTTGAAACATAAAGCCCAAGATCCAATTCCTATGTGGATACAAATGAAGGCTCCGCTTGCCGCAAAAAAAATTGTACGTGCTATCTATCAGCGAAATAGAGAGAGGGTAGTTACTGGCCATGGGTGGTGGGCAGTGAGACTCTTTCGGTTCTTTCCTGATTTGGTTTTTCTTTTAATCGATGTTTTCAAGATTAAGGCTCGATCCGAACCTCGTCCTTAGTTGTCAGCATTTTTAAAAAACCCTTGTAAAAGCAGGAACTTCTTTGGTATTTTTTACTCCTTACTATGACTTGGGAAAAGTTCCTTGAGTGAGTAAGAATCGATTCAACTTAATTAAGGAGATACTATGAAAAACGCAATCATCGCATTAGTAGTTGCAGTTTTCGGCGCAACATCCATGATCTACGCAAACGAGCCAGCTCCTGCTGCTCCAGAAGCTGCTCCAGAAGCTGCTCCTATGGCTGCTCCCGCTGCTGAAGCTCCAAAAGCTGAAATGAAAAAAGAAGAGCACCACAAAAAAGGTCACAAAAAAGCTCACAAAAAAGAGCACAAAGAAGAAGCTCCAAAAGCTGAAGAAACTAAGTAATTAGTTTCTGTTCTGTGGATTGAAAAAGGACCGCGGTCGAAAGGCTCGGTCCTTTTTTTTAGCGTTAGGATATAAATAATGATTAAACTCTTACTAGGAATTTTACTTTTTTCGTTACCGCTTTTCTCTCAGGATCTGGAGTCTAAGCGCTACTCGATTGATGACTTAGAACTCATGGGCAAGAAAAAAGAGTGGGCCAAAGTTGTTTTATATCTTAAAGACATTTCTAAGTCTGAGCAAAATTTGCAGTGGAAAAGTTTGCTTGAAAGAGCAGCAATAGGTTACGTAGGAGAGTTACAAAGTGGGGGCTTTTCGGATGTTGAAAAAGTAATCCATGATATGGTTTATGAATTTCCTGACCTTAAAGATTCCTATAAGTTCGAAAAAGTTAAAAATGATCTTTTTATGACTGGCTATCGCAAGTGTTTTTCCAAGACATCAGATGTTTCGGATTGCGTAAAATCGGCGATCGGTGTGATGGGTGATAAAATAAATTCGTTCGAGCTTCGTCAAAATCTGGCTGAATTAGTTTTTTCTAAGGCCCCAGAGTCAGTGCAAAAAATCTGTGAGGTTTTGCAGACGTTCAATGAGAAAAAGGGATTTTTTGCCAAGAGATGCTTAAATAAATTTGAAATCGAAAAAAAATAAATATTGGAACTTTTAAAAGTGTTGAAGAATTTAATTCGTATCATAAGGGTTTTTACTCTCACTGCCAGTTATGCGAGCCAAATCCGAAGAGCCCGGGCCCAAAACAATCCGAATTCAAAAGAACTTATCACTCAGTTGAAAAAAAACTGGGCCCAAGCTTCAGTTAAAAACCTCGGGATTGATCTTCAGATCAAGGGGGCTCCCGCTAGCTCCGAACCTATGTTGTTCTTGGGAAATCATTTGAGTTACTTAGATATTCCAGTTGTTATGGCTTCGGCTCCTGTATCGTTTGTAGCGAAGGAGGAGTTGAGTCGATGGCCTGTTATTGGGGACGCTTGCAGAGCGGTGGGTACAGTTTTTGTTAAAAGAGAATCTAATGACTCCAGGAAGCTAGCAATTCTCAAAATTGGCGAAGCTTGTTTGAATGAGAGACAGAGTATTTGTCTTTTCCCGTCGGGAACTACAACTCTAATTGAGGATAAGCCATGGCGTCGGGGCGCTTTTGAAATAGCGAAAACGAATCATTTAAAAATTCAGCCCTTCAGAATAAACTATTTTCCCAGGGAGATAGCGGCTTTCATTGGGGACGATGCTTTTGTTCCTCACCTTTGGAGGCTGCTCGGGGCGCAGAATTTGAGAGCTGAAATTGAGTTTCACGATCCCGTTGAAGTTGTGAATTCAGAGGAATCTTGCGAATACTGGCGGCATTGGAGCCAGCAGATTTTACACAAAAATTAGAAGATTAAAGAAAATCCAAAAGACCAAACATTCGGTGAGGTGAATTGCAAAATTGCATTGGCTACATCCGATATCCAGTAATTACCCGCAAATACGGGCTCGGTTTTGGATAATTTGGTGTGGTAATTCAGTTGTAAATGCAGAGCAATTTGTGTTGATAAACTAAAATTGGAAGAGCCGACCAAAATGAAATCGCCACCACTGAATTGGTTTGCTCTTCCAAT
>Ga0136644_10000409_pt1 | contig 34417 bp, 31 predicted proteins | sample C_130820_EF_Meta_FD_94780 | JGI IMG/M metagenome (GOLD analysis project Ga0136644, IMG submission 94780) | Freshwater microbial communities from Lake Croche, Canada to study carbon cycling - C_130820_EF_MetaG (v2) (version 2) | ecosystem: Environmental > Aquatic > Freshwater > Lake | place...
CCTCAAATATGTCTGGTTTATGGAGCTGGATATATTAATGTATACAAGTCCAAACACCTTTCTAGAAAGCTTAAAAAACGTACCCACAGCGTATTCTTATCATAGAACCGACCACTGTAATTCGGGTATTTTTTATATCAGAGACTCAGAATCCTTACAGCCCATCTTGAACGCCTTTGACAAATTTAGTAACGGTTTTCAATCGGAAATGCGTGCTCTCTATGCTTATACAAATGAGGTCGGGTCCGATAATGTTCTCTTTTTTCCTTTGATGTTCCAATCGTCAGAAAACCGTCTTTTCTGGAAAGATGACGACAAATTCAACAAATATCTATTTGACGGAGCCATCTTAGGAATGTACTATTTTGGTATAGACCCTATTCATACCAACGGTCAAATACAAACTCAAAATCCACGCATTTATGATATGGAGAATAAATTCCTCAACATATGGAAATACGGTGACCTGGTGTGGGAACAGACAACACAAGGACTCATACCCTATTTTAAAGTAAAAGCCACAGGTGAAAAGCGACCGATTTCAAACCTACATATCCATTCAAAGGACCTGAAATCTGCAGTTTCTTATCGCTAAATACAATACATATACAAAATTTATTCTAATTCTGTCTAATTTGAAATTTGACAGAATTCGTTAGAATTTACTGGTAAATTTCATGAAACACAATTGTAAATTCAACTTAAGGGACTAACAATGTACTATGAATTTAGATGGATGTCTTAGATGTATATAATGTTAGTGATATAACTTACATGGACCTTAATCCAGCAAATTTTATAGAGTTGACGAATCATGAAATCGAAAGTAAATTCACACCTAATCCACCAAATAATTTAGAAATACATAGAACTACTACATATAATGTAGCTATTTTTATTAAGTTTAGTAAAGTGGACAATTTAAAGGGAGTAAATTTTAATGAAAAAGTATACTTTCCCAAAGATGAAGAAAGTCTGGGTCCAGTGAACAGCCAGCTTTGTATTTTATTTAAAAACGAATGGAATAGAATTCCGAATTTCATCAAATTCTATAAAAGAGTCCACAATGTTGACAGATTTCTCCTATATGATAATAATTCGGATGAGAAACCGTCAACGGAAATCTTAGAGGACCCCTCAGTTATTTACATTCCATGGTCAGTTCCATATAAACACCTTCTTACCGATAAGAGTAAATTATCACCTGATTATACAGGACCTGATGAGATAATCATAGCACAGAATTCTGCCTATAGTCACGCCCTAAAGAAATACCATACTGCTACATGGACAATATTTCTAGACACCGATGAATTTGTTGTCCGCCGTTCAGGAAACCCCTCCCTAAAATCCATTCTAGAGTCAACACTTCCGTCAACAGATACCCTAATTATCAGAGGTTTTTGGGCAGGTTGTAATAAATTTCAAAAAAACGAAGTTTATGAGAATTTACGAAGAATTTCAAAACGAAGTACGAAATTCTGTATGAACAAATTAATTCTAAGAACCCGTCAACATATGTTCACAGATTGTATTCATCGCGCCTATAAAACCGAAGGTAGTACAACTATGCTTGGGTTCGATAAGGGTATCTATTTTTTCCATCTTTATACCTTGTCAGAAAAACGCAAGGGATGTGACTGTCGTCAGTATTGTAACACTAATGACCGTTCACTGATTGAAAGCTATTTTTATTAAAGCTTCAAGCAAGTAAACAAAATCGACGATGACTTGTTATTTTTCTTCCAATGTGCAATTTCATCCGCAGGTGTCGTGTTTTTGATATAATCCTTATACCATGGCAAGTGCTTAACAGTAAAATTTCCAGCAACTCTAATTCGATTGCCCTTATAATTATTATTGACTAAACAAAACGTAGTATCTGTATCAGCCTCATATAGTTCGTACATACTATTATCAATCTTAGTTTTCCAAAATTGCGATTCCCAATCATAAATAGATTGTCCCTCCGTATAATTGGGACAATCGATAAAATCAACATGGTCGACAATACTAAGCGCAGCCCCCACCTTGTACGACTTGTATTGATTGGAAAGCCCAAGTAGAATTTCCGCAAAATTCACGGGCATATTTTTATTCATTTCTAAATCGGGGTCGCTCAAGATGTAGATATCGGGTAGTGTGTGTTTTAATTTTAAATATACAGTATGACCATAATTCTTATCCAGTAAGCGCACCGTTATTTTATCACCTAACTCTTTTTTAATGGCCTTATAGTATTCAAAAAGAGCCGGAAAATTACTATGATTATCTAACAATATAATCGGATTTTTATAATGTTTTAATTGATTCACAAAATTTTTTACAAAGGTCAAATTGTTCCAGCAAATAACTACAACTGGTATATCATAAGGATTTATAAATGCACTACCGTTAATAAATCTAGATAACAATAATAAACCCAAGATTAAGAATAAAACAAGTATAATTATAATATTTCGTCCACGCATCCTATTTTATAAGAATATTATTTTCAAGGTCCAAGATTAGGGGATGAAGCTATATGAAATTTTAGGTATTTTAAGCCTCATATTGATAGGTGTAGGTGCGCTAAAGTACTTAGGTGACCCACGCTTCAAATATGAAGAAGGATTTACATCCGGACCGTCTAATGATGGTACCTTAGGTAATAAGGAGCAAACAAAACTAAGTCCCGACGAAAATGAAGATGGTCCAGCACATATCTTAAAAGATACAATAGATGTTACCCGTCCACTAAATACCTTCGGAACACTTACCCAACAACAGTGCTTTGAACAAGATGGTACGCGTATTCCCGAAGTTTTAGGTGACTATAATCAACGTACCAATAACTATATTCACACCTATCCCGATTCGTGTTCTGCCCCATTTAAAGAATTAGTGGGTTCTTTTTATACTCCACGCGAAGGAGCCATAGGAAGCCCTGTACCAAAGGGACGTAAATTTCCAGAATCATTGAAGTGTGAGTATGGACAACAATAAAATCTATTATTTTTTAGTAAATAATTCATCCTCATCAATAAAAAGCGGTTTTTTGAAATACCGATGAAAAATCTAAATTGGGTGTTAAAAACATAGGGTCGTTACGCCCAGCTTTCACATCTGACCAAAAACGATTATATTCAGGTAAACCGACATGAGTCCACCAGCGTGGATTGCGCAAAACCGTAGTGACATGCCAATCTTCAATTTGCCAAACAACCCTTTCTAATATTTCTGCACCAGGATTATTACAACGTAAACATGATTCAAATTCGGCATTACCACTTAAATCAATTTTAACAGTGCAGTCTTCGCACTCATTATCAGATGATGTACAACTATCAGTGGTAAATTTGTAAGGCGTCCACGTTAGAGCCTCAAGGCGACCTGTTTCTGTATCAGCAAATAGCGGTGAATATAAATTTTTCCATGTTTGTTCTTGTTTCGGAACACCATACTTTATTATTGTACCCACAAACTTAGGACAAGCATCAGAGCTTTGAATTTTAGACCACGTAGGTCCGCTTTTAAATATACATTCACAATAATCAATAGCACCTATATTACATACTTCCATATCGACCTGCATTTTACAGTAATCATTATAGGGAACATTGTCCTTGTCTATTTTATTTGAAATACGAACCTCAAGAAGTCTTCCATCGCAAATACTATCGGGTAGTCCAATGAGAGACGAAAAACGCGTATGACTAAAATATTCCAAGTTAGAAGACACACGTTTTCCATATATTTTCTCATAAATCTTATATATAACAGGTTTAAACTTTTGTATGTTATCATAAGACTTTGTGTTTTGCCCAATATTTGATATTTTATCTCTTAATAGTTTGGTTCTTAGACTAGTTTTTTTTAAAATAGCTGGAAATTCCTTAGATGTCAAAACACTTTTAAAATTCTCTATTTCTACAGCCACCGATAGGCCACTTATATCACATACATATTTGGCCTGTGCTTCAGACTTTCTAAATTTAAAATACTCCCATAAAAGGGCGTGAAATATTTGTGTAGCATCTTCATGAGCTTTTTTTGTCTTAAATATGGGTAAAAAGCATTCTTGAAACATTTCTACAATTTCAGATTCACGAATCCATTCATTGCAATCCCAGGTATCCAAAAGCTCATCTGGGGGCGAACTTTCAATAAAGTCGTTCAACCATTCACAGACCTGACTATACACCATCCCTCTACTATATTCTACTAAAATTAATTACCGTCAAATACTTACGTTAAGTATTTGACGGTAATCAAAAGTATATAAACCAATAGTCAAAAGAAATATTAAATGGTAGCTGTATGTACCCTATCGACTATAAATTCATTATCCGACCTCAAGGTGTTCTTTTTCACACTCAGTCTGTTTAATAGCACACTGCCCACTGTATATCTTTTATGTGATACAGCAACGGCAAAATATATAAGTGAAAATAAGCTATACAAGGGAAATCTTATCATCAATACAGGTCTAGATAATTATGGAACTGTCAACAGAAAATCCATGACCAGTCAACGGGGGCATCTTTACAAGACCATTTGGGAAGATTTTATGATGGAAAAGGCTACTGTTATGGATTTAGCCTTTGAACAAGAAGAATCAGTCTTCTTTTTTGACAGTGACATATGTTTTATGGGTCAACTACCTCAAATACCGTCAACTGTAAAAATTGCTTTAAGTCAACATATGATAAAACCTGTTGACGAAGACCGTTATGGAAAATATAACGCCGGTTTTCTGTGGACAAATGATAAGTCCGTTCCGAATCGATGGAGAACGGCCTCAAAATCATCCCGTTTTTATGACCAGGCCGCCTTAGAAGATGTCGTAAAAGCTTACAATAAAGACGAAATTTATGAGTTACCAATACAAAATAATTACGGATGGTGGCGAATGTTTCAGTCAACAGAAACTGTACAGACCAATCAGAAAAGATGGTCCATGTTCAGAAATGAAACAATTCCGTCTGTCGGAATCCGCATTGATGGTTCACCGCTCTTATCGATTCATACTCATTGGTCAGAAACCGCTGATTTTGTGACAAGATGTTATAATATATTTGTATTTGGTATGTTATCACGACTTGGAAAACATCCACCCGCACAAACACTCTGGCGTTTTTTAACGAAGGAATTTCCTCATTTGAATCAGTAACAACAAAAGTAGATAAAAAGTAGATAAAAAGTAAATAAAAATTGAGACCGTTGACACCTAATCAAACTTAGGCAAAAAAATGGAGGATTTTCTTACAAAGATTCAGGCAGAAGTTAAGAATGACCCACTCAGTACACTCAATCTTGTTATGGCTGTATTTACCTTGTTGTCATTTACACGTCTAATTTCAGACCTTTGTTCAACCCTATTCTGTAAGACGAATGATAAGAGACTTCAGCACATTTTGGAGCGTGTAGAAAGCTTGTCGATGAGCAATGACCTTGTAGCCATCCAGCAAGAGCTTGTAAATCTACGTCTTGCAGTAGAACGTGTCGACAGTTATCTTACCCAAGTTCACGAAGTAGTCTGTATTCAGCAGTCCAAGGAAGTGGAATCAGTTTCAGAGGAAGAAGCTTCACAGACAACAACACAGGAGGAACTACAGCCTCTGCCCGTAACAATTGACCATCAAACCCAAGATAAGCATAGTCAGCTTATGAAGGTTCTTAAGGATGGCGATGTTGTTAGTATGACGTATAAGAAGCAGACCTTTTCTGCAACCTTTGTACTGAAGACAGATTCTCTTCATGGATACATTCTAAAGGGCGACAATAATACAGACTATAATACACCAAGTCATTTTAGTCATTCCAAGAAGGTAACGATTAATAATAAGATTCGCTCAGATAATGGCTGGGAAACAGTATATGTGATTAGAGATAGTAATAAGCTCACCTTGAATGAGCTGATTGCTACCGCTTAAAATCAATAAACATATATATATATTTATGTCCACTATTGAGAATGAATTAGACGCCATCGAATATAAAATAATACATTTTTTTCATAACAACGAACCCATAATTACAGAATATGTTCTTATTCCTTTCCTATTTGAATCAGTATTTAATTTTGAAAAATATAAATTAATGCGTTGCTTCCTGGCATCCTTATTAATTCTTAAGCAAATCATTGTATGTACAAACTCAAAATATATAAAATTTAATAACATACAGTTACTCACGCCATTTTTAGGATACATAGTACTAAATAATAGAATCACAAGTAGTTTAACATACGGATTCGCATACGGTTCAAATATATATGAAGGTATGTTTTTAGCTTTGTTTAGTAATATATTCAACACTATAAATAATAATTTTGCGATGGTATATATATTTCACATACTATATATATTAGGTCGCAACAATTTAGATATTATACTTGAAGAAGACGACAGCACACAAAAAAGCATATATATAAAGCCTATGTCAAAAATAATTCCATCCTTTCACAATCGTTTCATCAAAATAAAATCAGATGTCGTCACCTTTATAAATGACAGAGTTGAATATATATTAGACAATTAAATATATAAATTATGACTACTCCCGGAATGCGCCCATCCAAAACTAAAAAAAATCCTTACATAGTTTAATGAGCGCTGGTGAGCATCTAGCAATGAAACGCTTTTCAGCGTTATATGGAACTCCTAAACCAGGCACCCCAGGTTCAACAGGACCAACTGGAGCCATAGGACTTCCAGGTCGTGCAACAAATACAGGAGCTACAGGAGACACTGGTAATACGGGACCAACAGGTGAAAAAGGTCCACCTGGAACAGCAACAAATACAGGAGCTACAGGTACGATGGGTCAAACTGGTCCAGTAGGACCAAAGGGCTACAGTTCAGGACAGGCACTATATTTGAATAGTAGTTCAGGACTTGCTGATATTAAAATTACAACTAACGATGAGCAGGCTATCAGTAATTATTTAACAGATAATGAAATCCTATTACAAACTTATACCACACCTAATAGTTTCCCTTGCATAAATGTAATCCCACCAGGTAAATTTAATTTTGTTATTTGGTCTATTTTAGTTGGGACGCCAACAGGGCAAGGAGACCCTTCAGCTGCTCTCTACGCCAGTGTATCAATTCGTTCGACCACAGGTGTAGAGAAATTACTTTTCCAGTCATCGGTCAGTGACCCTTTAATCTTAAATTTGAGCACTAAAATAAATTTAGAATATGAATTATTCAATCCTATTGCCATCAATTTAACAGATAAATTAGTCATCAGACTATTTGCAAAACGTTACATCGGCGATGACAACACAGAATTAACAATCTTTAACGAAGGACCCAATCGTTATTCACATATATTAACACCCTTTAGTATCAGTGGTCCAACTGGTGCTACAGGTCTAATTGGACCAGTAGGTCCAGTTGGTCCAATGGGTCCAGCTGGTAAAAATGGTATAGACGGCGCAGTTGGACCAACTGGTGCAGCAGGTAAAGACGGTGCAAATGGTGCTAGAGGTCCTCCAGGTGATGACGGTGATGATGGAATACCAGGTAAGGATGGTATAAATGGTGCCGTCGGTCCCACGGGTCCCATGGGTCCTCCAGGAAAAAATGGTGCAGTCGGCCCAGCTGGAAAGAACGGTAATGACGGTCTTCAAGGTCCCGAAGGTCAGCAAGGACCCCAAGGACCAGAGGGGCCACAAGGCCCTGAAGGACAAATAGGTCAACAAGGACCAACAGGCCCAGAAGGGTCACAGGGTCCTACAGGCTCAGAAGGCCAGCCAGGTCACGACGGTGCAGTGGGTCCTACTGGCAGTGAAGGGCAGCGTGGTCCCACTGGTCTTCAAGGAGAAGCAGGAGCAACTGGCCCTGCAAGCGTATTCAACTTGTTAATGATACCTGTCAATGATAACAAGGACACAGTATATTCATTTAATGCTGATGTTTCTACAAACGGAAATCTATTTGTAGTTACAAATACCAGTGAAATAACAATGTTCACCATTGCCCTTTCGTCATCTACTCAACCTGGCCTACATTATAATATTAAAAACTATAGTGCCAACGATATAACAGTGAAGTTACAAATAGATGGTGGTGATTTATTGGAGATGAACTCAAATCTACCATTGCCCTTAGCTACTTTAAATAAATATAACGGTACGTACGCTCCTGTTATGACCTTATTCTGGGATGGCACAACAATGATGTGTGTGTAACGTCTCATTAAAAACATAAGATAAATATTTGACTAAAATCAGCCAAATATTTATATACTCTAGTAAATAGGATATAATAACAATGTACGACCTTGTTATTGTTGGTTGCGGAATTGCAGGCCTTAGAGTGGCACTAGAAATCAAAAAAATAAATAAGGACCTTAAAATTATTATGATTGAGAAATATGGTGAAATGGGTGGTCGCATGAGAACGATTCATAAAACTTTCAATAAGCAAATATATCAGTATGAATGTGGAGCAGGCCGAATTTGTTTAAATCATCATAAATTATTAAATCTTATAGAGCATTATAAATTACATACAATACCATTATCTAGTGTAACAGAATGGAGAAAATTCGGTAGTAAAAATTCAGAACCAAATAATTTTGAGGAATTATGGTATGATTTATGCCTGGAATTTGCTAAATTACCAAAAGATATTCTTCGCTCAAAAACATTAAGAGACCTCGCTATAGAAACTATGGGAGTTGATTTGGCCAAACAGCTTCTTGAAACCTACCCATATAGAGCCGAAATTGAGGTAGCTAGCGCTGAATCAAGTATTGAATTGTATTTATCTTTGAGCAATCACGGTTTTGCTGTATTAAAAGAAGGATTCTCTGCTTTGATTGAAAATATGGTTCATGATGCTAAGAAATTAGGTGTGGTATTTAAGAATCAAACATCAATTAACTATGTTAAACTAAAGGATGAAGTATACACGGTAAGTGGTTATAACAAATCGGAATGCATATCATTTACGGGTAAACGTGTTGTTTTGGCTGTTGACCGCAATGCTTTGGAACAAATTTATCCTTTTTCTAAAGAACATCCCTTACTTAAGACAGTACGAATGGAGCCCCTATTACGTATCTATTCTATATATAAAGACCACAGTTGGTTTCCAGAAAATAAAATTGTAACAAATTCGCCATTAAGATATATAATTCCAGTCGATACCTCAAAAGGACTTATCATGAGTTCATATTTAGATTCACGTGATATTGAATTATGGTTAGACCTTTATAAAAAATCAAAACATGAAGAACTTATTGAAAAGATACATAATGAAACAACAGCTCTTTTTCCTGAAAAGACTATAAAAGAAAAACCAGCTTATATTTCACCTGAATACTGGGCTGACGGCTGTTCTTATTGGTTAACAGGGTCCGATTATAAATCACTCAGTAAAAAAGCACTCAGACCCTATCCAATGGAGTATCCAAATCTTCATATTGTAGGTGAGTCTTTTTCAACAAAACAACAATGGATTGAGGGGGCACTAGAACATGCTGATGAACTTATCCAACTCATTGAAGAAGAAATTAAGTAAATCTTCTTCAAAATAATTAATTAAAGTAAATTCTTCTAAGAAGAATTTACTTTAATTTACCTTCAAATACTTAACTTCGGTATGATAGTAACCATGTCAAACACTTACTTCTTGGGCGCCACGCCAACCTCATTTAGCCAATTGACAACATCCGTCGTTGCAGATGATGATAGTTTAGAAACAATAACCTTCGGTTTAAACAGTATAAAAGTAGGTAAAGAACGTACATCACAAAATCCGGCCGTGTATTCATTCACCGTCTGTTCAACCTTCCATAATGGTAAACCGTGTGATTTAGCAGTGGCTTCAATAGCATCAATATCAAGACGTTTGCAAGGACCACACCAGGATGCAGAAAAATATACAAGAAAGGCTGAATCAGCTACGCGAAATCCAGGAGGTTTCACCGCCTCGGATTTTCCAAACCAATATTGCTCAAACTCTAGTTGGGTATCAAAGGTTCTCATATACTAAAGCCCAGGGACTTACAATATATAATCATACGCACAATTAAACGGTTTTATCAGTACGTTTGGAAAGAATTTCACCAATGACCTTTGCACTTCCAGCAAGCATGATTGCGGATAGTGTTCCTGCAATAATAGGCCCCATATTAGAATCGCTACTTAGACTACCACCCACCATACCCACACGCTCTAAAGCCTTTGCTGCTGCCTGGGCTTGGATTTTGGCCATTAATTTATTGGGGTCACTTACATCAGCTATTTTTTCACTGACTCCTTTAGCAACCTCAGGAACCGTACTTAGTAAATTTTTACCAATTTCACTAGCGACAGCAATGACCTTGGCATTTTTATCAGCTTTTTCAAGAAGAGTCCCTACAGAAGGCTGTATTACGGGTACAACTAATTCTTTATAGAGGGGTCTAAATACATTATCGCGAAAAGTATCTAATGATGAAGCATCAGTAGCTGAAGCACCAGTAGCTAAAGCACCAGTACTTGAAGCACCAGTAGCTAAAGCACCAGTAGCTAAGGCATTTGTAGCAGGTGTTTTATTACCACCAAATATTTTCCAGTTCCAAATCCAAAGGTCCCAGTTTCCTATCCACATTTTGGATAAAGACTCCTTATATGCTTGAGCCTCTAGAGAAAGTTGGTCCTTCGTAACAATTTCGGGTATAAATTCATCCTTTGTTGAAAAATGATTTAAAAATAAACTGAAAGGCAAAGGAAGCGTGACACCATCTTTTAATAAAGAGTCGGTATAAAGGGTCACATGAACAATATCCCATACGACCCACATCAAACCGAACAGGAAAAATAAGATATTAAAAACAGATAAACATTTTGTAACTGCTTGCCATGGATGACCCATGTAAAGTTTATCAAGTCCAAAAATACCGAACATAATAGTTAAAATAGCATAAATAACTATATCCTTTTTAGTTCTTACAACTGGCTGTGTTGGGTCTGCAGCCATTCGCGCATGTTCTTGAGGGTCTATAAACACGCCCCGCCCTATACCACGTATCCATTCAAAAGGCGAATCCAAACCCTCATGACGTACTTTCTGTCCATCAAAAATAATTTGTATTAAATCCCAAAAATACCATAAGCCAAAAGTGAACATATTCAGTATTAACTTTTGCACACCAGTTCCAAATGACCTTAGATAAAAGTGGTCGATACCAAAAAATCCGAATAAAATAGATAGTGTAATAAATAGATAATAATTACGGTCGGGGTATTTCCAAACATCTATATCAGAAAAATGATGGGTTTGTCCACCACCTTCCTGAAATGCCGCACCAGATTCGGTTGACATAACTCTCTATGGGATGATATTAATTTTAATAGAGTCTTTTTACCGAATACATTAATATCAAATAGTTATCGTCAAATACTTAACTTAAGTATTTGACGGTAGTGTGTTCTTAACTTCGGTATGAGACGTTATACAGAATTTAAGGTATGCACCGGTCTAAAGAGATTATTTCTAAATAATAGTAAATGAATTTTAGTTTTGGAATTATAACAGGCGGTAATTCTGATAAATATATTCAAACAATAGTCGATTCTATTCGGAATCAAAATATTCCAATATATGAAATACTAATTATAGGAAAATCAGAAATATCGGGTAGTGATATAACAAATATAAATTTCGATGAAACTATAAAACCAGGTTGGTTAACTAAGAAAAAAAATATAATTTGTAAAGAAGCAAAATACGAAAATATTGTATTAATGCACGATTATGTTTGTCTAGATACGAATTGGTACAATGGCTTCTTAAAGTATGGCAATGATTTTGAGATATGTGTAAATCGCATAGAAACATTAGATAGAAAACGATTCCGCGATTTTCTTATATATCCCAATGGGATTTATCCATATTTCTGGGAAGGAGCACTTTTACCTTATGATTACGAACCATCCAAATATATTAGTAAATTGATGTATATTTCGGGTACATATTATGTAATTAAAAAGGATTTGGCATTAAAATTTCCCTTAAACGAGGACCTTACTATGCAGACAGCAGGTGACGATGTTGAACTTTCTCACAGGTTATCAAATTCAGATATTATATTTAAGTGTAATCAATATAGTACAGTATATTTTTTAAAAGAAAAAGATGGCGTCGGATGGGAAAATCTCATTTCTCACGAAGATATGAATCTATTAGCGTCCTTTGACAATGAACATATGTCCTCCATGTTATTTAATAAACAAAAATATATTCAACGTGATGGCATACGCCAATATCATAATATATATTATGATATATAAGCATCAAAATCTTTTTATGCTGTCAAATACTTTATATAACGTCTCATACCGAATTTAAGTACTCCCCTTATTGGGAGTACTTAAATTCGATATGATAGTAACCATAACAAATACTTAGGTTAAAAACGCCCTAAAAGGCGTTTTTAACCTAAGTATTTGACAGCAAAACATTTAAAATCAAGCTTTTAAGCCGTAAAAAGGACACCACCCAAACCGGCAGCGATTCTAAAAACATTATAATTGGTAGCATAAACAGTGACTCCAGCATTATACCGTGTAATATTCTGGTTCATGTTCATCGATAATACAATGGTATCAATACGACTGGCATTCAAGGAGCCCATTGGTTGCGCAGCCTCAGGATTCAAGCTAAAGCAATAGTTATAGATAAAATCATCGGGAACACGGGTATGATGTTGAAAGGGTTGTACCAGCCTGAAGTAAGCAGCATCACGAACTTCAAACCGGTCATAGCCGTCAATACGTAAGATTGCATTTGTAATTTGGTCATTAAGAACTACATGTTGTTCAATAAGAAGACGATTGGTATAGTTAAACCATTCATTTGAAGCTGTCATACGGTCCTGTTGAACAACCCAAAATAGCTCCTTAATGGGATTATTGAAATCAAGAGTAATATTCAATAAATTGGCCCCAGCATTAACTGGTGATTTTTTTTGAATTTGGCACTGTTCAATAAGGTATTCATGTTTACTGCTGGTAAAGCGACGACGTTCATCGGTATCTAAGTGAATATAATCACCCCACATAACAAAACTAGTGGGATTTACAGGTGGATAAACAGTCTGTGTATTATCAATGACAAGGGCATCACGATAAAATAATTGTGATAAAGGACGCAATTTAATGTATACGCGCACCGGATGTGCCTGTAATGCAACAAGTGGTAAACTCAACCCAACATTGTTACAGAACCAGAATCGGAGGGGTATATACAATTTTAAAGGACCAGGTTGCGCCTCCTGTGTAAAGGCCTCTTGATATCCAACCATGTTATTGAAGCCATTGCGCTTTGATTCAGAGATTTCAAATTCGGATGTCAAATGTAAAAATTCACCATATTGTCTATCAATCTCTTTACCTCCGATTTCTAAACTGATATAGTCTAACATTGCATGACCGATTCCGTTCACCCAGGATGTATCAATTGTCCCAGATGTACTTTGTGATATCATCGGGAGCGATACCTCCAAAACAAGGCTATTTAATAGGTCGCCTTTTCGGGGTATTGTTGCTACAATAAGCTTCCCGAAATCAGTTGAACCGTCAAAATCAATGCGACAGCTTTCAACTGAAAAATTGGTATATCTACGATAAACTTGTTTGAAAAAAGTCGTCTGTGGGTTTCCAGTTAAATATATATCTTGGCGCCCGGTTGCCACAAGTTGTAGTAATCCTCCACCAAGCATTATCCCTATTCATCCGATGGAAGGTTTATTTAAATAATATTCATAAATCGTCACAGCATCTAAAATGAAAAAATATTGGTTACCATAGGAGATGTCACTCATTAAAAATATTGAGATAGACACATTAAAATTAAGAGCTCTTCAGGTCAGAGATAGTCAAAACAATCCCATTTCATCAGGGTTTCAGCTATTCGCCTTAGGTGATGGAACAACATATTGGTCAGCTGGTATTACAACACAACAATTTGTGAATTTATCTACATCACTGGAACAGAATCAGTCAACCTTAGATAATGTTGCATCGACAATCACTAGTACCTTAGATAGTGCGGTATCAACCTTGACGATTGAAGTCTTTTCATCTATCTATTCAATTTCGTCATTTTTAGGCATGGTCCAAGACTATTCAATTAATACTGTCTATACCGATGCGGCTATAGGACAATTGTCATCAAATATTTATTCTACGATTAGCTCTCAATATCAGTCAGTCAGTTCTGCTTCGACCTTTTATGGTTTAGGTATTAAAAATACGGCAAATTCAATCTCCACCGTGAACAGTCAATTAAGTACTATTATTAGTTCTATTTCAACACTAAATAAAAAGGTTGACGCGAATTCCACGATTACTACTAGCACAATTTTCGGACCCTTATCAACCTATACGAATAGTACTTTTGCTGGTATTTTTACAATAGAGACAACAAATTTTAATTATCTAAATGCTCTTATTGCTGCAAATGTAGCCTATACGCAAAATAGTATTAGTACCATTAATGGGCAACAGGCACAGGCACAATCAACCTTTAATGGTATACCAGGTGTATTAACAAGTACTATAGTAGCCTTGAGTACATTGACACAACAAGTAGCTTCTACAAACTATCAATCTTCCATTAATTACACAAACCAAACAGAAAGTACCTTATGGATAAGTACACTAACCTTAACGTCATCCGTATATGCAAGTACCAACACAAATCTTGTGTCCACTGTATCTTCATTAAATATTCTAAGAGGTTTAGCGGTATCCAGTATATTATCAACAGTATATCAACTAAGCACGATTAATGGTTCGACTTTAGCATATTTTAATGAAAATATCAGCGTACTTTTGTCAACTGGTCTTACCCAAAATATTTATCAAACCTTTATTGACCTTCAAGCGTATAGTGCAAATATTATATACAGTACAACCTCAACAAGCTACTATATAATTAATTCAACCACGACTTCTTTAGAACAACAGAGTGTAAGTTCATTCAATGGTTTAATGGATTCATCCTTTGCCTACATTAACAACAATTTATATTATTCATCAATAAGTACCCTAATCCCTTTATTAGAATCAACAATCAATAATGATATTATATCTTCAAATAATTATTTTAATTCGGTAATTAATACAAATATTGCTAATTTTGAAATTTACGTAGGTAATGTTTCTGTTAGTTATACAGAAGATGTTTCTACTATAGCAGGAACCTCAGAAAATGAAATATCAACTACCGCCGCCGAATGTATATCAACACAAAACGGTCTACTTAGCACAAATGTAGAATATTTTAGTACGACGATTGGAAATGTAGTAACTGCAACAGTAACAGACTTGAGTAGCTTTACCTATAGTCAATTTCTAACTGCGCCCAGTATAATTATGAACCGTGTGAATAATATATCGACTCTAACTAACACACAAGCTGTCACCGGTCTTAGCACACTCAAAACAGGAATTGTTACCTTGGACGCCTCCAGGTACAATAATTTTTACGTACTGATAAATGATATGGATCCAAATATATATTATGGCTTGGCACTAACGTCAACGAGCAAACAAAAACTGAATCAGGATTTTACAGTTCAAATTGACATTCAGTCAACCTATGCTAATAAATTCTATATTTTAGATACGTCAAACTTATCTGGTTGGCTAAATACGCCAAATATTTATAATCCTAAATCCTACAATATAATTACAAATGACCTGATAAGTTTACCACCACCTGCGACTCAGCAACAGGTTTACCTGTCAACCTTTGTTGGCGCCTATATAATTGACATGAAATATACATCCATGGGTATGTTTATCAAAAACGTTCAAAGTTATCCATATATTTATACAAACGTAGTGTTCACCGGTACGCTAACGTTTCCTAAGAACGTACAAATATCAAATTCAGGTTTAGCTCTAAATTCAACCTTTGTTTACAGAGGAAGTCCCTTAACGATAAGCTGGCAAACCAATGATTTGAATATACCTCTTGGTGTAAAATTCACAGGAACCGATATATACAACAATAAGGTATCAAGTTGGTCAGGCCCCTTTTCATCCGCTACAGGTACAGCAACTATTAAAATTCCTACACCAGGCGCGCCTTTGTGTAAATATGATACAATGTATCTTGGAGTTTATCCCAATAATCCTAGACAAGACAATACAACCGCAGCCAATGCAGCAAATCCAATCTTTAACTCCATACCTATTCCAGGAAATTTATATGTAGTAAATCCCACTATTAACTCTTATATACGTGTATTAAATCCAGGCACAGTCAATAGTTATTTACAAGTAAGTGAAATTAAGATAAATAATGATTTAAAACAGAATATGACTCAAGTTAGTACAAACAGTGTTTTTACTATTGATACTGATTCTGTCAATGTAAATACCTATCCTTACAACGGTTCCTTTGTTTCTTTTGGTTCCCAAAATGCATTTGACAATAATCTTTCCACATATTTTTTTGGTGGTTATACAGCAACCCAAATTAATCCAAATGCCTATGTTGGTGCCCAATTTTCAACGTTAGCTTCTTTCCAAAATATTAATCAACCAGCAGCCTTGGTTTCCTCTATTGATGTATATAGTGGACCATTATACAATTTGCAGGGTATGCAACTTATATTTTCAAATAGAAATGAACCTGGATTAGTCAATGGTCTTTTCTACAGTACAATTAATCTTAATGCGTCAAATTTACAATCATACTCTTTCAGCTAAGCACCTAAAAATAATTTATAAGAATTAATAAATGACACTCTGTTTTTATTCTATACATCAATCCACTGTACCACCACCCATAATAAATACGATTCACAGTTATGATGATATAAGTTCAAAAATAGTATTTACAGGTTCTTATCCGGTTAACAATACCGATTTACCACAATATTATATGGCTGTACAGGAAAATAGGCAGTATCCCTTTCTAGCCAAAATCACTAAAAAAGAAGAAATAAACACACAGAAGCTGTGTTTGTATTTCGAAATAATAAAAGAAATAAAAACTGAAGAAGAATTTAAGACATATACAGAAACCTAACAAGGAGCATCCCCAGATAATTTTTCATCCGCATTTTCAAAGACAATCATATCATCCAGCGCCTTGCCTGGTGATACCATTGGTAAAACAGCCTCCGAAGAATCCGTAATGACATTTGCTACTATCGGACCATCTGCGTAATTTAAGAATTCACCTAATTTGCTCTGAATATCATCACCAAACTGTATTTTCATAGCCTTACACCCTAAAGTCTGACATACCAATTCAAAGGATGGATTATTCATTTTCACACCGACGTAGCGTTTATCGTAGAATTTATCTTGCCACATCTTAACCATGAGTTGATAACTATTGTTAATAATCAAAATCTTAACATTCACCTTATTTTCAACGGCGGTTAAAAGCTCTATCATACTCATTGTAAATCCACCGTCACCACATATACAGATAACAGTTTCATTGTGTTGGTCTAACCCAAGCCCAATTTTGGCACCAATGGACGCTGGTACAGCGTAACCCATGGAACCTAATCCACCAGAAGTTAAGAAACGAATCCGTTTATAGTTATAGTCAATAAATTGTGCAGCCCACATTTGATGAGCTCCAACGTCAGCAACGACTGTAAATTTAGTTTCTTTAAAATTACTAGAATACATCAATGTATTAAGAGTCGCAATAACTTCACGACCCTGTAATACTTTCTTATCTATTGGCCAATTAAAATTAGTCTTTTTCCAAATGTTTATAGTAGATATCCAATCAGAATTACGATTTGAATCAACCACAATATAAGATTTTAATGTTTCAAAACGATGCCTAACTAATGCCTTTAATATATGATGACATGAATCATTAATGTAGAAGGGTGTTTTAATAACCTTATTAATATTTTTTGTAGCTATATCAACATGAACTATCTTAGCTAATGGAGCAAATTTAGAAACTAAACCAGTAATACGGTCATCAAAGCGACTGCCAAAATTTAAGAGTAAATCGCAGTTTTGAATTGCCATATTTGCGTAATAGGACCCGTGCATACCAACCATCTTCAACGACAACTCATGTTTTTCATCGTAAATACCCAACCCCATTAATGTGGTAGTAACAGGTATATTATATAATCTAGATAATGTCCGTAAATTCTGCATAGCATCGGGTCCAGCCTGTGTAACCCCCTGACCTGCTAAAATTACAGGTTTTTTACTAGATAATATCATGTTAGTTATACCTTGACAATCAATCGTTGCATCTAATCTTGGTACATTGACATGTAAAACAGAATCTAAAACACTTTTAGTAATTACAGGTTCATTATCAATAACATTTTCACTCATAATATTTTTCGGTAAATCTAATAAAACAGGACCAGGGCGACCGTTAGATATAATGTGAAAAGCTGTATTAATACTTGAATCTATATCAGAAGAATTACGAATCATATAATTCCATTTTGTACAAGGTTTGGATATAGCTACAACATCTGCTTCTTGAAATGCATCAGACCCTAATACTTTCGTTGAAACCTGACCACTAAGAGCTAACAAGGGTGTGCCATCACTCAACGCATTTTGTAAACATGTAATAACATTGAGAGCACCAGGTCCAGAGGTTGTCATAACAACGCCTATACGACCGGTAGCTTTTGCATAACCTTCAGCCATAAATCCACCTCCTTGTTCAGTTCGAGTCAAATAATATTTTATCTTTTTATGTTCATAAAGTTCATTTAATACTGGTAAAATAGCTCCACCAGGATATCCAAATATGTCCCGCACACCTTTTTTTACTAGATGATTCACAAGGTGCTTAGCACCTGAAACGCTCATTATTTAAATATATATTATATATATTTAAATGGAATTAATATCAAATTTACAATCAATCAAATATATTGTGAACTTTATTATGAGATGTTACGGTGCCGATGGTGCCGGTTGATTTTGCCAATACATTGGCTCCATATGTTGTACTTTCAAATCATTAGGAACAGGATAATAGGCGTTGGGAATTTGTATAGGAACAAAATGAGGCGGATTATAAGGTAAGGGTGCTACATCACGAATAACTACAGCAGGTCGATGTTTACGGCAACAGCAAACACATAAACAAATAAGTACAATCACACCACCGACCACACCACCAATTAGAGCAGATAAATTCGTAGCGTCATAGGACCCAAAATCACCAAATTCATTATGTAAAACATTACAGCCTGCACCAATCAAAATAGGCATGTTCTGAGTTCCTGATATGACCGAAGTACAAGTATTGTCTGAATAAAAAGTAAGTGAGTTTGTGGTCGTTTTACTACTTGGATTTGTTATAGAACAAGCCCCCTTATTTTTATCACATACGGCACATGAATTAGCATTGGTATTCCAACTAACACAATCTGTTTTACATTTTAAATCTGAACATACCTTCATAGAAATAAGTTGCCCCTTGATAGACATGAAAAATCCAAAACTAAGTAATTTACGAAACATATATCTAATACAAATAAATATAATATAAAACCTTAAGTCACTCATTCTCTCATTGTGGTTTTCCCTCATTACTATTTGGCTGTTTCCCATATTTTTCCTCATACTCTTTCTCACTCAAGGTATTACTTGCAAATGCCTTATCTTGTTCTAAACGGGCGGCCATAATAGCTGCCAGTTTATCATTGATTTCCTTAGCCTGTGCTATATCAACCGGCTTTTCATACCTGGAACCGGAGGTCAAGTTAGTATTAATTCTGCAACCGCTCATTTACAATATACGTTTAAATTAGTTACCGTCAAATACTTAAATTAAGAACACCCTTTAGTGTGTTCTTAACTTCGGTATGAGACGTTAATCTTTATATGTCTGGTACAAATTAAATATCAGTAAAGTATAAAATGGATAAGACCAGTAAGATTCAGGGAAGAAAAAATAAGACTCGTAAGATACAGAGTTCAAAAAATATAACCGGAAAAAATCCATCAGGAAATTGGGGTTATCATCTTATTGTAGATGCTGGAGATTGTAATCCCGATTCGCTACGGTCAAAATCAACAATAGCTAAATTCGCCAAAGAACTTGTATCAAAAATAGATATGACTGCTTACGGTGAACCGCAAATTGTTATGTTTGGTTCAGGTCATGTAAAAGGTTTTACCTTAGTTCAGCTAATAGAAACATCAGATATTACTGCTCATTTTGTAGAGGAAACGAATGACATTTATTTAGATATTTTTTCATGTAAGCAGTTTCATCAAGATATAGCTCTAGATGTGTTTAAGAAATACTTTGAGCCAAAATATATCAACGCTCATTTTCTTTTTAGACAGGCGCCAAGGAAATAAAAATCAGAATCCTCTATCCATAAATTCTAAAGAATTATCGCTGTAAGAACCTCTTTGGCGACCAAGTCGCTTATGAAATGCATACCATGCGGCGGCGGGCTGTAACCGTTTCCAAATTTGGTCATTTGCGTAAATCCAGTGTTTACCTGTACTCTTAAGTATTGGTAAATTCTCTTCATAAAGTTCAATTAGTGTGTCGTAGAAGTACGAATTAACAACATATGCACTGGCGGTCGTTGTTGAATCAACCTTAAATACCAAATCATTAAAGGGTTGGGATTTTTCAATATTATAACTAAACATTAAAACATCATAAGGAATACGACTTTCAAAAAATGTATTAATATTACGCCAAAATTCTTCCTTTGATACCAATAATTCAAAATCATCCTCAAAAATAAGGACATTCGATAAACCCCGTTCACGTGCCATCTTCAAAACAGCAAGGTGTGAATATCCACAGCCTACAATTCCAGGACTCTTTTCTATACCTTCAAATCGTTCAAAATCTAAATCAATTGACAATAATTCTTTTTCAATCTCTGCACGACGGTCTTCGCGTTTTGCTAAGTTAATATAGAAAACACCACCAAAGTGTTCATTATTTGGTTTTTCCATACTCTTTCTATAAACACACAGTTAAATCGGTTTAAGCAAAAAACGCCTTTTTAATTTAAATGAAGGCGGTGAATCCGAAGACCGGAAAACCGATTACAATTATGCGCACGGAGACGCATATAACTAAGACAAACCGTACGTTATTATGGTATCGTGACGGGCTAAAAGGTGCAAAATCAACATGGTGTCGTTGGGCAACCCTAGTTACAGAAGATGACCCCTTAGATTTTAAGCCAGATATCGTATTCTTATACAATGAGCCTACTTTAGAAACGAAGACTAAATGGCAAAAATGGTTGGAAACAGCAACTAACGAAACCTTCATTATTGCAACACCCAAATGGTTGGAGGCACTTAGACTAAATTTAGCGGTCGAAAGCTCTATTTTAGCAACAACTGAAATTTATCAACGCTATCCCTTTCTTCAAGACCTTAAGGACACTGAGCCCAAGACAAGCTGGATTCTTAACATCGCCCAATTAATGCGCTTTAATGTGTTTGTTACACCATTACCAATCATTACAGACCAACAATCAACCCCAATTTTCAGAGGTCAAATAAGAGTCATAGAACCAGATACATTTTCAGAAACTTGTGTACCACAAATTTGGCTTATTCAACAATATTTTGTTGCTCCAAAGGCACAAAGAGCACGCGAAATTACACAGACTTTAGAGAAAAATATAGCTTGTAAGTCAATCGATAAGATAGTCCTCCTTAATGAAAAGATTTACAATGATTTACCTAAATCAGATAAACTAAGCCAAGTCAATATAAATAAACGACTGACATACTTAGATGTATTACAATATATTAAGGACAACGTACCCAAGGATACGATTGTCGTCTTCTCAAATTCGGATATTTATATGGATGATTCATTAAGGTTACTTTACAGCCTTGACCTAAATAAGAAATTGTTAGCCTTACTACGTTATGACGTACCTGAGTCCGGTCACAATGATGCTAAACTATTTGGTCCACGTGCTGATAGTCAAGACACTTGGATTTTGTGGTCATCATCTTTAGATTTTGATTTAACAAATAACGATTTTGGTTTTAATTTTGGTATATCAGGTTGCGATAATGCGCTTACCTTGGCCTTTCTCAAGAAAAAGTTTATCGTATGTAACCCTGCATACTCAATAAAGACCTATCATTTACATAACAGTAACATTCGTACCTATGTTACATCCGATGTAATTGATAAGCCAGTGTTTTTATATATCGACCCTACTGGCATTCAAGAGTATAATCCAGTAAAGGATATAAGTAAAAATAAAGTCAAATCATGGTCAAAAGGTAATGTACGTTCTTTTCAAAGACCCATTCGTTACGTTGATAAGGTAACTGCTGAAACTATCTGTAAAATGATGTCACGTAACGAAAACTCTTATAATTACAGTGTAGATTCACCAAATACCTTTAATAAGACCTATGAATCAACTGACAACGAATTGTATCTTTTTCAAAAGTCCCAAAACAATGAAATTTTCACTATGCCAGCTGGCGTAGTATGTGATTTTGATAATCTATATGTGGGTACTCATCCAGTGTGGAAGGATGAATGGACAAAAGCTCCATTAACTATACTTACAAATACAGTACATGTACCAAACATGTTAGCACTACACTTTCCTCACTCAATGGCAGGTTCAGCCAGCCAATGGTTTTTACATTACTTGCCCAATGTGTTAAAAATACAGCAACATACAAAAATAGCTTCTGAGTTTGTTGTAAGTGTCCATCCAGATACACAGCGCGCCCTATCCCTTTTGAAATGGCCTTTGAAAAATGAAATTACAGTAATACCCTATTTACAAGACTCACAATACTTGAATGATAATGTTTATACCTTAACACCCAATAGTTTTCCAGAAGTAATTTCTGAAAATATTGACATACTTAGAAATTTATTACCAGTAGTTGAACCAAATACAAATCCTTCTGTTGTTATTGTAGCAGAAAGACAAACACAAAAAGACACTGAACCTATAATGTCAGCTGACTTTGTCAATCAATTAGTTAAGAATATTTTTCATCGTAAGGACCGTGGTATGTGGTCTATTACCATAGTAGACGCCGATGTACCAACAGAAAGTCGTCTAAATGCCTTGATGAAGGCTGACCTAGTCATAGCATCCAGTGAATCTGAATGGGATGCCTTAGACTGGTGCTGGTTGCTACAACCAAATAAGACAATAGTTGAAATTATGCCTGATACAAAACCCCGTGGCGACCATATTCATTTAGCTGGCGCCTCTAATTTGAATTATGTCTTATTAGGTGTCAAACGTGAGCCCTTACCATACCAACGTGAGCATATTATTGATGATATGGAAAAGGTCATGAAGGAGCACTTATTTGCATCAAATCTAAAGGCGCAGGTTCCTAAATCAAGTCTACCAATAATTACTCTACCGTCAGGTAAGGCATTAACAGGATTACATAATCACACTAACGATACGTTTCGCGAAATGGTTAAACTTTGGTCAGAACGTGAATATTGTAATATCGATTTGCGTGAAGATACGCCATTTGTGTGGTGGGAGGGTATTGGAAATGTACTATTATATGATAGACCAACCTTACGATGGTTCAATAATCCCTCTTATAAGTTAGCCCTTTTTGGTAATTCGGTACCTGAAAATCCTAGCAAGAACGACTGTCTATGGTCCTTCTGGCCACGGAGTCCAAGAGCTGTTGAACGTATGGTTGCTACAAACAAGCCTATGACATCCTACTATGACCGCAAAATCCCTTCTATTTTCCTAGGACGTATTGAAAATGGAATTCAACAAGAACGACGTACAAAACATGATTGGTCTAAGGTCATTCACACCTTCCATATGCCAATAGATTCAACTGGTGGTCCATACAAATACAATCAAGAGACCTATCTAAGTTTCCTAACTCAGTCACGTTACGGTCTCTGTCTTCCTGGATTCGGACCAAAGTGCAATCGTGAAATAGAATATATGGCAATGGGTACTGTTCCTATTATTACACCTGGTGTAGATATTACAAATTACGCTGGTAGACTCAAGGAGAATTTCCATTATTTCAAGGCAGAAACACCAGAAGAGGTAACACGAATTGTAGAGACCACTAGTTCTGATACATGGTCAGAAATGTCAATTGCTTGCAGAGCCTGGTGGCGGCGTTATGCATCAGCAGAGGGTCTTTTTCGTTTAACATGGGGCATTATAAATGAAGCCCAACATGAACATAGTTCAGATTGTAATCATGAGCATTAAAAAGAAATATCAATTTGTCAAAACCGTCAAATACCGTCAAATACTTACGTTAAGAACACCCTTTAGTGTGTTCTTAACGTAAGTATTTGACATGGTTACTATCATACCGAAGTTAAGTACTCCCCAGCTGGGGAGTACTTAACTTCGGTATGAGACGTTAGAACGCTCCGATATTTTTCATACCTATATGTAGACATAGAGATATGAAACTATTAGTTATAATATGTGCACATGAATTTAATGTTAAAAATTGTGAGAATATTAAAATATTAAACGATTTTATGATGGGTTTAAAAAATACAAAAGTAGATTATTGTGGTATATCTAATATCGACGACTTTCATAACTTTGAAAGTATCATCCAGTTCAAATATAAACTAGTAAATACGAAACGTCAATTCGGCAAGTTATGTGATTTTATTACAGAAAATAAATCAGAATTAGATTACGACTGGTATATTAAATTTAGACCTGATGTAAAACTCTTAACCATGTTTGATTTTGATAGTCTATCAGACAAGGCAATCAACGCTAGAGCAAGAGTTTATCGTGGTCCCAAAAAGATTAAGTACGGTATGTCTATTAATGGACGTGGTTGTTGGGATAATATAGGTGATTATTTTTATGACGAAACTGAGAAAAATGTAATACTTGACGACATGATGTTTATTTTCCACCATAATTTAATAAAATTAGGAGCGTTTGATAAAATTACTCATGAATCATCAGAATATGCAGAATGGAAGTTGACCTCTTTGTATATTAATCGTAATATAGAATTAAATGTTATAGGCATACATTTAGACAACACAAAATATCATGCTATTTCTGGTGATATTCCACCAAGTCGATGAAGCAAATTCTTCAATCGTCATAACCACCTGCCCCACGACGCTTATCGCGATTGCTTTTACGGTCATTCATCTTGTTCTTCTTGATTTGACGCTTGTCTTTGTCATCGCTAGTGGCCCATTCCTGTGTCCTAAACTGTTTAGTCCGGCGCACTAAGGAGCGCCAAACACCTTCTGAATCTTCGTGCTCCATCCACGTCCATTCACTTTCCTTATAGGGAACCAGACTCAAATTATAAACAGCCCGTTTCTGAACTGAACGCAAAGTTTCATAGGCAGATTCAATATCATCGCAAGCACCAATATCTGCACCAAGCACATCCTTAATGCGTAAATATGCAGCATCTATAGCCTCCGAACTATGTTCAGACGACACCTTCATACCCAAAACTTCATAACAAGGAATACTGGTCATATTATTATTATTTATATGATATGAATAATAAAACATCTGTCATTTTTTTCTTTGAAATAGAAATAAATAGCACCAAATATCAGGTGTCCAAATGAGTATCTATAATTTTGCCCCAAAACCTGTTATTCAATCCTTATCACAAGAAGCCCGTAGTATAATAGAAACGCGAATAGTGAACGGTAAATTAGCACCTTATATATCTATCGAATTTAATCTACGAATACGTGGTCTTAAACCATCCATTTTATATGTTCATTATACAAATCTTAGATTCGATAATACCTTAGAATCTATCTATATAGTTGATGCCGAAGAAACACAGTGTATGTGGGCTAAAAAGATTATAGAACGTGTTCATAATATGCCTAAGTTGGAACTCTTCATAAATACAATGACCGAATCGTCATGGTGTGTATGGGAAGATAAAATTTTATCAGGTCAAAATATTATACCTCTAAAACATCTTTATGGATATAGAGATGTATTAAATAATACCTTCATTCACTGTATTGCCTATGCGTGCACATATAAAGAATCGATTGATTTAGATGAAATTGAGCAACAGTTTCAAGCCTTTCATTTTGCAACTCATCCTGACATGCTTGAATTAAATGAACTTGGTGAAACCCCCTTAAAAATTCTATTAGGAAATGAAAAATTAATCCCCTTTGTTGAAAGTATCTTGTTACGTATGAATCCAGAAACACGACTATTAGCCTTAGATTTTTCAAACTGGCATCCATCTTGGGGCACCTTATTAAATTCCATAGTTGCTCTAAATCTTCCACAAATAATTAATAGTACAAAAAATATGCAAGGATTTTTATCAGTCTTTATGTTTCTTACACATAACAATGAAGAGGCATTCACTGCACTATTTCAAGCGGGTTATAAAATTCAATATAAGCATATAATCTTGGATAAATTAACAGCTAATCAAAAGAATCTAATTTCGCAGGTTGTAAGAAATGTACCATCATGGTGTAATTTATCGGCTTGGATGAATCTAATTTCTGAAAATAATTCGCCTGAAAAATTATATAAGAAATTACAAAAATATCTAATTGTTCGCAATAATTTAATTAAAGAACATATAATTATGGACAACAATAGAATGGAGTATTGAGCAAAAGGTGTTATTAAAATTGAATACATAAAAATTATGTCAACTTATTTTAATAAAGCATGCGTCCACGTACATTTAGTGCAAGTTTAAGCTCATCTAAATATCCTATTTCTGAAAACAACATTTCTTGGCGCGCTTTCTTCTGTTACTTTTGCTGTCCCACAACTCAGAGCGTAGATAACTATGACTCAGATTCATCCGAATATGTCGATAATCCGAATGCAGATTATTCATCCGAATAACGTCTTATATCAAATACTTAACTTAAGCATTTGACAGTAAATATTTAATATAGAAAAATAGTCGTCTCTATGTCAGAAATAGCAGTTGTATTTGACCTCAATGACAAGGCCGGTTTTTATTCTGTCTTTTTTTTCTTAGTTCAGGCCTATATTTATGCCAAAAAACACAACTACCGTTTTTACATAAGTCACAGTAACTGGTATTATAAACATACGACAGGTTGGCATGATTATTTTACCAGTCTTGAAGAATTTCAACCAAAATTTATAGCAAATTTCAAACATATATTTCGTTTTAGTCATATGGTGATGCATGACAGCCCAGATTATTGTTTGAACGATTATATATTGGCCATACAAGAGATTTATCAATTGCGACCAGAATTAATCCAACGGGCAGAAGACATGATGAACAATCAAATCAAGGACACTAATTTTCAAGCGATTTTTATCAGACGTGGTGATAAAATTTCATATGGAGAAGCACCCCTTATTGAAACAGAAGAAATTATTAAATATACACATTTAAACAGCGCAATATCAAGCACCCTATTTGTACAAACAGATGACAGCAGAATCATAAGTGAAATGAATCATAACTTAAAAGACACCATGACAATCTTTTCCACAGTTTTAGACAACAAGTACGGGTCGTATGCGCGATTTTGGAAACGTTATACGCCAGAAGAACGAAAACTTCATACAGAAGAGATGTTAGTAGGTCTCTATATTTGTACAAGAGCACAAATATGCCACACTGACTATACATCCAATGTAGGTCGATTTTTAAAATTAGCAAATTTCGATAAGACAAAATTCTATATGAAGGAATTAACAAATTTAGATATCTATCAAATTGTTCATAATCCAGCCTATGGATTTATAGATTAAGACCCCCATCTAATTTTTTACTTTTATTTTCAAGCAATTTAAAATTGTTTAAAAATAAAATTCTCCAGAACCGGAATCGAACCAGTGACTTGGGGAGATCCGTAAATAGCCACAAGAACTACAATCCCCCGCTCTACCAACTGAGCTATCTAGAGACAAATAAGTATCCCAGTATAGCCTTTAAATGCTTTTTCTACTAGAACGTGTTTTACGCAAACAGCGACGGTCACGCACAGTTTTACGAAGACCGCCTTTTTTGGCACTCAAAATTCTCTGTATTTCAGGAACTGTAGCAATACTAGCTACAGTTTGTCCCTTACGATTGACAAGGTCAGTTTTAGCTCCAGCCATCAATAATTCTAGCACCATATCTTTATTCTTCGTTTCAGTTGCAATAAACAAGGCAGACTCCTTATTTTCATCTAAAATATCCAAATTCGGTTTCGCCGACAGCAATGTATTAGCAACTTCGTCATGGCCATTTTTTATAGCAATCATTAAGGGTGAACCGTTAAAATGGTTAGGTATATTTATATCAGCACCCAACTCAATTAATTTTTCAACAATCTCTAGATTACCGAATGAACAGGCAACAAAAAGTGCAGTGGAGCCAGATGATGACCGCATATTGATATCCACGGTCGCACCATCAGAAAATAACACATCCAATATATCACCAGAACCAATCTCAGCAACCTTCATCAGTGGACTCATTAATCCGCCCTTAAAGTTTATATCTGCACCAGCATTCAATAACAATTGAATGACAGGTATATTACGTTCTTGAATTGCAACCAATAATGGATAGTTTCGTTTTCCGTCTATTTTATCTATGCCTGCGTTCTTTGCTAATAGAAATTTAATTGTAGTTAACTGGTTATTTCTAACAGCCACTATGAGTGCGGTTCCATTTATAAAATTATCATCGCCAGAAAAACGCTTATCAATTTCAGCACCCTCCTTCAATAGTAAATCAACAATTTCATCCAAGCCGTAACTGGCAGCTAAAACAAATAAGGCATCCTTGTATGTATTGTTGGTGCTTCTTAAAGACCCATCTGAATATGGCTTCAAATACATTAAATCTATGTAACGGTTTTCAATAACTTTAAAAATTGTATCCGTAAGTTTTCCAATCACATTAATTCTACCCCTACTTTTAGCACCTTGAGCGTTTTTTAATTTAAGAAATATATCTTTCATAGTTTCATGAACCTTTGCCCTACTAAACGGTAATTTATCAGAATAATCCATATTTTTTAAATAAGAGTCTAATATGTTAATAATGACTTCTGGTTTGCAGTTAGGATTTTCATCTTTCACATTTAAAAATGAGTAGGTGTTTTCCCATTTCCGTATTCCTTCACAGCCTTCCGTTAGATTACAGATTTTATCTCCACGTTGTACTGTTAACAAATCAACTATTAATTTATTAAATTTATCACTAAAATTAAATAATTTGTGTTTAGAGCTAAAATTAAGCTCGTATAAAAATTGCGTCAAATCCCTTGAATTAACCGAACATTCATTAAAATGTCCGTCGTTACCCTCTATAATTAAATCATCGTAATTTAAACACGAATGACCAAAATCGATAAGGTAAACTCTTACGTAGCCTCCCTTGATTCGACTCATCATTATATTATCACTTTTGAAATCGCGATGATTAAATCGTAAGGTGGAGTATAAATAGCTCAACATATAGGAAGTTTGTATAAGTACATTTAAAATAAAGATTTCAGAAGCCTCCGTATCTACAATAGGAATACCAAGTAATACGTTTCTAACAGTATCTTCTATATATTCAGAAACAATACAATATTCTTTTGTTAATGTATTGTAACCAACATCAAATATTTCAGGTGCAAAGGGACCTTTAATACCATTAGCATCAAAGCCGTGTGTTTTATTACATATAATAATTTGAATTAATGATTCTTTAATTAAATTCATAACGTCAACATTCGATTTGATTTTTATAGCCATTGGCTTTATATTACCCTCCCTTTTACAATGGTACACAGAACCAAAGCTTCCACTGCCTATTTCCGTACCTAGAGTGTAAACATTCTTGAATCCATTCCTTGAAGTAAATGTGTAGCGCTTTTTGTCGATTGAAATTTTAGAAACGCGGTCGGCGCAATCTTCGGGTATCGCATCAATACCCTTGGCAGGGTCAAAAATAAAATCCATACCATACTGACTTAAATTTATAGCAGCCATTGGCTTTCACTAATATATTAAATATAAAAATTACACAGCAATAAAATAACTTAAAGACTCAAAGAGTGTATGTAATTGTGCAGGCGGTCGTTGAATAAAAAGTCAAAAAATCAAGCATTAAGAGCCAATTTTGTGTGCTTTTCATCAAAAATTGACGTTAGTCGCCTTCTAATACCTAGTCAAGTGGAGTGAATAGCTCCACCTAACTAGGTTGTCCGAGTGGTTAAGGAGTTGGATTTAAGACCCAATGCGAAAGCGCGTGGGTTCGATCCCCACACCTAGTATTTGCTTTTACTGACCTTTCTTAAAGGCCAATAAAAGCACCTAATAAAAACATAACAATAATATATAATATTAGATAATTAGCTATATATTAGCTAGCTATCCAATATGGTGTAACGGTTAGCATACGGCTCTTTCACAGCTAAGACCCGGGTTCAACTCCCGGTATTGGAACTAACATATATAGATAACAGGTTATAATATAACCTGCTATCCGATATGGTGTAACGGTTAGCATACGGCTCTTTCACAGCTAAGACCCGGGTTCAACTCCCGGTATCGGAATTAACTATATTTAGCTAAGTGTATGTCTTACATACAACTAGCTAGAAATAGCCTGGGCGGATGACCGAGTGGTTAAGGTGGTGGTCTCAAGAAGATTTATTCTTGTGCTGAAAGGCACTGTGCAATCCACTGGAGAAATCCGCGAGGGTTCAAATCCCTCTTCGCCCAAATATTCTTTATAAGGTTTTCATAAAATCTGATAAAGACCATTGGGTCTTATATAGCCTTATCGTACAGTTGGTTAGTACATTGGACTTTGAATCCAGAAACCCGAGTTCGAATCTCGGTAGGGCTATAATCTTTTTTTATGAGTCTAGCGTAGACTCATAAAGATTGCTATAATCCAATATAGGCATAGTCTTTCACCCTCATAAGAATTCTATTATACCAAGATATTGACGGATTAGTAGAAAATTGTACAGACATCATAACACGCTTTTGCCCTTTATTGCAGAACTTTGTTGCCATGTGAAATATCTTATCACCTTCGAATAAAATAGCTTTTCCAGCTTCCTCCTTGATTTCCCTAATATTATTATCACTATCGTAATAGCTATATGTAGTACATGTATTTGTGATAGTACTAGGTATTAACAGAGTGAAGAATCTACCATTAAAATAGTTAACATCATAGTGCCAATTTATGAAATCATCGTCATTTTCATAAATAAGAATTGCACAAGTTGTAGGTAAGGTTTCAGAAGTGACATATACTTTTTCACCTATTATTTTACTAATAGTATTTTCCAAATGAAGATACCAACCATATACTTTAGGAAGACGTCTCATAACATCCATTGTATTAATTGTACGTCCAGCCTTCCATCCTGGTATTGTAACGCGCTTTCCAACTGGTAATGGAACAAGCGCTAAAATTTCTTGATTTAAATGTTTAGGTATTGATAAATCTATTTTTTTAAGTCCACAAAATTGTGTATCGGGAATATTTTTACAATGTGTATTACGATTATAATTTACAGCACCTCTAAGTGTCATATAGGTTAATACAATAAAACTAATAAATATTAATATACCTATAAAATGCTTTATAGTTGGTACGGAAAGGGAGTTCTTAGTCATTATTGAAATATCTCTATAGTATAAAATATAATTTTGTCAATCAGACAAGTATTTGCCGGCAATATTTTGTGGAAAAACTAGCCAAAAATTGACTTAAGGGATAAACACTGAGTATAGATTGTAGTAGGTCTTGTAGCTCAGTTGGCTAGAGCGTCGTGCTAATAACGCGAAAGTCATGGGTTCGACCCCCATCTAGACCACCAATGCTCTTTATCAGCTATTCCTAATAGCTGATAGCGTGTATGCGCAATGCGTCCATAGTTTAGTGGTAGAATTTGAGATTTCCATTCTTAAAACGCGGGTTCGATTCCCGCTGGACGCAAAATATATTTTTTGGCTCTTATCCAATCTTATTGGTTAAGAGCCTCTATAGCTCAGTGGTAGAGCACCAGCTTTGTATGTCCATATAGCTGTAGGCCCTGAGTTCAATCCTCAGTGGAGGCAAGCCCCTTTAGCTCAGAGGTAGAGCGCCAGTTTAGTAAGCTGTAGGTCTTGAGTTCAATTCTCAAAAGGGGCATATATTTTTGATACTACTATGTAGTATCAAAAATGTGGCAGATTAATTGAAAAAAAATCCAAAATATGTCCCAAAAAGGCCATATTTTGGGGTTTTTTAATCAAAAATTGACACGACCTAGTGCCAGTCCCCGTAAGTCATACCCGTTTAGCTCAGTTGGTAGAGCGTGTGGCTTTTAACCACAAGGTCGCGGGTTCGACCCCCGCAATGGGTAGATATCTTTTTTGTTTACGTTTTATATACACAAAAAAGATTACCAAGGTTAAGGAAACTGTATATGTTTATATATTTCATCTATTAATTGTGATTTTCTAAGATATGTATATCTAGATATACCCAATCCCTTTGCCAACTTCATAAGAGTCCTCATATTGTTTTTTGCTAAATTTGTATTTAATCGAATAAAGGTTCCCACCTCTGAAAAATGCAGATTTTTGACATACTGTTCTCCATCTTCATAAAAAATCATAGATTTAGGTATATCCATCATACTAGATATACCTATATATTAGGTTTAGACCATAATTTTAAGTGTTTGAAGTTAGCCACGGTCGTCGCTCAAACTCATACTCAATATCATCAATCATTGAGCCATAGTAGTCTAGCTTCTCCAAAATCACACGCTCCTCATCAAAATCCATATCATCGCGACGCTTCATCAAATCATCGTACATGGACCACTGCCAACACATCTCATCATATAATTCATAGAGCTGATAATCCCTGCACGAAGAAGGAATCGGAAGCTGACCACGATGTTCCCAACAAATCTGGAACATCTTCGAAATTGCCTGGTCCCACTGTGATGACATTGTGCCTGTTTTAATATAAGTATATAAAAACAACATGACTTCAATTTTTATATATGTTTCACTTATGGTCGTTTCACTTATGGTCGTTTCACTTATGGTCGTTTCACTTATGGTCGTTTCACTTATGGTCGTTTCACTTATAGTCTTTCAATAATCTTATTCAGTAAGTCTGAACGCCATGGTGGCATTGGTTCTACATCTTTGAATGCTTCCACGCGGTCAAGAACCTGATTCCTATTGCCATTTTGATATGCTTCCAAAATAGCCTGACTGGCTACACCCTCTAAGGATGATTCAAACTGGCTATCCTTGGACCCAAATTCAACGTACTTACCCTTTGCTGTTGCTACACGTCCTGCAGCCAAAAGACAGAAAATAGAGTTAGCATAGGCGCTTTTTACTGAAAATGACGTGATTTTATTAGCTAGATATAAGGTACCAACCTCTTCAAATGCTGTAGCAGCCAGTTCATAATCGGGTGCAGTCATCTGTAGTCCTGCTTCTGCAGCCAAACGTAAAGACCTGCCAGCAGATGAAAGTGTACCAACTTCCTTGTATAAATCATAGGACCGCTTGTATTTCGCCATAGCAGCCTCATGAAATCCCCGTTCAAGAAGGCCACGTGCTTCTAGTGCCAGGGGTCCTGGCTTATCACTGTTTAACGGACTAGAATCTGTATTACCCATTTTATCAAAAATGAAAAATCACCGTATTCTTTCATTTTTTATCAGCAAATACCGAACTTACCGTCAAACACTTAAGTTAAAGTACCCCATAAAAGGGTACTTTAAGTGTTTGACATGGTATTAGACGTTACACAATAGGAAGTTTGTGAATTTCAATATTAATTCCCTTCTCAATATACAGGTGTGTAATACCTTTTACAGTATCCTCAGGCTTATTGATATCAGCCAACATGCTTTCGATATCATCAAGACACTGTAGCTCCTTTATATACCCTTCAAGGTATGTCCTGTGCTTTTCCTTTACAGCATGCACAGCCTTATCAAAACGCAAATATACAGCTGGATACGTTTCTCCGTTTTCAACAACAACATAGACAAAAGACATACTGGTTTTTTACTATTAAAAAATAGAACTTATTAAGTTCAATTTTTTATAAAATCCATACAGTCAAAACGTATATGTCACATCTCGTTCCTTGAGACAACGTAAGGCCTCTGCCTCCAAAGCCGGTATTTCCACCAGAGCCGCCTCTAGGAAAATCCATCCATCATTGACATAGTTAAATACTCGGTCCAAAATAATACGCTCTGTTTCTTGCCACAGTTCGTCTTCAGAAGCCTCAGGCATACGGCGCTTTGAATAAAGATAACAACGTACCACACGATAGGCCTCCAAAAGGTCAGCATGACGTGCAATATGATAGGCACGTTGATAGATTCCGTGATTTGGATAAGCAAAGGGTTGACCTTCAACCTTTCGACGTTTCAGCTTTGAATAAGACATAGTTGTAATAATCTGAATCAGACTATTA
>Ga0136644_10000411_pt1 | contig 34338 bp, 62 predicted proteins | sample C_130820_EF_Meta_FD_94780 | JGI IMG/M metagenome (GOLD analysis project Ga0136644, IMG submission 94780) | Freshwater microbial communities from Lake Croche, Canada to study carbon cycling - C_130820_EF_MetaG (v2) (version 2) | ecosystem: Environmental > Aquatic > Freshwater > Lake | place...
GTAGAGCTTTTTGCAGGGGTTCGATTCCTTTATACTACCCAATAAAAAATCCCCTAAAGGGATTTTTTTGTTTATACTATTTTTTTTAATTTCCAGCCTACCTCTGATTCCTCCAGCTATTTAATAAGCCGCCTGTCTAACTTGACGATACAAAGATAAGGTGTTTGAAGTTATTCACCAAACTTTGTTTGATGAATCTTTAGTAATAAACAAATCTTTTTTATTTGGTTAATAACTTTTAACACCCTATATTTGCAGTATGAAAAGACAAACAACATACAAAGGAGTTACAATTGATACAGAAATAGTATTTAATTTTAGAGGAGAAAGAGGTCTCAATGGTAGGAAATGGCATAAACTTGTTGTAAAAACAATAAGTGATAAAGTTGATGAAAATTTTGAAAGGGTTAAAGAAATAATATCAACCCAAACAAAAGAAACAATTTTAGAAGAATGTTTATATTTTGAGAATGAAGCAAAAGCATTTCTTGATAAAAAAGAAAAAGTATCAGAACTTGAACAATTTTTTATCCAAAATGGTTTTGTCAAAAATAGTTTTGGTAAATAACTTCTAATACACTATATTTGCATCAACAAAAAAATAAATAAAATGAAAAAATTAGTATTATTCTTAGCACTTATCGTAGTTAATTTATCCCTATTTTCCAGAGGTGGTGGTGGTCATAGTTCTTGTGGTCATTCATCAAGTAGTCATAGTTCATTTGGTGGTAGTCATTCAAGTAGTAGCCATTCAAGTATGGGCGAACATTCAAGTATGAGTGAACATTCAAGCCATTCAAGTATGAGTGAACATTCCACATCAAGTTCAAGACCTTACAGAAGTTTTAGAAGCTACTCACCTAGTCATATTTATTTTCATAATAATTTTTATTATTATACAGTCTATAATGATAATACAAATGTATATGATACAATAAGTGATAATTCAGAACAAGGATTAAAAACAAAATTAGATAATCTTAATCAAGAAGAAGATTACGGAGAGAATGTTTGTATAGTGATAATAATATTAATAATAATAGGATTATTTCTTTGGTTAATATTTGGTTAATAACTTTTTATCCCTTATATTTGCAGTATAAATAACACATTATGAAAAGAAGTATTTTAGTTTGGAATATTATTGCTATTGCTTTGAATCTATTTTTTTCATATTGGATTATTAAATTCAGTATTCAAGATTATAAATTCAATTATTTCTTACTACATATAGGAGAGCCACATATATTTACTATTAGTGAAATATTAAGTCATTTATTTATTTATTCACTTGGTAGATTTATACAAACAATGATGTTTTTCTATATTATAGTAATGGGTTATAATTTGGTAAATAATCCAAAAATAGAAACAGAAAATATTATTAAAAATAATTTTTGGTTATATACTCACCCTATTACTTACATTGTGTTATTTATATGGTATATTACTAAATATAGTATGAAGGCAATATATTTTATACCAAAACTAAATAATTTTTTGGATGGTAAATAATTTTCCCTTATATTTACAGTATAAATAAAACATACACACTATGGGTGCATCAACAGAAAAAAAGTTTTTATCTACATTCAAAGAAGTAGGTACATTTGCAAATGAAATTTCAAATGAAGCAATTAAAAACGAACCAATGTTTTTTAATTCTGATTTTAATTTTGCAATGGAAAAAGGTGGAGAAATTACAAAATCTTTTTTAAGTAGTTTGCCAGAAGATTGGAAAAATCAACCACTCGCTTTTGATAGTAGGGTACACATGCTTATGCCGGGATGGTATCCAGCAATCCCCGGATTTCATCATGACGATGTTCCTAGAGCAGATATTCCAGCAGGACAACATTTTATCACAGCAGGACAACCCGACTATGATAATCCTCGTTATTTATCTGAACATATTTTAGGTTTAGTAAATGCAGATGTTTGTCCGACTAATTTTGCAGTAGGTGAATGTGTAATGCCACAAATTCCAGAGGGGGAATTAATTTATAGAAGATGGCATGAAGAAGTAGTTTCTTTAATTAAAAAAGGAGAATTGAAAGAAGTTGCTGCAAAAGATAGAACTTTAGTTTATTTTGATTGGCAAAGTTTTCATAGTGGCACAAAATGTATTTCTAATGGTTGGCGTTGGTTTGGTAGAGTTTCAAGAAATAGCGATAGAGTTAAAAAAGTAACTAACGAAATTAGAGTAAATGCACAAGTTTATTTGGAATTTCCGATGGAAGGTTGGTAATTTATACAATAAAAAGTGTTCCACGTGGAACACTTTTTAATTTGGTTATTAACTATAAAACCCTTAACTTTGTATAAATAAAAAAACATATTATGACAATTAAAGGAAAAGTAGTTTTTATTGAACAAGTTGATTTTAACCCCGAAAATAAAAGGGCAACTTATGAGTTATTAACCGATAATAGTTCTTCGGGTAGATTATATTTGGATGCTGACGATAAAGTACCAAAAGAAGGTGATAACATTTTAGCAATTACTGATAGTGATGGAAACGCTATTAATTATGCTATCAATGATTAATTTTGGTAATTAACTTTATTTCCCTTATATTTGCAGTATGAATAAAGCACATCAAATAGTAGCAGACTTTATAATTAAGTATCTAAGAGAAAATAACTTAGATAAACTTACTAAAGTTATCGCAGGTGGAGTATATGTTCCTCGTGGCGAAACTTATGTATTAAATGTTGAAGAACAAATTGCTGAAATTAAAGAAGATGTTTATATCGCTGTTTGGTATTTATGTGAATTTTTAAATTCGTATGAAGATGATATTTTTTCTAAAATATTCATTGGTAGATACGATTATGATAAAGAAGATGCAGAAGAATTTTATGTTTTTTGTATTGATAATCAATATATCAAATGTATTTACAATCATAATACAGACGATTTAATTTTAGTTGAACCAAAATTAAAACATTTTGGTAAAATTAATATGAATTGGTTTAACGAACAACTTGAACGTAATTTTCAATCTGATATTTCAGAAGTTCTACAAGACATAAAAAATCATATCGAACCCCTTGAAACAAATCAAGATTGGGTTGAAATAAAAAGCACCCCCTAAAGGGTGCTTTTTTAATATCTTATGTATTTTTTAATAAATAACCCACCTCTGATTCCTCCAGCTATTTAATAAGCCGCCCGTCTTAACTTGACAGTACAAAGATACACCTTTTATACTTACCCACCAAATATATTTTTAGAAAAAAAGATTTGTTTATTAAATAAAATACCTGTATATTTGCACTATCAATTAACAATTAAATATTACACAAATGAAAAAATTGGTTCTTAGTTTAGTAGGTTTATTCTTATTCTTTGTTGGGTATTGTTACGATTTGCCACAATCTAACAACACAGCCGTAAATGACTTTTCAAATGTCATTAAAAGTTCTTCGGATTTAAGTACTTTTATTACAGATGCTAATAAAAGAAGTGGTGCAGATATTGTAGTAGTTAGTATTTCAAAAATTCCAGATGGCGTTCCTATTGATGATTATGCAAGAAATTTAAGTGATTTTTGGCGTATTGGTAGCGTTAATAAAAACGGCATATTAATATTGTTTTCACTTGGAGATAGAAAATCAAGAATTGTTATTGGTAAAAATTTATCTAATATAATTACAAATGATATTGCCACCGATGCAGCTAAACAAATGAACCCTTATTTTAAGCAAGGAGATTTTGATGGGGGTGTAAAAGCAGCAATTAATTTTTTAGCAGATAATATTGTATCTTATAATACAATTAATTCTACACCACAAGCAAATGTTCCACGTGGAACAACTGAAAAAGAAAGTAGTGGGCATCCTTTTTTATATGGTTTATTATTATTGTTTGTATGTACAGGTATTTATTTTTTATATAACTCTTATAAAGAAAAACAAGCAGAAAAAATTGCTAACTATAAAAAAATAATTGAAGGTAGAATAGAATTACTTAATAAGTATATTCAAAAATTGAATAGATGTTTACCAAATGATAATGTATTACCTATTACTAAAGCAGGATATAAAGTAAGTGATTTATCAATTTCTTTACAAAAACATATTGACTATTATAATTTACTTAATATAGGTAAAGATAGAAACTACACAGAATCACAATACAATTATTTTGATAAATTGATATGAAAAGTATTGAAAATGATGTAGAATTATTTGTAAGTAATAACAACACTTATTCAAATAATTGTTATAAAACAAATCAAGACTATATTAATAAAATTGACGAACAAATAAGGTCTGCTAACTTATGGCATATTAGTAGTGTTAAAGGAGAGTTTTTAGATAGTGATGTAGTTGTTAAGTTTGAAGAAAATGTTGATTTTTATAAGAAAGAAATTAACAATGTAGTTATTGATAAGACTAACTTTGCAGCATTACAAAAAGCAGTTGATACTTTAGAAAATTGTGTAAAGTATTTCAAAAAGAACGCTGTTGATGTATTGGCTGAAAAATTAGAAGATGGTAAAGAAAAAACATCTTTTATTAATACAATAAGAAATAATTTTTATCTTTTGTTAGACCTAAAAGATAATATGACTTCTGAAAAATGGTGTTCTCTTTCTACAAAAAATGCTGTTCGTGCTGCAATAAGCAACTACAAACATAGATTTGAAGTAATTACAATTTCTTATACAAATTCTTCTTATCGTGTATTAAATAGTATTTTTAGAGAATTAAAAAATGATTCTGTATTTAATTTACTAGATGCTGAAAAAGCAGAATATGATAGAGAAGAAAGAAGAAAAGTTGAAGAAGCATTGGCAGAAGAAAGAAGAAAAAGAAATAGTTATTCTCGCAGTTCTTCACATACAACTGTTGTAAGGGGTGGTGGTTATAGAAGTGGTTATGGCGGTGGCTATGGTGGTAGCACTATTATAATTGATAATAGTTCTAGTGATTATGGTTCAAGTAGCTATGATAGTGGTTCTAGTGATAGTGGTTCAAGTGGTGGTTCTGATTGGAGTTCAAGTGATAGCAGTTCAAGTAGCTATGATAGTGGTTCAAGTGATAGCGGTTCAAGTGGTGGTTCTGATTGGTAATATTAATAAAAAATCCCTCTTAGTGAGGGATTTTTTTTGTTTAATAACTTTTAATTACTTATATTTGCAGTATGATGGACAGGAGAGAATTAATAAGATGGACAGCAATATTTCTTAGTTTTGGTATTGGGATTTTATTGGGTTACTTAAATGGTTATGATAATGGGTATAAGGTAGGAAAAATTGCAGGGAAAATGTATTATCAAGACAAAAAACAAGATTCTTTAATAAAAGTTTTGGTTAGTAAATCAAAATAGCTTATATTTGCATTACAAAAGAGGTGGAAGTTCAGCGGTAGAATAGTAGGTAAACTTACCAACGAAAATAGGTTGTTTTAACATTGCGAAGTACAAGCAATTAGACTCACGATAGTTGCCGACTAAAAGTCGGGGGATAGTGGTTCGATTCCACTTCACCTCACAAAATAAACATATTATGATAGTAGAATTTGTATCAAAAAAAGTAATTTACGAGGATATTAAGACTGAAAGAGATTTGCCTATTTTAGATAAGGTTAAGTATCTTCATTATGAATATTCGGGTGGGTATGATTACTTTGTTAAATTTGTACCTTCAATACAAAAAATTCAAGACAAAAATGTTTTTATTTTGAATTTTATTTTTATGGGGGATAAAAAAATCAACAAAGGTAGATTATCTTTAAGCCCTTTTGATAGATTTCCAGATATTGTTTATAAAGAAGAAAAAAATGAGTTTGATTATGTAGGACAAAGAAACCCTACTGATTTACAAACAACTTTTTTAGACATTATTGCTAACTATTGGCTTTTGAAAAAAAGAATAGGGGATTGTTTCTTTTCTGAAATAACAGAAGAACAATTTAACGAAGAAAAAGATAAATTCTTTGTTTTATAACTTTTAATCCCTTATATTTGCAGTATGGTAAAGAAGTTGATTAACTCAAAAAGAGAATACTTAGAACATTGTTTCCCTATTTGTGATAGAGAAAAAGCCTATGTTATCAATAATGCGTATGGTTTAATCTTAACAATGGATTGTCATGACTATGACGATAATAACAATATGCTCGATGAAGAAGGTAATATAATACCTCCCGATTCAGTTGATAATGTTAAAGTTGAAGAATGGGTTGATGAATTAACATATCCTTTAATGTTATTAGAATGGATTGAAAATGATTCTGATAGAGTTGGGGATTATCGTATAATTTGTGTTGAAACTGTTTGCTTAAAAGAATTTGAAAATAATTTTGGTGAATAACTTTTAATACTATATATTTGCAGTATGAAAAACATAAAAGGATATTTAATAGGTGGTTTGTTATTAATTGGGATATTAAGTCCTATGGTTATTACTTGGTATTATTTAATTTTGAATAGATAAATTTGGTTAGTAACTTAAAAACACTTACCTTTACATAAATAAAAAAAGAAATGGGAAAGCAAAATATTTATATTAGGACAAAAAATCTTTTAGATGAATCTAGGGGCGAAGAAGGACAAGCACTTAGAAATTATTTTAATGTTCCAGATGAAGATGATGATGAAGTTTGGAATGAAGTAATTGATACAAAAGGTGGTTCTAATTATCCACTTTGTAATATTGATGATGCTATAAAAGTTCTTCAAGAAGCAAAAGAAAAAGGTTGTAATTTTGTCCATATTTTTGCTCACGAAGATCATGGGGAAATTAACTTTGAAGGTTATCTTATTGAGAAACTTACTGATGAAGAAGTTGTTGAATATAAGGCAGAATTGCAAAAGAAAGAGTTGGAAAGACAACAACGAGTTTTAGATAGAGAAAAAGCAGAATTTGAAAGGTTGAAAAATAAGTTTGGTTAGTAACTTAAAAAGTATTATCTTTACTCTCGAAGAGAGAGTGCCAAAAGGCACTACAACGTAAATAAATAACAATGAGTTCAAAAATATTAATAATAATTGGTTCGGCTGCAATGCTTACATCTTGTGTAAGCCATCTACATAATCACAGAATACTTGAATGTAAAAATGTGGTTATTGCGGTGGAAAAAGAAAAGCCTACTGCTTTGAGTATTGAAACACTTATTCAAGCAGTTGATTTTGAGAAAATAAAAGAACTTACTGATAAAATTCTTGCAGAAAAAGAAATAAGTTATTCTACATACAAAATTAAAAGTTATGTAGTTTACAGAAAAGAAAAATCTTTATTAAGATTTAACGAGAAAAATTTATATGTATCTAAATCTCCGGCACGAAACAAAAATGATAGTGTTTCTAATAGAAAATTAAATATAATAGTGCCTTATGGCACTCCCGTAAAACGGGTAGTATGCGCTTTATTGGTTAATCACGAAAGACCGCACATAAGAAGTCCCGGCTATTCTATTTAATAACAGTAATATTAAGATATAAGATAAAAATAAATTGGATTTCGTAACAATTAAAAGAAACTCACTTTCAAAAAGAAAGTGAGTTTTTTTTGTTTAATAACTTTTTTATCCGTATATTTGCACTATGAAAGTAGGTGATACAGTAACATACTCAAACAGAAATAGACACCCTCATGGCAAAACTGCTTATGGTGGTTATACAGGCAAATGCACTCAAATAGGTGAGGATAATTCATTTATGATTGAGTCTGAAACTTCTGTTTTATGTTGTGGTACAAAAGGGTATTATGATAAAGACTGCAAAATGTTAGTTATTGTTAATGGCGAATATGAGTTGGTAACTAAGGATAAAATAATAAATAAAGATAATGCAAATTTCTTTCAAAAGATTTGGTTTGTAATTACAAAACACTTATATTTGCATAAAGAAAATTAATAATGGTATTATCACATAAACTTATTACAAGCGATTATCGTAGAATATTAGAAGATAGAAATACTATTCTTTTAATAATCATTCATTTGCATATTGAGAAAAAAATCAATGATGCTAAATTAAAAGCACTTTTCAAAAATTATCGTAATGGTACTTTAACAAGACATATCAATACTTATTATAGTAAAGTCAATGACAGATGGTATAATGACGAACCTATGAGAGATATTTATTTGGACATTTATGAATTTATGCCAAAAAAAGATTTGTCATTAGAACAAGTTTTACCTTACCTTAATTTGTTATTAAATAGAAATAAAAACTATTGTATAGATTTTATTTATAAACAATATGTAGAACCTGTTACTAGAAATATAGATTTGTTTAATAATAATACTATTGAACTTTTCAATTCTTTTCAACTTAATAGCGGTTTAGTATCTTTAACACCTTATCATCAAGTAGTAGGATTAGGTAGTGGATATTGTTGCGAAGACCACGATGGAGATTATGAGGAGTATAAACGTAGAAATTATGAATATTCTATGGGGCGTGAATTTAAGGATAAATTAATTGAAAAGGCAAAATCTTTTTTACAAAGTAAAAAGACTTGGGGAAGTTATAAAAATCCAAATAATATTTTGTTATAAACTTTTTTATCCGTATATTTGCATCAACAAAATAACACACACAATGAACACAATAGGTAAAAGAGCAGACAAAATATTAAACTTAAAACAGTTTGGTAAAAAAAACAAAGCAGAATTAGTTTCAAAACATTTTTTAGAAACACCTACCGAAAGGCAGTATGTTCTTAGAATGTTAATTAAAAAACCTTTCACAGATTTTTTAATTCCAGATAATTTAAGATGGTGCGAACAACTTATCAATGATGCTTACGATTATCAATTACAAAATGATATTCGCCAACCTTTTTGTTATCTAACTGTTAGAAGTGGTATAGTAAATTCATCTAAAGATGATGAATGGCACGCTGACGGATTCAGTATGAATGTTACACATATTCCCGAACAAAATTATATTTGGGCGGATTGTTTTCCAACAGAAGTTGTTTACAAAAAGTTCAAATTGCCACAGGATTTTAACCCTTTTAGGCATAATATACATTTTTTCTTTCAAGATAGTATAGGACAAGATGATAAAATTAAGGTATTAAAACCTAATACACTTTATTGTTTAGACCCTTATGTAATACATAGGAGACCTCCGATTGCAGAAGGAACACAAAGAACATTTGTAAGAGTAAGTTTTACTCCGATGGAGATAGACGATTTTAACAATACGATTAATCCACTTTTACCTACATTTTATGTAAGGGATGGGGTGGCGTATAGAAATACTTTAAGTCGTTATGGTATTTAATTTGTTTAGTAATATTATTTAATGTATATTTGCAGTATGGAAAAAACGTTAGTACACGATAAGGAATTAATATTAGTTGCGGTAAATTTGGATGGTATATGGGATGATGATGAACAACTTTTTTTTGAAAGTATTTTCAAGAGAATTAAAAAAGAAAATAAAAAAGTATCTTTTAAAAGAGATATGGTATTCTTTTTTAGAGTTTATACTTTAGATGGGGGTGGTGCTAACCTATATTCAGTTAAAAAGAAAGGCAAAATTAAAGATGTTACTGATGATTATTGGGAAGATATAAACGCAATACTTAATTCAGAAAAACTTTTTAGTTTTAAACAAATTAAAAAGAATAAAAAGTTTGAAACTTATCATTTTTCTTTGTAGATAACTTAAAATAGCTTATATTTGCAGTATGAAAAAATTACTTTTTGTTTTACCAATTTTATTGGTTTTGTGTTGGAGTAAAACTTCAGATGGTAGAGAATATAGAATTGCGTGTAATTGTTTACACGAACATAGTGAAACAGAAACTGTTCCAGTAGTTACATTAGTAAATAATGTACCTACAACTACAATTCAAACTCAAACTAATTGGGTATGTGATGAAAGGGTATGTGATACAGTTTGGAGAAAAAAATAATTTGTTTAATAACTTTTTTATTCGTATCTTTACAACATGAAATATACAGACGATTTAATAGAGGGAGTAAAAAAGTTATTTCCCGAACAAACAGAAATGATTGAATTAGCAGAAAAGGGAGACCCTTATTTACTAACGTATTTGAAAGATTCTTCACAGCAAATTAGTCATAAAGAAATACTTTCGGCTTCTTCTTTAGAAGAATTAAAAGAAAAAGCAAAAGTAATTCAACAAAAAGAAGAATTATACAATCTTTGTATAGAACAAAATTACAATTAAAATTTTCATAGTGTGTAGGACTAAGTCGGGGCGTTTCTACGCCCCGACTTTAAACTTTAATATATATTTTTTTAATAAATAACCTACTTCTGATTTCTCCACACTTTCTATCGTGCGCCTGTCTATATATTGACACAGCAAAGATACACCTTTTTAAGTTATTAACCAAATATAATTTGATAAAAAAAGATTTGTTTAATAACTTTATTTACCTTATATTTGCATTATGGAAATAATAATCAGTCTTGTAGTTTTAGTCCTTTTAGAGTTGATACTTGGTATAGATAACCTAATATTCGTTAGTATTATCATATCCCGAACACATAATAACATCAAAGAACGTTTAAGAAAATGTTGGGTTGTATGTGGTTTAATCATTCGTTCTATTCTATTGGCAGGGTTGTCTTGGTTATTAGCACAAAAAGGTCATACAATTATGACTATATTTGGTAATAATTTAGATTTAGCAAGTATGGTAATGATTTCGGGGGGTATATTTTTAATATGGAAAACTGTTAAAGAAATACATGAAAAGTTTGAAAAAGACGAACATCATAATAAAAAAACTCATGCCTTAAACTTTAAACAAGCAGTTACTCAAATTGTTTTAATTGATACTATATTTAGTTTTGATAGTGTAATTACAGCAGGTGGAACAGCAAAAGTTTTGTGGGTAATGATTACAGCAGTTAGTATAGCTATGGTAGCAATGTTTTTCTTTAGTGAATATATTGCAACGTTTATACAAAAACACCCTACAATTAAAATATTAGCACTATCATTTTTAGTAATGATTGGTTTTACATTAGTAGTTGAAGGTTGGAACGCTCACGATGCTGAACATTTACATTTGAAAAACTATGTTTATTTTTCAATGGGATTTGCTTTAATTGTTGAAATGATTAACTTGAAATTAAGTAGAAAATAAATTTGTTTAATAACTTATTTACTCGTATATTTGTAAAACAAAAATAAAGAATATGTTTCATTACTTGGATTTAATAATGTATATAATTGGTTTAGTAATAATCGGTATTATTGATAGGGATTCTAATGATTATGGTTTAGGTGGTACTTTGACTTTTCTTGTATATACAATTTTATATTTGATAATTTTTGCGGTATTTGATGTAAATTGGATTGATATATTTAATAAGTCTATGTTTTATACAAATCCAAAATTACATATTTATCCATAATTTAATTTGTTTAATAACTTATTTACTCGTATATTTGTAAAATAAAAATAAATGATTATGACACCTTTTTCTTTTACTATTACATTTTGTATTGTTTTTTGTAGTATATTTGCAGCGTACATGATAAAAGATGCTGTTGGTATAAAAACAATGTGGGTAAAAATCTTACTATTAATTCCTCCTTTTGGATTATTGTATGCAATTTATTTATTACTACGCAATTTCGTAGATTTCTACTTTTTTGATAAAAAAGAAAAACAAGAAACATTCAAAGAACTTTAATTTGGTTATTAACTTATTTACTCGTATATTTGTATAAATAAAAAAGTATGACATCATATAATGTTAATCAAATAGTTAGTATAGACTTTACAAGTGAAAATGTAAATACTAATTCTTATATTTCAGAAGAACGTTCTTTTGTTGATTGGTTATTAAAAAGACCTAAAAAAACATTTATTAGACCTTATGATTATGTTCCTAATTCTTTTATACCAATTGAAAAAATACCAAATAGTATTTTTATTAAGGATGATAAAATCATTAATAAAGCAAGTCTTACTATTGGGTTTTCTAATAGAACTTGGAAAACAAAGTATTTTGAATCTAATGATGCAGCAAGAAGGTTTAAAGAAAGAATAGAAAATAATAGTTTTATTAATCTCTAAAAAAGATTTGGTTATTAAAAAAATATTTCGTATATTTGTAAAACAAAAATAAAGAAAATGAAAAAAACATAAAAAAATAAATTTGGTAATTAAAAAAATTATTCGTATCTTTGTTAAAGATTATTAAAGCATATTGAGTTCCTTTAAAACATAAATTAAAGAAAAAACATACTCACCGCTTTATAACAAATTAAAAACTTTTTAATTTAATTATCATATAAAAGTATTGAAAAATAGTTAGCATAAAACGTTCCTTCAAAAAACTCAACTTTTATGAAAAAAATACGTTTCGCTAATCTTTTGCACAAGTAGTTCCTTTTAAAATTTAGTGGGCGCAAGTCCTCTGCCAAAAAATACTACTCGCAATTTATTTTAATACTAAACTCTTTAAGGCATAGGGTGTTCCTTTTAAAAACAATTTTTAGCAGTTCTTACACCTCGCCTTTTTACCTTATTGTGGCACAAATAGTTCCTCTACTTTTATTTAGGAAAAATTTACTATTCGCTACAACAAAAAGAAAGACATAAATAGTTCCTCTTTAATTATTGGAAATTTTACTATTCGTCTTTCTTTTTTAATTTTAATTTGTTTATTAAGTCAAATAGTTGTATATTTGCAACACAGAAAAAAAAACACATAGTATGAATCATTTAGTTATCGCCCTTTTTAATAAGGCAATCCCATCAACTGAAAAAATTAATTTCAGTGAAGTTAATAAAGTAGCTACAAAGTTAGGGTACATTGTACACCCCGACATTTGTAATCGTGAAGTTTTGAATTGGTTAAACACTCAAAAGGTTAATCTAAATTCAACCTTCTACAAAAGTTGGAACGATGTTATCGTAAAAAGTCGTTGGGAATTATACCTTGACCAAATTAAGCACTATGCCTCAACGTATGGTACTGATTTTAAGGGTGAAGTGTATTTGCCAGAAGGTGAAGTAGAAATACCTAAATTTACAGACTTTAAAGTTATCACTCCGATAACTGCACAAGAAGTAATTTCTCGTTGCGAAGGTATGTTATTTAGTGGTATCGCTCTAAAAGAAGATACTATGAAAAATCTTTTGGACATTCTTACTTGGTTAAACCATAAGATTGATGTTGATAAAGTAAGGAACAAAGAAGCTAAAATGATTTTATGCAAAACATATAATCTTTTGCCTTCCGATGCTGCTGAATTGGTAAGATACTTAGTGTATTTACATACTGATTCTACTTTATTGATTAAGAGTCCAGAAGTCATTAGGGCTATTGGGGCAAAACACATTGATATTACTAAAATAGTAAAATCATTTGGTGAAGAAAAACTTTCCAGCGTGTTCTTCCGATTCAAACCGATTTTCTTGGCTTTCAAGAAAAATCATAAGAATAGAAAACTTATTAACAAACTTAGACGTTTGGCAAATAAGTTTCATAAGCCTATGGCAGATGGATTTTTTGAAACATTACTTAGCAATAAGGAAAATGTTTATCAATTGGAAGGTCGTTTGAAAACGATTACTAACTTCAAAAAGATTGGTTTGCTACAAGCAATCAATATAAGATTGAAGGAATTGGGTGATAAAGTTTATTTGGTTCGTAACCAAAAAATCTTTATCAAAACAGGACAAGAGTTCAAATATACTGATACTGACTATCTAAAAGTAGTTTATAGTATCATATATGAAGATTTGGTTTCTACTTTGAAAGAAAAGGCTTGTAAAGTAAGATTACCGCAAGGTATTAACTTAACTTTGCCAACTTCTGAAAAATCTTTTATCGGTAACTATCCGATTGGTTCATCATTTGACTTTGGTGATTCTGATAATATCGTTGGTATTTATTGGAGAGGTGAAGATGGTGCTAGAGATTTGGATTTGAAAAGAATTGATATTGATGGTACTCAATATGGGTGGAACGCTTCTTATAAAAACGCTAATAACTCAATTGTTTTTAGTGGGGATATGACAAGTGCAAATCCAGAAGCAACAGAATTATTTTATGCGAAAAAAGGTGTACAACCTTCTATCTTTAAGGTAAATTTGTTTAGCGGTGCGATTAATAGCAAGTTTAAGTTCTTTGTTGCAAAAGAAAACATTGATGGTAAAAGATTCCATAATTATATGGTTAATCCTAACAATATATTGGTTTCAGTAGATTGTGTAATGGATTCGCAAGAAAAAACTTTGGGTGTTGCCGGAGATAATAAATTTATCTTGGCTCAATTTAGAAGTGGTAAAGGTAGGGTTGCAGGTAATTCTGTTACTAACAAATATACTGACTATGCTATGAACACTTTGGATACTTATGTGGATATGCGTAAAGTTTTAACTGATGCAGGGTTTACATTTGTGGAAAAAGAAAGTGAAGCAGATATTGACTTTACAAAGTTAAGCAAAGATAGTTTGATTGATTTGTTTGATAAAAACAAAAAGATTGAATTAAAAAAGGTAGCAGAAGTTGCCTAAGTTTATTGAGAGAGAGTGTTCCACGTGGAACACTCTTTCAAAATAGATTTGTTTAATAATTTTTTATTCCGTATATTTGCAGTATGAAAAAAATAGAGTTTAAAAAAGCAAATGATAATTCGTTTTTAAGTGTTATTCTTAACAGATTAAAACTTACAAAAGAACAATTAATTAAAATGAATACACTTGAAATAAGAGACCATATTAAAATTAATAATATTAAAAATATTGGTATTGGTAAATTTAATTTTGGTTAATAACTTAAAAAGTGTTATCTTTGAATAAATAAAAAAATCCGTTGGTAGCTCAGTTGGTTAGAGTGCTATTCTGATGCGCAAACTTTATAATGATTGAATGACAAAAGAATTTGAGTAGGGAAAGGATAGTGATTCGAAGCACTATTTGAGTAGACCAAAAAGTTTGAATAGTTAAGAGAGATTTGTAAAGATTCAATAATAGAGGTCGGGGGTTCGAGTCCTTCACAACGGACTATAAAAACCTTTATGTTAGATATTTAGTATATACTTTACAGCCCAACTCTCCATTGGGATTGGTAAAGAACAATATAGAAAAATAACTAATATAGAGGTTTTTTGTTTTAAAAAATTACACATTATGAGAGATACTACTGAATTTGTTGCTGAAAGTTTATTAACATTTAATAGTGTTGAATATAATCCTTTACAGGATTATTTAGTTTTAGAGCCATCTGCCGGCACAGGATTTTTGGCAAATTATATCAAATATTTCTTTAAGGAAAGAATTTTTCAAGCAAAAACAAAAAGCCTTACTATCAATTGTATTGAATTAAATAAAGATAAGTTTGATATTTTATCAAAAGATTTTCCTAAAGCAATTCATGGCGATTTTCTTAAATTAGATATTCAAAGAAAATATGATTTAATAATTGCCGCCCCACCATTTAAAGGTAATACCGATTTAGAACATATAATGAAAATGTATGATTTGTTAAAAGTCGGTGGTGAAATTATGTCATTAACTACACCTTATTGGTTTACTAATAACGAGCCTTTACAAGTAAAATTTCGTGAATGGTTAAGTGATAAGCCACACAAAATTAAGATGTTACCCGATATGACTTTTTCGGAAAGGGGAAAAACTGTTCCAACTGCAATAATAAATATTTACAAATGGAGACCGTAACAAAATATACACCTAAGCAAAAAACAACTAATTTTCAATTTAGATGGAATGAACCGCTTGGAGTGGCTGAATGTCCGTATGCTTATAGATATGTATTTATATTTTTTGGATTTTCAATTCGGATTCATAAATGGTTAAGGTCAGATGATTCTAGGTATATGCACACACATCCCTGGTTTTTCTTTACGTTTGTATTAAAAGGTAGTTATACTGATGTATCAATGAAAGATAATATAATTTACAAAGATACATTAAAAAGATTTAATTTTCGTTATAGACCTGCTAATCATTTACATTATGTTCAAGTTCCAAAAGAAGGTTGTTTAACAATTTTAATCACAGGTAGACCATTACAAAAATGGGGATTTTGGGTTGATGGAAAAATTAAAAGACCATTAAAATTTTTTCATAAATTCGGACACCCACCTTGTTCTGAACAATAATTTATTTGTTTAATAACTTTTAATCCCTTATATTTGCAGTATGGAAAAAAATTTTATTTCAGTTCAAAGAGCAAACATTTTAGAGGAAGGTTGTAATTGGCTAACTAATTATATTGGTTCAGAAGATTCTAATATAGAACATATTGTTGGTAATTCTATTAATGATGAAGATAAAGAAATGACTGAATTATTAATAGAACTTGGAAAAATTAATAAAAGGAAAAAAGAAATTATTGATATTTTCAGAAATAAAGTTGGTTAGTAACTTTTTTACCCTTATATTTGCATCAACAAAAAATACACAGTATGAAACATTACAATTTATTATTTAAGGGAGTTGAAACAAATAAAAGACCTTTAGATTTAACAGATGAAGAATTTGAAAAAATTAAGGCAGATTTGGCAGGTTCAGATTTTGAATTAGTATTGCATCCAAAATCTACTGAAATAGATTGGTTTATTAATTTATCTACTGAAAGAGCAGAAATGTTATGTAATCACCACCAAATAAACCCACATTCTGTTTCAGTTAATTCTATGATATTTTTATATGAAATATATAATTAATAAGTTTGGTAGATAACTTTTTTCCCCCTATCTTTGCATCACTAAAAAAGTACATATTATGAGTAGTAACAGTAAATTAACTGCAAAAATTAACCTTCAACAAGTATTTGAAGGTAGTGTAACAACCATTGAAAACGCCTTTAAAGGCGATGTAATGACCGCAAAAAATGGTAAAGATTACATTCCTTTAGAAGTGTTAAAAGGTAAACGTTGGGTGTGTATTGACGACTTGACAGGAGACCATTTCTATCACAAACAAACTGGCGATGTTCAACTTCAAGTGGATATTAATCCAAGACGTGAAGTTGATAAGTTTGATAATACACATAGTATTTCACTACAACAAAGCAAAGCTACTCGTGAAAGTGGTGCTACAAGAAAATATTGTGGCGAAGGAAAAGAAACTATTTTTGGTGTAAAAGCAGCAGTAGTAACAGCAACATCAACAGCAGAAAAAATGATTGCAGATGCTAACCTTCAAAAACTTGAAGAAGCAGACGAATTAGAGTTTTAAGAATAAATTAAAAAATGCCCCCTTAAAGGGGCATTTTTATTTGGTTATTAACTTAAAATACCTTATCTTTGTTTAACAGAAAATAAGTGTATTATGATTATGAAAGTTTTAATGTGGTATTTTATAGGGATTGTTTTATCTTATATTTTTTTAATCGTAGGTAATACAATGTCAGTTAAATGTGGTGAAGAAAAAGCTAAATTAAAATATATATTTTATAGTTGGTTAAGTTGTATATTATGGATAATATCAATTATTAGTATGTTGTTTAAATACTATATACCTTTCAATAAAATAGCAAAGTTATTTAATGAAGAACCCGACTTAACAAATAAAAAATAATTAAATATGAACTCAACAGAAAAATTTATTATAATATATTCAATAGGTATAGTATTAGCAGTACCTTTAATAATGTATTATAATAAATTATTTAAACAAGATAGAACACCACTTAAAATTGCCTTATTTAGTTATGTGGCAGTTATAGGATTTTTAATGGCTACCTTTGATAATTTGTTTGGTAATGATGAAGATGATGAAGATTTTTTTGCAGGACTATAAAAAAAAATTTTTTTTGGTTTGAAAAAATTTTTTTTTCTTACTAAGTTATAGTATATGCCCCGAAAAAAATTTTTTTTTTCATAGAGTTTTGACAAATAATTACCCTAAGAAAAATTTTTTTTCTTGCTAGTATCAAAAAATTTAGGCAATAAAATAGTATTCCAGTAACTTTTAAAGTTGCTAGTAAAGTTGTGGCAAAGCACAGCCATTAAAATAGTTGCCTATTTTTTAGATATTTTTGATTTTATTTTTTGTCAAGCAATAATATAGGGAAAAAAGTTATAAAACAAAAATAATTTTATCCTACTAATTTACTAGACTATTATGCCAGCCTCCCTCTGATTCCTCCAGGTTCGTCACCCGCCCGCCCCTTTTGGCACTACAAAGATAAGGGGTTTTAAGTTACTAAACAAATAAAACACAATCTTTTTTTAAAAAAATAAAAAATAAATATTTTGCTTTTTTATTTGTTGGTATCAAATAAAACTATATCTTTGCATCAGTTAAATAAAACACTATGGCAAAAAAGTTATTCAATACAGAAGTAAATAAGGTTAGAAAAATGGCAAGTCTATTCAGTTTCAACCTTAAATTAAATGGTAAGCAAATCATTCTAAATAATGATAATCAAACCAAATTAAAAGAAGCAACAAGGTTGCTAGAAGCAGCAGCAAATATTTTAATAGAAATAAAATAAAAAATAAAAAAATATTTGTTGGTTTCAAATTAGTTCTTTATATTTGCATTATATTTATTTACACACTAAAAAAAGTTAATTATGTTTACAGATTTTGAAGTTGAAGTTTTAGAAAACGAAAGCGATGTTATTAAAAACTTTGAAGTAGAATTGCCTAAAGAAAGTGCATCAGCCATAAGAAATGCAGCAAAAATGGCTGCAAATAATCTTTTTGATGACATTGATTGGGATAATACTAGCATAGCTATTACAAAAAATGTGCCTATTGAAGTTAAACCCGACTTTTCAATGGGTGAAGGACTTACAAAGGGATTAGATTTTAGTAAACTTCATTTAATGAACCCCGAATGGGCTGGCGAAAGTATTTATTTAGCCACTTCGGATGATTTGAGAGCGTTTAACTTTTTGGTTAAAGGTGACCAGAACGAAGAACGTAGGGAACTAAAAGAAGAAAAAAAGCGTTTAAAACAAATGGGTATGCTTAACCCTATTTCAGAAATTGAAGATGATTCCGAAATTGAAGATGATTCCGATGATTCCGATGATTCAGAAGATTAAACAATGAAAAAGAGTGTTCCACGTGGAACACTCTTTTTTACATTTTTTTTAACAAAATAAATTTGTTTAGTAAATACTTTTCCTTATCTTTGTGCAGTCAATGTAAGACAGCCGCTTTATAAAATAAGTGAAGGAATCAAAGGTAGTTTGTCTATACATTAAATAAAAAGTAATAAGCAACCCACCTTTGATTTCTCCACACGTTTCATAGTGCGCCTGCCCCCTTTGGCACTACAAATATACAACTTAATTCAATACAAAGTGCAAAAAAATAAAAAAAAATAAAAAAAAGATTTTTGTAAAAATATTTGTTTAATAACTTTTAAGACCTTATATTTGCAGTATAAATATTTACACTATGACTAAAGGATTAACAGTTTTTGAACCTGCAACAAAAAATCAAACTTGGGCGTTATACGCTTGTTACAAAAAAGACCTTAGAAACTTAGGTTTAAGTAAGGCAGAAGCGTCAATGCTTATTGACGATTTTAATAGGGGGGTTAATAAAGAACTCCCTAAAAAATACTTAGATAAGCTAACAAATAACATTAAAACAGTAGTTGCAGCAGCAGAAAAAACAATTAGCAAAGCTAATAAAAAAGCAAAGGTTTCACCTTTATTTGCTTATATGACATCAAATGAAGTGGCACAAGAATTGATTTCTGTTTTAGGTGCTGAATTTCGTATCGGTGGTGCTATCACTAATGATATTGATAAAACAGATAAAAAAGCATATTTGATGCTGGGAGGGGGTTGTGGCTTTGCACACTTACAATGGGATAAAAGAAACAAAAAAGTTGGAGAAATAATTAAGGAAAGTAATTTGATTAAGCAAGAAGTTGAAAAGTATTACATTTCTTTAATAGACCCTAACTATATTGCTAAGTTGCAAAAAAGTGGTAATCCTATTCAAGCACACTTTATGCAAAACTTATCTTACAATACTTCTTGGAACTACAAAATTATTCGTTATCTGAATGACTTGGGTTACAAAAATATTACTACTACAAGTAGATACGATTAATGTTCCACGTGGAACATAAAAAATAAATAAAGGAAAGTTTTGTTTAATTCAAAACTTTCCTTTATCTTTGCATCACAAATAAATAAATATGGCAAAAGCAATCACAAGTTTTGAAACAAAAACAGTTTTTAACAAAAAAGACGAAGTTATTGAATTTTTAGAAATTAAATTTGATAATGTTAGTGCTAAACCTATTATTGATAAAAAAGTTAATATTTTACATGAGTATTACTCAAATGAAAAGAAAATTGGTTATACACAATATTTGTATGACAAAAAAGACCCCGAAAAAATTAAGTTTAAGCATAAATTAGTTTTGGTGGATAACATTTAATTCCTTATCTTTGCTACAACAAAAAATAACAAGTATGAAAATAACAGAATTTGATGCTTTGAATGTAAAGCACTTTAGAGCAGAATTAGAAAATACCTTAAACGAATTTGCAACAAAGTTTGGGGTGAAAGTTGCTTCTTTGGGTAATATATCGTATGACAAAAATATCTTACATACAAGTAAGTTAAGTTTTGCACCTATATCAAATCAAATTCCTGTTACAGCACCTTTGCAAAATTATGTAGGACATAAGTACAAACATGGTAATCGTACTCTAACTATTTTGAGTGTTCAAGATGGCAAATTGTTAGCAATAACAAACAGAAATGCACGTTATTTAATAACAAGAGAGCAAATAAAAGAAATGGTAAAATTGCCATAAAAGAATAATTGAAAAAGATGTTCCACGTGGAACATCTTTTTTTCATATCTATATAAAAAAAATAATAAGTAGCCCACCTTTGATTTCTCCATACTTTTTATCGTACGCCTGTCTTACTTGACACTACAAAGATAAGGGTTTATATATTACCAAACAAATTTATTTTAAAAAAAGATTTATTTGTTTAATAACTTTTTACCCCTTATATTTGCACTACAAAAATAAAAATATGATAGCATCTATCTCAAAAGAATTGTACCCTGTTTCTATCCCTCACTATGAAGGAGAAATAAAAATGTTGCCGTTTGAACTTTCTGACTTGGCAAACATACCCGAAAAGTTTAAGAAACTTGTTGAAAACTTAATATCGTTCTTACCTATTAAACAAGGTATTGCTTTTCTTACAGTAGATGGCAAAACTATTCAACAAGGTAGCACTCATAGAAGGGGTGGCAAACATATAGACGGAAATTATATATTTGCAGGAAATAGTGGTTGGGGTGGTGATAATGGCGGTAATGGTGGCGGTAATGGTTGGAAAGTAGGTGAAAATGGTTTCAAACTTTCTTTACCACAGCACAAAATTAGCTATGAAAATCCTAATGGTGGCATGATTATTGCATCTGACTTTGTTGGTTGTATGGGTTGGAATGGAGTTTTTGAAGGTAAAGCAGGGATAGGGGGCGATTGTACTCACTTGGATATTAAGCAGGAAAGTGGGTTTTTGTTAAAGCCTAATGTGGCTTATTATGGTAATTCACAATTTGTTCACGAATCTTTACCGATTGAAAAAAATATTCACAGAAATTTGGTAAGGATTACACTACCTTTAGAATATCCACCAATTTTGAAAAATTAAAAAAAAGATTTGTTAGTTTAAAATACTTTCTATATATTTGCAGTATGAGTACAGCACAGATAATAGTAGAATTACATAAGATACAAAAAAAGATTGATAAGTTAGTAAAACGTATTAAGGAATTAGATATTGAAAAAAATCTTTATACCGCTAAGTTTAATAATGGTAAAATTGGTCCAGTTTTATATGGTATGCGAATGACACCTATTTATTTTGAAAAAGGGGTTATTATGGCAGAATATAAAACAGAATTAAAATGCTTTAATGATATGGAAACTATTTATGCAATAGCAAAAAGTTTTGAAGGTGCAGAAGCAGAAGAAGAAATTTAAAAAAGATTTGTTTATTAAGTTTAAATACATTATCTTTGTTTTATGATAACAACCGTAATAAAAGTTCCCGAATGGGCAATAGTAAAGTTAAGATTTCTTAACTTTACTGATTCTGAAATAAAAATTATTTATAGTACATTTATTGAAGAAGCAATAAGGGTAAATTATGGTCGTTGTGAAGAACATTTTAACGAATGGATTGAACACCCCGATTTTAAAACAGACCTTAAATTTATTCTTTAAAAAGATTTGTTTAGTAAATAAAAAACACTTATCTTTGTGTAACAAATAAAAAAGTATATGAGTTTAAAAATTTTTAGTGTAGTTGAAAGTGTTGATAGTAATATAATTAACACTAATTCTTTTATCGTAAAAGATACCGAAAAAGAAAAAGAAGTTGAAAAAGAAGCTGAACAACTTTTTATTGAGTTGATTCATGAACACACTCACCCTGTTACTTTGGATGACAAAAGTAAAAAGTTTTGGTTAGATAAAAAAGTTTATACTAATCACAATTACAGATTGCAAATTGTTTCGGGATATTCTAAAAATTAATTTGGTAGATAAGTTTAAAACACTTATCTTTGTTGAAACAAAAAAAGTTCTTTGAATAAAAATATTGGAAAGGAAACAAATTGAAGCGTATCGCTGTATTAATCCTTTCTAATTTGGAATAATTGGGAGTACGGTCTCCCACCTTACTAATAGGCAGCGATTATGCAGCTAAAGAGTATGAGTTAGTAAGTGTAGGGTTTACCACGATTTACAAATCCTTTTGGCAGCGTTTTTCGTAGCCGTTTATATTTGGAATTGTTATAGTATATAGGTCGTAGGTTTTCTGTACCCCCTTTTATTCCTTTGCCGTTCCGAGTTATCGGATTCGCCCGAAAAAAATCCTTAATGGCTATGCAAATGCCTTTAAGGTATAGACTAAGTTGCACCTTCGCCCTTATGGCTCTTTTTAGCACTTAGTCTATTATGTATGGTTCGGGGGCTAGATGCTTAAATGCAACCTCCCGAACAATTTTAACCTGTGTTCCGGCCGGACACTTTTACAATCCAGAAAACTGCGGTGCAGCAGAATTAAAGGTTTTTCTTTGAAAAAAGGTTTTCTTTAATTCAATTATGAATTGAAACAACGTTCCACGTGGAACGTTGTTTTTTATTTAAAATAAATTTGTTTAGTAATATATAATCCCTTATCTTTGTATTGTCGTTAAGGACAGGCGCACGATACAAAGTGTGAAGAAATCAGAGGTGGTCTGTTTATTAAAAAAAAATAAAATAATTTTAAAATAATTAAAAAAAGATTTGTTTGTATTGAATTAAACCTTATCTTTGCAGTATAAATATTTACACTATGAGATATGAAATGTGGACTTTTCACAACCCCTTAAAAAATGCTTGGGGGTTAATGTTTGGTAAACAATTACCCGAAAATAAGTATGTAGTTTTATTAGGTAATAATGAAACAGGCGAAGTATATAATACAAAAGAAGACCTTATTAAAGGTTGGAAACGTTGTTTAGCTATGTCTTGGAATCAAGATATTAGCTTATATTATGGTAATAATCTTATTCGTTCAGTTCATAACTTTAAGCAAAAAATTACAAATAAAAATATAGAATATCCTTGTTTTTATAAAAAATATTTGGTGGAATCAAATTAAACCTTATCTTTGCACTATCAAATTAATTAATCAGTTAAAAATTTTACACTATGTCAGTAAACGTTGCAGAATTAAAAGCTAACAATTTAGCTAAAGCAAAAAGTATCTTAGCTACTAAAGGTTTAACCTTCGCTAATGTTGGTATTTCCGACAAAATTAAAATCAATACTTTAGTAATTGATTACACACCCGACCTTAAAACAAAAGTTGAAGATATTGTAAAAAATATCGGTATTTCCGAAAGGGCTGCAATCACTTTGCTACTTGAAACAGAAATTGCAAAAATCAAAATTGATACTACTATTCAAGCAGTAGAAAAAACAATTTCAGATGCAAAAGAAACAATCGGCAAATCTCACATTGAGAAAGTAATTGAAGCAGCTAAAGCAGCAGCACCAAAAGTTGATGCACCAAAAGTTGATGCAGTTGCAGAAACACCAAAAGCAAAAGTAGTAAAACTTGACGAAAAGTTGAAAGATACTATCAACGAAACAGCAAAAGAAGTTTGCCAAACTAAGGGGTTAATTTATCCACAAATCACAATTTCAGATATAGCCATAAAGTTTGGAGAGTTTTTTGAATTGACAGGTATTTTGGCAGTTGCAGAAGCAAAAGCAAAAGCAAAGCAGTTGATGGAAAAAACAGGCATCACTTCCGAGAGAGTTTGTTTAGTGTATATGTATGAGAAAGAAATTACATTTGTGCCAGTAGTTCGCACAACTGAAAAAACGTTCTCAATCAACTTCGACCCTAGTTCTTTAATCATTGTTATAGATGCTTCTGAAAAATTTATCTTTCACCAAAAAGCAGAATATACAGCCGTTACAAAGGTAATGATGAATTTGCAAGCAGTTTTAGGTAAGATTAATAAAATGGAAAATCCTATTGAAAAACTAAAAGAACTTGCGGAATACCTAAATAATGCTAAGGTAAAAAACTTTAAGGAATGTATTAAATATACAGAAGAATTTATAAAGAAATAAAGAAATAAAGGGTGTTCCACGTGGAACACCCTTTATTTAAAAATTATTTTTTTTAACAAATCTATTGTAATAACTACAAAGAGGCTGCAAATTGGTATAATGATTGAGTTTTAATAATTCATCCTCATTTATAGCACTTGAAATTGGTATAATATGGTCTATATCCCATGTTTTATTTGGTTCAATTAAACCATCAACAGGATTACCATAATTTTGCCAGTTCATCCACGATTCAAATTTAGTTTCTAAATATAATTTAAAATCTTCATAAGAACAACCTAATATATCAATACTTTTTGATTTTTTTGTATAACCTTTATTTTTTAAAAAATTATATAATACATTTCTTATATTACAAGAAAGTTTAAATATAGGGTCTTTTTCTTTTCTATCTTTTTGCTTAGTATTTCTTTTTTCTTTATTATTTTGTCTATACTCTTTATGATATTCTTTAATTTTTTCTTTATTTAAAATGTTATATTCTTTTTTCTTTTCTTTTAACTGTTCTTTATTATTTTGTCTATATTTTTTACTTTGTTCTTTTTGATATTCTTTAATTTTTTCTTTATTTATATTTTTATATTCTTTAATTTTTTCTTTATGCTCTTCATAATATTCTTTTTGATATTCTTTAATTTTTTCTTTATTATCGTCTGAATATTCTTTTACTCTTTTTTTTATTTCTTCTTTTTTCTCTAAATAACGCTTTCTATCATATTCCTTTTTTTCTTCTTTTGTTTTTTTCTTAGTCATATAGTTTTTCTTTTTATATATAAAAAATTCAACTTTCACTTTTTAAAATAAATTAAGGAAAAGTTTTGTCTGTATAAAAACTTTTCCTTATCTTTACACAAATAAACACATTATGCCTTTATATTTAACAGAAGAACAAACAGAATACATACTTGAAAAGTTTTTTAAAAATGAACATTTTGCAGGATGGAAAAGGATTGCTGAAAAACTAATAGTAAGCGGTAAGTGTATAGTTGCCGGAGAGAAATGTATTTGGGATGAAATGAGTGAAGAACTTTTAAAAGAAGGTTGTCCACCAGAAATTGGTAATTTTATTGAAACAAAAAAAGCAGATGATTTTTTTGGTTGTTTAGAATATACTTTTAATTTAGAATCTTTCTTAAAATCTAAATGGTTTAAAGATGAAGTTGAAGATTATTTAACCGATTTAAAAAATGAAAAAGAAAGTATAAACGAAAAAATTACTTTTGCTTCTAGTCTTTTTAAGTTTGCTAATAAACAAAAATAAGTTTTGTCTGTATCAAAACTTTTCCTTATCTTTGTCGTGCAATTAAAAAGCACACACACTATGGTTAAGCATGAAATTACAGCATCAACTATACTCGAATTAATACAAACAGAAACCACAGGTAAAGGCGGTACGTTTACTATTAAGTCATTAAAAACAGGTAAAGAATATACATACAAAATTAATAGAAGTTTTTTCAATAAAAAATGGTACTCCCATATTTTTGTTGAAACAGGTTATATGGACTTTCTTTATTTAGGTATGTACTCAAATAAACAACTAATAAAAAAAGGGCAAGTAAATAATATGCCATCAGCAGTTGCAATAGTATATATTTTAAGTTGTCTTGAAAATGGTTTTATTGATTACATCAATGCAAAAACTAAGTTTTATCACTTAGGTAAATGTATCAAGTGTGGCTTGCCCTTAACTGATTCAAATAGTATTGAAGCAGGACTGGGACCACATTGTAGAAAAATGATATAAATGTTCCACGTGGAACATTTTTTTATATCCTTATATAAAAAATAAAAGATAACCTACCTCTGATTCCTCCAGCTATTTAATAAGCCGCCCGTCTTAACTTGACAGCACAAAGATAAGGGTATTTTATTTACTAAACAAATTTATTTTAAAAAGATTTATTTGTTTAATAACTTTTTACCCCTTATATTTGCAGTATGAAATTATTAAAAGAGTTTCCCGATACAGAGATTTTTTATAGAGGTACTATCATAGTATTAAAAGATATGCAAATTACACCAACAGGTAATTTTGATATAATGTATTGTTTAATAGGCAATACAGGCAATACATTTAGTATTCTTGATTTATATAGGTCTATTGGCTCATGTATTTTACATGACTTAAAACCTAATGTAAAAGGACACTTTGGAGTAAATAAACAAGGTATAATTGAATGGGTTGAGCAATACTTCAAACATTTTTATACAAAAGAAGGACAAGCAGAACATATCCCGAAAATTAATGATTTTCTATATATAGCAGACTTATCCGATTATTTTACTCAATCTAATAGAGATTTATTTATGAAATAATTTTTGTTTAATAACTTTTTTCCCCTTATCTTTGCACTACAAATAAACACTATGCACAAAGTAAAATTATATTACCTTAAAGGTAAATTGGAACTTGTAGGGATAGAATTAGATGGAGTTAAACATTTGACTGGAGATATTCGTGGTTGGAATCCTAGTGAATTGCTTTTTGTATTAAGTCGTAACACTATTGAAAATAAAATACTTAATACTGAAAATACAAAAGAAATGGTAGATTATGGCTACTATATCTTAGTAGAAAAAGAAATTAAAGTTGATATTCAAAAAGATATTTATACTTATTGTTATATTGACCCAAAATTTTATTTGGTAGATAATCAATAATACCTTACCTTCGCATCAACAAAATAACACACTATGACCGGAGTTTTTATAATGAAATTTTATATTACGAATGGATTACAAAGAACCTTAAATAAAATTAAAGATGTTAAATTAGTTGAACAAAAAGATTTTATTGAGAAATTGAAAAAAGATTGGGAAACCCTTTTTTATCCAGATGCAAAAAAATGGATGTGGGATTATAGCTACTTTTTAGGTAAATTCACCGATACTAATGGGATAAATTGGGATTTAGGATTACATATTAACAAATTTTTTTGTATAACTCATATTGATAGATTTGTAGAAGCAAATGTATATAACAATATTGATGGTTGCTATAAAAGTGGGGTATTTAATACCTGTGAGTGGGATATGGAAGAACGTAAAAAAGAATGTTTAAAACGTGCTGTTTTATTAGGTATTATTCCTGATTTATTTTTAGAAGCAAATAATCTTGATAAAAATATATTTATTAAGTAAAAATACCTTACCTTCGCAGAAGGAGTGTCAAAAGGCACTATCTTTGAATCAACAAAATAACACAATATGTATATCACATATCATCAACAAATAATAAAACCTGTTGAAGTACAAAATACAATCCCTCTTGTAATTCTTTGTAAAGAATTACAAGACAAATTAAAAGAATGGGATGTTATTCAAGAACGTTATTTTTTTGACGATAATGGTTTCTATTGGTTTATCTATTTAGATAATGGCGATAGAATTGATACAAGATTAAATTAATTATGTTCCACGTGGAACATTAAACTTATAGTGTAAAATAACTCTTTTTATGTCTATGAAAGGAGTATAAACTACAATAGCGTTCCTTATGGAACGCTATTTTTATTAAAAAAGATTTGTTTAATAACTTTATATCCCTTATATTTGCAGTACAAAAATATACACTATGGCTTACAGACCGCTTAGAACTTATGTTCGCTTAAATCGTACTATCGGTAATACTGATAAAAGAACAGATGACCCTGCTACTTATGAAATGGTAGTACCTATCAAATTAAAAGATGGTAGTTTTGCTGTGCCTAATGATGGCAGACTTCATTTATTTTATAGGGATGCTCTTAAAGATGGCGAAACTGTACTTGTATATAAAGGTGCATTGAGTTGGAACACTTTGAGAAAAGATGACAAAATTATAGAAATGTATCAAAGTTAATTTGTTTGGTAACTTAAAAACACTTATCTTTACACCACAAAAATAACACACTATGACTTGTCCTTGTTGCTCAAAAGATTTGGAATTACATACTCCCGCTATTTTTACAAGTGTAGAAATATATCAAAAAGAACAAATTGCAAAAACTAAATGCTGCAATAAGTTAATAACAATTAAACCTAAAATGACTTTTATTTTAGATACCTATAAAGGTAAACAAACAGAAGATAATTGGGGAAATTAAAAAATAAATTTGTTTAGTAATTATTTTTCCCTTATCTTTGCATCAACAAAAAATAACACACTATGGCAGATAATAAAAAAATATTTAAAATTCCTGTAAGTTGGGAAGTTTACGGTCAAGTTATGATTGAAGCAGAATCAATCGAAGAAGCTATTAAGATTTTTAAAGAAACAGAAGATGAAATATCTTTACCCTTAGAAAGTAATTATGTAGATGGCTCTTTCAAATTAAATGACGAAGAAACCACATATTTAATTAATTCTGAAAATTAAATTTGTTTAGTAACTAAAAAACACATATCTTTACAATCTAAATAATAATTCAAATTTTAAATTTTACACATTATGGCTAAGAAAGTTGGTAACAAAATTGATTGGAGTTTTCAAGTTAAAAACACAGAAAACGATGTAGTAGATTTTGATGCAAAAGATGGCATCAAAAAAGTTAGTGATATGCTACACCTTATCGGTGCGGATTCCCTTGAAGTAGTTAAGTTTAAAAACAAAGAGGACAAAGTTGTATCAACTTTTGGACTTATGAGTTTGTTTAAGGCTGGAACTGCTGAAACAGAACTGATAAAATACATTAAGCAACAAATAAAGGATAATGAGGATATTGCTATCGTGCAAATAATCGCTTAAAGAAATCGTGCAATACGGTTCGCCTTGCCCCCTCAAAGGGGCAAGGTTTTTTAGTTGAAAAGTGTTTTGTATAAAAAAAATATATTTATTTTTTGATAATTATCATTTAATTCAATTTTTTTCCGTATATTTGTACTCACAAAAAAATAATTAAAAAAATGCTGTATATGAAAAAATTACTCACAAAAATCGCTTTCACCCTATTCATTATCAAAGAAGTTATTATAACCGCTTTCGTAAATATTGTAGGTTGGATTCTTTTTAAGTTAAATATTGATATATCAAAAAAGAAAAAATAAATTTGTTTAGTAAATAATTAACCCGTATATTTGCACTACAAAAGTTAAACACTATGAGAAAAGAAGAAATTAACGTAAGCAAAAAAGTATTAGAAAAAATACAAAGAAAGGTTAATCGTAACCTAGAACTCGAACAAGGCAGACAATCCTATAATAGAGTACATAAAAGCAAAGTTGCCTACAAGCGAGAAAAGTATAAAAAAGTTATGGCAAATGATTTTGATTAATAATCAATCATAAATTTTTATCCCATAATTAAAATTTTTTTTTAAAGTTAGTAAACTTATTAACCTACAAAAAAAAAATTTTTTTTTCTTAGTAAAGATATTTGAAATAATTTTAATATGTCAAAAAGTTTTGACAATAAACAGCCCTTAACAATTTTAACAAATTGTTTTGAATTATTCTGGCACAAAACAGCCCTAACAACTTGCTAAGTTATTTAGTAAATGAGTTTCGGTATATCCTGCAAAGATAAGGTACAAAATTAATATAACTACATATATTTTTTTGTAATATGTTTTATCCTACTAATTTAGTGGACTATATAAACAAGCTACCTCTGATTTCTTCAGTTATTTTATAAACCGCCTGTCTTATTTGACAATACAAAAATAATGAATTTATCAATACAAAAGTCATTTTTAAAAAATAAATTTGTTAAAATTATCTTAATAAAAAATAATTAAAAAAATATTTGGTACTATCAAAATTTTGACTATATTTGCATAAATATTTAATTTTTACACTATGGTTTTACACACTACACCCACATTAAGAAATTCATATATTGACATTCTTAAAGACAAATTTCCTGCAATTAGTAAAAAGCAGTTTTCAGCCCTCGCAACTGATAGACTACTTTATTTAAGTAATTTGGTTTCAGATAGTGAACCAAACGCAAAAAGCGAAGTTTATAGAGTGCTTGGAATTAAAGCACAATTTAACTTTATCAATGATGACAAAAAATATATGTTTGAGGATAAAAACAGCATAAAAACTCACTTTGTTGAATAGTGTTCCACGTGGAACAAGTTATCCACATTTCAAAATGTGGATAACTTTTATTTGTTTATTAAATATAAATCCCTTATTTTTGTGGTGTCAAGTTAGACGGGCGTACTATAAAATGTATGGAGAAATCAAAGGTAGGCTGCCTATACATTAAACAAAAAAATAAATGCCAGCCTACTCCCTTTGGGAGTGTTTGCGAAGCAAACTACCTTTGATTTCTCCAGCTATTTGATAAGCCGCCCGTCTTACTTGACAGCACAAAGATAGTCATTTTTTCAATATAAAGTACAAATAAATAAAAATAAATAAAAAAATATATTTTGCACTTTGTATTGTTTTTTCTTTACCTTTGTAAAAATTTTTACATTATGTCAATTTCTAAACTAAAGTACGAAGATTTAACCGCTACTAAAAACGCTATTTTTAGCAAGTTTATAGCTACCCCAAATATAAAAGATAGTTTGTTTTCAATCCTTACAACTATCCAAGCAAAGCACCCTAAATTAAGATTAAAGGATATTTCTTTTGTATCTGATACAAATAAAGATAGTAACTTTTTTTATGTTAATTTATCCTACAATAGCCGTATAATAAAAAAAGTAATTGCAAAAAAAGATTTGAAAAATATTTATTCAATTTTACTAGAAATATTAAAATAAATTTGGTAGCATCAAAACTATTCCTATATTTGCATAAATATTTTATTTTACACTATTAAAAAATTTCAATTATGGCACAAATTAAATCAAAGTTTCTTTATCTTTCCACAAAAGAAGAATGTTACCTATTCATTAAGTTTCTATCTGAAAACCATAGTAGTATGAATGATATTTCTATGAGTGTTATTAATAGCTGCAAAAGTGTTGGTAACAATTTAGTAATTAATTTGAATGGGAATACACACCCCTATAAATTAACTAACTTAGTTGATTATATCAACACCACAAAAGTAGAAAAAATTGATACTATCAATAAATCTGTTTTGAATGGTGATACATTACATTTCTCAAAAACAAATGTTAATGAGTGCTATAACTTATTAGATTTCATTGCTTTTGGTGGCTGCGAAAGTGATTATCCTTTGAGAGATTTTTTCCCACTATTTGAGGACAATAATTTCTTATTCAATGTTACTTTGAATATGAGTAAGAAAGAACAAAAATCCTTAATGAAATACATTTCACAATAATATATTTCTTTCTTAATAAAAAGCGGCTCTAAAGCCGCTTTTTTTATGTCCTGTATTAATCAATACTAAAGAAACCCCCGAAAATAGCCATTTTTAAGCCTTTCTTGAGCCTTTACCCTATTGAGTAAGGTACTTGTATCAACAGCAGGTTTTTAGGGCAAATTTGATACCTTAAAATAATTTTGAAAAAATTAAAAAAATATTTTGCAGTATCAAAATTATTCCTATATTTGCACTATATTTATTTACACTATTAAAATTTTACATTATGTCTTTACAAGAAAAAAGTATCAAACATTTCGCTATCATCGAAAACTTTATGAGCGAATTTATTAACAATAACGCCCAAACCGTTATTGATTCTTTTAAGCCGTTTTTAGGCAAGAAAATAAGAACGGCAAACGGTTTTGTTTCCAAGTACAACAAACCCGAATTAACCCCCATACTACCCCAAGAACTAAAAGAAATCGGCATAAATGGATTACACCTTTATATACAATTAGAAACATATACAAGGTCAATTCAAATAAGTTTTCGTTTCAATATGTATGGTCAAGATTCAATTTTTAATAACTTTCATTCTCAAAATCCTTTTGGTAGTGGTTACATTACCGAATATATTACCTCCCTTGACATTGAAGATACAACACTAACCAAAATACCCGATTTTAAGCCACGTATTTTGGTTAATATAGACCAAGTAATGCAAGACTATCAAACAGCAGTAGCCTTGAAATCTGAGTACGATAAAGCACTAAATAAAGTACATTACAGACTACGTTCATACGCAAAATAATTTTTATTAATAAGGTTTCTATTTGTTTATATCAAATAGAAACCTTATATTTGTATCGTTCATTTATTTACTTACTTATTAATTTTTACACTATGTCACAAGTAGCAGCAACACAACAAAGACCCATTTGTCAAATAGCCCAAGAAATCCACAAGGACTGGGGCAGTAAGGTAAACCCAGCAGCTAGACCCTATCTATCCGCTATGCTATCCCTAAACAATAAAAAAGATATGTTTGGGGCCGATAGTGCTGACAGCATTATACTTTACTTTCTATCTAATGCAAGTGGTTACAGAGGCGAAACCGACAAACGTTTAAAGGCAGAGTTAAAAGCACTCAAATAAGTTTAACAAGATATTAACGCCCACCCCCTATGGGGTGGGCTTATATATAACTAATCTATATATGTTCCACGTGGAACATCATAGGGGCCCATATATATAGGGGGTGTTCCACGTGGAACATATAGGCTATGGGGGGCCATATAGAGGGGTATAATAAATATAGTAGGTATGATGGGCATGAAAAAAGGGTAAAAAAACCCCCTATAGGGGCCATTTTGATTTAAGATCCAAAAAATTTTTTATAAATAAATAACACTTCCGAAAAATTCTCATAGACATGTCAATTTGTGATACGACATTTTGTAAAACATTTTAATTAAAAAAAGTATAATAATATATGGAATATGAGATAAATCATAAAAAATTATCGGAATGTATGTTATATGAGATAGAAATATATAATAATGATATTCCGTTTGATATAGTTTTAGAATACATGAAAAATTATTATAAAATAGAATATACAGAATTGTCTAAAATAAATTATAGAACTAAGTATTATGATTATCATATTTTTATTAAACATTTAGATATTTATGTATGTTCTGATATACCTATTTATAGGTTAGATAAATATTTAGATAAAAAAATTATTACACGAGATTTGACCATATCAAAAATTTTGGCCAGTACCTAAAACACAAAATGTTCTTAGACATGTCAATTTGTAATGCGCTTTAGCGTTTTTTAAGAATAAAAAAAAGTATGTATATATATGATATTAGTTAATGGGAGTTTTGTTGAAAATATTAAAAATAATGATTGGCAACAAGAGTATTTGATGTGGGAAAAATCTTTATCTACTTTAACACTATTGAAATGGGTGAGAAGTAATTATGGCATTTATGACGATGAATATACTAATATAGAGTATTGGTTTATAGGTGAAGAAAAGTTTTGTGAGATATATTATAATGATATTTATACTATGGTTATCGTAGTAGAGAATGTGGAAAAGTTTGATCATAGTTATTCGGAGATAGATACTACTATTATTATAGATAAGAAAACTATTATACGTGATTTGGTGATTAATAAAATTTTGGGTTAATATGGAAATTAAGTTATATATAGATTATGATGAGATAGAAAATTATTTAAAGTGGGCTAATATAGAAGAGAGGAAATTTTATGATTCTAAAATGGCTGAGATAGATTATAATTATATAATAGAGTATATTATTGAGAAGGAGTTAATAACTGATATTAGGGAAGTTTGTGTGATATATATTTGTGGTGAGTGGGAATATTGTGTATTATATTTTTATATAAGTGATTATAATGATCCTATAATATATCAGATTTTGGAGAAAGAAGAATATAATAAAAGGTTAAAACATTTTTTTAAAAAGGATATATTATATTATATTCGTGAGAAGAAAATAAATAAGTTA
>Ga0136644_10000413_pt1 | contig 34254 bp, 32 predicted proteins | sample C_130820_EF_Meta_FD_94780 | JGI IMG/M metagenome (GOLD analysis project Ga0136644, IMG submission 94780) | Freshwater microbial communities from Lake Croche, Canada to study carbon cycling - C_130820_EF_MetaG (v2) (version 2) | ecosystem: Environmental > Aquatic > Freshwater > Lake | place...
GTTACTCCGGCCGCCAATAGCGATGTGCCACGCTCTTTAATCGCGATCGTTGCTCCATTATCAATATGCAACTGTCCCTGTGGTGTAGCCGCGTGAGCCAACCAGAGCAATCGAGAGGGCTTACGATCTGTATGCGCTAGAAAAAGTGTTCCCACATCGGCGCCGAGCAGCGCTTCATCTAACGAATTCAGCGTTGTTAATAACATGTGAACTCCTGCGCCGGTAGCAATTCTGGCAGCCTCAACCTTCGTCACCATTCCCCCACTGCCCACGCCGGAGGAGCCAACGCCACCGATCTCTATATCGCCAAGCTGGCTTACATCCGGGACCTCTGAGATGCGAACGGCGCCGGGACGTGAAGGTGGTGCATCATAGAGACCTTCAACATCCGTAATCACGATCAGCAAATCTGCGCCAATTAAGTGAGAGACCAGTGCGGCCAAACGATCGTTATCTCCGAATCGAATTTCTTGAACCGCCACCGTATCATTTTCGTTTATAACGGGAACGACGCCCATCTGCATCAATTTAAATAGCGCTCGTTGAGCATTTTGGTAGTGCGAGCGACGGACTACATCGTCAATTGTTAGAAGGATTTGTGATGCGATCAGATCATGTTGAGAAAATGCGCTGGTATAGCTAGCTATCAATAAACCTTGGCCCACTGATGCAACCGCCTGTTGAGTTGCAAGATCTTTTGGTCGGCTCTTGAGGCCTAATGGCGCAAGTCCAGCGGCAATCGCTCCGGAGGAGACAATCGCCACCTCTTTTCCTTCACTTCGCAGATGCGCAACAACATCAACGAGCTTCTCTATCGCACTCACGTTAAGTTCTTGGCCCGCGCCACCAGTGAGAGTCGAGGAACCCACTTTGATAATAATGCGTTTTGCCGTAGCAATAATCTCTCTGGTCATACTCAGGTACCGACCCTAGGATCCCTCGGATTTTCAACGTTATATTCCCACTGCATGGCAATTTCATCTTCACTTAATTCATCGACATCATCTTCTAGGTATCGCCCAGCCCAGGGTGATTCCAGTCTCAGATCTGATCCGCGAGGACCAGCCAATAGCTCCGCGCCGGCTTCGATGGACGGTTCCCAATCAAAGATAACAGCGCTATCTCCAGTACCGATCCGCACCTCTGATTTTGGTCGCGCCCCCTGCTTGAACAATTCCTTTTCGACGCCCAGAGCTGCGAGTCGATCAGCTAAATAGCCAACGGCTTCTGCGTTGGAGAAATCTGTCTGTCTAACAAAACGCTCGGGCTTATCACCAGTAACAGTGAATGATCGATCTGCATTAGCAACAACTTTGAAGCCATTGTCGTTGACGGCGATGGGACGGAGAACAATTCGAGTTCGCACCTCTACCGCTCTATTTTTGCGCTCTTCTTGAATAATGCGAGCCATCGCATAATTTAATTCATTTAATCCGATGCGGGCCGCAGCCGATACCTGATAGACCTCATAACCGCGCTCTTGCAAAAGTGGCTGAACCATATCTGCCATCGCTTGACCGTCAGGGAGATCAATTTTGTTCAGCGCGATAATTCGGGGACGCTCTGAAAGTCCCTCTCCATATTCCGCCAGCTCGGCTTCGATAATATCGAAGTCTTTGACCGGATCGCGATCGGTTTCTAACGTTCCGCAATCCAAAACATGCACAATGGCCGCGCACCTTTCAACATGGCGTAAGAATTCGAGACCCAAACCTTTTCCCTGCGAAGCGCCAGGAATCAACCCTGGAACATCCGCCACAGTAAATCGAGTTTCACCCGCTTGAACCACACCCAAATTAGGGACCAACGTCGTAAAAGGGTAGTCAGCAATTTTTGGACGAGCTGCTGAGATAGCGGCAATCAACGAAGATTTTCCGGCGCTTGGAAAGCCAATGAGACCGATATCTGCAACGCTTTTTAGCTCCAGGATCAAGGTACGTTCTTCGCCCCCTTCACCTTTGAGGGCAAATCCTGGCGCGCGTCGCTTGCGCGATGCAAGTGCCGCATTACCTAAACCACCCTTGCCACCTTGTGCCGCAACGAAACGGGTACCGGCACCAACGAGGTCAGCCAGGAGATTCCCCGCGGAATCTTTTACGACGGTTCCGTTAGGAACCATCATGATTAAATCACCACCTTCTCCACCGTTGCAATAGTCGCCATAACCCATTCGACCATTACCAGCTTTACGATGTGGCGAATGATGGAAGTCGAGCAGAGTCGTCACATTGTCATCAACTACCAAGACGATGTCTCCACCACGGCCACCATTTCCGCCGTCTGGGCCGCCAAGTGGTACAAATTTTTCGCGGTGAATTGAAACGCAACCATCGCCACCATTTCCGGCTGAGGCATGGAGAGTTACCCGGTCAACAAATGTTGCCACTTCTACTCCTTAGTTTCTTCCTCTGTCGAGAAATCCCATTAAAAAAGCGGGCCCGCATTCGCGGACCCGCCCAATTTTCTAGTGCGAGTTACGCGACTACGGCTACCGGGACGATGTTTACTACCTTGCGTCCACGTGCCTTGCCGAACTCAACTGCGCCAGCCGCTAATGCGAAGAGCGTGTCATCTTTACCGATACCAACGTTCTTGCCAGGGTGAAAAACAGTACCGCGTTGACGAACCAAGATTTCGCCATTTTTGACGACCTGTCCACCGAAGCGCTTAATTCCCAAATATTGCGGATTGGACTCGCGACCATTTCGAGTCGAGGAGACACCTTTTTTACTTGCCATCTTTTACTCGCCTCCTTTACTTCTTGCTGTCGATGCCGGTGATCTTCACCAGCGTTAATTGTGCACGGAAACCAGAACGACGACGATATCCTGTCTTGTTCTTGTAACGAAGAATGTCTATTTTTGGACCTTTTTGTTCTTCCAGGATTTCACCAGTTACCTTGGTAGCTGCTAAGACACTTGGATCAGTGGTAACTGAGGCGCCATCAACGAGGAGAAGTGCAGGGAAGTGAACAGATGCGCCAATGGCTGCATCGATTCGATCAACCGTTATCGTGTCGCCAACAGCAACCTTTTCCTGACGGCCGCCAGCTTTTACAATCGCGTACACGGTGATGCTCCTTCTTTTCGGTTGTAGCTCTAACGACTACGAGTGCTGAGAAAACTGCAAGAGGTTAAGGGTACGGACAGAACCGGCTCGGGGTCAAACTGGCTCGGGGTCAAACTGGCGTAGGGTCAAACTGGCGTGGGGTCAAACTGGCGTGGGGTCAAACTGGCGTGATCACTCCAGTGCTGACTGCGCGTCGGCGGCGGCGAGGAGCAGGGCTCGGGGCTTTCGGGGCTTCCGGGGCTTTCGGGGCTTCCCCAGGTGCGTCCAAGACCGGCAATTCTTGTGAATCCGAACCAGCCTGCGAATCAGAACCAGCATCATCGCTTGAATCCACCGTCTCTGCCTCATCAGACCTCTCTGATCGGGCCATTTGCTCCATTTGCTTAATCGAAGCGGAATGTTGAGGAATCGCCTTGTCTAGAGAACTCTTTCGCACCGGCTCCGAATGAATATGAATTCCGCGACCACGACAGGAGTCACAGGTAGTGGAAAAGGCTTCAATCAAACCTTGTCCTATGCGCTTGCGGGTCATCTGGACTAATCCCAGGGAGGTAACTTCCGCAACCTGATGCTTAGTACGATCACGGCCGAGGCACTCGACCAATCGACGCAAAACGAGGTCTCTGTTGGACTCCAGGCTCATATCAATGAAGTCGATAACGACAATTCCACCCATATCCCGGAGTCTGAGTTGGCGGGCAATTTCTTCCGCTGCCTCCAGATTGTTCTTGGTCACGGTCTCTTCGAGGTTTCCACCTTTGCCGACAAATTTTCCGGTATTGACGTCAATGACGACCATAGCCTCGGTGCGGTCTATGACAAGCGAACCACCGGATGGTAGGTAAACTTTTCGATCGAAAGCCTTTGCCAATTGCTCTTCAACGCGATTATCGGTGAAAAGATCACGACTTCCGGTCCATTTTTCAATTTTAGAGACCAGTTCCGGCGCAATGTGACTTAGATAAGTATTGATGTCATCCCAAGCTTCATCGCCTTGAACGATCAACTTCCGGAAATCCTCGTTGAATATATCGCGAATTACTCGAACCGTTAGGTCGGGTTCACCGTAAAGAAGTGATGGCGATGGGGTGGAGGGATTCTCTGCCTTCTCCTGAATTCGCTCCCACTGTTCTTTGAGGCGAATAACATCGTTGGCCAGTTCTTCCTCGCTCGCACCTTCGGATGCAGTTCGGACGATCACGCCAGCTTCTTCGGGAATCAGGTTTTTCAATATTGATTTTAGGCGACTACGCTCTTGATCGGGCAAGCGTCGACTAATGCCTGTCATTGCTCCGTTAGGTACGTAGACCAGATAACGACCCGGAAGAGAAATCTGTGAAGTAAGTCGAGCACCCTTGAGATCGATGGGATCTTTTGTCACTTGAACCAATACGGATTGACCAACTTTGAGAACATGTTCAATCTTTTGGGCTCGACCATCGGCTAATCCCGATTCATCCCAGTTCACTTCACCGGCGTATAAAACGGCGTTACGACCTTTACCGATATCAACAAAAGCTGCCTCCATCGAAGGAAGCACATTTTGAACTCGACCCAAATATACGTTACCTACATAGGAAATATTGCTGTTCTTGTTTACGTAATGCTCAACCATGATCTTGTCTTCTAGAACTGCAATCTGGGTCCGATCACCACTCTGACGCACCAACATCTCTCTATCCACATTTTCGCGACGGGAGAGAAATTCTTGTTCGGTAATAATCGTTCCCCGACGACGGGTGAAATCGCGGTTAGATCTATCGTCACGGTCACGACCATCGCGACTATCGCGGCCATCTCGTCCGCGGCGATCTCGCCCGCGGTCTCGGTCATGCCGATCATTGCGGACTCGAGTAGATCTCTCAGTGCGAGTAGGAGCGCTTTCGCGCGGCTCGCGAACTTTTACTACGGTAACAACACCATCTTCTTCGACCGTCTCACCTGGTGTTACGCCTTCGCCCCGAGCTCTGCGGCGGCGACGGCGACGATGAGTAGTCCCATCTGGATTAAGTGAATTCTCGCCATTGTCATCATCGTTTTCGCCATTGTTTTGCGAATGCGAGCCTTCCTCTTGATTTTCAGAATCTCCGGAACCATCCTCTTTTTCATCAGTGTTCGTGCCATTCGGACGTCTACGTCCCCGCCCGCCTCGACGCCGCCTACGTTGCTGACTATCAGACTCACTCGAGGATTCGTCGCCATTATCCGAATCAATCCGGCTTGAGGCTTCAGATTCCTCTGAGTCCCCAGCAGAGATTTTTTGCGCTGAATCATCTTTGGCCTTCCGAGCGCTAACCGGAACGACGGTAGCTTCTTGAAATAAGGGCACGGGAACCGGCGTTGTCACACGTTTTGCTTTGGCGGTATTTGTCTCAACGGGACCAGCGTTATCCGCAGATTCCACAACTTCGCGATCGGAGCTTTCTGACTCATCAAGGACTTTGGAGCCTCTTGATCTTTTAGCCCCCCTGGGACTCCTTGTAGCCTCGGCAGCGGTCTCCAACGACGCCTCGATTGTGTTCGTTGGAGTGTGAGTATCGGTCACCTCAGAGGAGTGACTCGCCTCAGACTTACTTACTCTAGATTTTACGGTGCGCTTGCGTGAATTCTTTGGCTCTATAGCCATAAAACAAATCCTCTTCTAATTCCATTACATGTGTAAATCTCTGGTGGTCTTGCTCATAAATTGAAATCTCATTCATCATGAAATTTCCACTCATCAATATTCAGGTACTCAGGTATTCGTATTTTCGTTACTTATCTCTAATAAATCATTTGTACATCACCTGCAATTAGTAAAACTCTTAAACACGTCAAGATTGTTACATCAAGACTGTTAAATCTGTAGGTTTCGCGGCGGACTTTTCGCGCTTAAACCTTCCCTAAGTATGACAGATCCCGGCTACAACTCCAATTCTGACATCCGAACGGCGCATACTTTCCATTACTCCATCAGGTGTCGCTCCATCATGCGTCGCACCATCGTGCTTAAAAAAGCTACCGCGTCCGCATGTGGACGCTCTGAAGAAGTCCGAATCCCACAAGCGTGGCAAACATGGAGGAGCCACCATAGGAGACAAATGGCAACGGAACACCGGTCATCGGCATCATTCCCATGGTCATTCCGATGTTTTCGAACGTTTGGAATGCCAGCCAACTAATCACACCAACACAGACAAGTCTGCCAAAGAGATCACTTGTTCGTTGAGCTATTACGAAAGCTCGCCAGAAGAATAGGCAGAAAAGAAGAATAAGTAGAGAGGACCCGACGAATCCCGTCTCCTCCCCTGCGACGGTGAATATGAAATCCGTCTGTTGCTCCGGCACAAAACGGCCATTTGTTTGTGGACCCGCGAACAACCCTTTACCCGTGACACCACCAGAACCTATGGTGATTCTCGATTGCCTCAGTTGATAGCCGCTTTGCTGTGGATCAGCGCTGGGATTCACAAACGATTGCAACCTCTTCAACTGATACTCACTCATCGCATGAGATTTAATAGCACCGACGGTTCCGAAGATTGCAAAAAGAAGCAAGAAGACCACCCATCGGCTTGGTGCACCAGAGACCGCAATCATGGCAACGATGGCGACTCCCAGAATGATGGCGGTACCGAGATCTGGCTGCAGAACAATAATGATCATGGGTATTGCAGTTATAGCCAGCGCTTTCATCACATCTTTGCTTCGTGGATGGGCGCCACTTTCTCCTGCTTCCGCTAGGAGTAGCGCCACCCCCAAAATTACGGAAATTTTTGCAAGTTCTGCCGGTTGGATTTGAAATCCCCCCGGAAATGAAATCCACGCCCGAGCACCGTTCACCGTTGAACCGACACCAGGTACCGCCACCGAGAGCAATCCAATTATTCCGGCTATCCATAAAATCGGGGTATAGCCGCGCAAGACTCGGTAGTCGACCAATGTGACGGCGTAGCCCAAAACCAAACCAATGACGATATTGATGATGTGACGTTTGAGGTAATACTGGGGATCCAGCCCGTGCGAGGCAAACCATGTTCTCGTTCCAGCCCATACCAATAACGTTCCAAAAATTAATAGAGCGACCATGGCAAAAGTGAGCCAGTTATCAAAGCCAGCAACATCCTCAATCACTTTTTGGCGGCGTGGCCGAGCGGATGGATCGGATAGAAAAGTCATGGTTTCTTCAGAATAGCGTTTTTAGGATCAATTTTTGGGATGACCTTAGGTCGGACACCCTGAGGAAATAGCGCAAGCGAGCGATCAATTGTGTTCCCAACCACCCCAAAGAGCGCGCTATAAATTTGCTTCACTCCGACAGCTGCAACTGACGCTCCATAACCTCCCTGGCTCACCATTATGACCACTGCATATTCAGGTTTGTTGCTAGGAGCGTAAGAGGCGAACCAAGAGGTGGGATCTTTTGCACTGCCATTTGCATTCCTTCCCTGCACCTGACCGGTTCCGGTTTTACCACTGATTTCAACCGGAAAATTGGCAAAGACAGCAGCTGCAGTTCCATCGGTGGCTACCTCGCGCAGTGCTGCATGCAAGAACGAAATGTCTTTGGGGGTTGTTGGTAGATGGCCGCTAATCTTCGGCTTGAATTCTTTAAGGATTTTTCCCTTTGAGGTGACCACAGCTCTGGCGACCTCTGGGCGATACACCGTCCCACCATTGGCGATTGCGGCATAAATATTGGTCATCTGAATCGGAGTCATCAAAGTGTCGCCTTGTCCGATGGAAAAGTTAACCGCGTCTCCTGCACGAATCACATATCCATCGACACAGTTCTCTTTTGCAACTGCGATTAAAAATGGCGTCAGATCGGCTTTCCTCGCTTTAGTAGCGTAATTACAATAAAAATCCTTGTATTGCTTGTAATAAGCCAGCTTCCAATTTCGATCGGGAAGCCGCCCAGAAGCCTCACCCGGCAGGTCAATTCCGGTTGGAACTCCAACATTGAATGCGGAGGCATTTTTGAAAAAATAGTCATTCGGATTATGGCGAGGACTTAATCCGCCATCTTTCACCCACAAGTCGTATCCAATCTGATACCAAATGGTGTCACATGAGACCGCAATCGCATGTTGAAGGGTGAATGTTCCCTGAACGCCCGTATCGTCATTATGAAAATCCTTATTACCAATCTTTACAGAATATGGGCATACGTATTTCGAATTCAGGTCATAACCGGCATGCGAGGCAGCCACTACAGAAAGAGCCTTAAAAGTAGATGCTGGAGCAAACTCGCCATTGATTGCTCGAGATAATGCCGGTACACCATTAGATTCGCTAAAGAGAGACTTTGCCTGGGCGGTTGATAGACCTTTCTGAAACATGTTCGGGTCATAGGTTGGGTAGGAGGCCATGGATAAAACTCGACCCGTATTGACCTCCATGACAATTGCGGCACCGGAATCAGCGCGACTTCCGAGTGATCGAGCCGTGGCTATTGAATCTACTAAGGCCTGTTCTGTGGCGGCCTGTAATGGCACACTAATATTTGTCACCAAATTATTTCCCGGGATTGGTGCCTTCTCCGAACCAACGCTCATAATCTTTTGAGTTCGATCAACCGTAACCGTCTTTACACCAGGAATACCTTGTAAATACTTGTCATATTGAAACTCCAAACCAGTCTTTCCAATTGTTTGGTTTTGGAAATAGTGTTGTTGTGGATTATCGAGATCCTTTTGCGTTACGGTCCCCACATAACCCAATAGATGAGCGGCATTTTCCCCGGCTAGTGATGGATAGCTTCGGATTGGTACCGGAGCCGCGGTGACACCAGGAAATTGGTCCAAATTTTCAAGAATTTTTAACGCCTGATCCTGGGTGGCCAATTTAGTAATAGGAATCGGCTGATAGATCGTCCCGCTCCAGCAACCCATGTTGTTCCCGGTAGTCACTTCGCCGCATACTCGTGTACGTCCATAAAGATCAGTGAAGGTGGTACCGAGAAGGGTTGCGAGTCGTTTGAGCACAATGTTTCCTTTATCAGGCAATTTCGTCAGGACGCTCCGATTAACGGCAATCTCCATGCCAGGGCGATCCATCGCCAGTGGCAAACCTTTGTCATCGACAATCGCGCCGCGAATTGCCGGAGTAACGATTTCTCGATTTTGAATGCTGAGCGCTGCATTTTGATATTTCAATCCTGCCGCAACTTGTAAGTAAAAAAGGCGGCCAAGCATGGCCACCATCAAGGAAATTACCAGTACTTGAACAACTAGCAAATTCATTCTGGATCTTTGCGCCATCAACGCTCCTTAGAAGTCAAGGAAAACCTGCGGGCAAAGCGGAGCCCAGGAAGAAAAAATGGTGCGAAAATAATGCTCCAGAATCCGTTCCCGAACGAAACCACGAGATTATGATTCATTGAGCCATTCTCTTCTCCTAGAAGCGCTCCAATTCCAAGATCTAGTAAAAAAGCTGCGGACGTACCAATTGCAACCAAAATTACAAACGTTATCGGCGAAGAAGTTAAGTCAGCAATCGATTCTTTGTTAACGGCAAAAATATATCCAATCACAGTAAACACCAGCGCCCATTGTCCAAATGCCGAGTTAGACGTTGGTGACAAATCAAGAACGATTCCTGACAAAAATCCCATCACGAGCGAACCATTATGATCTTCAGAAGCGATGAGCGAAATTGCCACCGCCACATATAAGGAAAATCCCGTAATGGGAAAATGTATTATCGAAATTGCGGACTCTTGTACCGCAAAAACCAAGAAGAGAAAGAGAACCGTAGAAAATATTCTTGTGGGACTCATTACGTTATTTCTTAAAACTCGGAGAAGTTGACGGGCTGTGAGATGGCGATGGGCTTGGAAAAGTCGATGGGTTTGGGGCTGGGAATTGAATTCCAGTCATCGATGGATCTGGTGACGGCGTTACAAGCACGGTAACGGTCGGGATTGGAGTTGGCAGGATGGGCACTGACGGCGCCATCATTGGAGCAGCTACAACGACCCCCACCACTCCCAAAGCGTTCAAGTTTGAAAAAGATTTCACGGTGGCGGTCTGCGTCAACGACACCGCCGAGTTGACGACCGAAGTGACCAGCCCCGTCGGTACGCCTGGAACAAATGGACGATTCATCTCCGACCCGTTAGTCACCAAGTAATCTCCAACGTGGATGATCCCAGCTGGATCGAGTAATACGAGTGAATACGTGTCATCACCCTGACCGCTCAGAACACCCACGCTCTGACTTCGAGCGATTTTCACACCAACCTTGAATGTCGGATCACTCATAAGCAACACGATTGAAGATGACCTGGTGACGTTTTTTACTAATCCCACTAAGCCATGATCGGAAATAACTGACATGTTTCTTTTGATTCCACTTGAACTGCCTACATCCAATGTGATCGTTTGTGAGAATGAGGAGGATGTGCCTCTCCCGATGACCCGGGCTGGAACTACTCTGTAGCTACCTCGCCCCGCTAGATCGAGCACGCTTCTTAATTGACGAGACTCAGCTTTGATATCGGAATTTACGATCAACTGACTTTTTAGTGAACTATTCTCTGATTTAAGCTGGTTCAGTTGACTGGTGATGCTTCCAAAGTTTGCGACATCAGAAAAAAATCTCCCTACTGGAGCAAATACTGCGGAGACGCTTTTTTGGACCGGTGCCAACAGTGTCTGGGTTATCGACCGTGAACCGCTTGTCAGGCTAACTCCTCGTAGATCGAGCGTAATAAAAAAAAGTGCGGTGACGACGAGAACGATAAGCAATAAGCGAGATCTGCTACCAGTTCCTTTTGTCACAGATATCCCCCAATGAAAAGTGCGAAACGTTACATCTTATCGACGAGGTTCAGAGATCAATACTTTTTCTAAAGCTTCAAACTCTTCAACGCACTTACCAGAACCCTCGGCAACGGCTTGGAGTGGGCGATCGCAAACGTGAACCGGCATGCCTGTCTCGTTTCGAATTCGCTCATCAAGACCGCGCAACAAGGCTCCACCGCCAGTGAGGACAATTCCCCGTGTCATGAGATCACTGGAAAGCTCCGGTGGAGTTTTGTCCAATGTGCTTTTCACGGCATTCACGATTTGGTTCACCGGTTCTTCAATTGCCTTACGAATATCTTCCGCTGTTACCGTGATGGTTTTAGGAAGACCAGTGGCTAAATCACGACCACGAATCTCTGCATCGGGCTCCCCTGCTGTTCGGCACGCTGAGCCAATCGCCATTTTGATTTTTTCCGCCGTGTCTTCTCCCAGAAGTAATGAATACTCCCGCTTGACCCAATTGATGATGGACTGATCTAGCTCATCGCCTCCGATGCGAATAGACAACGCGGTAACGATTCCTCCTAGGGAAATGACAGCAACTTCAGTAGTACCGCCTCCAATGTCCACAACCATATTTCCGGTTGGCTCATGAATTGGTAAACCGGCACCGATAGCAGCAGCCATCGGTTCTTCGATGATGTATACCTTGCGAGCGCCAGCCGCATACCCGGCGTCTTTAACAGCGCGCTGTTCAACGCCGGTAATGCCAGAGGGAACGCAAACCACAATTCGTGGCTTTGCTAAATATCTACGACGATGTACTTTCTGGATGAAGTATCTGAGCATTCTTTCGGTGGTATCGAAATCCGCAATCACACCATCTTTGAGTGGGCGAATGGCCACGATATTGCTCGGCGTCCGACCAATCATTGCTTTAGCCTCAGTACCAACGGCCAAAATCGCCCCCGTGGTTTGATTAATTGCCACAACACTTGGTTCGTTTAGAACAATTCCTCGACCACGAACGTACACCAAGGTGTTTGCCGTGCCCAGGTCTACCGCCATATCGCGTCCTATAAATGACATCCGGCTCGACTTTTGATTACTCACAGATCACCTTTCCTAGTGTCCCCATGCTACCCGGCTTATAGTCTTACTTTGAGAATCCTGGAAAAAAGATTGCAATTTCACGCGCAGCAGATTCGGGAGAATCAGAGCCATGAACAATATTTTGTACAACTTTTGTTCCTTGATCTTTAGCCAAATCTCCTCGAATTGTTCCAGGTTCGGCAATGGTCGGGTCGGTCACTCCGGCTAGCTTTCTGAATCCTTCAATTACGCGATGACCTTCTGCGACAAGTGCAACAATCGGACCTGACATCATAAATTCGACCAAAGGTTCAAAAAATGGCTTTCCTTGATGCTCGGCGTAATGTTGCTCCAAAAGAGCCCGATCAGCCGTCATCATCCGCAGGGCGACAATTATGTAACCTTTTGCCTCTACTCGAGCCAACACCTGTCCGACCAACTGACGGGCGACGCCATCAGGTTTCACCAAAATAAGGGTTTGTTCCATTACACAAGTGTATTAGTAAGAGGACCTACCTAGAGACGTGGAGGTGGCGGACCCTCCGCGAGCAATTGAGCTCTCATCGCTTCCCCTTTACGCCCGACTCGGTAGGCACTGAGCCAAAGAACTGTAAATAGCGCTCCCATCACGTACATGGCTGGTACAACCATTCCATAGGCAATCAGGCAGATCTGCCAGAGAGTTCCCAGATACCAACCAAGCATGCTCTTCATCAGCCCAGCCGTGAGGAGGATTGCTATCGCTAATAGGCCCCCCAGGCTGATGAGTAGCGCACCATGGTGATCCATCGCAAGAAGTAGCGCAAAACCAACGAGCAAAGATTCCATCGCCAATACGGCCGAACCAAGAACCCTCATTGCTCAACACCTCGCTGGTGGGAGATGGATCTCAAAATAGCCCGGGTCTCTCCGGCCGTTACGACCGATCCAGTGATTACTACCGCCGAGACACCATCGCTGACCTGGTTAAGCAGGGCAGATTGTTCCATTGCGTAGGTGATAGCGGTTCGCAGATCGGACTCTTTGTAGACCCGGTCGACTCCAAAAATCTCTATTGCCATCCGATATAACTGATCAACAGGTAAAGCTCGATCCGAGCTGCTCTGACTTACGACCAGACGGTCGATAACTGGCTCTAACTCTGAGATAACACCCATGACATCTTTTTCTCCAAGAATCGCCAGAATCCCAAAAATAGATTCGAAGTCAAATTCAGAAGCCAGCGTGCTAGCCAGCGCTTTGGCACCATGTGGATTATGAGCAGCATCGACAATAACCGTTGGGTCTCGGTAGAGAATTTCTAGTCGGCCTGGAGAATCAACATTGGCAAAAGCTCGTCTGACAATCTCATCGTCGATTTTGACTCCGGCAAATGCCTCAACTGAGGCGAGAGCAACCGCGGCATTAGTCGATTGATGAGATCCATACAGGGGCAGATAAATATCTGAATAGTGGCCATGGACGCCATTGATAGAAAGAAGCTGGCCACCTACCGCGAGATCTCGCCGATCTAGAGAGAACTCCACACCCTCCCGATAGGCAATAGCAGATCGCTCGATCACTTTTGCCGTTAAAACCGTTGCCACCGACGGTTGCTGCGCGGCCAAAACAACATGAGATTCGGGTTTGATAATTCCTGATTTAGTTAACGCAATCTCTTCAATAGTCTCACCTAGATATTCCATGTGATCCATACCGATTGGAGTTATGACAGAGACTTGGCTAGCCACAACATTCGTAGCATCCCACTCCCCGCCCATTCCGGCTTCGATTATCCCCACATCCACCGGGAATTCGGCAAAGGCGACAAAGGCGAGAGTCGTGATCGCTTCAAAGAAAGAGATGGGGTGCTTTTGGCGACTATCAATCAAATCGAAATAAAGAGCCACATCGTTATAGGCGGCGATCATTCCTGAGGCCGAGATTGGCTCACCGTTAATTGCTATCCGCTCCAAATAACTCTCAAGATGTGGACTCGTAAATCTCCCGGTTCGATACCCAAGTTCCCTGAAAAGCGAATCGATCATCCTTGAGGTCGTAGTTTTCCCATTAGTCCCGGCAATATGAACGGTTGGATACGAGAGCTGGGGGCTTCCTAGCGCATCACAGATTGCAGCGATCCGCTCCAGCGATGGCTCGATTCTCGTTTCTGGCCAGCGCTTTAAAAGAGCTTGATAAATCACCTCTATGACGGCTTGGTCCTCTGGGTTAATGTTCATGAAAAAATATCAATCAACTATCAGAGCCAGTTGAGTTTCTTGAAGCATCCAAGGGCAATGCGGCTAGTAGCGCTTCCAACCGCTCGATTTCAGCGGTAGTGACCGCAAGCCGTTCGCGAATTTCCGTCACAACTTCTAACGGTGCCTTCGCCATGAACCCATCATTCTGTAATTTAACTTTCGCCGTTGCTAGATCTTTTTGTGCAGTTGCTAAATCTTTTGTTAATCGTGCCCGTTCAGCCTTGACGTCAATCGCGCCGGTGAGATCAAATTCAACAATTATCGTGCCAACTTCAATCTTTGCGCTGTACTTGCCCTCTGCTTTTTCGCATCGAACAATAAACCTGATTGCCTCTTCATAAAAAGACAAATCTCCAAGTCCAGTGAATCTAGCAATAATTTTTGCAGAGGTTTTAATTCCTTGGTCATTCCGAAAGCGCCGAATTTCGGTGATAATCTCTTGAATACGTGTAATGGCCGCAATAGATTCTTCGTTAACATGAGATTTATTGTAAGTAGGCCATGGGGCTATGACGATGGAATCAACAGAATCAGCGGTCGATTCCCCTTCAGCCCCAGTGAGATTGCACCAAAGTTCTTCGGTAATAAATGGCATTGCTGGATGTAATAGTCGCAAGAGATTATCTAAAACATGGCCCAAAACGCGAGCAGTCTGGGCAGAATTATTAGAGGCAAAAGTAGATTTTGTTAGCTCTAGATACCAATCACAGAGATCATCCCAGGCAAAGTGATAGAGCAGTTCGAGTGCTTTGCTGAATTCAAAAGTCTCTAGGTAAGAATCCACTGCCTCAATCGTTTGATTGAGGCGAGTCAAAATCCATTGATCGATCACGGTGAGAGATGAGTACTCGGGCAGAGGCCCCTCTATGTTTGCGCCATTCATCATCGCAAATCGAGAGGCGTTCCAGAGCTTGGTCGCAAAGTTGCGAGAGCCACCAATCCATTCTTCGGCAAGGGCTTGATCGGAACCTGGATTAGCCATTCGAGCCAGGGTAAAGCGCAAGGCATCCGAGCCGTACTTATCCATAAATTCAATTGGATCAACGACATTGCCGCGACTCTTTGACATTTTCTTACCAAATTTGTCACGCACTAGCCCATGCAGCGCAATCGTATGAAACGGCGGAGTGCCCTCCATGGCATAGAGGCCTAACATCATCATGCGAGCTACCCAGAAAAAGAGGATGTCATATCCGGTCACTAGGACAGATGTCGGGTAGAACTTTTCGAGATCCGCGCTCTTCTCTGGCCAGCCCAACGTTGAAAACGGCCATAATCCAGACGAGAACCAGGTATCTAATACATCTGGATCTTGGGTAAATCCCTCCGGAGGTGTTTCACCAGGGCCGCAAACAACGATCTCTTCGTTGGGGCCGTAATAAACTGGCAATCTGTGTCCCCACCACAATTGACGCGAGATACACCAATCGTGCATTCCATCGACCCAATCAAAATATCGTGGAGCGAGCTCTTCCGGTTCGATCTTTACTCGACCATCGCGAACCGCATCACCAGCTGCTTTTGCTAACGGCCCAACTTTGACGAACCATTGCTTGGATAAGCGCGGTTCTACGATCGTGTCGCAACGCTGGCAATGCCCCACAGAATGCGAATAAGGTCGCTTTTCGGCGACGACTCGACCTTGCTTCCTCAGCTCTTCAACAACGGCGATTCGAGCCTCAAATCGGTCCATGCCATCGAAACGGGTCCCAGAGCCTTCCATGACAGCATTAATGTTCATAATGATTGGCATATCGATCCCATGCCGCATCGCCATTTCAAAATCGTTTGGATCATGAGCGCCAGTTACCTTGACCGCTCCAGTACCAAACTCTGGATCGACGAGTTCATCGGCAATGATCGGAATCATTCGATTAGCCAACGGGAGCAAAACGTTCGAACCGACGAGATGCGCATACCGTTCATCACCCGGATGCACTGCAACCGCTCCATCACCCAGCATCGTCTCGGGTCTGGTAGTTGCTACTGTAATTTGTTGATCACCATCGCCATAACGGACCGACACAAATTCACCATCGACATCGGAATGTTCAACTTCGATATCAGAGAGAGCTGTTAAACAGCGCGGACACCAGTTAATAATTCTTTCCGCGCGGTATATCAGCCCATCGTCATAGAGTCGCTTGAATATTGTCAGGACTGCATCTGAAAGGCCTGGATCCATGGTGAATCTTTCGCGCGACCAATCAACGCTATCTCCCAGACGTTTCATCTGATCTAAAATCAGACCTCCTGATTCGTTCTTCCATTCCCAAACCTTTTCAACAAAATTTTCTCGGCCTAAATCGTGACGAGAAAGTCCCAGCGCCGCTAGCTGCTTTTCAACCACGTTTTGAGTGGCGATACCGGCATGGTCCATCCCCGGCAACCAAAGAGCTTCGAAACCTTTCATGCGCTTGAATCGGATCAGAATATCTTGGAGCGTGTGGTCTAATGCGTGGCCAATATGCAAACTTCCGGTCACATTGGGAGGTGGAATGACAATGGTGAACGGTGGCTTTTCCGAGGCGCTGTCGGCTTTAAAGTATTCTCTATCTTGCCACTTTTTATAGAGGGAGGCCTCTATTTCCGCAGGCACAAAAGTTGCAGCAAGTTCCGGGCGCTCATTCATAGGCTGACAGTCTAGATTAAACTACGCGCTCTTCTCTTCCGTTGGCTTTTCACCTTTGAGTACCCTCTTGGAGCCTGGGGCCCGGTTGACATACTCCGGCTCGCCCTGCTTCAAAACAACATCGGGTGTGATCAATACTCGTTCAACATCTTTTCGACTTGGAACGTCGTACATGACGGTGAGCAGGGTCTCCTCCATGATTGCGCGCAAACCGCGTGCACCTGTTCCACGCTTGATTGCTAGGTCAGCTACGACTTCCAGCGCTTCTTGCGTGAATTCCAGATCGACACCATCGATATCAAAAAGCCGTTGATACTGCTTGATCAAAGCATTCTTCGGCTCTGTCAAAATCTCCATGAGCGCCGGACGATCGAGATTCTCAACGCTTGTAAGAATAGGTAGTCGTCCAATGAACTCTGGAATCATTCCGAATTTGAGCAAATCCTCGGGCATCACTTCGCCAAAAATATCAAGCTGAGCAACATCGGCCTGAGATTGCAATGTCGCATTAAAACCAACACCTGCTTTGCCTTTGCGCCCTTCGATAATTTTTTCAAGGCCAGCAAAAGCTCCACCAACGATAAAGAGGATATTGGTGGTATCAATCTGTAAAAATTCTTGATGAGGGTGCTTACGTCCACCTTGTGGCGGGACTGATGCTGTTGTGCCTTCCAAAATTTTGAGTAACGCCTGCTGGACTCCTTCACCAGAAACATCTCGTGTTATCGATGGATTCTCTGACTTGCGAGCGACTTTATCGATTTCATCAATATAGATGATTCCCGTCTCCGCCTTCTTGACGTCAAAATCCGCGGCTTGAATCAGCTTAAGCAAGATGTTTTCTACATCCTCACCGACATAACCGGCTTCGGTCAACGCTGTAGCGTCTGCAATAGCAAACGGTACGTTTAGCATGCGAGCCAGAGTTTGAGCAAGAAGCGTCTTGCCGCATCCAGTCGGACCAAGAATCAAAATATTAGATTTAGAAAGTTCTACCGAATCATCACGATTGCTATGCCCCGATTGAACACGTTTGTAATGGTTGTAAACAGCGACTGAGAGAGATTTTTTGGCACGATCTTGGCCAACAACATATTGATCCAAGAATGAATAGATTTCCTGCGGCTTCGGGACTTCCGTCAAACCCAGCGAAGAAGTTTCCGTAAGTTCTTCAATGATAATTTCATTACAGAGGTCGATGCATTCGTCACAAATGTAAACGCCAGGACCAGCAATCAATTTTTTTACTTGCTTCTGCGTCTTGCCGCAAAATGAACATTTGAGAAGATCGCCTGATTCGCCAATACGAGTGGTCATGGCTAAATCGTAAAGGAAAATGTAAAAAGCTGAGCGGGATTTATCCGCTCAGCTTGTTCGCTTATAGGCGAATTGATGCCTTTCGGCTTGCCAATACTTGATCAATAATGCCGTAAGCCACCGCTTCCTCAGCTGTCAAAATCTTGTCGCGTTCGATATCTTTCGAAACTTCTTCGACCGGCTTTCCTGAATCTTTCGCCAGCATTTTCTCGAGCAGAGAACGCATGCGTTGAATCTCTGCTGCCTGAATTTCGATATCCGAACCTTGCCCACCGCCTTCAGAGTATGGCTGATGGATCAAGATACGCGCATTTTCCAATGCCATTCTTTTGCCCTTTGCTCCGCCAGCCAAAAGTACTGCGGCAGCTGAAGCGGCTTGACCCAAACAGATGGTCATTACATCGGGCCGAATAAACTGCATTGTGTCGTAGATCGCCGTTAGCGCGGTAAATGATCCACCAGGCGAGTTGATGTACATCATGATGTCTCTATCTGGATCCATAGATTCCAGTGTGAGCAACTGTGCCATGACGTCGTTCGCTACTGTGTCATCGATTCCCTGACCCACGAAAATGATGCGTTCTTCAAAGAGTTTTGTGTACGGATCTAACCTCTTGTACCCATACGAAGTTTTTTCCTCGATCGTCGGAAGCACATAACGATTTGTAATTTCGGCCATCCGGTTCATCTCATTGTTCATGCCGTGCCACCACTTCCTGAAACTTGACCAGCAGAACTTACTACGTGGTCTACCAAACCATATTCTTTCGCTTCCTCTGCAGAGAACCAGCGATCACGATCGGAATCTTCTGAAATTTTTTCAATGCTTTGACCGGAGTGAAATGCAATCAACTCCGCCATTTTGCGCTTTGTGTATTTCATTTGATCTGCCTGAATCTTGATCTCTGTCGCTGTGCCTCCAATGCCACCCAAAGGCTGATGCATGAGAACACGGGCATTGGGAAGTGCATAACGCTTGCCTGGTGCCCCAGCAGTTAATAAGAATTGTCCCATCGATGCAGCCAATCCCATAGTCACGGTTGCCACATCATTTTTGATGTATTGCATCGTGTCATAGATCGCCATGCCGGCTGATACAGATCCACCAGGAGAGTTAATGTAAAGGTAAATATCTTTCTCAGGATCTTCGGCAGCAAGTAGGAGCATCTGGGCTGCAATTGCATTAGCCATATTGTCCTCGACTTGGCCTACCATGAAAATAATTCGCTCTCGAAGCAGACGTTGATAGACCTGATCGTCTAATCCACCTGCATACTGAGACGCAGATCGCGCGGTAATTGGATCCATTTTTCCTCCTGACGGCAACGCTGAAAGACCAGCATTAACTCATGTAATGACAGTAACAATCTTTCGTGGCAAACGCTTCCCGATATCAACAATTTTCTCGGTTAGAGCTGTTCGCCCTAAGAGAAGTCCTACTCGGTCGTTTCGGTCGTTTCGGTCGTTTCGGTCGTTTCGGTCGTTTCGGCATCTGGGGCTTGGATCTCCTCCACATGTTCGTCCGAAGACGAAGCTTCAACGGAAGGAGCCGGCGGACGCAGCGCTTCAAGGTTAACAACCTTTCCTGAAGTCGTCACAACTTTCACACGGCTCAATACAGTCGCGAGCGCTTTGGCCCGAGCAACCTCTGAAACCATTGTCGGTATTTGTCCGCTTTCTGAAACTTCTTTCACGAACTGGTCCGGACTCATGCCGTAGCGCTGCGATTGACGAATCAAGAACTCAGTCAACTCCGCTTCATTTACCGAAACATTTTCGGCTGCGACGATCGTGTCCATAATGATTTCTTGGGTTAGCTGGCGAGTGACTTGACCACTTACCTCTTCACGATGAGCTTCGTCTTCGAGACGACCTTCTCCCTCAAGATGATGATTCACTTCATCTTCAATCACCGCTGCTGGAAGCGGAACATGTACATTCGAAACGAGTTCTTCAACTAACTTGTCACGAGCATCTGCACCTTGTTCGAGATGTTTGACGCGTTCTAGTCGAGTCGCAACATCCGCTTTAAGTTCTGCCAAGGTCTCAAACTCGCTCGAAAGCTTTGCGAAAGAATCATCTAACGCAGGAAGTTCGCGATGCTTAACAATCTTTACCGTTACATCGACATCGCCAGTTTCACCTTCAGGCATGCCGACCAATCTCGTTGAGAATCTCTTGCCTTCACCAGCAGACAAACCGATCAGCGCATCATCGAGGCCGTCAACCATGCTGTTAGAACCAACTTCGTAGGAAATATCGTTCGCGGTTCCGCCCTCTAGTGGTTCACCGTTAACCGATGCGACTAAATCGATCGTAACAAAACTCCCGGATTCGACACTTGTTTCCACGGTCGTCAGCGTTCCAAATCGAGCGCGCAACGCATCAACCTGCTCATCTACCTCTGCATCGCCGATAACGACATCATCAACGGTGATCGTTAATTCCGAGAAATTAGGAAGAGTAATCTCTGGACGTACATCAACCTCTACTGTGAACGAAACCTTCTCACGATCCACGAGCTCTGTGATGTCGACCTGTGGACGCCCGATCGAATGAACGGAATGTTCTTTTCTAGCCGCAGCGTAAAACTCACCAAGGCTTGAATTAATAGCTTCATCAAGAATCGCGGCCCGTCCGACACGCTGATCTATCATCGCCTGCGGAACTTTTCCTTTGCGAAAGCCAGGAACGTTAATTCTCTGACCAAAGGTCTTGTAGGCCTCTGAGATAAACGGTTCGAGTTCCTCGAAAGTCACCTCGATGGAGAGTTTTGAACGGGTTTCACTGAGTTTTTCTACGGCGCTTTTCACGAAGGCCCTTTCGAGTAATTGTTAGATGAACTGGTCGGGGCGGGGAGATTCGAACTCCCGGTCTCCTGCTCCCAAAGCAGGCGCGCTAGCCACTACGCTACGCCCCGAGGCGCAAGGAGGATAATAGTCCCTCGAGTTCACAAGTCATAACCGAAGCAGATAGTATTAGAGAAGTACGCAGTAGTTGCAGTCCCCAATCCCTAAAAAGATGAGGTTCCTCTGACATTTGCGGGTGTAGCTCAATGGTAGAGCCCCAGCCTTCCAAGCTGGCCATGCCGGTTCGATCCCGGTCACCCGCTCCATGCTTTAAACGATCGCACCAATCAATTGAAAAAATCCATATCCAGAAAATGTCATGGGGTATGTGCCCGTAGTTGGCCCATCGTCCACCACTGTAATTGTTAGAGCGGTATTCGAAGTCGATATGATTGTTCCTACAAGCAAAAATGACTGTCTAAGATAATAGCTAGTTCCACCATCATTCCAATAGCCGTATGAACTCGTGACTCCGTAAGTCAAATGTGCCGAGCTATCACCAGCGGTGATCAATAGCCCCAACTTCGTAAGGGTGGATGAGGGTTGATTCGTGGACAATTTTCCTGCAACTTGAATAAAGATCGCATATGACTTGTTTGCCAATATATTTGCAATCGGAAGACTTGAAGATCCCGTTCCTGGGGTGGTCGTGCTTAACGTCCAGGGCGCAAGTTCCACAACCTGTACTTGCGAGGGACCAGTCGATCCAGTATCACCTTTCACTCCAGGAGTACCGCTGTCACCTTTCACTCCAGCAACTCCTTGACCCCCTGCCAAGCCTGTATTTCCAATAACCCCGTCTAGACCGGCACTACCTTGGCTTCCCGTATCGCCTTTAGCTCCCGGTGTACCGCTATCGCCCTTGATTCCAGCAACACCTTGGCTACCTGTTGAGCCTTGGCTACCTGTTGAGCCTTGGCTACCAACATCACCTTTCACTCCGGCAACGCCCTGGCTGCCAGTTGAGCCCTGTAATCCATTGGCACCAATCGAGCCAGCAGATCCGGTAGGGCCAGTTAATCCGGTGGCACCAGTCAATCCGGTAGCACCTGTAGGGCCGATAGGCCCAACAGATCCAGTCAGACCAGCAGATCCAGTGGCACCTGATGCCCCCACTTCACCTCTGGCGCCCGGAACACCCACTTCACCTCTGGCGCCCGGAACACCCACTTCACCTCTGGCGCCCGTCGTTCCTTGGGCTCCTGTGGAACTAGAGGTAGTCGAGCCTTTCTCCCCCGCAATCCCGTTGGCACCTGTCGCACCCTGTGTACCCGTTGTTCCCGTCTTTCCCTCATTACCGGTGGCCCCAACTGGACCACGCATCGAAACATGCGTTAACCACTTGCCAGAGGTCTTCGGACCATAAAAATTAAAGGAACCAGTATCGATATAAAAATCTCCATCGATTCCAACCGAATTTGCCGGCGCACCCTTACCACTCCTGATTGTGTTAACGACTGACGCAGTTGCTCGTCCCGCTTTATGAGGAGCTACGCTCGTAGCCAGCGCAGTCGATTGTTGCGCGACCACCAGTGAAACGAGAATTGCACAAACAAGACACTGGATCCTCGAATTTCTCAAACGCAAGATTTTCATTTTCCCTCTTCAGAACTTGTGAAGTATTTATTTACCTCAGTTCTATAAGTGTGCAAAGGTCAAGGGGTAAATGGATAGCATTATTGCTCTTCTCATCCGAGAGGGAATACGGGAGAATAGCCCCTGTGCAAACACAGCTCTAAAACTCTCATCGGGCTCTCAGGTGTATCGACGTAGATATTCAGAGAAAGATAGTTATCTTCTCTCATGTCGGTGTGAGGGCACTGGCAAAGGAACGATCGAGACCTGAATCTTGATCACAAAAGGAGAACCATGAAAAAGTCATCACTCGTCGCAGCCGGAGTTGCGGTTGCATTAACTGTAGGAACAGTTGGAGTTGCCGATGCGGCTTCAAGCCACAGTTCTAAAATTAGTAACGCTTCTGTCACGACGAAAAACGTCGCAGCAACTACATCACCTACGAATCCAATTGCGACTGTCTTAGCGGCACTCGTTGCTAATGGAACTATCACTCAAACACAATCAACAGCAATCATGACTGCGCTTACCGCAGCAAAGGCAGCGATGCCTCAACCATCAATTGCGGGTGGTCCAGATGACGACTCTGATGGTCCAGGATTTGGCGGACATGGCCCACGCGGTCTATCAACAGCCGATCAGGCGACAATTCTCAGCACATTGGGAATCACAGCCGCTGATCTGACTGCCGCAAAGGCAGCTGGAAAATCACTTGCAACTCTAGCTGGATCCAAAACTCAAGCACTTATTAATGCGCTTGTTGCTCAAAAAACAACAGAGATCAATGCAAAAGTAACTGCAAAAACATTGACTCAGGCACAGGCGACGACACTCATTGCCGGCTTGACCGCAAAAGTTACTGAGATGGTCAATGCGACGCCAGGTCAAGGAGCTGGTGGTCCAGGACGTGGTCATGGACATCGCGGTCCAGGAGCTGGTGCTGGTTTTGCCCCAGCCCCAGGTGCGCCTTCAGTTGGAGGAAATAGCTAGGTCCTCGACCCAGCTCCTCACCAATCAAGATAAAAAGAATGACCTTCGTCCGTGTGGGCGAAGGTCATTCTTTTTTGATTTGGTTTGAGATAATTTGGGTATGCATATTCACATTGGAAGCGATCACGCCGGGCTAGAGTTCAAGAACCGAATAATCGCCCACCTGCAGTCGCAGGGCCATCTGGTAACTGATCATGGTCCTCATACATTTGATCCGGTGGACGACTACCCTATTTTTTGCATCCCAGCAGCAGAGGCAGTAGCAGCAGAACCGGGCTCACTTGGCATCGTGTTAGGCGGTTCCGGTAATGGTGAACAGATCGCCGCTAACAAGGTAAAGGGAGTCAGGGCAGCCTTGGTCTGGAACGAGGCAACGGCTATAGCCGCTCGCGAGCATAACGATGCAAACATCATTGCCATTGGAGGACGGATGCACAGTGAAGCTGAAGCACTTGCTTTGGTTGATTTATTTCTCTCAACATCCTTCACGCACGATGAAAGACATGCCCGCAGGATTGCCCTCATTCATAAATTTGAGGAAACTGGAACTCTCGCTTAGACGCTTGGCACGATCACTTGCTCTTAAAATATTTGAAATCAGTCACGACGTGACCTTTTCGAACTCCCTGGCCTTCGAATTTGGTTAATGGGCGCCAATCCGGCCGATCTATCACTCCCCCGTCAAATCGCTCATCAGCGGCGAAAACTTTCGCGATCCAGTCAGCGTATGGAGCCCAATCTGTCGCAATGTGGATATAACCGTTTAGCTTTAGTTTCGCATAAATGAGATCGAGGAACGGGCTTTGCACGATTCGTCGTTTGAAATGATGTCGCTTCTGCCACGGATCCGGGAAAAATAAATGAAATGCGTCAAAGGAATGATCGACGCAATGATTGTGAAGAACGAGGTGTGCATCAGCTGCAACCACTCGCAGATTAGCGAGCTCCATTTTTTCGATGTACCCCAAAAGCGCACCGATGCCTGGTTTATGAACATCAACTCCAATAAAGCCAACATCTGGAAATCGCTCCGCTATCTGAGCCGTTCCTTCACCCATTCCCGTACCAATCTCCATGATCCGAGTAGTCGAGAGGGGAAAAATCACTTGAGGATCAATCACGCCTTCAAGTTCTATTCCAAAAATATCCCAAAGCCGTTGATAAGCACTCACTTGAGAAGGACGTTGGCGATCCCCACGAAGCACATAGCTACGTATAGATGGACGTTCGATGTGTGTCACAATACAAAAGATTTATTGAAGCTATTGAGATTTTTTCTTTGGTTGCGTAGCGAGCAGAACGATTCCTGTGATTCCCAAAAACATGGCTGCTGGAATAACAATGAAGATCACAAAGGTTTGATACCACTTGAGTCCAGGACCAGGCAGTGCGCCAGGTTCTTGGGTTGTCATGGCCAAATGGTGAAAGAGATGCGCAATCATGTTCGAAGTCTATTACTAATCTCGAAGTAATTTACGAAGCGGTCGCTGAAGCAGAGAAGATCTGATCCACACCATAAGGTTGTAAATACGATATCCAGCGAACATCCGGACGACCAGTTCCAAGAATTCGCCAGGCTGCACCAACAGGCTCTCTTGGAGTTGTACGCAAACGCCACCCAATTTCTTTCAATGTGCGATCTGCTTTTTGATGGTTGCACTTGTGGCAAGCAGAGACCACGTTCTCCCATGCGTGTTGACCACCACGACTTCGTGGCATGACGTGATCAATCGATGTGGCAGGTGCCGAACAATAAACGCATTTGCCTCCATCGCGAGCAAAAATGGCACGGCGAGATAACGGGACAGCATGGCGATAAGGAATTCGCACAAATTTATTTAACCGAATAACCGCAGGCAACGTTAATTCTCCACCTGCATAATGCAAAACGGTTTCAGAATTTTCCACGGTGACAGCACGATGATTGAGCACAAGCAGAAGTGCTCGTCTTTCTGTAACGACACCTAGAGGCTCGTAGGTGGCGTTTAAGACCAATGACTGTGGCACAAAACTAGCTCCCTTGAAAGCAACGCGTGGCTCGCGCTGTCAGTGGAAATACTGCCCTACTGCTAGGCAAAATTCAGGGATTTAGAGTTAAATCTAAGTAAATCTCTGGAGTCAGCCTAATTTCCCTGATTGACCATCGAAGCCGCGGCGTACTCCATATAACTCCAGAGCTGGCTCTTTAGCTCGGGCTCACACTCGATCTCATCAACCGCGGATTTCATACAACGCAGCCATGCATCGTGTTCGGCGATGCCTATCGAAAAGCTGGCATGGCGCATTCGAAGCCTGGGATGCCCACGCTTCTCCTGGTAGGTCTTTGGCCCACCCCAATACTGCTCCAAAAACATAAGCAAACGCTCCGCTGCTTCATGCAGCTCACTCTCTGGGTACATCGGACGCAAAATAGGGTCGATGGCAACGAGCGCATAAAAATGCGAAACCAAATTTTCGAAGGTCTGATGTCCGCCTATGGCGTCATAAAAGGAAGTTTCGGTCAACGGGTGAGCTTCCTATAGGTAACCCGGTGTGGCCTAGAGGCTTCCACTCCTAACCGTTTGACCTTGTTTGCCTCATAAGACTCGAAGTTTCCTTCAAACCAGAACCACTGAGAGTCGCCTTCGTAAGCCAGAATATGGGTAGCGATGCGATCAAGGAACCAGCGATCGTGCGAAATCACGACTGCGCAGCCCGGGAACTCGAGCAATGCATTTTCCAGTGAACCCAATGTTTCCACATCCAGATCGTTTGTTGGTTCATCGAGAAGCAGAACATTTCCTCCCATTTTTAGCGTGAGCGCCAAATTGAGACGATTTCGCTCACCGCCGGAAAGCACCCCAGCAGGCTTCTGTTGATCCGGCCCTTTAAAGCCAAATGTCGAAACATAGGCGCGTGACGGAATCTCTACGTTTCCAACTTTCATGAAATCAAGGCCATCAGAGACAACTTCCCAGAGACTCTTCTTGGGATCGATTCCTCCTCTGGATTGATCAACATAGGATATTTTTACTGTTTCGCCCACTTTGACGTTACCAGAATCTGGTTGTTCCATACCCAGAATCGTCTTAAATAAGGTGGTTTTACCCGCACCGTTTGGACCAATGACACCAACAATTCCATTTCGCGGAAGTGAAAAAGATAGATCGTCAATCAGTAGTCGATCTCCGAATCCCTTTTTGAGACCTTCTACTTCGACCACAACGTTACCTAAACGAGGGCCCATCGGAATCTGAATCTCTTCAAAATCGAGTTTGCGCATCTTGTCTGCCTCTGCGGCCATCTCTTCATATCTGGCCAAACGCGCCTTGGATTTAACCTGGCGACCCTTCGCGTTCATGCGTACCCATTCAAGCTCTTCGCTCAGACGCTTTGCCCGCTTGGCATCTTTTTGACCTTCAATCTTCAGACGAGCTGACTTTGTCTCTAGATAGGTCGAGTAATTGCCCTCATAAGGATAGGCGCGACCACGATCTAGCTCAAGGATCCACTGAGCCACGTTGTCCAAGAAATACCTATCGTGGGTAATCGCAACGACAGTGCCTGGATATTTCGAGAGATGTTGTTCAAGCCATAGGACAGATTCGGCGTCCAAGTGGTTAGTTGGTTCATCGAGAAGCAGTAAATCAGGAGCTTCTAATAGCAACTTGCAGAGTGCTACGCGACGCCTTTCACCACCCGATAACACCGTGACATCCGCATCAGGTGGTGGACAACGTAGGGCATCCATCGCTTGCTCTAACTGAGAATCGAGATCCCAGGCATTGCGGTGATCTAATTGTTCCTGCAGCGATCCCATCTCTGCCAAAAGCGTGTCGTAGTCCGCCTCGGGGTTTGCCATCTCTTCGCTTATCTCATTAAATCTCTTCAGCATTGCCATCGTCTCAGAGACGCCTTCTTGAACGTTCTCCAAAACGTTCTTGGTCTCATCCAGGGGTGGCTCCTGCAACAAAATTCCGACTGAGTAGCCCGGGGATAAAAATGCCTCTCCGTTCGAGGCGGTCTGAATACCAGCCATGATCTGTAGGACAGTGGACTTACCGGCTCCATTTGGCCCAACTACTCCGATTTTTGCACCCGGGTAGAACGCCAGGGTCACATCATCGAGAATCACTTTCTCGCCATGCGCTTTGCGCGCCTTCTTCATCGTATAAATAAACTCAGCCATAGTCTCAATCTTATCGGTTAGAATTCCTCCGACGAGCCCGACTTCGTTGATTCATCACGTAATGCGCCTGTAGCTCAGTCGGATAGAGCACTCGCCTTCTAAGCGAGTTGTCGCTGGTTCGATTCCAGCCAGGCGCGCCACAGGTAGTCCCGACAAAACTTTCTATGTGAGCCACTTAAGTCGCAATCCGAACCAATTTAAGCGCACGTGAAATTTTTCGAGCATGAAAAAACCCGACCACCAGAAGGTGGTCGGGTTTTCGCGTTTTCTAAGCTAGGAACCTACTTCAATTATGCACCGAGCTTTGCGATCTGAGCTGAAGTCACCTTGCCAAGTGGGGATGTTGGATCAATTGTAGTGAATCCATAATCACCGTTCTTTGAACAAGAGAAGGCGAGATAGTTGATCGCGGCCTTTACTGCAGCTGCTTTGTCAGCATTGCCATACTTGGTAAGAGCTAGCGCATACGTGACAACAGTGAATGGATAGACACCGTGGTTAGGGTTCAAATAATCGTATGTAACGATGCCTGAGTTTGAATCGATCTTCTGTGTTGCGATGAAGCCGTTGGCTGCATCCGAATTTGGAAGAACGAGGTCACCATTGTTGATAACGGCAGCAAGCTTCAAACCGTTTGCAGCAGCGAAGCTTGTCTCTGCGTAGGTTATTGAGTATTTGATCTTGCCAGCAAGAGCTGCCACTCCGGCAGAACCCGAAGCGCCTTGGAAATGAATTGGATCAGCTGTCACTGTCTTTGGGTTGATTGACGCGAATACCTTTGATTTTGCAGCAAAGTCAGCCGGATCAATCTTTGAGAATGCATTGGTAAAGTTTTCTGTGGTTCCTGATGAATCGGAACGATAGATAACAGTGATTGGCTGGCTAGGCAATGAAACTCTGTTGACGACGGTGCGTGATGAAAGAACAATTGGGTTTCCCTTGGCATCCTTCATAACCGCGCCCTTGTCATCCTTGCGGTAGCTAATCACTGTTACAGAACGGTTATTATCCGCTACGAGAGCTGGGTCATTCCACATAGTGATCTTGCCTGCGAAAATCTTTGCAACGTTCACAGCGGATATTGAAACCTGCTTCGTCGTATTGAGGTTGTACTCAACTCCAATTGGCCATACATAGGCTGGGATGTGGATTTCAGATGCGTTAATCGCAGTACCAGATTGTGACGCAGTGTGAGCACCATCTGAATATGCATAGTCATACTTTCCGGTCTCCATGTTTGACTGACCAGTACCTGATGACTGTGAATCATAAGCAAAAGTTACGTTTGATGGAAGAGAGGGTACGCAAGCGTTAACAACGCTTTTAACGGATGATGCTCCGCCAACGTTAAGGGTTGTCGCAGCAGCAAAAGCTGATGGAGTAATTGCGACGACAGCTGCTGTTGCAACTGCCGATACGAGTGTCAATGAGCGAGAAAGCTTCATGAACTTCCTTTCGGTAAATGGGTATATGAGAGAACTTTGATCTGCATCAAAGTGTAAATTAGAGGGGAAACTGGGGGGTTACTTAAGCCGAATATGGCATGAATCCAAGGTGAACAGAGGGTTAAATCCTTTAGGCCCTGCAAATACTGTAACGCAGTTGAGACCTTCGTTACAGTTTAACCGAAACGACCTGAGACGTAATTTTCCGTGCGCTGATCCTTGGGACGGGAGAACATCTCGCTAGTGGGTCCGACTTCGATCATCTGACCAGGTCCACCATCTGCCAAGAAAAATGCTGTGTAATCGGAAACACGAGCGGCCTGCTGCATATTGTGAGTAACGATGACGATCGTCATCGTCTTTGAAAGCTGTGAAATAGTATCTTCAATACGAAGAGTTGAACCAGGATCAAGAGCTGAGCAAGGTTCATCCATCAAGAGAACCTTTGGATTAACGGCTAGAGAACGAGCAATGCAGAGACGCTGCTGCTGACCACCGGAGAGACCGCCTGCGTGTGCGCCAAGACGATCCTTTACCTCGGTCCAAAGACCTGCACGTGTGAGCGTCTCCTCCATCAGATCATCTTTGTTACCATCGTATTTGATCTGAGCAAGCTTGAGACCTGCAAGAACGTTCTCACCGATTGTCATTGATGGGAATGGATTTGGCTTTTGGAAGACCATGCCGATTTGAAGACGGACGCGGGTAACATCCGTACCTGAGGCATAGATGTCTTTGCCATCAAGAAGGACTTCACCGGCCATTGCAGCTGATGGAATAAATTCATGCATTCGATTAAGCGTGCGAATAAATGTTGACTTACCGCAACCAGATGGTCCGATCAGCGCGGCGACAGTGCCTGCAGCGAAATCCAAGGAGACGTTCTCAAGGGCGAGATGGCTACCGAACCAGGCATGGACACCTCGAGCTTCCAAGCCAGAGCCAAGAGGGGCGTTACCGGGCACGTGAACGCGTGCTGCGGCGACACCAGCCAGTGAGTTGGGTTGTGTATGGTTCTCTGTGCTCATCTGCGCTTCCGTTTCCATTACTTGATCTTCACTTTTCTCGTTCCAAAGATTCGTGCGACAACAAAAAGAGAGAGAACGAGCATTAATAACACAAGGATTCCGCTCCAAGCGCGATCGATACCCAGTTCCGTTCCATCACCCAATCCACTCCACACGTAATAAGGCAAAGCTGACTGTCCGCCGCTAAAGGGGTTCCAGTTAATTTTATTACTTACTCCCAGGGTGAAGAGCAATGGTGCAGTCTCTCCCGCGATGCGAGCAACACCCAAGATCACTGCTGTGATCAGACCATTACGTGCTGCCGGAACAACAATCGTTGCAACCGTCTTCCATTGGGTAGCACCCAATGCCAGACCTGCTTCACGCAGCTCCCGAGGAACAAGGAGTAACACTTCTTGAGCCGTTCGAGTCACCGTTGGGATCATTAGGATGGCAAGAGCAAGGGCTGCCATGATCGTTGATCCGCGCAGTGATGTTGTTAACAAAAGTGCTGAATAAATAAAGATACCTGCGACAACAGATGGGATTCCTGACATCGCTTGGACTAGAAATTGAATGAAGCCAGAAGCCTTGCCACGGATCTCGGTAAGATAAAGCGCAGTCAACACCGAGAGTGGCAACGAGATCGCCGTTGATAGAAAAATCAAATAAAGAGTTCCCACAATTGCTTGAATAACGCCACCTTGATTGAGCGGACTCTGGTAATTCGCAACGGACATATCATGATAGAAGAATCCAGGGTAGAGACCCTTCACACCCTTCACTATGGCAGTTGCTAATAGGCTAGCAACTGGTGTGAAGGCGATAATCGCGCCTGTAATAGCAACAGAGCCAGCCAGAGAATCAATCGCTGCACGCTTACCTAATTTGTACCATTTAAGCGCCATCTGGAAGCCGGAAGCAAAGATAAAAAAGAGAAGTGCGTAAGCGAGCTTGCCCTTCATTGGGGTAACAGCGACCACAATGATGTCGAGAACAGCAGCGAGAACGAAGATCACGAAGAGGGGAATGTAATCTGCTTTTGTCGCTTTCCATGGCTTACGAGGGGCTACCGGAGTATTAGCGATCACATTGGCCGTCGTCATTTATTTACCTGACTTTACAGCACGTGAAACAACGGTATTTGCCACCATGTTCACAAGTAGGGTCATGACGAACAGGACGAATCCAGCAGCCAGAAGCGCTTTCTTCTCTGTGAAGGATGCTTCGCCAAACTTTTGCACAATCATCGAAGCGATGTTGCCTCCGTATCCATAGAGTATGTGCCAGTTGATTTTAAAGACGATGTTGAGAACCGAATAAACAGCAACGGTCTCGCCCAGTGCACGACCCAGGCCGAGCATCGCGCCTCCCACCACGCCGGAAGCGCCAAATGGGAGAGCTACTGCGCGGATCATTCCCCAACGCGTTGCACCCAATGCGTAAGCAGCCTGCATCCGCTCTAGAGGTGTCTGTGCGAAGATTTCACGGGAAACGGATGTGACGATCGGGATGATCATGATCGACAAAACGATGCCGGCCAGAAAAGGTGAACGATCAAATGCGGGTGTCGGAACGCTCAAGAAAGGAATCCAACCGAGAAATTTGTAGACAAGTTTTGCCCAGTACGTAGCCATGGGTGACAGGACAATGAAACCCCAGATACCGTAGAGAATGGAGGGGAACGAAGCCATCAGGTCTACGACAGTCACCAAGGTGCGTTTTAAACGTTCGGGCGCATAAAAGGTAAGGAAGAGGGCTGTGAGGACTGAGATAGGGACGCCAATAAAAAGTGCGATTGTTGAAATGATAAGCGTCCCGGTAATCATCGCTCCCAAGCCGAAGGTGCTAATTTCTTTTCCGTCATCACCGACCAGGGATGACCACTCGGCGTGGGTGATAAATCCAAACCCATTATCTTTGAATGCACCAAAGCCACGAAACGCCAAGAAGCCACCGATGGCCGCGAGAATTAATAACGATGAATAAGACATCACGTTGAGAATGGCGCGGAAGGCTATATCGGACGGCCGGGGCCTATTAATCAGGGCACGCTTCTCCGGAAGGACTCGTTCGATTACATTTGAACTCACTTGCTTATGTTCCACTCGATTCAAGGCCAATAAGCGTGCAATTGATGAACAAAGGGTGAAATATGAATGAAGATTCCTTTCCCAACAAAATACTCTATTCTTAAACTCTTATGAATAGTGATGCTCGCAACCTCATCTGGGTCGACTGCGAAATGACCGGATTAGACCTCAACACAGATGTTTTGCTGGAAATTGCCGTGTTAGTTACAGACTCGCAACTCAACGTTCTCGGCGAGGGAGTAGATCTCGTTATTCACGCTCCCCCGGAGAAATTGGACGCTATGAACGATTTCGTCAAAGATATGCATACCAGCTCCGGTTTAATTACAGAGATTCCAACCGGAATCTCGCTATCGCAGGCAGAGCCGATAATTCTTGAATATCTCAACAAATATGCTCCGGGTGCCAACAAATCCCCCTTGGCTGGTAACTCGGTCTCCGTGGATCGTACTTTCATCGCAAAATACCTGCCGGCCGTCAATGATTACCTGCATTACCGCACTGTGGACGTCTCTTCCATCAAAGAATTAGCCCGCCGTTGGTATCCCAAGGTCTATTTTGCAGCACCCAAGAAGACTGGTAATCATCGAGCTCTGGGTGATATTCGCGATTCCATTGATGAACTGGATTACTACCGCAAGACTATTTTCATTCCCAATTAGGCAATTTTGATTAATTGCTAAGCAAGTTGCCTTGGTTATTATTGGTCAAATTCTGAATCTGGCCCAATTGTCGTACTATTAGTCCTCCATGGTGGTCGTAGCTCAGCTGGTAGAGCACTCGGTTGTGGTCCGAGATGTCGCGGGTTCGAGCCCCGTCGATCACCCCACTATTTAGTAGAACCACACCACCACGAAGTACCTTAAGGAGCCCACATTGACTGAGATGATTTTCGATGTTGTCATCGAAATCCCAGCGGGCAGCCGCAATAAATACGAAATCGATCACAAATCAGGAGAGATCCGATTAGATCGAATGCTTTTTACTGCCACCCGATTCCCCCACGATTATGGGTTCGTGAAGAACACCCTCTCCCTCGACGGCGATCCGCTCGATGCTCTGGTTTTGTTGGATGAACCTACTTTCCCTGGCTGTGTCGTTTCTTGTCGCGTGGTCGGGATGTTTCGAATGGTGGACGAAAAGGGCGGGGATGACAAGCTCCTCTGTGTAGCCGCGGGAGATATCCGCAAAAGCGGTATCCGTGATCTGAGCGACGTGCCATCCTACGAACTAGATGAGATCAAGCATTTCTTCGAAGTCTACAAAACCCTGGAACCTGGCAAACAAGTCCATGGTGGAGACTGGGTTGGACACTCAGATGCAGAAGAAGAGATCAAGAATTCTTATGAGCGGTACAAGGGTCACGCTTAACTCAGTGAACTAGCGGTACAAATTCTCAATAGATTTTCGCGTGAGTCCGGTTGCGCTGGTAAGGTCAGCCACTCACAACAGATATGCGTTGTTAGCTCAGTTGGTAGAGCAGGTGACTCTTAATCACCGGGTCGGGGGTTCGAGTCCCTCACAACGCACTACAAGTCGGGTTGATTGATAAACCGCCAATCCATGTCTAAGTTGCCTAAGTCTGACTTCCAACTAGCTCAGGGAATTAATGGGCAGGTATTGGCGTTGAGTTTATGGTTATAAAAGATTCATTTTATGGTTGTAATAGATTCATCTCGGGACACTATCGATCGGAGTCATGAGGGGTCAGAATTTCCCCAACGGATTTGATGAGAGAGTCAACCGATCGAGAGGATAAAACTATGAGCGCAGAACTAGAAAGCATTGTCCAAGAGTTGTTTAAGGCTGTAGATAAATTGGATGTGCCCGGTGTAGCTGCATTAATTACAGACGATGCTCAGATGGTGGACGAGGTCTCCAGAAAGTGGACACGCGGTAAGTCAAATGTCGAAGCTGCATTTGCAAGTGCTACAGGGGTAGTTTCAAACATCAATTCGAAGGTTTCAGAATTTCACACAGTCGTAACTGGCGATACTGGTATCGTCACCTGCGTTCTGAATCAGACGTACACCTTTGAAGGCCATGA